>Ga0126381_100002840_pt1 | contig 18800 bp, 18 predicted proteins | sample PanSoiMetPlot_28_FD_96465 | JGI IMG/M metagenome (GOLD analysis project Ga0126381, IMG submission 96465) | Tropical forest soil microbial communities from Panama - MetaG Plot_28 | ecosystem: Environmental > Terrestrial > Soil > Tropical forest > Bulk soil | place: Panama | collected 2016-02-17
CAGCTCGACTTCCAGCTGCCCGAGCGGTTCCGTCTCGAGTACACGGGTGCCGACAACAAGCCGCACCGGCCCGTGATGATGCATCGCGCCATCTACGGCACGCTCGAGCGATTCGTCGGGTTCTTGATCGAGCACTTCATGGGTGCCTTCCCGCTCTGGCTCTCACCGGAGCAGGTGCGGGTCTTGCCGATCGCGGATGCCCAGCTCGAGGCGGCGAAGAAAACGGGCGAGGCGTTGCGGGCGGCGGGGCTCCGGGTCTGGGTCGACGACCGCAGCGAAACGCTGAACTACAAGATCCGCGATGCGGAGACGCACAAGGTCCCCTACATGGCGGTGGTGGGACAGCGTGAGGCCGACGCCGGCACGGTGGCGATCCGGGCACGCGGCGAAGGCAAGAAGCAGGTCGTGCTGCCCCTGGCCGAATTCGTCAGCAAGCTGCAAGACGAGGTTCGCACCCGGGCGCTCACCTCGTTACTTTGAGAGTACGGACCGGAGACACTTCATAGATGAATGACCAGACGACACCCGTCATCCTGAGCGCCTGCCGCACTCCCATCGGGAAGTACCTCGGGGGGCTTGCTCCACTGCCTGCACCCAAGCTGGGGGCGCTGGTCGTGAGGGAGGCGGTCCAGCGCGCCAAGATCGACGGCGGCGCGGTGGAGGAGGTCATTCTCGGGAATGTGTTGCAGGGAGGCGTCGGGCAGGCGCCCGCCCGCCAGGCCGCTATCCATGCCGGGCTCCCCGGCGTCATCCCCGCGCTGACGATCAATAAGGTCTGCGGCTCCGGCCTCAAGGCCGTGATGCTCGCCGCGCAGGCCATCAAGGCCGGCGACGAACAGTGCGTCGTGGCGGGGGGCATGGAGTCCATGACGAACGCCCCCCACTACGTCTACGGGATGCGCGGCGGGATCAAAGCGGGCGATCAGAATCTGGTCGACGGCATGATCCGCGACGGGCTCTGGGATTCCTTCTCGAACCAGCACATGGGGAACCTCGCGGAGTACACGGCGAAGAAGGCCCAAGTCTCCCGTGCCGATCAGGACGCGTTCGCGCTCGCCAGCCACCAGAAGGCGGTCGCGGCGATGGAGGCGTGCCACTTCAAGGCGCAGATCGTTCCCGTCGAGATTCCCGGAAAGAAGGGCGCCACCATCGTCGAAAAGGACGAATCCCCCCGGAAAGACTCGACGCTCGAGGCGCTGGCCGCGCTCAAGCCGTCGTTCGAAAAGGACGGGACCGTCACCGCGGGGAACGCCCCGGGCCTCAATGACGGCGCCTCGGCGCTCGTCGTAGCGTCCCTCGCGTTCGCCAAGACTCACGGGCTGACACCCCTGGCGCGTATTACGGGATATGCCACTGGCGGTGGGGAGCCCAAAGACCTCTTCTTCGCGCCCATCTTCGCGGTGCAAAACCTCATGGCGAAGTCCAAGGCGAAGATCGGGGACTACGATCTGATCGAGGCGAATGAAGCCTTCGCGGTGCAGGCTCTGGCCGATGGCCGCGCGCTCGGCTGGGATTGGGACCGCGTCAACATACATGGTGGTGCCGTCGCGCTGGGTCATCCCATCGGCGCGTCGGGTGCCCGGGTGCTGACCACGCTGCTCTACGCTCTCCGCGACCGGCAGAAGACCACCGGCCTCGCGACCCTTTGCCTCGGCGGCGGAAACGCCGTCGCCCTCAGTGTGGAGGTCATGTGACCGAAGTGCCGGCCGTCACGTCCGTCGCGATTCCGTCCTCCCGGGTCAGCATCGTCCGCCGAACCATCGCCGCGGCTGCGGGCGTGGTGCTGGTCGCCATCTCCGCGCACATCGCCATCCCGATGCCGGGCACACCGGTCCCCATGACCATGCAGCCCCTCGCCGTCCTCCTCGTGGGCGGGGCGCTCGGCGCCGCGCTGGGCGGATCGAGCCTCGTCCTGTACCTCGCGTTGGGGATCGCCGGCCTGCCGGTGTTCTCTCCCTACGGCGGGCCCGGCGGTATTCTCAGCATCATCGGCACTTCGGGCGGCTATCTCCTGGCGTTCCCCCTCGCCGCCGCGGCGACCGGCCGGATCGTCGGGAACGGGCGCGGCACCCTGCGCGTCGCGGTCGGGGCGCTGGTCGGCCTTTGCCTGATTCATCTCGGCGGCCTCGCGCAGCTCGCCATCCTGACGGGCTCGGTCCGTCAGGCGGCGGTACTCGGGACTCTGCCGTTCATTCTCGGAGACATCGGCAAGCTGGCGATCGCCATCGCGATTCTCCGCCCCCTGACTCCATCTCTGCGCGCGCGCCTCTAGGGCGCGCGCGTCGTTTGCGGGGGGGCGAACGATGAGCCAGGTCGCGGTGGTGGGAGCGGGGACCATGGGCAATGGCATTGCCCACGTCTTCGCGCAGGCTGGTTGGGACACGACGCTCATCGACGTTTCGAAAGACGCGCTCGAAAAGGCCCTCGCCACCATCGGCGGGAATCTCGACCGGCAGGTGAAGAAGGGCACCGTCACCGCCGACCAGAAGACCCAGACGCTCAGCCGTATCACGACGGACACGATGCTCTCGGGCGTCGCGGGTGCCGAGCTGGTGGTCGAGGCGGCGACGGAGCATCCGCAGACCAAGTTCGAAATCTTCAAGACGATCGACCAGCACGCCTCGCCGTCAGCCATTCTCGGATCGAATACGTCGTCCATCTCCATCACCACCATCGCCGCGCAGACCCGGCGGGCGGCACAGGTGATCGGCATGCATTTCATGAATCCGGTGCCGGTGATGCAGCTGGTCGAGGTGATTCGCGGCATCGAGACTTCCGATCAGACCACGGCGCGCGTGATCGACGTCTCCAAGGCGCTCGGCAAAATCCCGGTGGAGGTGAACGACGCGCCGGGGTTCGTGTCGAACCGCGTGCTGATGCCGATGATCAACGAGGCGGTGTTTTGCGTGGAGCAGGGGGTCGCCACTCCCGAAGCCGTAGACACCGTGATGAAGCTCGGGATGAATCATCCCCTGGGGCCGCTGGCGCTTGCCGACCTGATCGGGCTCGACGTGTGCCTCGCGATCATGCAGGTGCTTCACCGGGACCTGGGCGAAGACAAGTACCGGCCGTCGCCGCTCCTCGTGAAGATGGTCGCGGCGGGACGGCTGGGGCGGAAGAGCAAGCGCGGGTTCTATGACTACCGCGGTTGAACGTCCCGACGTGTCCGAGGCACGGAAGGAGATCGTCGCCCTCGCGCGTGAGTTCGCGAAGACGAACATCGAGCCCCACGCGGCCGAATGGGACCGCACGCACCACTTCGCCCGGAACGTCATCGACGAGCTGGGCAAGCTCGGGTTCCTCGGCATCGCGACGCCGGAATCGGACGACGGGCTGGGTCTCGACACCACGACCTATCTGATGGCCCTGGAGGAGATCGCCGCGGCGGACGCGAGTATCGCCGTGTCGGTGTCCATCCACTGCGCCATTCCGACGACCATGCTGCTCCGTCACGGCACGCCCGCGCAGCGCGAGCGGTGGCTCAAGCCGATGGCCCGCGGTGAGCTGCTCGCGGGCTTCGCGCTGTCCGAGCCCGATGCGGGATCCGACGCGGCGTCCTTGCGGGCGCAGGCGGTCCGGGACGGCGACGGCTGGGTGCTCAACGGCACCAAGGCGTGGGCCACGAATGGCGGCACCGCCGACGTCATGATGATCATGGTGCGCACCGACAGGCCCGATGCCCGGAAGGGCGCGAAGGGGATCTCGACCTTCATCGTCCCGACCAAGACTCCGGGCTATCGGGCGGCGCGCGCCGAAGACAAGATGGGACTGCGGGCGTCCAATACCGCCGGGGTCGAGCTCGAGAACGTGCGGCTCCCCGCGGACGCACTGCTGGGCGAAGAGGGCATGGGTTTCGTCTATTCCATGGAAGGCCTCGTCGCGGGCCGCCTCGGCATTGCCACCCAGGCGGTCGGGATCGCCCGCCGGTCCCTCGAGCTGTCGCTCGCGTATTGCGCGGAGCGGAAGCAGTTCGACCAGGCGCTGGAGAAGTTCGAGGCGGTGCAGTTCAAGCTCGCCGACATGGCGACGCGCATCGCGGCGGCGCGGGCGCTGACTCATCAGGCCGCGGCCGCGAAGGATGCCGGTCAGGACGTGACGGTGCAGGCGAGCATGGCCAAGCTGTTCGCATCGGAGACCGCCATGTGGGTCACCACGCAGGCGGTGCAGCTATTCGGGGGATACGGCTACATGCGGGATTTCCCCGTCGAGAAACTCTTTCGGGACGCGAAGGTCACGGAGATTTATGAAGGTACGAGTGAAATCCAACGTTTCATCATCGCCCGGGGGCTCACCCGCCATGACTGATTCGCGTTCGCCCGGCACCTTCACGTCGCTCGGCGAGCACAGCCACGAGCAGGTCAGCTTCTTCTACGAGCCGTCTACCGGGTACCGCGGGATCATCGCGATCCACGACACGACGCTGGGGCCGGCCCTCGGTGGCACGCGGTTCTGGAACTACACCTCCGATCAGGCTGCCTTTACCGACGCCCTGCGGCTCTCGCGCGGCATGACGTACAAGGCGGCGGTCGCCGGCCTGAACCTCGGCGGGGGCAAGAGCGTCATCATCGGAGACAACAAGACGACGAACCGCGAGGCCCTCTTCCGGGTGCATGGCCGGCACGTCGAGTCCCTCGGCGGCCGCTACATCACGGCGGAAGACGTCGGGACCTCCACGGCGGACATGGAGTTCATCCGCTCGGAGACCACGCACGTCACGGGTCTGCTGGGCAAGTCCGGTGACCCCTCGCCGGTCACGGCCTACGGCACGTACCACGGGATGAAGGCCGCAGCGAAGCATCGCTGGGGTTCGGACTCGCTCTCCGGCAAGACCGTCGCGCTCCAGGGGTGCGGGCATGTCGGGTACTACCTCTGCAAGCACCTCCATGAAGAAGGCGCGAAGCTCATCGTCACCGACATCGACGCCCAGCGGGTGAAGACGGTGACGCAGGATTTCGGCGCGACGGCGGTGGGGACCGAGGAGATCTTCAGCCAGAAGGCGGACATCTTCGCGCCCTGCGCCCTGGGGGCGGTGATCAACGACGAGACCATTCCCAAGTTCAAGGTCGCGATCGTCGCCGGCGCCGCGAACAACGTGCTGGCGGAAGACCGTCATGGCGACGAGCTGGAGAAGAAGGGGATCGTCTACGCCCCCGACTATGTGATCAACGGCGGCGGCCTGATCAACGTCAACGCCGAGCTGCACGATTGGAGCCTGGAGCGGGCGCGGGCGAAGGCCGGCGAGATCTATGACACGATTCTCCGGGTGTTCGAGATCGCGAGCGAGGAGAAGATCCCGTCATACCGCGCGGCCGACCGGCTCGCGGAGCAGCGGATCGCCGCCGTCGCGAAGGTGAGGCAGAACTTTGTCTGAGAAGATCTGGGTCGGGGCCGACCACGCCGGCTTCGAGCTGAAGGAGAAGCTCAAGGCGGAGCTCACGCGTCTGGGATACGAGCCGGTGGACGCGGGTCCGGCCAAGCTCGACCCCGCCGATGACTTCCCGGATTTCGGCAAGCCGGTGGCGGAGGCGGTCAGCGAGGGGCTGGTCAAGCGGGGAATCCTGACCTGTGGGACGGGCCTCGGGATGTCGTACGTCGCGAACCGCTTCCCGCAGGTGCGCGCGGCCGTGGCTTGGACGCCGGAAATCGCGGCGCTTTCGCGAAAGCACAACGACGCCAACATTCTGGTATTGCCGTCGCGGTTCACGAACGACCGGCAGGCGATGGATATCCTGCACACCTTCCTCGACACACCCTTCGAGGGCGGGCGACACGAACGCCGGGTGGAGAAGATCGAGCGTGACGACTGATCGTCGGGCTCCATTGCGCGAAGTCGATCCCCAGATCCACGCCCTCATCAAGCGGGAAGTGGAGCGGCAGGAGCACGGCCTCGAGCTGATCGCGAGCGAAAACTTCGTGTCGGTCGCCGTCCTCGAGGCGATGGGCACCGCGCTCACGAACAAATACGCCGAGGGTGTGCCGAAGAAACGGTATTACGGCGGCTGCGAAGTGGTGGACGAGGTGGAGCAGCTCGCCATCGATCGCGCCAAGCAGCTCTTCGGCGCCGAACACGCGAACGTGCAGCCTCACTCGGGCGCGCAGGCGAACATGGCCGCGTACCTCGCCGTCCTGAAGGCGGGGGAGACGCTGATGGGACTGGCCCTGCCGCATGGCGGGCACCTGACCCACGGCGCCTCGGTGAATTTCTCGGGATCGATTTTCCGGTCGGTCCAGTACGGCGTCCGCGAGGACACGGGCCGCATCGACTACGACCAGGTTCGTGACCTCGCCAGAAAAGAACACCCCCAGCTCCTGATCGCGGGTGGCAGCGCGTATGCCCGGGTGATCGATTTCCCCGTGCTGCGCTCGATTGCGGACGAGGTGGGCGCGACGTTCCTTGTCGACATGTCGCACTTCGCCGGGCTCGTGGCGGGTGGCGTCCATCCGTCGCCGGTGCCGCATGCGCAGATCGTCACGACGACGACCCACAAGACGCTCCGGGGTCCTCGCGGCGGCATGATTCTCTGCCGGACGGACCTGGCGAAGGCGATCGACAAGTGGGTGTTCCCGGGTACTCAGGGCGGGCCCCTCGAGCACGTCATCGCCGCAAAGGCGGTGTCTCTCGGTGAAGCGTTGCTGCCGACCTTCAATGACTACGCGGCCCAGGTCGTGAGCAATGCCCAGGCGCTCGCGAAGGCGATGGTGGCGCGCGGCTACGCGATCGTCTCCGGCGGCACCGATACGCACCTGATGCTGGTGGACCTCCGTGCCAAGAACCTCACCGGCAAGGAAGCCGAGCAGCTGCTCGATCGCGCCGGAATCACGGTGAACAAGAACACGATCCCCGGAGACCCGCAGTCGCCGTTCGTCACCTCGGGCATCCGCCTCGGCACGCCGGCCGTCACGACACGCGGGTTCAAGGAGGCGGAGTGCGCCATCGTGGCCGAGCTGATCGACACGGTACTGACGGGGAAGGACGACGCGACGCTCGCGAAGGTAAAGGCGCGCGTCCGCGAGCTCACCGACTCCTTCCCGCTCTACGCCCACCGGCGCGAACCGGCGCATGTCTGATCAAGGTCGCGAGCCCACCACGCTCGACGCCGCGCTGGGGCGCATCCGCGCCCAGGATGGCGCGTATCACGAGCGTGCGTACCTCTTCGTGCTCGCGGCCCTCGAGTTTGCGCAGGGCCGGCTCCCGGCCCGCCGTCACCTTTCCGGCGGGGAGCTGGCCTGGGCATGCCGAGACTTCGCCCTGGAGCAGTTCGGACTCCTGGCGGGCGAGGTGCTCTCGTTCTGGGGCATTCACTCCACCACCGACATCGGTCGCATCGTCTTCCTGCTCATCGACGTCGGACTGCTGGCCCGTCAACCGTCCGACAAAGTGGAAGACTTCGAAGGCGTGTTCGAGTTCGCGGACGCCCTCCGGGCTGGTTACGCGTGGCCTGGCTTGAGTGGGGGAATCGCGCAGTAGGTTCCAGGGGCCGAGGGAAGGAGGAGGCGTGAGCGACGTGCGCGCGCCGGCCGTGAGCGGCCGCTTCTACCCGGGCACCCCCGCCGAGCTGGAGCGTGCGCTCAAGAATCTGATGAGCCCGCTCGGGCCCATCGCCCATCCAGCCGCGTGCCGGGCTGCGATCGTTCCCCATGCCGGGTACCTCTATTCCGGTGTCACCGCTGCGCACGCCTTCGCCCGGATCCGGATTCCCCCCATCGTGATCATCGTCGCTCCCAACCACACCGGACTTTCGCGCGCTCCCGGCGGCGCGTCGCTGTGGGAGTGCGGCACGTTCGAGACCCCGATCGGGGAGGTGCGTGTGGACGAGGAGACCTCCAAGGCCGTGCTCGAGGCGTGCGAGCTGGTGGCGGTAGACCATCTCGCGCACCGTGATGAGCATTCGATCGAGGTCGAGGTCCCCTTCATCCGGTTCCTCGCTCCACAATCCCGGATCGTCCCATTAGTCCTCTCCTGGGATGACTGGAAATCCTGTCGCGCGCTTGGCGAGGCCCTGGCGCAAGTGGTGCGCGCGTCCCGCGAGCCGGTGCTCCTCCTGGCTTCGAGTGATTTGTCCCATCACGAGCCGGCCAACACCGCGGAACTGAAGGACGCGCAGGCGCTCGGTGCGGTACAGAAGCTCGATGGGGAAGAGCTCCTTCGGCGCTGTCATCGCGAGGGGATCACGATGTGTGGGCGGGCTCCGGTCGCGACCGTGCTCGCCGCCGCCAGGCAGCTCGGCGCCAGTCGCGCGGAGGTCGTCGATTACCGGAACTCAGGGTGGGTGACGCTGGACGAGAGTTCGGTGGTGGGGTATGCCGGGGTGGTGATCTCATGAACGCCGTACCTGTGCTGTCCGCCGCCGAGGCGACGCTGTGGGACCGGAATGCGCGGACGCAGTTCCGGATTCCGGGCCGAGTTCTGATGGAGACGGCCGGGCGGGCCGCGGCCGCTGTGGCGCTGAAGGAGTTTCCGGATGTCACGGCGCGGGGCGTCCTGGTGGTGGTTGGTGCGGGAAACAATGGCGGAGACGGGTGGGTGCTCGCGCGCGCCCTGCACGCCGCGGGAGTCTCAGTCTGGGTGACTGGCCTCGACCCGAAGACTGAAGATGGCGTCGACAATCGTGCGCTCGCGCGGCTCGACGGGGTGCACGAAGTGGCGGAGAGTGAACCGTGGCCCGCGGCCGCCCTGTTGGTGGACGCCGTGCTCGGCACCGGCGCAGCGGGCCCGGCGCGCGGCGATGTGGCGCCACTCATCCAGAGGATGGCGGCGTATGGCGCCCCGATTCTCGCGGTCGACGGTCCGACCGGGCTCGATCTCTCCACGGGTGACGCGCATGGTCCATTTCGCGCCCAGGTCACGGTGACCTTCGGGGCCCCGAGGCGCGGGCACCTCCTCGCGCGTGAATGGTGTGGGAAGATCGTGGTGGTGGACATCGGATTTCCACCGGCCGATCCCGCGTGGCCCGTGCTGGTGACCGATCACTGGGCGGCGGCCAAGCTCCCGCCGCTCCAGGCCCGGATGCATAAGGGAGATCGCGGGCGCGTCACGGTCATCGGCGGTGCGGCCGGCATGTCGGGCGCGGCGTTGCACGCAGCGCGGGCCGCGCTGGCTGCCGGGGCTGGTCTGGTCAAGCTGATCGCCGGCCCCGAGACCGTCGCCGCGGCCCGCGCGAGTCTGCCCGACGTCCTGACCGTCGAATCGCTGCTGACCGGGGGACTCGAGGCGCAGGCCGTCGAAGCGGTCGAGTGGGCTGACGCCTTGATCATTGGTCCTGGTCTGGGCCGCGAGCCGGGGCGAAAGGGAGTTCTGCACGCGGCCCTGAAGGCTCGTCCAGCCCCGACGGTCGTGGACGCTGATGCGCTGATGCTCTGGGAAGGGACGACTCCTGACTCCCGACCCGCGGTGTTTACGCCGCATCTGGGAGAGTTCCGTGTGCTGGTGGGCGATCAGGTTGCTGACGAAGCCTCGAATGACCGGTGGGCCGCCGCGGACCGGGCCGCCCAGCAGCTCTCGGGAACGGTGCTCCTCAAGGGTGTGCCGACCGTGATCGCCGGCGTGCGAGGCCCCGCGCACGTCGTGGCGAGCGGGAATCCGGGGCTCGCCACCGGCGGATCGGGCGATCTGCTCGCCGGATTCATCGGGGCATTTCTAGCTCGCGGACTGCCGCCGGTCGAAGCGGCGGCCCTGGGTGCTCACGCGTTGGGGCGGGCCGCGGAGCAGGGCGCGCGCGACTGGACGGCCCGCTCCCTGCGCCCCGCCGATGTCCTCGCGTCCCTGCCGGCTGTGTGGCGCTCGTGGCGCGACGTGGGTGCCTGCGCGCCGCCCGTGCTCCTGACGCTCGACGCGCCGGAGACCGCGTGAAGCGCTTGCTCACGGCCGCGACGGCCACGACGGCGGCGCTGGGTCTTCTGGTGAGCTCAGGGTACTGGCGCCCCGGTGACCGGGTGTTGATCAGTGACTTCTCTGAGATCGAGGCGGTGGCGGCCTCGTCGTTCAAGGTCTACGCTGCGACGCTCAACGGTCTGATCATCTACGATCGCGGCGCCGGCACCTTCGATTTGCCGCAGACCAGGCTCGACGGCTATCCCAGCTCGCAGGTGCGATTCGCGGTCGCGGACCCGGTCGGAAATGGTGTGTGGCTCGGGACCAACGACGGGTGGGCCCACTACAACCAGGACATCAATCAGTGGGATTCGGGAATCATCCCGGGTGGAGCCCGGGATGGGTTTCTCGATTCGCAGGGTGCGGTCGGGGGCTTCTACTTACAGGGCATGGCCGGGTGGTACGTCGTGCAGCGCGGCGGGCTCGCCGCCATACCCACGACCACCGTGCCGCCCCCCAATCGCCGGACCGGTCCCCAGTCCGCGCGAGCTCTCCTGGCGCGCGCCCCCGTCGTGTTCGGGATGCAGGGTCGACTGCTTACCGACTCGCGACTCCGTACCTACCAGTTCACCGCCGGCGCCATGACGCAGGACCGGCCGAACGAGATGTTCCTTGGCACGACCGGCCTCGGGCTTCTGCGCGTCGACCCGATGAGTGGTCAGGGTGCGCCCCTCTCGTTCGGACTCCCCAATCAGCGCGCGTCGGTGACAGTGGCCGGACCGGGTGGCGTTTGGACGGTGGGATCGGCCCGGGCGGGGGAGCGCCGGGCGCTCACGTGGGTGGCCGAGGACCTCTCGAAGTTCACGATCAATGAGGACGCGCTGGGCCGCGGGACTCAGGTGCTCCTCGCGCAGCGGATGCTCTACGCGAACAGCGCGCTGTGGCTCGGCACGTCCCTGGGTCTGTATCAGATGCCGACGGGAGATGGAACGGGGCACTTCTATGACGTCGGCGCCGGGCTCCCTGGCCCCAACGTCTTGTCTCTCGCCAAAGCACCTGATGGCATCTGGGTCGGCACGGCCCAGGGACTGGCGCACGTCACGCCCGAAGGCACCGTCACCCGGATGACCGGGTACGACCGCGCCGTGGTCGCGCTCGTCGCTCAGCGAGAGAGTCTCTGGGTCGGCACGGTCGACGGGCTGGCCCTGCTCGCACCCGGGTCGACGTCGCCCACCCTCCCTCCCGAGCTCGCGGCCGCGCCCACGTTGCGTGCCCCGGTCGTTGCTCTGGCGAATACCCGCGACACCATCGTCGTCGCCACCGCCGACCAGCTTGGGTGGCGGAATCCCGCCGACGGGTCGTGGACCGTGCTCCGACCCCGCGCGCCCGTGGGCACGATCACGGCGCTCGCACCTGATGCCGGTGGGGTATGGATCGCGGGCACCGGAGGACTCGTGTTCTGGGACATTGCGCACCAGACATTCCACGGGGTCTCCGTGCCGAACGACATTCCGGCCGCCATTCGCGACGTCACGGTCGAGGGCGAGCACGTGTGGGCCGCGACCGATGCGGGGTTGGTCCGCCTTTCGCGCGACGCGGCGCTCCACCGGTGACCGATCTTCCCCTGGGGAAGGGCGCGGAGTTCGACCGCATCCGTGCCATCGCGAAGCGACTGGGTGCCGCGGCAACGGGGCTCGGGGACGACGCGGCGGTGCTGCCGATGGGGGACACCAACCTCGTGGTGAGCATCGACTGCAGCCTCGAAGGGGTCCACTTCCGCACCGACTGGCTGACGTTTCAGGAGATCGGCGGACGGGCCGCGGCTGCGGCGCTGTCCGATCTGGCGGCCGAAGGCGCAAGCGTGATCGGCGTGCTGGTCTCGGTAGGGGTGGGAAACGGGAAGCGGGAAACGGGAAACGTGGACCCCGTCACGGAGATCATGGCGGGCGTGGGTCATATGGTCACGAGCGTCGGGGGCAAGGTCCTCGGCGGTGACCTGGTAAAGAGCGAGAAATACTTCGTCGACATCTGCGTCCTGGGCGAAGCCAGGAAGCCGGTCACTCGCGGCGGTGCGCGGCCAGGGGATGGGGTCTGGGTGACGGGAGCGTTCGGGGGTCCGTGGGCGGCGCTGCAGGCTCTCTTCAGGGACCAGCCGCCGCCCGCTCCCTATCGGGCGCGCTTCGCCCACCCCCTTCCGCGCATCGCGGCCGGGCAGTGGTTGGCCGAGCACGGGGCGACGGCGATGATCGACGTCAGTGACGGGTTGGCAGCCGATCTCGGCCACATCGCCGCGGCGTCCCAGGTCGGCATCACGATCGCGGCTGATCTCATTCCCAGCATGGAGGGCGTCTCCGCGGGCGACGCCCTGTCGAGTGGGGAAGAGTACGAGCTGGCGGTCACGCTGCCCGCGGGGTTCGGGGCGAAGGACGTGGCACGGTTCGAGTCCGAGATCCGGGGCAAGCTGACGCGCATCGGCGATGTGAAGGAAGGATCGGAGGTGGAGATCAAACTCGGGGGGAAACGGATTTCCACTCCCAAGGGGTTCGATCACTTCGCCAGATGATCAGACTCTTCTGGTACTACCTCGTGCTGGTCGCCTCGAGCGTGATTCACGCGAGCGGCACCATTCTCGCGGCCCTGGTTCGGGTGCCCTTCCAGCCAGGCGGGGTCTACGACTGGGGCACCAACGACTGGTCGCGGCAGGTCCTGTGGGGCGCCGGCACACCCGTCGACATTCAGGGGCTGGAGCGAATTCCCAAGGGACCCGTCGTCTACGCGTCGAATCACTCGTCGATGTTCGACATCTGGGCGCTGGCGGCGAGTCTCCCCGGCTCCACGCGCTTCGTCGCGAAGGCGGAGCTGGGACGGATTCCGCTCGTGGGTCCGGCGATGAAGCGCGCGGGGCATATCCTGATCAATCGCGAAGTCAAAGCGAAGGCCATGGAGTCGTACGCCGAGGCCGGAAAGAAAATCAAAGGCGGATTTTCTCCGATCGTGTTTCCGGAGGGCACGCGGAGCCGCACCGGCGAGATGTTGCCGTTCAAGACCACGCCGTTCGCGCTTGCCATCGCGGCCCAGGTCCCCGTCGTCCCCATCTACGTGCACAATACGTTCGCGATTCTCCCCAAGGGCTCGTGGCGCATGCGCTCCATGCCGATCCGCGTCCGAGTGGGGGAGCCGGTGCCGACCGCAGGGCTCACATTGGATGATCGCGCCAGGCTGAAGGACCAGGTCGAGGCGCAGGTCCGCGCACTCAAGGCGCGCGTTGACTCAGGGGCCTCCGCCGCCTAAGGTTCGGGCCACTATGAGCACGATCATTGCCGTCTGCGCGCGCGAGATCCTCGATTCCCGGGGCAATCCCACCATCGAAGCCGATGTCACCCTCGCATCGGGCGCGCGTGGTCGTGCCGCGGTCCCCAGCGGCGCGTCGACCGGTGAACGCGAAGCGGTGGAGCTGCGCGACGGCGATCAGCGGCGCTATGGCGGAAAGGGCGTGCTCGAGGCCGTCAAGAACGTGAACGAGGTGATCGGGCCGCGGCTCGAGGGCCTCGCGGCCGATGAGCAGATCGCGGTGGACTCGGCCATGCTCGAGCTCGACGGCACCCCCAACAAGGGCCATCTCGGCGCCAACGCGATTCTCTCGGTGAGCATGGCGACGGCGCGGGCCGCGTCGGACGAGGCGGGCCTCCCGCTGTACCGCTACCTGGGCGGGCCGCTCGCACACGTCCTGCCGGTGCCGATGATGAACATCCTCAATGGCGGGGCCCACGCGTCCAATACGGTGGACTGCCAGGAGTTCATGGTCGTGCCGATCGGGGCGGAGTCGTTCCCCGAGGGTCTGCGAATGGGTGTCGAGGTGTTCCACGCTCTGAAGAAGGTGCTGTCGAAGCGCGGACTGTCGACGGCCGTCGGCGATGAAGGGGGCTTCGCGCCCAACCTGCCGCACGACGAAGCCGCCCTCGAAGCCATCATGTCCGCCGTGGAGGCGGCCGGGTTCTCGGCCGGCAAGGACATCGCCATCGCGCTCGACGTCGCGGCGTCCGAGCTGTTCGAGGACGGGACCTACACGTTCAAGAAGAGCGGTGGCGGGAAGAAATCGGCCGACGAAATGATCGCGCTCTACAAGAGCTGGGTGGACCGGTACCCGATCGTGTCGATCGAAGACGGCCTGGCCGAATCGGATTGGGCGGGGTGGGCCAGGCTCACCGAGGCACTCTCGTCACGCGTCCAGCTGGTGGGCGACGACATTTTCTGCACCAATCCCGATATTCTGGGCCGGGGCATCGACGAAAACGTCGCCAACGCCATCCTGATCAAGGTGAATCAGATCGGTACGCTCACGGAGACGCTGCAGTGCATCGAGCTGGCGCGCTCCAACGGCTACGGCGCCATCATCTCGCACCGGTCCGGCGAGACCGAGGACACCTTCATCGCGGATCTCGCGGTGGGAAGCGGCGTCGGACAGATCAAGACGGGCTCGGGATCGCGGACCGACCGGATCGCCAAGTACAACCAGCTGCTGCGCATCGCCGAGGAGCTCGGAGACATGGCGCACTATCCGGGCCGGGATCTGTACGGACTGTGACCCCGGCGCGCATCACCGCCCTCGCCGGCGGTCTGGCGCTGGTGGCCTTCGCGATTTTCGCGGGTGAATACTCGACGGGGGACTGGCTGAAGCTCCGGCGTCAGCTCGCGCAGGAACGGGATTCGGTGGCCGCACTGCAAGTCGCGGTGGATTCGCTGGGCCGTGCGGCGCACGACCTGGAGACCAATCCGGCCACGCAGGAACGGGTGGCGCGTGAAGAATTCGGGATGATCAGGAACGGAGAGACACTGTACCGGCTGGTGCCGAAGGGCAGACCTGCAACCACGCCTTAGCGCCGGCTGTACCCCACGCCAAGTGTCACCCGGTCCACGGTGTCGATCCGGGACCCGCTTCCCAGCCTGACCTGCTCGATCCCATAGCCTAGCGTAAGCCACGCCGGCCATCTGGGCGGCGCGAGCCGTAAACCGACCCGCCCGCCGCGCCCACTCGTGAACGGCTGAACCACGTTCACGGTGCTCGAGGCGACGAACCACAGCTCCGCGTACCCCCGAACCGTCTCCGGCACCAGCTGCTGCTCGACCCGGCCCTGCACGCGCCACGAGAGCCAACGCTCGGTGCCGGCGGGCGTGGTGTACGCGCGGGCGAAGGGACCGGCGGAGATCCGGAACCAGCGGACGGGGGTGATGCCGAGGAGCGCCTTCCCCTCGACGATGTCTTCGTTCGACGCGGGGCCTGACTGGGTATTGAGGCTTCCTTGCCAGTATCCGAGCTCGAGGCCGACCGGGCCGAACGCCAGGCGGCCCTCGCCGCCGAACACCGTTCCGGACAGAGAGCTGGTCACCGAGCCGATCACCGGATTCGCGTACACCTCCGCGCCGTCGAGCTGCATCTCGTAGTTGAACCTGGAGCCCGACCCCTGCGCCATGGCGCCGGCGAGGGGCAGCGCGAGCGCTGCCAGGAGGCAGAGACCGAGTGACGGTCTCACTGGGTGTCCCGCGAGATCACGAGAGGCGTGCCCGCGCGAATGCGTTCGAGCACGCCGATGCGCCGGCGCGCGTTGTCCTGCTTGGTGAGGTCGATCTGCCGTTGAAAGGCGGCGCGCCGCGCCAGGTTCTTGGCGACGTTGTCAGGCAGGGGCACGCCCGGGCGCTGCGACGCGAAGCCGACGATGCCGGCCAACGACAGCGCACCGACCACCACGTACCGGCTGCCGGTGGCGTGCGTGCCCGATCCCACCACCGACGGCAGGAGCAGCACGGCGGCCGCTCCCAAGAGTCCGCCCGACAGGGAGCGCACAGCGGCTCCGGGAGGCGCCTTCTCAGGCAGGAACAGCGTATCGGGAGGCGTCGGCCAGGGCAGCGTGTCCGCGTGTGTGGCGTGGATGTCGAGCATGATGCGCACCACCCGCACCACTTCGCCGCCGGCCGTCGGACGCGACGTCACCGTGAGGACGACGTTACCGTCCGCCGGCACACTCGCGGAGTCGAACCCATCCCAGCTCACGTCGAGCGAGTCGCCGATGGGGCCGGCATAGATGCCCTTGATGAAGCGCCCGTCGGGATGCTCGAGTCCGACCACGATCTCGTGGAACGAGCTCGCGTACATTTTGATGGGATACTGATCGCGCCCCAGCCGCAGCGAGGTATCGCCGGGGGTCACCACGGCCACGACCTTCATCACCCGCCGCGCATTTTCGAATGCCGCCGTGACCTCGGGAGGAAAAATCAGCGGATCGGGGCGGTACCGAGGGTCCTGGACGATGAGACGGCGGAACACGACGGACGCGGAATCCTTCCGTCCCCGGTAATAGTCGCTCGCCGCGAGATACGTGAGCGCCTTGGGGCGGAGCGCCGTCGGGAGCGTATCGGGGCTGGGGGCCTCGACGGCGAGGGCACGGCGGAACAGCGCCGCCGCCGTCTCGTATTCGAGATTCTGGTACGCCTGGAGGGCGCTGGTGAGAGTGCGATTCTCGTCCTGCGCCACGAGAGGGCGCGCGGGGAGCGCGAGCAGGACGGCGGCGACGGCCGGGACCGCCGTCCACAGGGCGGTCCGCCGTCCCATCACGGCGTCGTGGGCTTCAGTACGATGTCGGTGAGGCGAAGCGAGGCACCGGCGGCTACAACAACTGTGGTCTCGTAAGCGTTGAACCCGTCTCGCGCGAACCGGAGATGATGCGTGCCGGCGGACACCGGAAGATCGGTCTTGGGCGTGTTGCCGACCGCGACGCCGTCGAGATACACCTCGGACCAGGGCTGCGTGTTCAACAAGAGGTGGCCTTCCGCGGGCGCGGCGAGGTACGGGACCGGCTGCCGTCTGACTACCGGTGCCGGGCGTTGAGCGGCTGGCTTCGGCCTCGGTGTCGCCACGCCTTGCGCCTGTGTCCGCGGAGCCGGCTGTGAGCTCTGCGGCGGCGTGGGACTCGGCGACGGAACGTTCACGGCCGTCGAGCCCGCTGGTACCGGCGCCTGCGCCTGGTCGGGCGGATTCGTCGGCTGGAGCACGAAGCTGTTCGGGTCGACGGTATTCGACGGAGTGGCGTGCAACCACCACCACGCGACACCGAACACGCCGCCGAACAGCAGGGTCGCGGTGAGCAGGACATTCCGGGCCCGGTGCCTCGGTGCGGCGACCGAGACGCGCGGCATCCGCGGAGGGATGTCCCGCACCTCCGGATCGATCACGACCAGGGGCGCGGTCACATTCGGGGACGCGCGACGCGGGGCCGCCGGGACGACGGTCAGCGCCACCGGTTGAATCGGCGGCGGCAGCAGGGAATCCGCTTCGAGCGCGGTCACGAAATCGAGAATGGTCGCGAAGCGCTCGGACGGATGCTCGCTCGTGGCGCGCTGGAGCGCTTCCAGGACATGCGGTGTCGGAGGCATGCCGCGCAGGCACTCGTGGGCGAGGACCGCGAGCCCGTACTGGTCGACACTGGGACCGGTCAGGTTCCGTGACGCGAACTGCTCGGGCGCGAGGTACCGCTGCTCCGCGGGTGCATCGGCGCCGAACACCGCGGTGGGGCGGCCGAACGCACGGGCGATACCGAAGTCCGTAATGCGCGCCCACCCCTTTGAATCGATCAGCACGTTGCCCGGCTTGATGCCCCCGTGCGTCATGCCCCGGCGGTGCGCGTAGTCGAGCGCGCTCGCCACCTGATGGACGATGCGCAGGCATTGCGCCCAGTCCGGCGCCGTCTGGTCGGTCGCCCCGAGTGCCTCGGCCAGTGACCGGCCGTTCGAGTACTCCATGACGTACCAGAGGAAGATCCTGGTCGACCCGGCGCGGTAGATCGGGACGATGTGCGGATGGTCGAGCGACGCGGCGAGGTTCGCTTCGCGCTGGAGCATGGCGTCGGCTTCGGGCGCCATCCCGGGCGTTCGCGGGATGATCTTGAGCGCGACGAGGCGGTTCTGCTCCCGCTCGAGGGCGAGGTACACCACCCCGCGCGGTCCCTGACCCAGCACGCCTTCGATCTGGAACTCATGCTCCAGGTCGCGGCGGGCGCTGGCCTCCAGCTCCCGAGGGAACGGATCGGCAAGCGTCGCCACCCCGGCGGGGGAGAACCCGCAGAGGGTGCATTCATGGGTCTGGTCGGAGATGTCCCCGACCGCGCAGCGGGGGCAGATCATGGTCAGTGAATGTTAAACGTATTGCTGGTACCTGTGGAGAGACCTAGGGCGGAAGCCTGCAATTGGTACCCCGTTCCCGCGAGATCCACGCTCAGATCGGAGTAAGTCGCCGTGCCGGCCGCAGCGGCCTGGGGATTCCGGGCGGAGCCCAGGACAGCCCCGGTCGTTCCACCGATGAGGGTAAGCAGGACCGGGCCTGTGAATGTCGAATCGACGTTGCCGAACTGATCCTCCGCGGCCACCCGCACCGGCGGCGCGATGGTGGAGAGCGCCGTGGTGTCGGTGGGTTGGACCGTAAACACCAGTTGCGTCGCCGCACTGGCGTTGACGACCACGGTCGCGGTCTGATTGATCGCCACGCCATTGATTGTCGCCGATACCGTCTTGGATTCGGCTGTGGTAGACGAGAGCGTACCCGTTGCAACGCCCGTGCCGTCGGTGGTGCCGACGGGCTGATTCAGCGCGTTGTTGCTCCCGGTGGTGGCCAAGAGTACCCCCAGGCCGGAGATAACGTTGCCGTTCGCGTCCTTCGCAGTCACGGTAATCGTGCTCTGGCTGCTTCCGCTCGACGCCGTGATCGGTGACGATGCTGTCACCGTGGATTGCGATGCCGAGACCGATGCAGGCGTGATGTTGAACGCCGAGCTGGTCGCACCGGTCAGTCCCGAGCTGGCCGCGCTGAGAGTGTATCCGGTCCCCGCCTTGTCAATGCTCATCCCGCTGAAGGTCGCCACGCCCGTCACCGCGTCGACCGGCGTCACCCCCGAGAGAGTTCCCCCGCCCGGGTTACTTCCGATTGCGAGGGACACCGATC
>Ga0126381_100002841_pt1 | contig 18779 bp, 15 predicted proteins | sample PanSoiMetPlot_28_FD_96465 | JGI IMG/M metagenome (GOLD analysis project Ga0126381, IMG submission 96465) | Tropical forest soil microbial communities from Panama - MetaG Plot_28 | ecosystem: Environmental > Terrestrial > Soil > Tropical forest > Bulk soil | place: Panama | collected 2016-02-17
GGACATGAGCAAGGAGCTTCATGGAATTTCACAATGAAATAGATCGCCTTCTAGCGCTTCCGCCCTATACTCAGACTCCTAGTGAAAAGCAATTGGGGTTACTACAAATCCTCCGCGAGGAATTGGAATGTGCATGTCAGCGGCACGCCGGATACAAAAACTATATTGAACACTGGCCGATAGACTACCGATCGGCCGGCCATGTCGCCGATCTTCCTTTTCTCCCAGTGGGAATGCTTAAGGCTGACCCTCCCTTCTCGTTCGTGGGCAATAATGAGATCAAAAGGACCTTGACATCCAGTGCGACAACGTCTCAGCTACCTAGCCGAGTTGTACTCGACGCTCCGACCTCACGGCGTATGACTAAGGGAATTATGGTTATTGTACGGGATTTTATTGGACCTGACCGTCGACCATATCTGGTCGTGGACGCGCCGGGCTATATTGGAGATGACACACTTGGGGCTAGGGGGGCTGCCATTCAAGGCCTGAATCCTTTTGCCAATGAGATCACATATTGTCTCAATGTAGATGAGCAAGGTGACCTACTGTTGGATCGAGTCAAGCTAGCAGAATTTTCGCAAGCCCATAAGGATAGTGAAGTATTGGTCTACGGCTTTACATTTATTCTTTGGAAGTACTTTGTGACGCCTCTTTTAGAAGAGGGCATCCGACTCAGTTTGCCAAAGGCTCGGATACTGCACAGCGGCGGTTGGAAACGTCTTCAGGATGAAGCCGTTGAGAAGACGTTGTTCAACGAGAGACTGGCTGAGGTATTTGGGTGTTCGACTGAACGCATCATAGATTTTTATGGAATGGTTGAGAATGTGGGAATCATCTACCCAGATTGTACCGAAGGGAACAAGCATGGGCCCGCCTTTGGGGACGTGATTGTGCGAAGTCCGCTGACTCTCGAACCCGTTGAGGTAGGAGAACAGGGCATCGTTCAGGTATGCAGTGTTCTACCAACGAGTTTCCCCGGCAACTTGCTGCTCACTGAAGATTTGGCGCAAGTGATTGCACATGATGGTTGTCCGTGTGGCAGACGGGGCATCAGCTTCCGATTTGCAGGCCGGATACCTAAGTCGGAGCTTCGGGGCTGCGGCAACATCCAAAGTTCGCGATCGTCTATGAATTAGCGCAGATGACTGAGCTTGTACAGAACATTAATTCGTCCGTGGAGATCTCTCGTACATCGGCTAGAGTGCGTCAGGCCGCAATGGAGAGGGAGATTTCGCCAAACGATGTTATGACCGTTTTCGAATCATGGGCGAAGTGCTTGGATGCCAGAGAACTAGACGGTTTGCCAGGAATTGTTTTTCTTCGGATGTGGCTGCGACGCGGAACATTGGAACCAATTATCAGTCGCGAACTCGGATCCAATGGCTTATACGGCGGGTGGAGCGAATATGGAAATGCTGAGTGCAAGGCCTTCCCCGTGGGCGTTGTCGGGCACTGGCCCGCAGGTAACGTAGAGATTCAGCCGCTTCTGTCAATGACCTGCGCCCTGCTTGGAGGCAATGCAGCCTTAGTTCGGGTTCCGACCGGCCTTGTCGACCTCACGCGATGTTTGATAGCAAAGTTGGTTCAGAGCGATCCATGTCAAGTACTTACGCGACAGATATCTGTGGTTGCGTTTGAACATGGTCGGCGAGACCTACATGAAGCAATGGCTCAAGCGGTAGACGGAGCGATGATTTGGGGAGGAGAAGAAGCTGTTCTGCAGATTCGTGCGCTGCCATTTCCTCATTGGGCGAGAGTGGCGGTATTCGGGCCGCGAATCTCTGTCGCAGCTATGGATGCTGGAGCCTGGAGCAATCCAAGCGTACAGGGAACTTGGTGCACACGTATAGCGCGAGATGTCTGGCAGTTCGACCAGCAGGCATGTTCTTCACCACAGACACTGTTTCTCGAGAAATGTCCCGGTCAGTCGACTGCGCAATTTCTACAAGTTCTTCGGCAAGCCTTTGAAAACGAAAATAGAGCGCAGGCGAGACGGCCGATTCCGGCGGCATTGACATCGACGATTTGCAATGCGCGCGCATCTTGGCTACTAGGTAGTGCCGAACATCATGCGATTTTTCCTCGCAATCCAGATTGGACGCTGCTTATGGGTGAAGGATCAGATGTTCCCATGCCGGTCCAGGGAAAAACTTTGACTGTTTTGGAGGTGGACAATCTGCTCGATCCAATTTCGAAGTTCGATGGGAACGTGCAGACACTAGGCTTGGGCATGGCTGATAAAGAAAAGGAGACGAAACTCGCCTCGTTTGCTGGACAAAAAGGTGTGGACCGAATCGTCAAACTTGGGCGTATGCATACTTTTGCTCCGCCTTGGGACGGGGTCGATCTGATCCGGCCGATGGTCCGTATGGTACGCCACGTTTACTCCGCGGACTGAATGCTCTATCAAACCAGGAACATCAAGGTTATGACGGACGGCAAGGCATTTCTCAGAGGTCTGGACTTGAGAGCCAAGATGCTTGCACCCTCCGCACGGGCTAGTTTTGAGACCAATAATGAACTGTGCTCCTGGCTATTAGATCCGCTTGCTCGATGGGCGAAAGCGGCTTATGGAGATAGTGCCTTTGAGGACGCGGCGGCCGGTTATGCGAAGTATTGCATGGGCGTGTGGAAGTCTCAAGAACTGTATGAGAAAAACGGGCAGTACACGCCCGAATCCATGCCGGATCTTGTTTCGGAAGTATATGAGCAAGAAGGTTACATGGTTCCTTATATGTGGGCCGTAATCTTAATCTACCCGTTTTGGCCTTCAATGACTAACCACATCCGATTGTATCGAGATGATTTTCTTAAGGTGTTACCGGCAAACTCCCGAATTATGGAACTGGCTTCTGGCCACGGAGTCCTGGGCCTGTTAGCAGCGGAGGCAAGATCAGACATCCAAGTGAAAGGCTTCGATATCAGCCCACCTGCAGTGGCTGTATCCAATCGACTTCGCAAAGTTTCCGGAAATGAGGATCGCGTAACATTTGAAGTTAGAAATGCCCTTGATTTGAATCTGGAAGAGAGTCCGGGAGCCTATCAAGGAATTGTTGCCGCGATGCTGGCTGAGCATCTGCAGGATCCGCGCCGCTTATTTGAGGTTATGGCCTATCACCTCGCTGACGATGGGCTAATATTTTTTAGTACGGCCTTGGAATCTGCCCAACGTGATCACACCTTCGAGTTTCGCCACGAGAGTGAGCCGATAAAGATGGCAGAAGAGGTTGGCTTGCGCGTCACAAGACTGGTCTGTGACGCCGGCTCCTCTGTGCCTGGCGGTCGCTTTCTCCCGCGTGCATTGGGCATGATCATGCGCCGGCGTTGAAAAAGTCCATTAAGTAGCACCCGGACGTAGCACTCCATTGAATCGTGGCTGCCAATCGAGCCTTGACAATATGACTATGACCTTCGAAGAAGTAAAATCTCACCTGAAACAAAGATTCCCGATGCTTATGGTTGATCGCGTTCTGGAGTTAGAGCCAGGGAAGAGCATCAAAGGTCTTAAAAATGTTACCGGCAATGAGATGCAGTTTCTTGGCCATTTCGCTGATTATGCAATCATGCCTGGCACTCTCATCATAGAAGCGATAGCACAGTGCGCTTCGCTGTTGTTCAGCTATACGTCAGGAAAGGGCGTAAACCAAAGAGAATTTATGGCGCTTGCTTCTGTGAACGATATGAGATTTCTGGTCCCGGTGTTACCCGGTCATACGATCACAATGCACATCAATATATTGAAGATGACCGAAGAGGCAGCCTTAGTGGAAGGATTTGCTCGGGTAGAAGACACAGTGGTTACGCAGGGTAAGCTGAGCTTCGCCCGGATAGTGGTTTAATGCATAGGGGAAACATGTACGATCGGTCCTTGGTTTCAGTCGTGATACCTACCTATAATCGACCTCAACAGACAATTGCGGCCGTTGAAAGCGTTCTGGCGCAAACATATCCGCACATCGAAGTCATTGTGGTGGATGACGGTTCCACTGATGGATCTGGCGATGTAATTGATCGATTCATTGATAAGAAGGCGACCTACTGTCGTCGCCTACGTTTTCTAAGGCAGCCTAACCAGGGTCCAAGCGTTGCGCGAAATACCGGAATTGCACAGGCAGAGGGAGAATACATCGCATTCCTAGATTCTGATGACATATGGCTGCCTGAGAAGCTGGAATGGCAGTTGGAAGCAATTGGGAGATTCAAGGATAGGCCTTCTGCTTGTGTGACAGATGCGCAAGTGGTAGACGGCTCGGGTAGGGAGGATAGTAGTTTTCGAAGCCATAGAAGAAGCTATCAACAAATAATAGGAATCGATCGCAGTGCGACCATATCGTTGGCACGATCCTTTTGTGGTTTTTGGACGTCGAGCTTGCTAGTGCGCTCTGATACGATTAGGCAGATCGGTGGGTTTAATCCATATATATCTTTTGCGGAAGACCGCGATCTCCATTTCCGGCTATCGCTTGTCACGTTAGTTGCCTATGTAAACAAGCAGCTTCTTCGAGCTGATAGGACCCCTTCTGCTCCGGGTTCGACGTGCCGGCCATGGGATAATCCCGAGATGCAATTTCAACATCAGCAGCGGATGTTAGAGAGCTGGCTGAAGCTCGATACCCCTTTACCGCCGAAAGTGCGTAGTGAAGTGAGAAGGGCTTTAGGCGCCTTGCATTCGCAGCAGGCCAACTGGCATTTAGAGAATTCGCGATACTCTGAGGCACGTTGCGCTGCCTCCCTGGCTGTGGAGTATAAAACTACGCCGGGGACTTTCCTCAAGTGTGTGCTGACTCGATTGGCGCCATCTCTGGCAAGGAACATGGCGCCTAGAACGAGACCCATTCGGAGTGGAGGACACGCTTCCTAGCCTCTGCTATGAGGGCAGTGAGAAGTGAATTATCTGATCGTTGAAGCAATCGCCTGAAGGAGATGGAAATGAACATCTACGTAGATTCCAAAATGAGCGATCAATTCCGACGGAAGGCATTATATGAAGGGTCTGTCTTCAGTTATGCTCCAGGACCAAGTGCCTTAGGACTGTGCCGATTTGCTCAAACCTTGATTGAAGAAGCGTTTAGCCCGTTAGATCCCTGCCGCGTACATGAGAGTATGCCCGCTGAAAAATGTGCGGAAATCTTATCCAGCCTAAAACCCAAGTTCATTCACCACCCTAAATCCAAAGAAAGCATTCAAGGTATGCTGAGTGAACTCGGTTGCGACCTGGAGAAAACCTACTTCGATGTCCCTCGCATGCGTACCGCTTTTCCGGGAGATTATCTGAACTCTGGTATCGCATATGCGTTTCATCCACACCGGGATACGTGGTACTCGGCACCTCTCTGTCAAATTAATTGGTGGATGCCGATATATGATGTGACTCCTGACAATTGTATGGCATTTCATCCTCACTATTGGAACCGCCACATTAAGAACGGATCTGATCGATTCAACTACCATCGATGGAATGCGGAGAGCCGCTACAGCGCGGCCCAACATGTTAAGGGCGATAGCCGTGTCCAGCCTCGCGCCGAGGAGGAAATTGAACTCGAACCACAGGTTCGTATGATTTGCAACGTAGGAGGAGTGTATCTTTTCTCCGCAGCACAACTGCATTCAACCGTGCCTAACACCTCACGAATGACTCGCTATAGCATTGATTTTCGGACAGTACATCTGGACGACGTCATAGATAAAATCGGTGCCTCTAATATCGATTCAGCGTGCACTGGAACAGCTATGGGAGACTATCTAAGAGGCACGGACTTTGCTCATCTTCCTGAGGACGCTGTGGCTTTATATCGTGATGGGACAGAATCCGAATATCCGATTCTCTCTGACCACGCCGCAAGCCGATGATCAAGGTGGCACGACGATCATTTCGTAACGAGCAGGGTTAGGATTTGAATAAGAAATGTTGAGATTCAATCAGGTTTGTCTTGACCGATGAGAGCGCGTAACGTGTTTGCAACTGACGGCCAACGCTATCAGGAAGGCCTCTGGCCTAATAAGCCCCAGAGGTTTTCCGAATCACGGGTGCTTCAGGCGAAGGCGCATCAACTCATACCTGGTGGAGCGCACACGTATGCGAAGGGTGACGATCAGTATCCGGAGCATGCGCCGGGTTTCATTACTCATGGAAAGGGATGCCACGTTTGGGATATAGACGGGAACGAGTTCATTGAATATGGGATGGGCTTGAGGGCCGTTACACTGGGACACGCTTTTGAGCCGGTTGTGGAAGCAGCCTACAAACAGATGCAACTCGGTGTTAACTTTACACGGCCAGCCAATATTGAGGTGGACGCTGCCGAGGCATTTCTGAATGTTTGTGATGGCGCAGAAATGGTCAAGTTCGCCAAGAATGGATCCGACGTTACGACCGCGGCTGTCAAGTTGGCGCGTGCTTACACCGGTCGAGACTTCGTAGCGATCTGCAGTGACCAGCCGTTCTTCTCGATAGATGACTGGTTCATTGGTACAACAGAGTTGAACGCCGGCATACCTCAGGCGACTATCGAAATGACCCTCAAGTTTCCGTATAACGATATAGAGGGACTGTGCGAATTATTTGATAGACATCCTAACCAGATTGCTTGCGTGATCATGGAAGCGGAAACGGTAACCCCTCCGACCCCTGGTTATCTGAATGCTGTTAAGGAACTCTGCGGCAAGCATGGGGCAATCCTTATATTTGATGAAATGATTACTGGATTCCGTTGGCACTTGGGAGGGGCACAGAGATTTCACGACGTTGTTCCTCACTTATCCACTTTCGGTAAAGCGATGGGGAATGGTTTTGCCATCGCCGCACTGGCGGGTAAACGAGAAATCATGCGGCTTGGCGGCCTAGATCACGACCAGAAGAGAGTCTTCCTGTTATCAACTACGCACGGCGCCGAAACTCACGCTCTCGCCGCATCATTGGAAACAGTAAGAATTTTTCGCGAATACGATGTAATAGAGTTTCTCTGGAGGCAGGGAGAGCGACTCCGTGACGGAGTTAATGAAGCCATAACGCGTCATCGGATCAACGGGCATTTTGAATTGGCCGGACGGCCATGCAACCTGAGTTATCGCACTAAAGACGAACAAGGCAACTCTTCACAAGCCTTTCGCACACTCTTCTTGCAGGAATTGATCCGAGGCGGAGTACTAGCGCCGTCCTTTGTGGTCAGTTTCTCCCACACCGACGAAGATATCGATCAGACGATTGATGTAGTTGACCAGGCGCTTGAGGTTTATGCAAGAGCTCTCGAACACGGTGTGCATAAATACCTGGTTGGCCGGGCGGTAAAACCAGTCAATCGATCTTTCGCATGAGTATTTCCTGTCACGCCGCCGGACCTTAACGACCAAGCTGTAGGTGTACACGTAAGTCAAAGTAAGGCAACTGTAAGGTTGGAGGAGGGTTTGATGTTGCCCGCAGCGAGCCGAGCGCTGCATCGTGTGCTTGCACGGAGGCCGTCGAACCAAACGATGACTTGGGTGTTTGTGGTCATTGGTGCTGCTCTGCGCCTCAGACAATATCTGTTCGACCGTTCCCTTTGGAACGATGAGACGCAGTTGGTACTGAACATTCTCCATCGTTCCCCGGCTGACTTGCTGAAGCCCCTCAATGACTATCAAGTGGCACCGATTGGGTTCCTCTGGGTGGAGAAGCTTTCAGTGCATTTTCTGGGGAGCAGCGAAATAGTGCTCAGGCTGTTACCTTTTTCATGTGGGATTGGCTCGGTTTTTCTCTTCGTGACTGTGGCGCGTCGATACCTTCGAAGTAGTGGAGTTCCCATTGCAGTTGGATTGTTTGCAGTTTCTTTTCCCTTGATCTATTACGCTTCCGAGGTGAAGCCATACTCGAGTGACGTAGCTGTCGCCTTGCTGCTTTATCTGCTGACTAATGCGCTTTTCAAACCCAATCTGAAAGCAGCCGTCCTTGCGGCGCTGGTTGGCGGCGTAGCACTCTGGTTTTCATTTCCAGCTGTCTTTGTGCTCGCAGGGATTGGGCTGGCCGCATTTTGTATCGGGGCACGTCGGCTCAACCGATCCTTACTACTGCTCCTATCCGCGGTCGCTAGTGTTTGGGCCAGCAGTTTTGTAATTTTCTATGCGATTTCTCTTCACTCCAATGCTAACATTCCCAACCTGATCGAAGACTGGCGAGCAGCATATGCGCCGCTGCCGCCCACTTCTGTTTCTGACGTCCTCTGGTATAAGAAGTCTTTCTTCGAGATCTTTTCGTTTCCTGGCGGCTTGGCGCTTACCGGCATAGCAGGAGTAGCCGCTGTGATGGGTGCGAATGAAGTTCGTAGACGGGACCTGAGCAAATTTCTGTTTCTGATTCTGCCGATCTTAATTGTAGTTGTAGCCTCATCCTTGCATCACTATCCATTTCAGGGAAGGTTCATCCTGTTCTTGACGCCTACATTGTTGCTTTTTGTCGCGGAAGGCTTGGAGTCCATTAAGCAGACGACCTGGGTGCTGGCTCCCGCACTTGTTGTGTTGTTGATCGGATTTTTATTTCTCGACCCTGTGTTAATCGCCGCGAGGAACTTCACGCGGCCAGAGGGTGTCGAGGAGGTGCGTTCAGCCATCGAGTATATTGAAAGCCATCGCTCGCCGGGAGACATTCTGTATTGCTATTATCCTGCCCGATTTCCTTTAGAGTACTACCGTGAACGAGGCCGCATCAGGCCGATCGAACAGATTACGGGCGTAGCTTCACGGGAAGCTTGGCAGCCATACATGGACGATCTAAACAAGTTGCGTGGCCAAAAGCGTGTGTGGATTCTGTTCTCCCATGTCTGGCGCTACTCCGGTGTTGATGAACAGGCCCTTTTTCTAAATCATCTCGATCAAATCGGCAGACGCTTAGATGGCATGCAAGCAACGGGAGCAGCCGCTTTCTTGTATGACCTTAGTGGCGATGGAGTGCCAGGTCAGCCAAATGGAATTTAGTACTCGCTAATGGATCCAAATAATACTCTGCTTCTAGGGGGCGCGGTCATCTAGGTGGTTACTCGATCGCACAGTAATCTAGATGGGTTCAACTGCTGGTGCTATTTGCTCTAGTAGCCCTTATCGCATATGTCTTTATTGTCCGATAAAGTATTTGCGTAATTCACACCAGTGCGCAAAGATCGCAGCGAAATTGCGGATGGCTCAAGTTTCCGCATCGCAGCATAACGAAAGTCGAAAGTGAAAATGATTACAGCCTCTGCGACGCACCCAGCAAATATTTTCACTAACGTGATCAAACAGAGCCCTGAGACCCGGCTTCGTCGATTCTTCTGGTGTCTTTGTATCGTTTTGGGATTCCTGCAAGCGTGGGCTAGTCGAGCTACGATCGTAAACGACACGGTTTCCTACCTCGACATTGGAGACTCTATATGGCACGGCCACTGGTCGTTAGCCGTCAATGGGCTGTGGAATCCGCTGTATCCCGCAATCCTCGGCGTAGCTGTTGGAATATTCAGGCCATCATTCTATTGGGAGTATCCCTTGGTGCATCTCATAGTGTTCATTGTGTTTCTGTGCACAGTGTGGTGCTATGACTTTTTCTTGGTGCAACTGATCTTGTTACGACGGAGGACTGAATTGCAGGCGGAGTTTCCGGTTCCTGCCTGGGTATGGGTTTGCATTGGTTACGTGTTGTTTTTGTGGTCGTCGTTGCGGTTCATTGGAGTTTCAGAAACGAACCCTGACATGATGGTCGCAGCATTTTTCTACCTCGCCTGTGGTTTGCTCGCGAAGATTCGGCGACACTCTTCCGGTTGGGTCGTATATTGCGCTCTCGGATTGGCTCTCGGGCTTGGGTACTTAACCAAATCCATTATGTTTCCTGTGGCCGTCGCCTGTTTGGCTGCGGTAGCTGTGCGTGGGCGTCGCCAACCACGATATGTGTTGGCTGCCATTATGATGTTTCTCGCAGTTTCTGTGCCATATTTTGTTGCTCTGTCCATAAGCAGGGGCCGACTTACGTTTGGAGAGTCGGGAAGTTATAACTATATGGTCCATGTGGATAACATTCCTGCGGTCCACTGGCAAGGCGAAGACGGAAATACTGTCGGTGACAGTAAACCGTTGCACCCAAGCCGCCAACTTGTTAGTCAGCCGGCAACCTTTGAGTTTAGATCACTTGGTGGGACTTATCCACCATGGACGGATCCGAGTTATTGGTACGAGGGAGTTCGGCCATACGTCAACTTACACAGTACTCTGAGGATCGGGCTGCACCATCTAAAGGATGAAGCTCTCGCTCTATTTGACCTCCACGGAAGCATTGTTGCCAGCCTCTTTGTGATGCTCTATGTAAGCGGAAGAAGGTGGTTGGTTTTGAAGGATATTACGAGGTATTGGTTTGTGATGTTTCCGTCCCTTGCGGCGCTCGGCATGTACGCGATGATTCATATTGAACCTCGCTATTTAGGACCATTCTACGTTACGCTCCTAATGACACTGTTTCTTGGCGTTCGTTTGCCGGCCTCCGATAGCAGTCGCGGCTTATGCTCGGCTATTGCGATACTGATATTAGCGATGTACTTCGTCCCCATATCATCGCCATCCTTGCACGTGAGAGGGTTTGTCCGAGACGTCCTGGGGCGATCACAAGGCGATCCGGATTCACCAGCGGAAGTTGTAAAGGGTATGTATCGATTGGGCCTTAGGCCGGGTGACGATATAGCGTCACTTCAGTGGTCGCTTTTCGGCATGTCAACATGGGCACGTCTAGCGCGCGTCAAGATTGTAGCCGAAGTCTATTACTGGCCAGAAAGGCCCGCGACCTTTAGGAACGATTTTTGGCGAGCGGATTCAGCTTCTCAAGAACAAGTTATGCGGGCACTTGAAGCAACAGGTGTCAGCTTTATTGTCTCCGAGTTGCCGCCTACAGACGTTTCTGAGTCCTCGAACTGGCAGCGCGTCGGGAACTCGCATTATTACGTTTATCCCATTCGCACATTTGGCGCGCTCTCACCCCAAAAGTGACTTATACGATATGACTGACGTGGTAAGTAATGAGTAAGGCGAGCTCGGTAACAACCATTCAGTACCATGGTGCGGCTGATGCATCGGTAGCGGGACCGATTGGAATGCGCCATGATGGAAATGTTGCGCCTATCAGTGTTTTGATATTGGCTGTTATCGCCCTAGCCCTGTCGTTGCCGATGATTGTTCTAGGCCCTATGCCTGCAGGGCACGATACGATTCAAAACATGAATTTTGGAAAGTACTTTGCGGAGCAGTTTTGGCAAGGCGAGTTATACCCGCGGTGGCTCCTGAATATGAACCACGGCTTGGGGAGCCCAACTTTGTTTGTGTATCCGCCGTTTCCATCCTATGTTTATGCACTCCTACTGCCGGAGGCAAATGCATTTCATGTTAACGCGCTCGGAGCGAGTGGATATCTATGCCTATTGACCTCCGGTCTATCTGCATTCCTCTGGATGAGCACCCTAGCGAGGGAGCGGATCTCTATGATTGTTGCAGGGATTTACATGCTGCTGCCATACCACTTGGATGTGGATTTATATCGACGGTGCGCGCTTGCCGAATGCTGGGCGCTTGCATGGATGCCTCTGGTGTTCTATTTTACAGTGCAGGTCGTGAAGAATAAGCGCTATGCCATGGTTGGCCTAAGTGCGGCTTATGCCTTGCTCATTGTAAGCCACCTGATCAGCATTTTATTGTTTTCTGCTCTGCCCCTGCTTCTTGCGTGGACGCTCTCAGAGCGCGGTCAGAAAATGCGGGCTATCCTCATGGTTTCTTGCGGCCTTGCCCTCGGTACCACTATTTCTGCGGCTTATCTTTTCCCAGCTCTAGCGAGCGCGAGATACTTCCCCGTTGACAGGTTGGGCTACTTAACTGATTTTAGCCTGAAAACAAATCTTCTTGCTTTTGGCAAAGGCCTACTGACCGGTAATTCGATGAAGACGGGTTTTGTGCAGGCCGTTTCGCTCTGCACGCTTAACACGGCTTTGTTTATTGCAACGTGTGGTTTGATGGCGCTAAGAAACGACTCTCGAGATCGAAGGCGGCAGACTTTGCTGTGGCTTGCGGTGTGCATTATCCCCCTTTTCTTGATGTCTAGCTCCAGCTTGAGAATTTGGAAGGCTCTTCCAGTTCTCGCCGGAGCTGTTCAGTTCCCGTGGAGACTGAACATAATCTTATGTGTCGCGGTCCTTCCCCTCGCTGCCTTCTTTCTTTCGGACATGCCGCAATTATCTTCCTCTAAGTGGAACTCCTTGGCAGTGATAGCTCTCTTTGCAGCCACTTGGCTCGTTGGATACGGGGCGACCGTGAAGCGATACGCGTTGCCTGCTTATTCCGAAAAGCCAGTTAACGAAGCCGACGGTTGGTTCGATGCCTGGAAACCTCATGGAATGAATGAGGCCAGCGCTCTGCAAGCTTCAATGGAATCCCCTGCCAGACTTCTAGCAGGGCAAGGCACCGTTACCGTATTGCGTTGGAGTCCGCGACATATTGATCTACAGACCGACTGCATCGCATGCGGACCCATGATCGTAAACCAGTTCTATTATCCGGACTGGACAGCTAAGCTTGCCTCAGGGGGACAGCCGTTGTCTGTTGGTCCGGCACTTCCAGAAGGCCTCCTCGAAGTGACGGTACCTCCCGGGCATCAACAAGTTCGGTTGGAAATCCCTCGGGGAGTTGCGGAACGTGTCGGAGACTGGGTCAGCTTCTTGAGTGGTTTAACTGGCGCTACTCTATGCGTCTTGAGCTTTACTCGCAGTCGGTCTCGCCGACTGCCAGGAGCAGCACATGATTAATGGGAAGCGTATAGCTGTTGTGATGCCGGCGTACAACGCTGCGAAAACGCTTGAGGAAACAGCCAAAGAGATTCCCGAAATCGTCGATATCAAGATATTGGTCGATGACGGCAGTTCCGACGAAACCGTCCAAATTGCCAGTCGCGCCGGTTTACGGGTTTTTGCCCACAACGAGAACTACGGTTATGGTAGGAATCAGCAAACCTGTTACCGAGAGGCGCTATCAGCAGGTGCAGATGTTGTTGTAATGGTCCATCCAGACTATCAATACACGCCTTTGCTAATCACCAGCATCGCGAGTATGGTGGCCTTCGGCGTTTACGACGTTGTGCTAGGTTCTAGGATTCTTGGAGGCAATGCCTTAAAAGGCGGCATGCCACGCTACAAATATGTAGCTAATCGCCTCCTCACAGCGTTCCAGAATGCATTTACGGGAGCCAAACTTTCGGAATATCACACTGGATACCGAGCTTTCGCCAAAGACGTTCTGTTTCGTCTACCACTGCTTGAGAATTCGGACGACTTTGTCTTCGACAACGAAATGCTCGCACAGTGTATTCTCTTTGGCTTTCGTGTCGGGGAGATCTCTTGCCCAACAAAATATTTTCCAGAGGCTTCATCAATCAACTTCTCCCGCAGCCTGAAATACGGCTTCGGTGTTCTGGCTACCACTTTGAAATACTGGCTCCAAAGGCACAACATCGCACGTTATCGCTTGTTTGACCCACGTGGGCGTGGGGTCATACCGGACTACTACCATTCGGCGCAAAATCACCAAGCAGAAACGCTGCCAGAGGTGATCCGAAGGTCCTCAATTGTCGGGTGATGAGTGTAATTTGGCTGCCAATGACTACGGAGCAATAACTAGGTCCTTGATCTATGAAGCAAGAACTTACGGAATTGTGCCATTATCGTGAGCTGCTCTATATGCTCACATATCGTGACATTAAGGTGCGATACAAACAGTCGGTTATGGGGTTGTTATGGGCTGTATTGATGCCAATTTTGATCGTCAGCGCCGGCATCGTCATTCGTTACGCATATGCTTTGGCGTCTGGCAAGCCCCTTGTAACTGGAGCTATTGCGAGCGTGGCAGTAAAGTCGCTTCCGTGGGCATTTCTGGCTTCCAGCATACGTTTTTCCTGCAACAGCCTCATCAACAATCAGAACTTGGTGACAAAGGTCTATTTTCCCAAAGAGGTCTTTCCAGTGGCTGCGGTGCTGGCGAGTTTTTTCGATTTGCTGATCGCTTCTGGAGCGTTGGTGCTTTTCCTACTAGCAGTCCGGATCGGTTGGAGTGTGCAACTTGTCTGGGTACCGATACTGCTTCTAGCAATGACCGTTATGACCGTAGGCATTGCAATAATTCTCTCTGCTGCCAGTCTCTTTTTTCGAGATGTGAAATATGTCGTTGAGGTGCTGATAACATTTGGAATCTTTTTTACGCCTGTTCTTTTTGACGTCCAAATGTTCGGTGAAAAAGGAAAGTGGTTGTTGCTGAATCCGGCGGCTCCAATCTTGGAGGGTTTCAGCGCCTGCATAGTGCATCACCAACTGCCAAATCTGCCATGGTTGATGTATAGCTTCATCTTCGGCCTGACAGTTCTTTGCGGTGGGTACGCTTTTTTTAAACGCCTCGAGCCCAACTTTGCAGAATATATCTAAAGGGATGCTGGATGTCTGAAGTCGCAGTCAGAATGGAACATGTCTATAAGAAGTTCCGCAAAGGCGAGGTCCTTAACTCCCTACGCGATTTCTTGCCGGCTCTAACAGGTAGAATGTTTCGACAGCAAGAGCCTACTTCAAGTGACAAAAGAGAATTCTGGGCTTTGCAGGACCTTTCATTTGAGGTGAAGGCTGGTGAATGCTTTGGCATCATCGGCCACAATGGCGCGGGCAAGAGCACTGCGCTAAAAATTCTTACAAGAATCATGAAGCCAACTAAGGGCCAAATGCTTGTCCAGGGAAGGCTGTCTGCCCTAATCGAGGTGACCTCCGGTTTCCATCCTGACCTCACCGGGCGCGAGAATATTTTTCTAAACGGCACGATTGTGGGCATGACCAGGCGTGAGATCCAATCAAAACTTGATCAGATTATTGCCTTCTCTGAAATTGAAGAGTTTATTGACACGCCGGTAAAGCGCTACTCGTCGGGAATGTTTGCAAGGCTTGGATTCTCGGTGGCTGCTCATGTTGATCCAGACGTGCTGATTGTGGATGAAGTCCTGAGCGTGGGGGACTATTTATTCCAACAAAAGTGCATCGCCCGAATGAAAGAAGTCCTCCGCAGCGGAGCCGCCGTGCTGTTTGTTTCGCACAATATGAAAACAGTCGCTGACTTCTGCCATCGATGCCTACTACTTGATAAAGGGAGGATGGTCGCAATCGGTTCCACAGGGGAGGTTATTTCCAGATATCTCCAGCCTTCGAATGAGAGGGGAGCGGAGTCGGGCTCAAGTGCTGTCCGAATATCTGGCGTGACCTTCCGCGGCGAAAGCGGAGAATCGACACGATTTCAGCCGGGCGAAAAGGCGTGGGTCGATGTCGAAATAACTGCATGCACTAGCTGTCCAAAGTTAACTGTTACATTCTATATTTTGGATGACAGGTTTACAGAGATTTTTGACACTTCCACCGATCTTCTAGGCTATGCAAACGTTGATCTCAATGAAGGTGAAGTTTACACGTGCACCTTCGAGATCTATGTAAATTTGGCTGATGGCACATATTATCCCTCTGTTTTGATTTATAGACGCGATATCCAAGCTGTTTACGATAAACGGGAACCTGCGACAACAATCTATGTTAGCTCGGAAGGATCTGTTCGCGGCATTGCACATTGTTTCCCGCAAGTTGTGAAGCAGGAGATTCGCAAAGGACCGGCCAACCTCGCCTTGATTGCAGATGATAGGCTTCAAGAAGCCTGAGTGACTTCTTATAGTACCTACTTATCGTTAGGTAGACAGAGACTGAGTGCGAATGATGGCAAAATCCTCTAGACTTCGGGCCGGCGATTGGGTCGAAGTCCGAAGCAAGAACGAGATTCTGCACACGCTCGACAGTGATGGATGCCTAGACGGCATGCCGTTCATGCCAGAGATGCTCGCCTTTTGCGGAAAGCGGCTTCAGATTCAGAAACGAGCACACAAGACTTGCGATACAGTGTTTCCCGTTCGCGGCCGCCGTCTCCTCCAGACTGTTCATCTTGACACGCGTTGCGACGGGAGTGCGCATGGGGGATGCCAGGCGAGTTGTCTGATCTTCTGGAAAGAGGCGTGGTTGAAGCCGCTCGGCAACAAGTCGAAAGACCGCACAGTTCAGAAATCGACTCCGCTGGAAGGGAGTAGCGTTCAACCAGATGGCTCTAGATGTTCCGAACGCGACGTTTGGGAGCGAGCGTGCAGCGCACCCAAGGATAGCGATGAACTAACTTATGTTTGTCAGGCGACTCAAATTCCATTTGCAACGACAAATCTTGAATGGTGGGATATTCGTCAGTACATAGAAGACTATACCTCTGGCAATGTCGGCCTTGGGCGGATACTCTGCGGAGCGGTCTATTTTCTATATCTCTCACTAAGCCGGGCAGGGCTCGGACTAGGACGTCCGATGCGCTGGTTCTATGATACCTTTTACCCACTCTGGGGAGGTGCCCCATTTCCTAGAAGGCGCGGTGCAATTCCCATTGGAGAGCGTACTCCAAACAGATCACTCGATCTGCAGCCTGGCGAATTGGTTCGAATTAAGCCATATAGGGAAATCTTGAGCACGCTCGACGCACACAATCGCAATCGCGGACTTTATTTTGATGCCGAAGAGGTCCCTTACTGCGGAGGCACCTATCAAGTGCAGAAACGCGTCACCAAGATCATTAATGAACGAACGGGAAAGATGCGGGAGATGAAAACGCCTTCTGTCATCCTAAATTCGGTTATTTGCCAATCTCGATATAGTGAATGCCGTTTGTTTTGCCCACGAGGCATATATTCCTATTGGAGAGAGATATGGCTGGAGAGAATCGAGCCGAATCCTGTAAATGTCCAACCGATAGATGAAGAACAAGTTGTTACATCATCCCGATGTAACCCATGAGTCGCTGTATCCGAAGATTGAGGCATCGGATCTGGCACGAACTCATGAACCGGCGTACCTCGAAATTGTGGCGCCAGCGTTTGTTATAGCCCTAGTCAAGAACTCAATTGTGCAGTTGCCCGCCCATCAATAAACGCCAAGTTGTGCATGGAGAGCATTCAGCGACATCATGTGGCATCGTTGTTGTGGCGTGTCATTGAACTAGAATGTGGCGGCCACCGATGACCGTCCGCTTTCAAGCTTTGCAGCTGAGCTTATCGGAGTGTCTTTCACTTGGTTCATCGTCGTCAGGAATGTGTCGTCGAAGTTGGCACTAGAGGCAAGAGAACGGCGCTAGATGAATACTCCGCAGTACGACAATCAAATAAGGCGGCTGCAGCGAGCCGGGATGTTCACGCTTTGCTTAGGCGTGCTCTTGTTGGGGTTTGCGTTTAATGACGCGCGATCGACGCCTGTCACTATAAATTGGAACACGACCTATCAGACTATCGATGGATTTGGCGCCGCTTCCGCCGGTGATGTGAATACTCTCTCCTCCGCTCTGATGGACTTCTTCTATACGACGACGGATTCCAACATTGGCTTGGACTTCATTCGCCTAAAAATTTATCCCAACTTCGCAGATTGCGAGGAAGATGAGGGAACTGGGCAATGCGAGAAGGTTAACTCTGGACCCACATTGTCAACATCAGACTTGGCGAACGCGCGGGCTGCTTTCGCTCGCGGAGCGAAAATAGTGGCTGCAGAATGGAGCCCACCGGGACCGATGAAGAGCACTGGGAAGTATCAAGGTGGCGGATCTTTCAACGGAGGCACGTCGAACTACAGTAGTCTCGCGTCAATTCAAGCTGCCTTCGTTACGCTAATGTCAGAAACTTATGAGATTCCGATATACGCCATTTCTCCTCAGAACGAGCCAGATATCAACCAATCATATCCGACGTGCACTTGGACCGCGCAGCAATTTCATGACTATGTTCCCTATTTGGCAAGCGCCTTAGCTAGTTCTGGAAATGGCGACGTAAAAATAATGATTTCTGAAAAGAGTAAGTGGTCGAATACTGAAGAAGCTATTGCAATGAACGATCCTAGTGTCGCCGCTAATATCGGAATTCTCGCCGAACACGCTTATGGCAGCAGTGCATCGCTTTTGAATTGGAGCAATTTGGTTAATCAGCACGTCTGGGAGACAGAAGTCTCGGATCCCGGTCAGTATGACGGCTCAATGGTCAGTGCACTAGCTTATGCAACCCAGATTCACAACTGGCTGACGGTGGCAAAAGTGAACGGCTGGTTCTGGTGGGTGCTGGTTGATAATCAAGGCGAGGGGGGTAACTGCTGCTTAACGGATTCTAAGAACAACATAGCAAAGCGGGCCTACGCAATTGGGAACTGGAGCAAGTTCGTCCGTCCGGGCTGGCAGCGAATCGATGTTACCGATGGTAGTCCGCTGCTGGTTACGGCTTACAAAGGGCCTGAGAAGCAATTTGCGATCGTAGCAGTCAACAAGACCAAATGGTCCGTCCGCAATCAGGCATTTGCTCTGAATGGCGTTTCCTCAGAACGATCGCAAATAACACCATGGCTTACATCGGATGTCGCCTCTCTTGCACCTCAAGCCAAGCTTTACGCAGAATCTAATGGAACGTCGTTTAGATTCTCTGTTCCTGCGAAAAGCATTGTCACGTTCCAAGGGCAAGCGGATTGATTAGCGAGAGTTCTTGTTGGTTTTTACCTAAACGATATGGATCCTTCAGCGTTTGTGAGCGTAGTGACACCATTTCATAATACTCGAGCGTACCTGGCTCAGTGTATCGAAAGTGTCCTCCGTCAAACCTATCAGAATTGGGAATACGTTTTGGTCGACAACTGCAGCAATGATGGGTCAAGCGAAATCGCGGAGGATTA
>Ga0126381_100002842_pt1 | contig 18776 bp, 13 predicted proteins | sample PanSoiMetPlot_28_FD_96465 | JGI IMG/M metagenome (GOLD analysis project Ga0126381, IMG submission 96465) | Tropical forest soil microbial communities from Panama - MetaG Plot_28 | ecosystem: Environmental > Terrestrial > Soil > Tropical forest > Bulk soil | place: Panama | collected 2016-02-17
ATGTGGCGCATTTCCGGAGACGTCTGGGACCATTGGAAACAGTGGCCTAACCAGGATTGGTCCCAAGGATTACTGGGACAATTTCAACTTGCTGCAAAGTGGGCACCGTTGGTTGGGCCAGGGCACTGGCCGGACGCAGACATGCTTCCCCTGGGATACTTGGGTCCGCGGCCGGGACATGGGAAGGCTAGACAGACTGCCTTCACCCATGATGAGCAGCGGACCCTGCTGAATCTCTGGTGCATATTTCGATCTCCTCTGATCCTCGGCGGAAACCTGACACACATGGATGACTGGACTCTGTCGCTGCTAACCAATCCGGATGTGATCGCCGTAAATCAGCAGTCGAATGGTGGGCGCCCGGTAGTGAACGATTCCAAGAAAGCAATCTGGGTGGCGAAATCTCTTGCCGGCGGTGTGTATGTCGCGATCTTCAATCTAGACGATAGACAGCAGAGGATAGAGTACCCTTTACAATCGCTGGGATTGACTGGCACGGCTTATGCAGTACGCGACCTGTGGGAGCAGCGAGATCTTGGGAATAAGGATCGGCTGAGCGTAACCTTGCCGGCACATGCGTCGGTCCTGTATCGTGTAGGCGCAAAATAGTCGCACAACGATTCATCCCAAAAACAGGAGAACAGATGACCACAATTCCAGGTCCACACGATTTAGCGAAAACCAACCGGATTTTTGAAAAGGATGTGAGTGAAAAGGGTGACTATTCAGCACTCGAACGCGTGTACACAAAAGATGCTCGGGCACTCCCTCCAGGTGCGGAGACCGTGCACGGACGGGAAAACATTCAAGCGTTCTGGAAACAGGCTGTGGCGGCTATGGGCATCAAGTCCGCAAAGTTGTCTACGGTGGACGTCCAGGCCTTCGGAGACATCCTCATCGAAGAAGGCCGGGCAGAGTTAAGCGTGTCCGGAACGGACGCAAGAGTAAACGTCAAATACATCGTCGTATGGCGTCAAGAAGGTGGCGCTTGGAAGTGGCACGTCGATATCTGGAACGCCGTTCAGTAATATATTGTGCGTCAAAAACGTAGCCGGAGTGCCGACGGGTCCGTGGCGATCCGTCGCTGTCGTGCCGGCCTGCAGTGGAGGACACAGTCGCGTTCGGGGACGAGATATACAATCAGTTTGGTGGCCGTTTCAATCGAGAGGATTAGCACAGTGACCAACATTGATTGCAAGCGTAGCATTTATACGAAGTACTTTATCATAAAGAGTACGCTCGGCTCAAGAACATTCTGCACTGATAATTGGCTGTTTCCCACGGGTTTCCATGCCAGCGAGATCTCAGCATCGTAGGTAGCAACCGCTCAACTTCACTGCGAGTTCTAGTTGATCCGGAAATACCCGGGCCAGCAGGCCGGTGCGACGGTGTCGTTGAATAACCCCCTGGTTGAACCCTCGACTAGCAAGGCCCCTATTGCTTCCCAATACGTCGTCGGCTACCATAGATATGGGTTTCCAATAGGAATTGAATGAGCGAAAAGGCAGACGTTTGGCAAGGAACTCTTTCCTTGATGGTTTTGAAAACGATCGAAACCATGGGACCGCTGCACGGGTACGGGATTGCGCGACGCATCGAACAGATCAGTGGCAATCAACTTTGCGTCAACTACGGGACTTTGTATCCCGCGCTACTGAAGTTGGAGCAAGAAGGCTCAATCGAGTCGGAGTGGGGAGTGTCCGAAAACAACCGCAAAGCCAAGTACTACAGGCTGACACGGGCTGGAAGGAAGCAACTCGAAAAGGAAGCGCGTGACTGGGCGCAGACGACCGCAATTGTTTCTCGCTTTCTGGGGGCCTCGGAGGATCTTGCTTGAAAAGACTACGCGCTTGGATATCGAGGGTGGCGGGTTTGCTTCCCAGTAAAGTGCGAGAGCAGGCACTCGCGGATGAGATTGAAAGTCATATTCAGTTGCATATCGATGACAACGTTCGCGCCGGGATGACTCCAGAAGAAGCACGGCGCGAGGCGATTCTGAAGTTGGGTGGGATAGAGCATGTTAAGGAAGCTTACCGGGATAGAAATACAATTCCGGTACTGGAGCACCTAACGCACGATATTCGCTACGCCATTCGGCAGCTTAGGAAAAACCGCGGATTTGCTTGCGTCGCCATGCTGGTACTGGCTCTTGGCTTTTGCGCAAGCGTGTCGATTTTTGCTTTCGTGGATGCGGCCCTGATTAAGCCCTTGCCCTACACGAACCCAAACCAGCTTGTGGCCGTGGCGGAGCGTACGTCGATCTTTCTGCGTGGGCCGCTTTCGTATCCTGACTATCTCGACTGGAAGGCACTCAACAAAGTCCTTGGCTCGCTGGAAGTCTACACCCGAACCGGCTTCCTGCTAAGCACACAAGCAGGTGCGATATCAGTACAAGCCACGCGCGTAAGTGATGGGTTCTTTCGCACACTGGGCGTGCGCCCCGTACTTGGCCGCGATTTCTACAAAGGCGAGGGTCTGTCGGGGACGGCGCGCCCTGTGTTGATGAGCTATGCCACCTGGCAGAAGCGATACGGCGGAAAGAAGACCGTCATCGGCCAAGGCGTCAGTCTGAGCGGCATTCCGTTCACCGTCATCGGAGTGCTGCCCCGCGAGTTCGAGTTTGCGCCAGGAGATCGGGCAGAGTTCTGGACCACGCTCGACACAAGCAGTTCCTGCGCCACCAGGAGAAGCTGTCACAATCTGGATGGAATAGCGCGACTCAAGGATGATATTTCCGTCCGGACCGCGGCAGCCGGCATGATCTCAATTGCGAAGCAACTCGAAAAGCAGTATCCCGACTCCAACCGTGGTCAGGGCGCAAGCGTTGTGCCTCTGAGTGACGTGATTACCGGCGATATCCGGCCCATTCTGTTGGTGCTGCTCGGTGGAGCGGGATTACTGCTGTTGATCGCCTGTTCGAACGTGGCGAGCCTACTGCTGGTTCGCGCGGAAGCCCGGACGCGTGAAGTCGCAGTGCGACGCTCGCTGGGCGCATCTCACGCCCGATTAATTAGCCAATTTTTCATCGAAGGAGCGGTCCTCGTACTGGCAGGCGCGGTGCTCGGTCTGGCGTCTGCTCATTGGGCAATACAGCTTCTCACCAAACTTGTTCCCGAGGACCTAATGGCGCGCACCCCGTTTCTTCTGAGTCTCGGTTTGAACGTCCGCGTCCTCGCCTTTGCCGGCACGATCGCATTCTTTGCAGCTGTGCTGTTCTCGCTTACACCTGCCATGCACTTTTCAAGAGCAGAGATGCGGAAGGGCTTGGCGGAAGGCAGCTGGGGATCCTCCGGAAACGCTTGGCGCAGGCTAGGTTCCAAACTCGTCGTGCTGGAGCTGGCAACCGCCATGGTGTTGCTCGCCGGTGCTGGTCTATTGGCTCAGAGCCTTTACCGCCTGCTGCGCGTCGAGCTTGGATTTCAGCCGGATCACCTGGCTACGCTCGTTGTGGCGGCACCGGACATCACATACGGAAAAGACGAGGCCGCCGCGGCTCTCGGCCGGCAGATCGTCAGGCGCGCCGCGAGCCTGCCCGGAGTGAAATCGGCCGGCATCGCCAGCCAACTGCCGGTCAGTTTCAACGGCAACACAGATTGGATCCGGTTTGTCGGGAAGCCCTACAATGGCGAGCACAATGAAGTGAACCAGCGCGAAGTGAGCTCGGGTTATTTCCGAACCATTGGCGCGAAGTTGTTACGCGGCCGCTACTTTGCCGTTGCGGAGGACGCATCCAAACCACGCGTCGTAATCATTAACCAGGCGCTTGCCAAAAAATATTTTCCTGGCGAAGATCCAATCGGCAAGCAGTTTGGCGATTCAAACCTGTCGCCGAGCTCGATAAGGCAAATCATCGGAGTCATGGACGATATCAAGGAAGGTTCGCTCGACTCAGACATTTGGCCGGCCGAGTATCTGCCCTTTAACCAAAGCCCGGACACTTATTTCTCTGTTGTTGTTCGCACATCGCAGGCTCCGGATTCGGTGCTTCCAGCGCTGAGCGCGGCTGTCCACCGTATTGATTCCAATGTCGGCACGATTGACGAAGCGACCATGGCCGAAAGAATCAATGGATCACCGTCAGCCTGGCTGCACCGCTCCTCAGCTTGGCTGGTAGGAGGCTTCGCCGGCCTGGCACTGGTTTTGAGCACTATCGGCCTGTATGGCGTGGTCGCCTATTCAGTGAGTAAAAGAACACGTGAAATTGGTATGCGTATAGCGCTCGGGGCGGAGCAGAGCGCGATATATCGACTGATCCTGAAAGAAGCTGCCTGGTTAACACTCGCCGGCGTGGCGATAGGTGTTGTTTCTTCGGTGCCCGTGACGACCTTCATGCGCAACTTACTGTTCGGGGTCCAGTTGTGGGACACAGCCACCTTGCTCACGGTAGCAGCCGTGCTGGGCGTTTCGGCTCTCCTGGCCAGCTACATTCCCGCTCGGCGAGCGGCATCGGTCAATCCGTTAGAAGCTCTGCGCGCGGAATAGTCGACCCTCGAATTATTGTCCGCTCCTGACCCTTTGCAAATTTATCCGCGTCCGGTCCAACATTCCAGCTTCTGGCTTCGTCTAAAGCCCGACATAAAGAATTATGGTGTGGGAGATCGGATTGCCGTTGCGATTCGCCGTTAACCTGCCCGAACATCCGACCGACGCCGAACTGGTTGAACAATGTAAGCGAGGAAACTTTCACGCATTTGAGCGCTTGTATGAACTACATTCCGCTCGGATGAAGAGTCTCGCTTTTCATCTGGTTGGCAATCGGGCAGATGCGGAGGATACCGTCCAGGAGACCTTTCTCAAGGTCTATCGTGCGATGCGCGGATTCGCGGGTGGATCCACTTTATCCACCTGGATCTACCGCATCCTCATTAACTGTTGTTACGACAACCTGCGCAAACAGCAGCGGCTCGCTGAGAAGCCTGTTTCACGCGAGCAATCGAACGACCCCAAGCTTCCGCTCAAGGTGGCGCTGGAGCGCGCTCTTGGAAAGTTGAACGAGCGACAGCGTCTCGTGTTTCTGATGTTTGAGGTCGAAGGTTTGAAGCACTCGGAGATCGCAGCCATCCTCGAAGCCCCCGAGGGCACCTGCCGGAGTTGGTTGTTTGAAGCAAAGCGGGAATTGAAGAGGCTTTTGAGGGAGTCAAGCACATGAAGTTTGAGTGTGGAGATCTAGATCGGGCGCTGGAGGCCCCCGAACTCATGCCCGAAGCCCGCGAGCATCTGAAACAGTGTCCCGCCTGTCGCAGTGAATACCGGCTATGGAGTGATATTTCAGCTACCGGCAGGCAGTTTCATGAGGAATGGGAGAGTCCAACTCTCTGGCCGCGGATCCGAAGCATTCTCGAGGCTGAGCCTAAGCTTATAAGTACCCCTTCATGGCGGAGGCAATGGAAGGTTTGGGCCATCGCAGCAGTCGTTCTCGTCGGAATTGGATCATTGTTTTTGTCTCGGTTCCAACAGACGGTAAGGACACCTGCGTCGCCCGATGTTGCGCGCATCACTGGTGCTCCCGCCAATCGGGATTTCCTGACAGAGCAAGCGCTCCGCGACGTACAGAGAACCGAGGCGGCATACCGCCAATCAATCGAAAAGCTGTCTTCACTTGCTGAACCCAAACTGGCCGATAACACATCCGCACAGGCGGCGAACTTTAAAGAGAAGCTGCTGCTGATTGATTCTGCAATCTCAGAGACCCGATCCAACCTGGATCATAACCGCTTCAACGTACGGCTGCAGACGGAACTCGCCGATTTGTATCGGGAAAAACAACAGACCCTTCAGGAGTTACTGACTCGTGATCAGAAAAATTAGCGCGTCACTTTCTATTTTCTTTTTGGCCGTCACGTGCTTCGCGCGCGAAGAATATACACGCGCCTTTGATCAGACTATTTCACTGCGCGCTGGCGCACGTGTATTTTTGGAACACAGGCTTGGCGATATTGCCATTCATACCCACTCGCAGCCAGATGTAATTGTCCATGCCCAAATTCGAGTGTCAGCCGCCGATACAAACGAAGCAAAGACCTTCGCGGATCGCATACAAATTCTTATCGAGCCATCCGCTTCACAGCTCTCCATCCGGACTCGTTATCCCGAACACCCGAACTCGTTCATGGGTTTTCACAACATCTCGTATTTCGTACGTTACGAACTAACAATCCCGGAAACCGCGCCGCTCGACATCCGGAACTCGTTTGGAGCCGTCTCGGTATCGGGCCTGAAGGCCAATGCTGACATCACCACGTCGCACGGGGATCTCGAGTTCCGCGACAGCCGCGGCACACAGCGGCTTCAGAACTCGTTTGCGGGCATTAGGGTAACGAACAACAACGGCAACACGACGATAGAAAACAGTAACGGCGCGGTGGACGCTGCTGACATTTCAGGATCGCTCAGCATTCGCGACCGATTTGCCAATGTGACCGCAGCGCGAATCAGCAGCGGCGTCACCGTCGCTAACAGTAACGGCGGCGTGGTGGTGACGGATTCTGGCGGTCTCGGAAATATCAGGAATTCCTTCGGGAACGTAACCGTCCATAGTTTCCGCGGTGACTTGACTGTCAATAACTCGAACGGTAAGGTCGAAGCAGCCAATGTGGATGGCTCCGCCGAACTAAACACTACATTTGGAGGAGTCCGGTTCTCCGATGTAAAAGGGCAACTGTCAGTGAGGGCCAACAACTCTAGAATTGAGGGCGAGCGCGTCGTAGGCCCATTGGTGATTCAGAACTCTTTCGGCCCTGTCGTCGTGAGCCAGATCCAGAACAGTGTACGCATTCAATCGGGAAACGGCGAAGTCTCCGTCGCGAATATTCATGGTGGAGCGAATCTAAAAACCAGCTTCGCCTCAGTTCAGGCGACGGATATAGCGGGAACGCTCGAAGTAGAGAACAACAACGGCGGCGTCAGAGCGTCGCGTGCGCGTGGCGCCACCGTGAAAACCAGCTTCGCTCCTGTTAGCTTGGACGCGATCTCCGGTCCGCTTCAGATTGAGAATCAAAATGGCATGGTGGATGCGACGAGCACGGCACAAGGTGGGTGTCAGCCCGTAACTATCCGGACTTCATTTTCCTCCATTCGCATTCACCTGCTGCCGGAGGCCAGTTATCGGGTCACAGCCCGCACTTCTTTTGGGAAGATCCGGACCGACTTTCCGTTGACCGTTTCCGGCTCGCTTTCGAACGACGAGTTGAACGGCGTCATAGGGGGTGGCCGTTGCGAGATGAGGCTGACGAACAACAATGGTGGTATTGAGCTTCTGAAATCTGGGTCTTAAAACACGAGTCGGCGGGGGCTTCGGCTGCGGTTCAGACCTCCAGCCGACCAAACATTGAGAAATGCAAACTAGCGGGCGCAATATAGTGAAAGTAGCCCATGAACCGAAGAGAGTTTGCCCGCTTGGGCGCGCTGGCTGCGCTTGGTCTGGCTTCACCGCTTGTTTTTGCAGAGCAGTTTGACTATCCTTGGAAGCTCGGCGTCATTACTGATGAGGTGGATCCCGACCTCGGCATAGTTCTTACTCGGTTCTACCCTCAATACGGCTTGCACTGGGCTGAAATTCGCAACATGAAATTGCGCGGCGAGACGCGCTATTTCTACAAGAGTGCGACCGCCAGTGAGTTGAAAGAGATCAAGAAGCAATTGGACGACGCTGGCGTGAGATTATCGGTGCTTGATACTGGCGTGTACAAAATCGCGTTGCCGGGAACCGCGCCACTAGGCGAGAACGCAGCCGATCTGAATCCGGAAACGGGCGAATATGCCCATCAACTGGATGACTTGAAACGGGCTGCGGACGCCGCCCACTCGCTCGGAACGAACTATGTTCGCATCTTCACCTTTAAGCGCGTCGCCGATCCGAATGCGATCTTCGATCGTATCGTGGACGACTTAAACAAGGCGATCGCGGTTGCCAAGAAATGTAATGTTGTCTTGCTGATTGAAAACGAATTCGACTGCAACGTCGGAACCGGAACCGAGTCGGCCCGGCTCTTCAAAGCCATTCCGGATCGGCGCCTTATGCATAATTGGGATCCGGGAAACTGTTTCGAAGCTGGGGAACAGCCCTTCCCCAAGGCATGGGACCAGCTGGATCACAGCCGCATCGCTCATATGCACTTGAAAGACGCTCGCGGCAAGAAGTGGATGCCGGTCGGTGGAGGCGAGATCGATTTCGCTGGGCAGTTTAAAGCGCTCAAGAAGTTAAAATACGCGGGGACCATGTCGCTAGAAACTCATTACAGAAATGCGCAGAAGGACCCTTATACTTCAAGCGTCGAGTCTATGAACGGACTTGTGAAGATCATGAAAGAGGTGTGAATCGTATGTCAGACGAGAACGTGGAGAAAACCGGACGTCGTAGTTTCCTCAAGGCGGCTGCGGCCAGCCTGGCTACCGCGGCTTCTGCCAGGCGGGTGCTTGGCGCTAACGATCGAGTCCGCATCGCCGTAGTCGGATTGCGCGGACGAGGGTGGGATCACGTACAGGAGCTACGGCCGATCGAAGGCGTCGACATTGCGTATTTTTGCGACGTTGACGAGAACGTGCTTCGCAAGCGGCTGGCGGATGCGGAAAAGCTCGGAATCCCGAAGCCTCAGACCTATGTGGATATTCGAAAACTTTTGGAAGACAAGAACGTCGATGCGGTATCGATCGCAACTCCCAATCACTGGCATTCTCTCTGCGGCATCTGGGCCGCACAGGCTGGGAAGGATATTTATATCGAGAAGCCTTGTTCACACAACTGGTGGGAAGGCCGCCAACTCGTGAAGGCGATCGACAAATACAAAGTAATCTGCCAGCACGGCAGCCAGTGCCGGTCGAGTGCCGCCATCGTGGAGGCGATGAATCACATGCACTCCGGCTTGCTCGGAGACGTCTACATGGCTCGCGGACTTTGTTATAAATGGCGCGACACGATTGGGCATGCTGGCGAGGAGCCGGTTCCCGCGGGCGTTCATTATGATCTGTGGACTGGGCCAGCGCCGCTGAAACCATTTACAAAAAATCGCTTCCACTACAACTGGCACTGGATTTGGGATACCGGGAACGGCGACCTTGGGAACCAGGGTATTCACGAGGTGGACTTGGCTCGTTGGGGCCTCGGTGTGAAGCTACCCAATAAGATCACTTCGCTAGGCGGTCATTTCCTTTTTGATGACGATCAGCAAACACCAAATGTCCTCACCGTTGCTTACGAATTCAGATCGCCGAATGACAAAACGAAGTTCATGAACTTCGAAGTTCGCGGTTGGATGACGAACCACGAAGCCGCCATCGGAACACGGGAATTTTCAGGCGAAGAGAGCGGGGGTGTGCCCGCCGCGGGCCTCGACGCGGCCGCCGGTCACAAATCAAAAGCCGACCTGGGACCGGCATCGGGTAAACCCTCTACCATCGGGAATCTTTATTACGGCTCAAAAGGCTACCTGGCAATAGACAATTACAATGCGTACAAGTCGTTCCTAGGCGCGTCAGCCGAGCCAGGGCCAGCACGGGTGGCACCACTCAAGAACGAACACTTTGTCAACTTCATCGAATGCGTACGCAGCCGCGAGGCGGGAAATCTGCACGCTCCGATTCTGGAAGGCTATCTTTCAACGACGCTGGTACATCTTGCGAACGCCTCTTTCCGCCTCGGGCGCACAATCAACTTCGATCCGGAAACTGAATCGGTGATCAACGATTCCGAAGCAACCGAGCTTCTGAAGGGAACCTATCGCGCGCCGTTCATCGTCCCGGAAAACGTGTAGGGCCGCATGGGAGACGTACTGACTATTGCAGGACGGACGTTCCGATCACGTCTATTCGTCGGAACCGGTAAGTACCGAAGTAAGCAACTGATGGCCCGATGCCATGTGGCATCGGGCACTGAAATGGTCACCCTTGCCATTCGGCGCGTGAATCTGACTGATCGAACGAAAGAGTCCGAACTGGACTTCATCGACCGGGAGAAGATTCATATCCTCCCGAACACCGCAGCCTGCTACACGGCAGACGATGCAGTCAGAACGGCGCGCCTGGCGTGTGAAGTAGGACTCTCGAACTGGATCAAGCTGGAAGTGATCGGTGATCAGAAAACACTCTTCCCCGATAACGCGGGGCTGTTGGAAGCAACACGCATCCTGGTGAAGGAGGGGTTCGTGGTTCTGCCATACACCAGTGACGATCTGGTCAATGCCCGTAAGCTGATCGACGCTGGAGCAGCGGCTGTGATGCCACTGGCTGCACCAATAGGATCGGGTCTCGGAATTCAGAACCTGACGAACCTGAAGATCCTGCGTGAAGCAATTACGGACGTTCCCCTTATTGTCGATGCCGGCGTGGGGACAGCTTCAGACGCCACGATTGCGATGGAGTTGGGTTACGACGGACTGCTGTTGAATACTGCCATTGCCGAGGCGGAAGATTCCGAGCGCATGGCGCACGCAATGAGGCTCGCGGTAGAAGCGGGACGCTCAGCGTTTCTCGCCGGGCGAATGCCACGAAGAGAATACGCAGTAGCAAGCAGCCCCTTGGTGGGAATGATTGAGGCAGGAGTGACATAGGCGTAGTTCACTGCTTGCGTAGGAAGGCATCGACTACAGGCCCCACGCGGTCCGCATGCGCCGCGCATAGCCGGATGCTTTCGAGTACGTTCGCCAGATTGCGGGCGCCGCCAGGTAAGGTCTTGATACGCGGCTCGAAGAACGTAGCCACCTGATCGCGGTGTCCGGCGTCACAAAAGCCGGAGGCGGAAAGCGGCAGTAAGGCACCGAATGGGATGCCACGCGCCCCGGGCAGGATTGCGTTCAATGTGTCGAAATTGCGTTGAACGAAATCCCACACGATCTGGCGCGTTTCCGTCGGTGCTCTAAATACGTTGGATTCAAGCTCTCTGGGATCGATTTCCGTCCCAAAAAAGAGCTGGAGCGCAGCTTGAGCCAGCCCGGGATCACGAAAAGATCCTAACGCTTCGGCGATCCAGAGCCGTTCGCGCCGAACCTTCGTGCTCTTCATAGCCGTCACGAGTTCATCGAAGTATGGGCGCGCACCTTTCCAGGCCGCGGAAGAGAGAACCGGCGCAACCATATCTGCATCCAACGCCGAGCGATCCTTCAGCCATTGGTGAGCCAGTTGTTGAGCCTGAAGTTGAAGCGTCGAATCCTCGCCGCGGGTCGCAACCAGCGGAACGACCTCGATTCTGAGCAACCGAGTCTCCTGAGATTCACCAGGTTTAGGCTGCCAGCCTAGTTCACGAGCGCGCGAGCCGTAAAGCGAGCGGATCCAGGCGGTATACCGGCTGCGCAGGGCTTCGGGAACAAAGTTGTTCACGCTTTCTACCAGATCCGCCGATTGACGGACAATCCCGGGATCGACGCTCTGGCTGTAGGAGTTGGCGAACTCAAGATCCTGCTCCAGGTTGCCGAGACCGGAAGAAAACATCAGTTGGATGTTGCGCAGCGTAGCCGCTCTTTCAGCAGCTGTCAATCGCGATAGACCATCGCGGGTTAGGCGATCCGCCATAGATGGCTCATAGGACACTGCATAGTAACCGGCCGCGTCCGCATCGGCGGACAACCAAACCGGGCAGCTTTTCGCACTTTTTAGCGTGAAAATGTCGGATACTTTGGTGAGCAGCATGCACTGACGGTAATTGCCGCCAGCGCGATCCTGCCACACGGCGCAGACCGGTACCTGCCAGAACTGATCGGCAGATACGAGCGAACCAACGGGGCGAAAGCGTACCTGGGAAACATGCAGCAGCGGCGGCGGCGCGGAAACGTCGGTGGTGCACTCCTGTGTGACGCTCAGGAGCGGAAATCCAACCTGGTTCAAAAAGCTGGAGAAAGCGGGGCCTGCGTGACTGTTCGGCGAAATTTGGTCGATCGCGGAAAGCAGATCAGAAGCTGTAGCATTACCCCAAACGTGTCGCTGCAGATAGAGGCGAACTGCTTTTTGAAAGGCATCCGCACCGACGTAGTTTTCGAACATGCCGATAACTGCTTCACCTTTGCCGTAGGTGATGCCATCGAATGCGTTCGCGATGTCGCCGGGCGCCTCGATCGGCTGGCGGATCTTACGCGCTGTCGTGAGACTGTCGGAGCGCATCACGTAAATGGAACGAGCGGCGTCGGCCTTGATATTCCATTCCGGCTTCCATTCGTTCAGTAACTTGCTCGAAAGCCAACTGGCGAAGGCTTCATTCAGCCAGATGTCGTCCCACCAGGCAGTGGTAACGAGATCGCCGAACCATTGATGGGACATTTCGTGTTCCATGACACCTGCGCGGCCACGCTTTCGCAAATCCGTATCTTGCTGCGGAGGAGAGAGAAGAAAATCGCCGTAAGCGATGAGCCCGGCATTCTCCATGGCACCCCAGGCGGTGGTGAGCGGAACGACGATCTGATCGAGCTTTTCGTATGGATACGGTGTGCCGAAGTATCTTTCGAGCAGTTCGATCAGTGCAGGTGTTACTGACGCCGCATAAGCGGCTTCGAAGGATCGGCCGCGCGGGACAATAATATGTCCCAGTCGGCGATTTTGCCCGATTGGAGGAACCGACACCACGTCGAATGGTCCTACCGCGAACGCAATCAGATATGACGGGAGCGGTTTTGTCTCCTCAAAGCGCACCGACTCGGTATTGTCCGGGCGCGGCTCCTCGGACATCAGGGCTGTGTTGGAAAACGCTTTCAAGCCCTTCGGAAAGTTGAGCGTAAGCTGCCAGGGGACCTTAGAAGACGGCTCGTCAAAACAAGGAAAGACGCGCCGCGCCGTAACTGGCTCGAACTTTGTGAAGATATACCAGTCGCTCCCCTGTCGCTGCTGAAACGCTCCGTCAGTGAGGCTGCGGCTAACCTCGCCCGTATAGCTGATTTCGAGCTGCGCAGGTCCGCGCCGGAGAGTAGTAGGCACTTTCACGCCAAGAAAATCATTTGACGCAGATTGAAATTCGACCGGAATGGACAAGTCGCCTTGGCGAAGGCTGCCACCTTGAAATTCGAGCGCTTTGGCATTGAGCCAGATCACAGAAACTGGCTGACGAATTTCCAAATCGATGCGGATATCGCCCGTGAAACGGTCTTGTCCGGGAGCTAAACGGAGGAAGGCCGAATAGCGTAAGGGACGAACGGTATCGGGCAGACGCAAAGTAGGCACGTCAGGAGGACCACCACAAGCAGGAATTGCAGCAGCGAAAAGAATCGCGAAGAAGCGGCGCACCCTGCCATCATAGTGCTCCATTGAGCCACTTGATACGCTTTTGTCGATGAAGTATATCCTGGCTCTTGATCAGGGGACTACCAGTTCGCGAGCAGTCTTGCTGGGGCGGGATGGACGTGTACATGGATCGGCTCAGACACCCTTCAAGCAAATTTTTCCGAAGCCCGGATGGGTGGAACATGATCCCGTTGAAATTTGGTCCTCGCAATTCGGCGTGGCGATGGAGGCGCTAGCGCAGGCAAACATAGAGGCATCCTTGATCGCGGCCATCGGGATCACCAACCAGCGTGAGACAGCCATCATCTGGGACCGGAAGACCGGCGAGCCAGTTTACAACGCGATCGTCTGGCAGGACCGGCGCACCTCCGGATTCTGCGATCGCCTTCGCGAACAAGGGCATGAACCCCTAATCCAGCAAAAGACTGGCCTGGTCATCGATGCGTATTTCTCGGCAAGCAAGATTCGATGGCTACTCGACAACGTTGCCGGCGTAAAGCAACGTGCGGAAAGAGGCGAGCTCGCGTTCGGCACAGTCGATAGCTGGCTGATCTGGAAACTGAGCGGTGGGACCCGCCACGTCACGGATGTGACAAATGCATCGCGCACCATGCTCTTCAATCTGCACTCGCTTGAGTGGGACGACGAGTTGCTTACCTTATTCGAGGTCCCGCGCCGACTATTACCGGAAGTCGTCAGCTCTAGCGAGATCTGTGCCACTTGCGCGGGCGCGTTGCAATCCGTGCCAATCGCCGGCATCGCCGGCGATCAGCAAGCGGCGCTATTCGGACAGATGTGCATGCAGCCGGGAATGGTGAAATGCACCTATGGTACAGGCAGCTTTATGCTGCTAAACACCGGAGAAAAGCCAGTCGCATCGAAGAACAAGCTGGTGACTACGGTTGCCTGGCGTATGAAAGGTAAGACAGTTTATGCGCTGGAAGGCAGCGTGTTTATCGCGGGCGCGGTCGTGCAGTGGCTACGCGATGAACTGCAATTGATCCGCAGCGCACCGGAGATCGAAGAATTGGCCGCGACCGTACCGGACACGGCTGGCGTTTACGTCGTTCCCGCCTTCTCAGGACTCGGTGCGCCCCATTGGGATCAGTATGCGCGCGGCGCGATCCTTGGTCTCACGCGAGGAGCGAACCGTGCACATATTGCCCGGGCGGCGCTGGAAGGTATCGCCTTTCAAATCACCGATATCATTTCGGCAATGGAGAGAGATTCCGGCGTTCCTCTGACGGAATTGCGTGTGGATGGAGGCGCTTCACGCAACAATCTGTTGATGCAGATCCAGGCCGATCTCTTAGGTTGCCCCGTAACCCGACCGGCGAATCCGGAGACAACGGTCCTTGGAGCGACGTATCTGGCTGGTTTAGCCGTCGGCTATTGGCCGAATCAGGAAGAGATCGCGACGCAATGGGCTGTCGATCGGCGGTTTACCCCAGCCATACAGAGCAGTGAACGGCAGTTAAGGAAGGCCGGTTGGAAGCGAGCGCTCGAACGCGCGCGGAACTGGGAAGCGGATTGACCAAGCTCGTTCGCGAAGATTTTCTCAAGGAAGTTGCCGATAGCCGTGAGTGGGACATTGTCATCGTAGGGGGCGGCGCAACTGGCCTTGGCGCCGCCGTGGACGCTGTTTCGCGGGGTTACCGCACGCTTCTTCTCGAAGCGCAGGATTTCGCAAAAGCAACTTCAAGCCGTAGTACAAAACTTGTTCATGGGGGAGTGCGCTATCTGCAGCAAGGCAACGTGAAACTCGTGCTGGAAGCACTTCGCGAACGTGGCCGCATGTTGCGAAACGCGCCACATCTGGCACATCGTAGGGCATTTGTGATCCCTGCCTATGCATACTGGGAGCTGCCTTTTTACGGAACAGGCTTGACCCTTTACGACCTTCTCGCCGGCCGTGAAGGGATAGGGCGGTCGCGAGTTCTCTCAGTGAAGGGCGCTCTAGACGCTCTACCCTCAGTCCGGCGCTCCGGCTTAAAAGGCGGAATCCTATACTACGACGGGCAATTCGACGATGCGCGCTACGCAATCACCCTGCTGCGAACGTTCGTGGATCTCGGCGGCGTGGCGCTAAACTATTCACCGGTCACGGGCCTTCTGAAGCGTAGTAGCGCGGTGAGCGGAGTGATTGCCCAGGACCATGAAAGCGGGCAGACGTTCGAGTGCCAAGCCAAGGTGGTGATCAATTCTACCGGAGTCTTTTCAGACACATTGCGGCGCCTGGACGATTCCCAGACGGAGCCTGTGGTGGCGGTGAGTCAGGGATCGCATGTGGTGCTGCCGCGCGAGTTTCTGCCTGGTAACGCTGCAATGATGATCCCGCGGACTTCCGATAAGCGTGTATTGTTCGCCATCCCGTGGCATGATGCCATCGTTGTGGGAACAACGGACGATCCGGTAACTGAAGCAGCATACGAGCCGCGGACAATGCTTGAAGAGAGAAGTTTCCTGATAGGGCACATCGAACGATTCTTGGGACGAAAGCCCTCTGCCCTTGAAATAGCCAGTGTGTGGTCGGGTCAGCGCCCATTGGTGCGTCGTGAGAGTACAGTGAACACAGCGGCAATCTCGCGTGACCATACAATTCTGATCTCCAAATCGAAGCTAGTAACCATCATTGGAGGCAAGTGGACCACCTATCGGAAGATGGGCGAGGATGTTGTCGATCGCGCGGCATCCTCCAGCGGTCTATCCGCCGCTCCGTGTCGAACTGCGGAGTTGCGGCTCCATGGTTGGAGTTCCCCGAACGAGGCCGTGAACGAATGGCAGCGGGTTTACGGCGCTGATCTGCCGGAGTTGCAGGGGCTAGCGAGCCGGGACGCCGAGCTACGCGAACTCCTCCATCCGAGGCTGCCCTTTCGCAAGGCAGAGGTTGTTTGGGCCGTACGCTTCGAGATGGCCCGGACAATAGAAGATGTACTTGCGCGGCGGACCCGAGCGCTATTCCTCGATTCACGAGCGGCTCTGGAGTGCGCACCCGTTGTGGCAGCGTTGATGAAATTGGAATTGAAGCGTGATAGCCGTTGGGAAGAAGAGCAGTTAGCGGCCTTTAGGAACGTAGCACAGCAGTACATCTGGACAGATTAAATTCCAGTCAAAACGACGAAGGAAAGGTAGGGAGATCACTTATGGATGCAGCCGTATGGGGGGAATTCGTGGGGACCATGGTCCTCATTCTTTTGGGGAACGGTGTCGTGGGCGGGGTCCTGCTTGCACGTTCAAAGGCGGAAGGCGCTGGCTGGATCACAATTACGACGGGCTGGGGGTTGGCTGTGTTCGCAGCCGTGGCGGTCAGTATTTCAATGGGTGATGCAGATGCCCACCTGAATCCAGCATTCACCGTCGCCTCGGTGATTACGAGCGGGCACGCTGAACGGCTGTGGACGTACATTCCCGCGCAAGTTCTTGGCGCAATGGCGGGCGCAACTTTGGTTTGGCTCTTCTACCTGCCGCACTGGCATCCGACAGAAAATGCAGATAAGAAGCTGATGTGCTTTTCCACTGTTCCGGCCATCCGTAGACCAGGTTGCAATTTTCTCAGTGAATTGATTGGCACGTTCGTTTTGGTCGTGGTGGCGGCGGCGCTGCTGTCAAAGCGAATTGCACCCGGTGGTCTCGCACCCGGTCTGGGACCTTGGCTGATTGGAGCCGTCGTTTGGAGTATCGGCCTTTCGCTTGGCGCAACGACGGGCTATGCCATTAACCCGGCGCGCGATTTTGGGCCTCGGATCATGCACACAATTTTGCCGATTTCCGGAAAAGGAGCATCGGATTGGGGCTATGCGTGGGTTCCGATCCTCGGTCCCGTTTGCGGAGGAATACTGGCCGCTGTGTTCATCCGCTGGACGGGAATCTAGGCTCTGCCGACGCCAGTTCTAAAGCTCCAGGTTTCGTAGTACCGAGCCGTTCCGTGCTGGTGTCTTTCGCAACCAGCATTGAAAGGTACATTACGGCGCCCAATGCGAGTAGGCAAAGCGTTAGCATTCCTCGGTGAAGATACCCCTCGGGCAGTGGTCCGCCGGGAACAAATCCTCTCATCAAGACCACATAAAGAAGGACGTTGAGCCCCACCTGAAGCGCGCTGACTACTACCGCTAGTAAGGGCGAGAGTGCCCACAAGGCTAGAATGCAGGCCGCCGCAGCCACTAGGTTCACTGCATAGGCTCCTTGATGAACGACCGTTGTGCCAGGACCAAACAGTATTAGGCACCAGTCCCACAATGAGAAGGCAACCACCAGGAAAAAAATAGCTGAGGTCTTCCACTCTCGTGTTCGATATCGGTTCCAAGCGCCGGCTAAAAACGAAAGGAAGCCCAGCGGCAGAAGTCCGAGGCACGGAATAAAAAAAAAGAATTCGTTAGTTCGCACATTCGCTGCAATCAATGCGAGCGGCTCCGAATCCGCGCTTTTGTCGAAGAAGCGTAGACCTATCCTCCCGAGACTCCGTCCATAATCCAGCTCGTGCCCCAGCACGCTTTCAATATTGGTCCACTTATTGTGAATCCATCCGTGAATCGTCAGCTGGCTGTACGCCGAAATGATTGCCTGAATTGCCGATCGAGGATCTACTCGCTGAACTCCGGCAAGATGCAATTTGATCAGGCGGTCGCCGGGAGGGTCGATAAACTTCTGATATAAGAACCACGGCAAGTAGGTCGCAGCCGAAATCCCTACCATTAGCGCAATACTAGCGAGAGGTAATCGTCTTCGAATCGCCAGTATCACAAGCGCAGCGCCAATGATCCCGAAAACAGTGCCGCCATGCGAAAGTAATCCCAAACTAAGAAGGGCGCCGGCGGTTGCGAACCGTATTTTCGTTTCTGCTGGTGAGGAAGGCAATTCTTTGCTGAATACGATCGCAAAGAACCCGAGCGTAAATGCGGCAGCCAGAAGTTTCGGCCATACGAAAAAGCTGTTCACGAAGATGAAACCGGAGAAGAGGCACGTAACTATAACGAGGGCGGTCAACTTGCGCCCGATGCGGCAGGCAATAAGCAGCAGCCACAGACCAAAGAGCCAAAACGACTGCGCGATAACAGAAATGACGGTGTAACCGATCTGCCCAGGATGGCCGAAAGGCGCTTGTGAAAGGACCAGGCCGCTTTGCAAGGGTGGCCGATCGCTTGTCAGCCAATCCAGAAACAGAGGCCGCGGCACGTGGCCATCACGAAGAGCCTTCGCAAACAAGTAGGGAAGTGTGTTATCTGAGGGCAGTGGATGCGAGAAGCGAACTGACGCAGTATGAAGGGCATCTTGAGTGCCCCCATAGAGAAACCCCGCGGCGAGAACGAGCAGGGCCGCGGCTCCCGTTAGCATCACGGCGGGGATTAAGGACTTGACCAGCTTTCCCGCGGCCGAATCGAGTCTTGGTGCGATCCACATCAGCAGAACGCCTGCCGCAATTGGTAGAAGAAGCCCCAAAATGTATCCCGAACGAGGATGAATGAAATAGAACCACACCGCCAGATATGCCGACGTACCTATGCCTGCGAGCAGCAGCACTCCCGCGGTAACAATACTTCGAGTCCCCTTATAGACGGCCCACGTGCATGCCGCGAAGCCGG
>Ga0126381_100002843_pt1 | contig 18773 bp, 37 predicted proteins | sample PanSoiMetPlot_28_FD_96465 | JGI IMG/M metagenome (GOLD analysis project Ga0126381, IMG submission 96465) | Tropical forest soil microbial communities from Panama - MetaG Plot_28 | ecosystem: Environmental > Terrestrial > Soil > Tropical forest > Bulk soil | place: Panama | collected 2016-02-17
CGCGCGCAGGGAATTGCGCTTTTCTTTTCGATTTCATTTTGATAAATTCCGCCATTTAATTTCGCAATTTAATTCGCGGATAAACGATAATGTAACATTTATGAATTTTACCGGTCCCCGGTTATCGAATTCCGGGAACCGGATTTATCTGAATTACATATACTCCGCTCCATTTTCCCATCCCGCAGCATAAGCTATTACGATAAATTTACGTTCTTGATCAGTCAGTATTCCGTGTTCCATTTCGATTTGCTCGGTGATCATTTCTATTCCCGCTAGAACTTCCGGAATGAGCGACATTTCTACTCCGTTCTCTTGATCTGATGCTACGATCATACATCCTATCTGAAAATGAAGCAACCCCGGTTCCGAGAATTAACCGGGATTGCTATCTACGATTTTATCTAGTCGTCCGTGAATTCGTAACGGATAACAACTTCTTTAATCGTTCCCCTTTGTCCTTGCTCATACCATCCGCCGATTCGCCTTGCAGTCTCGGAAGCGATCTTCTTAGAGAACCACATGTGACCGAATGAGTCGCTGAACCATGAACCGTCAGCGTGAGTAATGTAGTATCCGGTCTTCTGAAGCTTAACGATTGCCTGCATTTTTCTCTCCGCTCTTCCCGATCTCGATACTACGATCATACACCTATCCGTAAACGAAAACAACCCGGTTCCGCGAATCGAACCGGGTTGCTGTTGGTGATTTTAGAACGGGGGCATGAGCGAGGTTAGCTGACGTAGCGTGGACATGACATCCCATCCGCGAACCCGGATGTTGAGCGACTTACCGGGAATGACACTAGCGAAGATGGTAACGGTGTAGTCGTTGAGTGCAGCAATCTTGCTAGTCTCGAAAATGGTCTGATCGGTGTAGATATCCGCGAAATAGATTCCGTTAACGGTGACCTTGACCGGGTAGTAACTGCCCATGTCCCCCTTGTCGGTATAGTCCCATACGAATTCGATTCGCGTCTCGGGAACGTCGGTTTGCGTGTCGATGTTCAGTTCGTCTGTCATGTCGCTTCCCTTTCTTGATTCCGTTACCACGATCATACCGCATACGCGGAAACGAATCAACCCCCTGCCAACGTGACAGGGGGTTGATTCTGGAGGTTTCCCTAGTAGGTCAGGGAACCGCTTTCGATACCCTCTCGAATCTGCGCCTTGTCTTCCGGCGACAGTTCCGCCCATTCGGTTCGGAACTCGCCTAGCTTCATTCCGAAGAACTCCGCTACCTTGCCGAGACCGGTCTTTTCAGCCATTTCTGGCACCTTTCTGGGATTTGGATTCGGGTTTCGGGTTACTTGGCGGCCTTGACGCGACGGTCGCGAACCGCGAACACGATGATTTCAGCGGGTTCGTCACTGGGGGTCTTGCCTGCGACCGGTGTACCGAACTTGACCGCGTACCCGTGGAAGTCCGCCGCACGCCGGACGATGGACCGGAACCCTTCCACGGACGGGATAGGAATTGTGTACTGCGCCTTGGGCATGTTCCCCCACGCGGCGGGCTTGTTCGCTTGGATCCACCTAACGTGAAGCTGCTTGACAACTGCGTCCATCGCAAGCTGAACCGAGTCGCGCGCCCGTTGTGGTGCGGACCTCTTGGCGATCTCTGGGCTAACCTCCTGGGGAGTCGCCACCATTTCCAGCGAGATCCCGGACAGGTCGTATGTCTTCGCCTTCTGACCGGGCTTGCGACCGGGCTTAGCGCCGGGCGCAGCGGCGGTCGCAGCGGCGGTCGCAGCGGCGGGCGCAGCGGGTGCGGGAACGGTGGTGGCCGGGCGCTGTGCGGGGGTAACGGGTGCGGGGGTAACAGGTGGCATGTCTGGGATTCCTTCCCGGTCGGGAACCGGGCTAGCGTCCGGTTCCTCTTGATCTCGATACGGGTATCATATCACGGGGTTTCCGGAACCTGCAACCCCGTGTTTCTTGATTCCCAGTGACAGGATGCGATGCAGTCGCACGCTGCGACGACGCGGCCTATCCAGTGTCGGCAGTAGCCGCATATGATGTACTCGCTTCCGTCTTCGCTGGTAACCAGTATGTGAGCGAACGGGGCGTGCTCATCAGCGTCATGTACGATCATCATGGGTTCCCCCTAGAGATGTAGTCTCGTTCGTAATCTGAATATTCTTGAGTGATGTCGTAATAATCCTGGCAATGCCGGTTATCGGCTACTCCCCACTTCGGGGGAGCATCGTTAAGATGCTCGGCACAGTGCGGGCACACCGAGATGTGCCACTGAAGAAAGTCATAAAGGGAAAGGTCGCCTAGATCACTAGAAGAGAGGAACTTGACTTGTATCCCTGTTTCCTGGCTTGACTCGCTCATCCTTGACCTTTCCTATTACCTTCTGCTCACCGTGCCATACGCAGTTCTGATACCAGACACGCTCCCCCTTTTCGGACTCACCTAGTTTATGGATTGCGCCTAGCATTGTTTCTGCGCAACCACAAGCTAGCCGTACCTCCGGTTCCTCACGTATTCGCCTCATGGTTCCTTCCAATCTGAGGATTACTCCCGCTAGTTGTGCTGCGCGCTGGTTATTATATCCAGCGATAACCCATGACGATTCCCGGTTCACTTCTTTCTATCTTCCTTTTCTATCTTGATACCCTCTGGGCTTATTCCAAGTATCGTAATCAATACTTGACAGGTAACGTACAACTCGCATTTCTTTATAAGTGCGCACTCTCCTAGCTTGTCACACATGTTGCGGGTCATGATCGTCCCACCCTAGCGTGTCGTCTTCCCAGATACCCATGTCTGTTATCTTTAGGTCTACTCCCGGATTGGGGTCTGTAGCTAGCCATGGAAGGAAGTGCGGATTGCTAACGCTCTTTTCTGGCCACAAGTGGGTTATGTCATGCATCTTGTTATGCTCGGGCTTACAGCATTGCCCGCATAGTTTCGGAATATGCCTGCCTTTACCTGTTCCGCCAAATGTAACGGTTGCCTCTTCTTTCTTCCATGAGCGCCATGATTCCATTTGCCCGCGTAGCGCGAGACGGTATCCCGTGAACCTGTTACGGTTAATCCCGAATGATGCTCGCGCGGCTATCTTACCGTTCATGCTGACATGTGAGTAAGCCATAAGCGCTACGTGAGCGTTCATTGATCCCTTGGGGATTCCCCGTGTTTTCGGTTCCTTCCATTCTCCCTCCTCATTGCGCAGCCAGTAAATCCCGTTCTGCCAGTAAGTCATTCCCGTGAATTCTTCAAGTTTCCATTGCCCTAGTTTCTCACCAGTCCCGCCCGGCAACTTTTCCGGGTTAAAAGGAACTGTGCTAGTTACTCCGTCAGTGTCAATGGATACCAGTCCGCCGCGCTTCGCTACGTCTACAGCAGCACGGTAGACTAGCGCGCGGCAGTAGCTTGTAATGTACCCTGCCCATTCTAGGCAATGGCTAGGGGGCGCGGTTCTCTTTTTCTTATTCCATCCTACTCGTTGCGCGAACTGACCGTAAATTGAGGCGAGGAACCATTTGTAAGCTTTCTCGGTGTAACTTCCTATACGTTGCAAATCCAACCGACGCTCAAATGCGCTTTCTACAAATGAAAATGGCCGGGTTCCATCGTCAACGTATTCCCAGCATTCAAGGATAGTCGCAGACCTTGAACCGGCGACTAGCGCCGCTTCTGGTGACCAGTACCAGTTTTCCGTAAAAGGGGGCCATGTCAGGTTCCCGTTACCGTCCCTGTTGAACAAAGGATACGGTGTACCATGAGCGTGCTTGATACCTCTCGCGTCAAACGCTATACGGTACAACCCGAAATGCGTGATGTCTTTAGCGGACTTGATTGTACGCGGATCACGCTGCACCCACTTACCATTGTCGAGTCTTGGAAGTAGCGAACAGGCGTAGGCGTATGCTGAGTTAATGTCGGCAGTGTATACCTTACCGATGTAGTACCCGCATTTCCAGCATTGGAACCGGCCACCCGCGTAGGCCAACCTGCGAGCTATCTGCACTGGCTTAGGAATGTCTTTTCCGTGCCATTCCTTAACACCGTTATTTCTCAGCACGAATGATGCGAGTGCTCCGGGACCGTGCCATTGGGTGATAAGGAAGCCAGCGTCATAGCACGATTCGCGTAGCTTATCCATAAGCAACGGGAAGTAGGATATTTCTTGTTTCCAGTAATCGATGACGAAATCTAGGTCTTCATAGGTGAACTTACCTCGTTGCTCTTTACCGGTCTTTACTTTCTGGAATCCGGGATCATTGCCGAGACCATATTTCTTGAGAGCGGACAGGTATGACTGGTGAAAGAAACCGAAAGCGTCATAAATGGTCGCGCTAATACCGTTCTTGGAAACCGTGAATGTTTTATGAGGTATATGCTTTATCCGGTATCCTTTCCATATGACGCTGCCTGCATCATGCAATACTGCCAGGAACCGGGTTTCTAGGTCTTTCAAGATCATGTTTACGTCGTACTCAAAAGCGAAGCCAACGTGAAAAGCGCTAGGGTAAAGAGATTCAACGTGCAATATCAGGTCTAGGCATTCTGCGGTTCCGAGATCCCGGCTTGTAATGTACTCACCTGTAGACGCGCCAAAAAGCATGTAACAATGCTTTCCCGTATCTAGGTCGTATCCCTCTCCGTCCCATCCGATAAACGGTCGCGCGCTAAGCCGAGTTGCTTTCTCTGCTACAGACTCAACCCGGTTACGTTTTGGGTTGTTCTTTACGTTACGTTCTCGCTGCTTTTCCCTGTTGCGTGCGAAGCTAGCATCGCTGATTCTAGGCACCGTAAATCACGTCACCCGTGATACCGTCTTTAACGGTAAGAAGGTAACGCGGTTGATCGGGGGAGTGAACTTCCGTTGACCATTCGATGCCTTCATCTGAGTTCAGCCATTCAATGATTTCATCAGTCGTATCCCATGGCCTCTCTCCAGTCTCCCCAGGGGAAGAGGTCTTCGGGCAATCCTGTGAATTCAAAGAATTCATCTCGCGCTGCTCTCACTTCGTCGGCATCGTATCCGGGATCACCGGTATGCGTCATGAAACCGCGTTCAAATAGTTCTGCCGCTATCTCAGATTCGTATTCCCGGAACATCGATACCCCAGGAATATCCTCCCAGAGTTCTTGCCAATCATTATCCCAGTCATCAAAAGCCATTTTGCGCCGATCCCGGAATAAAGGAAACCCCCGCGAACAAAAGCGGGCATGTTCGCGGGGGTTCCGGTTCCTACGCTAAGGGGAACGGGGAGGGATTACCCCTTAACGGCACGCTTAGGAACCGGCTTTAGCAGGAGGTATTTCCTGCCGCCTCCTAGCTCACGGGCGCGGATAACGCAATCCAGAGGGAGCTTTCCCATGTCACGGAACCGGATAAGCTTGGGAACGATGTCGGGCGCGGACGTGTTGAAGATCACGTCTTCGCCGGTTTCCATTCGCGTTGCCGCGATCAGGAAGTACATACCACGACCAGTGTTCGGGTCAACGAACTTCGATTGGATTTCCTCTCCGGACGGAGTGGTATTCCCCTGAGACCACCGAACGGTAAAGCTGTTGATGGTAATTTCCACGTCGGCGAGGTCGCGACCGCCGACGTTCACCAGGTCACCGGCGTTCCAGATTTCCTCTTCGGTTTCTGCCGAGAGGATTCGCTCAACCGTTGCTGCGGTTGTCCCGCTACTTGCCTCTTCGGAATTCGAGTCAATTTCCGCTTCAAATCCGAGTTGGGTAACGAACCGGTCGAATGGCCGGACTTCGCTTACCGAAGTGGGGTATTTGGCGTCGGGGGTAAGGTCTTGTGACTTGCCTGTTGGCGGCATTTGCGGTATCCTTTTCTTGTGACGCTTCCCGGTCATGGTTCCCGGTCCCTCATAGCCTATCACGGGCAAGGGGGACCGGGAATCCCGCATTTATAACAATTCGGTCTACTTCACTTTCGGGATTGTAAATGGGAATTCTACAGCCTGGCGGATCTGTATCAGTCCGGAACGCTCCCAGCGTAACCGTTCCCGATTCAGAACAGACTGTTTCTCCTGAATACGTTAAAGACTCAGTAGACCGGGTTACACGTTCCCTGGGATCAATCGCGCGCCACCTTGAAAGCGCGATGAAGATCGTTGACGAATACGGAACCACTGGACGTTCTGGAACCTATGCCGCGAACTTTACGACAGACGCGCTTTCTAATACCGGTTCCGCGCTTAACCCAGGTGCGAGCGCGCTCATCATGTCCCTCTCGCTCCCTCCTGGCAAGTATCAGGTTACCGTAACCGTGTACCTTTCAGGAACGGTAGCGGCGGGAGACGCCAACAACGTTCAGTTGTTCTGGAATCCCACTGGATACAAGGTTCTGTATCCGGCGGTAGCGAACGTTCCGGAAAGCACGACTTTTACCGCGACAATTAACGGCGGCAGTATCGGCGCATTCACAATCGGAGCTTCATCAGGTGGCGGAGTTACCTATAACGTCGGTATCAGTGCCGTTGCCATTGCCGCTAGCCCAACAGGAGCGGCGGTAGTGAATGCAGTCGAAGCGCTTCCGAATTATGAGATACCGGAAATGATTTCTAGCGTACTGGTAACCGGTCCAACGCTTACTCCCTTTAACCTTAACATCGGTAATCGTTCCTGGGATCTGGTAACTGATAACACGGGGAAGGCAATCCTTTCACCAATCGCGTTGCTACTTACCCGCAATGACCGGCGATTGCTGAGTTCACCCGTTTCCGGTAACTGGACTCTAGAACTGATGGGAACAGCGGATGCTAGGTTCTGAGGAAAGCGAGATCACGGCAGCAGCGGCAGCAGGAGCGGCAGCAGCGGTTACGGAAGTTCAGCAGCAACAGCAAACCGAAGAGATCGCGGAAAGCGCGGCGGAAAACGCGGCGTTCGCAGCGGAAGCATCCGGAGAGGCAGCAGCGGCAGCATCGGAATCGGTCTCTACGGCGGTCACGGCGGCCGTAGTGGCGGAATCAGCGGTGGAAACAGCTACGGATGCGCGAGAGACCGCAGAACTCGCCGTAGACGCTTCTACGGCGGTCCTAGAGCGATTGCAGGCGCTAGAGGAACGGGAAGCACAGAGAGACGCGCGGCTATCCCGTGTGGATGTTCTTATCGCGGCGATGGAAGCTGCGGAATCAGAAAACTCTGAAGTCGCTACAGTGGAAGTAGACGGAAATGGAAACGGAACCGCTGATAACTCCGGAACTGAAAGCGGAACTAATGGCGATGGGGCTACCCCAAAGCGGCGACACAAGTTCGGAAGCGGCAGACGTTAACCTTGGCGACATACCAGAACCGGTATTCATAGACGGCAATCCTGGTCCTGTAATAGACGCTGAAATAAACGGAACTCCCGGAGAACCGCAAGAAAGAAAACCGGTGTTTCCGTTCGGTAATCGTCGAAGGGAAGATACCAGCGAGCCAAAGAGAACTCCGCCAAACGCGAATGAATGGCTTGATTTCTTTTCTCGCATCATCCTACGATTCGCGACGGAGTTTTACATTGAGTTCCGGTTCCGTGGAATCGATGAATCTCTGATCTCGGATGAAGACGCAGAGCGCTTGCTGATGACTGAAGAGGAACGGGATACAATAGCACGACCGTTCGCTGAGTACGCGAACAAAAATCCGTTCCTGAAGAAACACGGTCGTGAGATCGTGGCGCTAGCTGATTCATTTGAGTCAATGGTAATGCTAGCTCAATGGTACCGGCGAGTTGACCGGGTAGCCAGGAAATACCAGCCGAAGAAAACAGTTCCGGGAAGAGTGACGCATCATGAGCATAACGGACAAAGCCAAGCGGGCGCAGCGAGCGAGAACGGACAAAGGGCAGGTTTCAGCATCTTCAACCCTGGAACTAGCTAATCCGGTAATAACCCGTCTTCGGGCGCTTATGACTGACCTAACTACGTTCATCATGCAAAATGGTGATGAGCGTCAGCGTAAGATGCAGCGGGTAATGCAAATCGTTGTTGACGAAGCCATGGAAGAGCTAACAGCGGATTCTGACCAGCTAGTTTTGTGGCTTCTTTACACCGCTCGTATTACCGAGTGGATCGCTACCGGGAACATGAACATTCTACCGGACGAATTGTTGCCGTTCGCATGTTCTGTTGAGGGACTCGATTACAATCAGATTATCGCGGCGCGTAACCAGATGCGGGAGCAACAAGATCAGCTAGTAGCGATCGATACATCCGAGGTAATAGAAGCGGAAGTAGTGTCATGAAGTCAATGCACGTTTCCGACCTCACTCCCGGAAAAGGAGAAAGAACCGCGACATTCGGCGGTACTCGCGCTGGTAAGTCCGGGTTGCAAGACATGACGCTAAGGCATGTCCAGTTGACGCGACCGTCCGCTATGCAAGTAGTTGTTGACTCAAAACCGCGATACCGGGCAGAAACGGAAAGAGGTAAATTCCGTCGCGGTAGACGTAATGCATCGTACCGGTACGAATCATGGGAAAAGGGACCGGTTATCCCTAACTCTGTTGTCGTTGACATCTGGGATGAAAAGCCGTTTGAATCGCTTTTCAAAACTCCTGGCGAAGTAGCGATCATGCAATCAGGGGAAGCGGAAGACTGGAAACGTATTCTAGAACTTCTAAAGGGATTCGTCAACGCTCCCATTAAGGGCAGGGAGAGACGAATAATCGTTGATGAGTGCCTGGATTTTACACAAGAAACGCGATGGGCATTGATTCCAAAAACGATGTCTTCTACCGAGCGGCGAGAGCAGGTGCGGAACGCGGAATTGGAATCGATATTGGCGCGCACCGCGTTTACGGAATCCCGCCGCTCATTCTTCACATGCTATCGCGCGTCAACTTGTTTCACCTACGGTCAGACGCAGACATGAAGTACCTGCGCGAGATCGGGATACCTGATGCCAAGTCGCCAGACGGGGATTACATCTTTCGGCAGTACCGCATACAGCCCGGAGGAACAGTGTCTAAGCCTGTTACCGGAAAGCTAGCGCTACCGGAATGGTACCTGTCACAGCTATCAGATACGTAAGGGAGGGAGAAAGTTGGATCTCGGCAAGCTAGATCATCCGATAACGTTCGCGTTCGCGATTACCTTCACGGTAATCGGAATGGTGGCCGTTCTAGGATGGCTATTCGGCAGTCTGGGCTGGTCTGGCCCGCTAGGACTAGTGAAAGGTGGCGTAGCGTAAATGAAGACACGCACGCTAGTAATTCTCGCACTCGCAGCGGTAGGAGCGCTTTACCTCTTCCATAACTACCGTTCACACGGCGGGGTTACCGGAGTAAAGCAGGGACTAGGAATCGGGTAAGGGACAATACAACATGGCACCAACGTCTCAGGTAAACGAAATCCCGGTCGGTGGACTTTACGGTCTTCCGGGATTTACAGAGCAATTCGAGCAATACGAAAACCTGTCGCAGATTCTTACGACGCAGCAGGTATCAGCTCAGACGCCATTCAACCCCCCAGGTTCGTTCCAGAAAACGGACATCGTGTTTTGGTGGGAAATGGAACTGCTGGCGAACTGGGCGGAAACCTATTCAGCCGGTACGATCGCGCTTTCTCCGGAGGGACCGTATAACATCCTGCAACAGCCGAAGCTGAAATTGCAGGGACAATACTCGCCGCTAGAGGTCGAATCCGGATTCGACATGGCGTTTATGCAAATGTACCGACCGATGCGCGGTCGCGGTCAGAGGAACGTTCAAGACCTCCTAGACACGAACCCTGTTCCGTCGGCCAACTTCGCCAACTCGCTGATTCCGCAGGCAAACCTAGCGGGTGGCGTTCTCTCCCAGACCCTAACGTCTCCGTACTCAGTAACCAACTACCCGATGATTCTGGAGATCCCCGCTGGAATCTGGCTAGATGAATACTGGGATCTCGCAATGGACGGTTCACTACTCCCGAACGCACAGGGAGTAGTCGCGCCAATGAAGGCGTTCGTGTCACCGCAGTACATGGGCGGCGGAGAACGTGTCATCGTTCCGCAATTCAACTACGCCGCGCTTATCGCCGCTACATACGATCAGGGACCGCTAGCCGCTACCGCTGCGCTTACCGCTACAGTGCAGACCGGTAACGTAACCCTCTCCGCTAGGCGGGTAGGCGTTTACGGTTCAGAAAACCCTGCCGAACTTCCGCCCGTGTTCAACTGGCAATACCGGCGCGCATCAAAGCGATACCCGATCGGTGCCGTGACAAAGGTAGATATTCCTATCACGGAATACGGTCAGGTTCTCTCTACCTACGTTCGCATTTTCGACCCGTCACTCGGCACCAACAACGTTGGCGGGTATTACAACGTCGCCAACATCACAAAGGCGCAGTTGCTTTACGGGTCAAACCTTCCACGGTTCGATGATGATGTCCCGACGATGCAAAACCGGTTCGTGGAACAGCACGGCATTCTTCCGCCACAGGGAACTGTGGTATTCGACCTAGCTTCCACCAAGCTTAACGGGGAAATCGGTAACTCTCGCGCGCTTAACACGCTCACGAACGCCAACTCTCATTTCCACCTAGAAATGAGCGTTGCACCGGGCGCTTCCGCGTACGCGGTTGTCGGTACCGAACTCTTGGTACCGGTAGCTACCCAGTAAGGGAGGAATCATGCTCGGTTACGGTTCAGCCGTAGTAAACGGTCAACTGGTTCCGGTTCCCGTAGAACAGGCATTCAACCCGCTTACCTTCGGGCAGGCGTATACCGGTCCCGGAATGTGGCCCAGGCAGGGAGTTTACAACGTTCCCCCCGTTCTGCCGTCCGCCGCACTTCAGTCGTCAATGGCTCCGTCCGCGTACGGGTCAACGGGTACCCCGATGCCTAGCGCCATGAGCGCAACAGGGAATCCGTTCCATCCGACAAAATCTCCGTTGCTATGGGGTCTGGGATTCCTGGCAGCGGGACTGCTCATGCTACAGCACATCCATTATAAGGAGTAGAAGCCAATGTCAGAACCAACCGTATCCCTCTCTGACGTTGAGCGGATCATCGCAGAACGCCTTAGCGGAATCATCAAGGACAATGACGACAAGATCGCCGCTGTTGTCAAAGAATACGAAGACAAGCTAGCCGCTGCAGTAGCTTCCGCAGTACCAGTTACCCATTCCGTTCCGTTCAACGCGGGCGGTCCCGGTACGGATATTGCCGGTTCATGGTCTCAGTATCATCAGGAACTAGCGAACAGCGGTCAGCTTACGCCGGAACACCTAGAGTCAGTCAGGTAGGACGATGGACCCTAAAGACATCGCAAAGCTAATCCTGTACTTCTTTCTAGGAGCGATATTCATAGGCGCTCTTCTTAACGCTAAAGCGGCGGCCGGACTATTCGGCACTCTCTTTAGCGGAGTAAACACGATGGGGCGTACACTAGAGGGACGATAAATGCGGGAACAGCTACAGGAGCAAGCGCATTCGCACGGTACCCCGTTTTACCCGATGCAAAATTACCGTGGTCTTTCAGCTATTCCTAACCGGGCTAGGCTAAACGGGGAGGATATTGACCTAACACCCGCGCAGTTCCGGCGTAACGTAAATGCGTCCGGATTGCAGGATGTTCAGATCGGAAATGGTCTGCGATGGGGAGTAGGGAGGGGGCAGAGGATATTTCCCGGAATACCGGTAGGATATCTTTATGCCGCCGCTCCTGTAATTCCCGGACAACAGCGGGGGGACGCAGCAGGATTCCACAAGCGTGGGCCCTCTCCGCTAAACATGCAAGCCATATTCGCCAATGGTCCGGGAGCACAACCCGATAATCCGGGGGGACCTGGAAAGGTAGCCGGAAACCTGATCTATAACCCGATGTCAGGATAGAAGATGCCGGAAGAAACGGGAACTGCGAATCCCGGAAAAGCAAAAAAGAACCGCATGACATGGTACATCGCGGGCGGGGCGGTAGTTGTCGGTGCTCTCGGATTCCTACTCTTGCGAAACCAGAACAGTGGCAGCAACTCAGGAAGCGTTAGCACGACACCAACGGGAATCGATCCTGCAACCCTAGCAGCAATGCAGTCAGGGTATCCCTACGGGTATAATACCGGATTGCAGGGACCACAGGGACCAGCGGGCGCAACGGGCGCGACCGGAAAGCAGGGACCGCCCGGAAAACAGGGACCGCCCGGAAAGCAGGGACCGCCCGGAAAGGTTCCCAAGCCCAAGCCCAAGCCGAGAGGGGTTAACGGAAAACCCCCTGTCACGAAATCAATGGGCGGATTCTACACGGTGAGGCCAGGGGATAATCTTTCCAGTATCGCAGCGTCAAATGGCGTATCGGGAGGATGGGAGAATCTTTACAACCTTAACCGTACAGTGATCGGGGGTAACCCGAACCTGATTCATCCTGGGCAAAGGATCAGACTGTAATGCCTATCCCTGGGATGAAGCAGCCACGAAAGCACGTCATACAGAACCGGATGCTAGAGATAGTTGTGGCGCTAAGCTTCGCTATTGCCGCTACCTACCTCTTGTATGACGCTTTCAACTGGAGAGGTAAAGACATGCCATGGCCATTTTCCGGGTTGTTCTGGGGGTGAACTCATGGTTAACGTTCCGCCCGGGTACGCTCCGCTAATCTCGCAGATGAGCGGAGCGACCGGGATACCGCAAAACATCATAGCCGCGCAAGCCAACGTCGAATCAGGATTTAACCCGTCCGCTGTATCGCCAGCGGGCGCGGAAGGATGGTTGCAATTCCTTCCGTCTACTTACGATGAATACGCGAGTGCGGCGGGAGTATCGCCAGGAACTGAATTTAACCCCCAAGCAGAATCCCTTGTCTATGATCAGTACATGGGCGCACTTCTGTCTACCTATAAGGGGAACGTGAGGAATGCTCTTGCCGCATACAATGCCGGAACAGCCAATAGCGCGGCTGGACAACAGTACGCGACAGACGTTCTCAGTCAGGCAGGAAGCGGGGATGTTACCGTTAAGGGCGGGAAGGGGATTGTGACAACAGGAATCCTTAACAATGGTCCGTTTCCTGGGGGAATTCTGGACCCCCTTAACTTTCCTTTCGTTATCGGGGGAGGTTCAGCAGGAGGGAATATTGTTGGTGAGGGACTAACGTCAGCTTTTACGAGTATCATGGAAGCGTTCTTTAAGTCGGTCGGGATCACGTCCGTTAAGGACTTCCTGGTACGTTCTGCCTTGATACTTGTCGGGATAATCCTAGTGTTCGTCGGGATCTCTAAGTTTATATCAATATCAGATATTACGGCAGTGGCGAGTAAAGTTCCCGTGGTGCCGGTATGAATCCTCTGGCTTTCCTAGTGATTATTCTTGGCGTTTTGCTTATTATCGTGGGAATAAAGGGAAGTTACAAGAACTTTTCAACCGCGCTAAAGAACGTGTGAGAATATCATGGCGCAAACGGGAAAAGACAAGGTAACCGGCGGAATTATCGTCATTGGCGGGGTGTTCGTGCTCGCGATTGTCGCGGGCGCGTCCAAGTCGATGGGTAAGATAGCACTTGTTTTCATGGTAGGCGTTTTGTTTATCTGGCTTATGACTTCCGGAATGGGATTCATTACTAAATGGACTAATCAAGCAAAAACACCATCAACTAGGGTGCTAGTATGAGTAAGCCACAAGAATATATTCTGTGGATCGGACTGGCGTTGTTGCTTGTCTACTTCTTTGCGGATATCAATATCCGGAATATGCTGTTCGGTCGCAAGAATTATAAACCGTCAACGCAGAACGCTTTCCTTGACTCGCTTACTCAGCAACTAGGTAGTAGCGGTGTTCCGGTAACAGGTAACGGGCATACCAACGGAGGAAAGAAGACTGTTCTTGCCTAGGAAACTAGAGCTAAAGCTAAAAGCGGAAGCGCGGCGGAAAGGACTTACCGGGAAGCGCGCAGACGCTTATGTTTACGGAACGCTTAGGCGTACCGGATGGAAACCTCGCAAGCGGAAAGGGTGGGGATATTGACAACTAACACAATAACCGTCTCTAAGAATTATCCAGCCACACAACTAGTGACAGAAAACGAGGGACCAGTTTACCTCGTTAACTCAGATGTAGCCAATCCTATTTATGTTGGAGATACCAACAGCATAGAACCGGCTGATCTCACCAGAACAGTTCAGATCAACCCCGGAGACGCTTTCTCTGTAGACGGAACATCAGACTTGTTCGCTATTGTTCCCGGATCAGCGGTAGCGGTAAAGAAGATCAACAAGGGAACTAACTTTACTCCCGGAGTCGCCACGCCACAGGAACTAGCTAGCATTACCGGGCTTTCCGTGACAACGAACCCTCCCGCCGGACTCACCATCTACAATGTCGCCGGTTACGCTTCCTACGATATCGCAGTGTACTTTCACAATACACTGATGAATACTGTGGGCTCACAGCTAGTCATGCCGGTAATCCTGACATGGTACGCGGACGCAGCAGCAACCCTTATCGTCTATCAAGAACGATGGGACGTGTGGATTTCCGGCGATACAGCCGGACTTTCCAATAACGCTTGCGTGGCTACCGGATACGGTCCAATGCACGGAGCCTACATGACAGTAGGTTTCTGGAACACGTTTAACGTCGGACCCACGAACCCGGTTACCTGCGATCTTTTCAACCTGTACGGATCATCGCGTATCGTGGACAGGTCGATATGGAAACAAGCCGCACCGGACGTTGTAAGTAACGGGATCACGCGACTGGTAACCTCCGCGAATCCGGCAATTAATAACAACCTGTTTAATGAGGTAGGCATAAACCTTGCTGCTAGCGCAGCACTATGGATACCGGTCGGGCTATTCGCCGGACTAGCAAGCGTTCACGTTCACGTGCAAACCGCTGCATTGGCTAACGCTATTGCAATCGCGGCAGCGTACCCGGAGAACCTGACATCAGGCGGGGTAGTTCCGGGAACCGGTACACCGGGGGTTCTCTATGAGTTTCCCAATGACACGTCGCCTCATGACGTGAACATCGCTCTTCCCAAGTGTCCGACGTACATAGCGATTCGCAATGGTACAACCCCGCAAACGGTGAACTTCTCTGTTACCGCTCAGGAAGCGGCATGAACCGGAAAATGATAGCTGGAATCGGAATCTTGATTACCGGGGTTCTCGTCCTGAGTATCATCACGCTACCGCTATGGGTGCTATCACTACCGGTTCTCATGATCAAGCCATCGCTAGCCAATCCCGCTGCAGAACGGTTCATGTCGCGGTTTACCCGTGACATAACGCGCGCCATGATGGGGCGTAAGTAAAACAAAACCAAGGAAAGGTACCCGAAATGACTGAAATCGTGGACATGTACGATGCTGAATCTCGCACGGCGGGAAACATTCCCGGAAACTCTCTAAAGGTAGCTGGATACGATACCGGTACACCTGACATTCTATGGCCCGATTCACTGTGGGGGCACTTCCCTTACGCCGGTCACGTTCACATAGACCAGACACCAGCACTGGAATCATACGCCCAGGGCATATCCAATATAGCCGACCTAGAAGCAAACGCAGGAACCATTCAAGCGTTTGTGAACGGGACAAAGCGGCGAATCGCAAACGATCACATGGGATGGGGGTACATCGGTCGCGGTAACGTGCCGATTGTGGCCGGATATCTGCTAGCTGCGGAAATCGAACTCTCACATGTCGGACTCTGGCTAGCTGACTGGAACCTTAGCCGTGAACAGGCAATAGCGCTAATCGGAACTAAGTGCGCCGGACTAGAAGTTGTCGCGGTTCAGTGGGCATCTCCGCAATCCAACCCGAATACCATCATTCCGGGATCTAACCTCACGCTAGGACAGGCAAACATAGATGCATCGGTCGCGCTCGCGTCATGGTTCCCCCCTGCCGAGCAACCAGTACCCGTTCCGCAGCACGCTACGGGAGTAGTTGTGACTAGCTCACTGGAAACGGTTCACGTGACCTCTATAGACGGTCATACCTGGGTTGCCTCATGAGAGGCGTGCTCACGTGGTTTCCCGTCTTCACGGCTGTTCTGGGAGCGTTGCAGGTATCCCTGAACACTGTCTATCCGGGTAAGCCGTGGGTGATCGTTCTCAGCGCGGTTATCGCTGCTGCGGTTCCTGCCATGGGGGCGATTCTCCGGAATCAGTGGAAACAGGGCTAAAGACCGGGTTACGGGAATCGAATTCGGGTACCTTTCCGGTTCCCGTAACCCTCCTGTTGTAATCGTTACCGGACTGTGACCTACTCACCCTTGTGTTGCGGTATAATTACCGGTATAGGAGGTACCCGAAATGCCCGTCCTAGATGTTCCTGTGCCCGTTGCCATATGGCGTTTTTTCACGGGCGCGCATTTCGATGGCAAGCGGTACTCTAACGCCACATGGCTAAAACCCGGAACATTGCCGAAAGCGCAACTCACATGGTGGACTAAACTTCCCCGCTTGCATCGCGCACTGTTCCGTACCGGAATGGTTGGTATCCCGCTTGGATGGCTGCAAATCTATAACCGCTTTCCTTACTGGGTTCTGCTGTTCACTGGAATGATTCTCCCCTATGCGATTCACCGGGGTTGGCAGATGATAGCGACACGCGGAATCGCCGGAATCAAGGTACGAAACGAGTACGGCATGACAAACACAGAACAGAACGTCACAGAACTTGTATTCCCGGACACGCGAAAGGATGCTAACTAAAATGGTAGTCGGAAACCTCATAGATTTTCTTGCCTCTCTTCCACAAGATGCAGAGATAATACTCATGCTAGATGATAATAAATCCACCTTGGAATCTATCGCCTACGGTGGAACATCCGTCAACTTCATAGGAGGAATCGTGAATTGCGTTTACTGCGACCATCCAACAGAAGAACACCTATGGGACGATGAAGGAATCCGGGTATGTCCGGATGAACGACCAGACTCGGTAATAGTAGAGGGAAAGCCTCTATGACAGATTTCATCCTGCTTATCGATGACTTAGGTGTAATCGCCGTTCAGAGGCAGCACATTGTTACGGTAACGTATGCTCCTGATGAGGGATGGGAACTCATCCTTTCTGACGGCAGCAGACCATACCGTATCGAGCAACCAATCGCTGTTGAAATTCTCGGTGCAGATAAAGTCACGGTGATCCTGTACAAGATGAAGAAAGGAAATGGAACATGAAGGGATTCGATGAACATCAGGACAACTACGGTAATCCTGGGCTAAGCACAGAATGTCAAGTATGCGGACTCCACCATGAGCCAATGGAGCGCATCACTACGGTAAACGGTGAATTTGACATTCCGGAGGGACTTCTAGACCTAGGGTACTCCTGGGTTGAGTGCGCTCACTGCCAGTCGCGTATATGGGGTACTCCAGACGATATCGATTCCGGGTACCGGAAGCACCTAGACAACTACTGTTCCATGCGACCTAAGGAGGAACCGTGAGCTTCCTGGTTGTCGCGTGCGTCGAGATCAGCATAGGGTTCGCTGCAGGGTGGTTCGCGCGTGGCGCGTACGTTCGCGGGTTGTGGCGTACTTCCCGTAAAATGCAAAGAAAAGCGAGAGGGGAACGGTAGTGGGTAACCTTACGTACAGAGAATTGCGGGCGCTTATCGCTCCGCTATTCAACGATGAACCGGAAAACATCGATAACGTAATCCTGATCACAAGAGGGGTGTGCCAAGATTGCGATGACCGAGATAACGTGATCCTAATGGACACGTTCGGGCCGGAAGTTTTCGGAAACCTTCCGTTCGCCGCAACCCTCTTCGCTGCAATGACATTTTCGGAGACATGCCGGATATGCCTTACCCGTTCGCCTACCGAGAACATAGACCAGGATCGCGTAAAGAGCACGGTCTGTTTCCTGGCAGAGGAACCGGAAGAAAACATCGACAATGTTATCCTAATGGTTAGCCGCGTATGCCCAGCGTGCAAGCAACGCGGACTCATCAACGGAATCGACAACCTACCAAAAGACCAACATTCGTACGTCGGGCTACTCGCGCAAGCGCTTGGCGCGCGTCACATCCCGTACCGGATAGTAAGAAATGAGGATACCTGAAATGTCGAATCCTCCGGTAGATCCCGCAAACTGTGAATGTCCGCCATGGGAACTCAATGATAAAGGATTCTGGGTTAGAGTTAATAACCCAGAATGCCCGGTACATGGAATAAAGGATGAGACATGAAACTAGTACGTACGATCATGTATGTTCTTAACGATATCAGGCGAAACTCCGTAATATGGCTAGCCATCATCATAGAGCTACTGGCTATCTACCTCCTAGTGGTACTCATCTTGGCGGTAGGCGGATGATTAACCCGAAGATGGTGCAAATACAATTCTGGTCATGCGGATGCATTACCTTTAACCTCATACTTCCGGATGGGCATGATCTACATCCGAACGCAATTCTAGTCGGACTAGAAAATCGTCTTATAGAGTGGATGCCTGATGATAGTTCAGGTCAGCAAGCGGAATTCGGAGAGGTTCGGTGTACTGTGGCCACTCTTCGTGCTCTAGGGCTAGCCATATCGGAGATAGCACCATGACTCCCAAAAGGCATCACTATATCTTTCCGGACGGTAGGCAAGAATGGCATACCGGTCTGCGGATTCACTGTGCGATTTGCACGTGTGACAGGGATAATACGCAGCTTGGCGTAAATCATCCGCAATACAAGAATCGTCCGCGCGTGTCTCAGGAATTGCTAATTATAACTGAGATGCGGACTCCGGTAATACCAGGGAATAGTTAGCTAGTTTCGGCGTAGCAGGATACTCCGGCAGCGAGGAATTAGGAATTAGGTCCTGCGCGAATAGTCAAGGCGGGTTTGAACTATTCAATTAAATTCGGCCTTCGGATATCGTGTTCC
>Ga0126381_100002844_pt1 | contig 18773 bp, 16 predicted proteins | sample PanSoiMetPlot_28_FD_96465 | JGI IMG/M metagenome (GOLD analysis project Ga0126381, IMG submission 96465) | Tropical forest soil microbial communities from Panama - MetaG Plot_28 | ecosystem: Environmental > Terrestrial > Soil > Tropical forest > Bulk soil | place: Panama | collected 2016-02-17
ATTCCTCTCCGGCACTTCGCGTCTTCAGTTCTCGATCTGATTGCGCGGGCTCGGCCCGCGCACGGCGTGCCGGAGGCGCGCCCTTGAAGCTGTAAAGAAAGTTGTCACAGGGCACTAGGCGCACATTTGTGAGGTCCCGCTTGATTCTTTACACATGTGCTCCGCTTGATGCTTGACACTCCCGCTCATGCTGTGGGAGTTGAGCGTGACCGAGCAGAGATACCGGGCCGTGCTGGAAGTACTGGCCGGGGTTCCGGTAACGGAGGTGGCCGACCGGTACGGGGTCAGCCGTCAGAGTGTGCACACGTGGCTGCGCCGGTACCGGGAAGAGGGACCATCAGGCCTGTCGGACCGCAGTCATAAGGTCTTTCACCATCCCTGGCAGATTCCCGCTGAGGTGGAGTCGGCCATTTGTGAATTGCGCCGGGCGCACCGGCGATGGGGTCCGAAGAGGCTGGTTTTCGAGATGGACCGCCGTGGCCATGGCATAGTCACCCGCTCGACTGTCTACCGGGCGCTGGTCCGCAACGGGCTCATCGAGCCGCGGTCCCGGCGCCGCGGGCGCAAGGACTACAAGCGGTGGGAGCGGCCGGTGCCGATGCAGCTGTGGCAACTGGATGTCACCGCGAGCGCGTTCTTGGCTGATGGCCGGGAGGTGAAGATCGTGACCGGGGTCGATGACCATTCCCGGTACTGCGTCATCGCCCGGGCGCTCCTGCGCGCTACCGCTCGCCCTGTCTGCCAGGCATTCGTCGATGCCATGGCCGTCTACGGGGTTCCCGAGGAAGTGCTCAGCGACAACGGGACCGTGTTTACCGGCCGATTCATCAAGCCCCGCCCCGCTGAGGTGCTGTTCGAGCGGATCTGCCGGGAGAACGGCATCACCCAGCGGCTCACCAGGCCCGCCTCCCCGACGACCACGGGGAAGGTCGAGCGGCTGCACCAGTCGCTGCAAGTCGAACTGCTGGACGGCCACGGCCGGTTCGAATCCATCGCGGCCCTGCAGGCCGCCCTGGATGCCTGGCGGCAGGACTACAACACCGACCGGCCGCACCAGTCGCTGGGCATGGCGTTCCCCGCCTCGCGTTTCGCCCCGGCCGCATCTGGCCTGCCGCTGCGGGTGCCGGCAGGGCAGGGCCTGACTGTCCTGGACGGCGCGGACCAGGGCGCGGCTGTCACGCCTGCCGCGGCTGAGCTGCCCTGCGTGGCGCTGGAGGCCGACAGAACAGTCCCGCCGTCAGGGAACCTGCAGATCGGCAGCCAGCAGGTCTGGCTCGGCCCGGCGCTGGCAGGGCGGAAGATAACCATCTGGGTTGACGAGACCAGCCTGCACGTCCTGCTGGACGGTGCCCGGCTGAAGACGCTGCCGTCCCGGCTCGGGGTCACCGAACTGGCGCGGCTGGCCGCTGACGGCGCCCGCCCGGCTGGTCCGCCGCCACTTCCGTCCGGCACGGGCACGGCGATCGAGGTGGAGCGGATGGTCAACGCACACGGCTTGGCAGGCCTGGCTGGCGCCCAGGTGAGTGTGGGCTACGAGCTGGCCGGGCAGAAGGTCATCCTGCGGATGGACGGCACCCAGATGACCGTCATCAGCCATGACGGGACACTGCTGCGCACCATGCCCTGTCCGGTTCCCGGTCCTGACCGGGCCCGGCTGCGCGGTGCCCGCCGGGCTGCTGCCAGCGCGCCAGCGCCGTCCGGGCCGGTGACGGTGCAGCGGCGGGTCTCCTCCCGCGGCGGCATCATGGTCGCCACCCAGAAGATCCAGGTCGGCCTGATCCACGCGGGCAAGATCGTCACCGTCACCGCCGGAGACCACAGCTTCCGCATCCAGGTCGACGCCGAAACCGTCCGCGTAGTGCCGCGCACCACGACCAGCGAAATCCACCGTTACAAAGCCAACGCCACTGACCGGCGCTCACTGGCCGGGCTCGCCCAGGAAAGATAGTGACTGTCATGCCCGAGGCGAAGATAGACGCCACGGACGCAGCCGAACTCGCTGAAACGCTCCGCCTGATATATATCCCGACACGGCGGCTTCGCTTTTGCTGCCCGGAGCAATCAGGACAGCGATGAGTAAGGGGTCAATTATGGTCACGGGACGATTGCCCAACGCGGGGCCGCTGCAGGCCGGCTCGGTGAGCCTCCCGGCCGGGGTGCATGTCCTCTCCGGCGGTGGCAGGGGCCAGCCGGTCGCCTGGGCGACGACCGAGCCAGTGCCCGACGCGGGCCGGGTCTGGGAGGCCCTGTCCGAAATGCACGCCCAGTCGGGCCTGGTGCCTGTCCTGCTATCCGGCATCGAAGGAGACCCACGGCGGCCATGGGACACGCAGGAATTCCGCGATCCGGACGACCTGGCCGAGCTTGAGCAGCTGGACGCGACGGAGGTGCTGCGAGACGACTGGCGGAGCCGGACGACCGAATACGACGACTACGACGAGGAGGACGAGGAATACCAGGACGATGACTACGCGAGGTCTATCGCGGAGGAGGTCGCCCCGTTCTCCCGGCGGCAGTTCCCCGGCCTTGCCCAGGCAGAGGATCACCAGCTCAGCGACGAGGAGTTCGACCGGGTGCTGAGCGGGCTGGGCCCGGCCCGTGTCGGCCTGGTGCCAGCCGACCGGCCCGCTGATGCGCTGCCGATGCTCGGCTGGAACGAGGCGCTTGTCACCGCGGTCGGTTTCGCCGCCGTGCTGCGCTCCTGGGAGGACCGCTTCGGTGCCCGGCTCCTGCGGGTCGGCTTCGCCGAGTTCAGCGTCCTGGCGCGGCGGCCGCCGCGCACTTTCGAGTCAGCCCAGCGCCTGGCGGCGGAGCACTGGGCGTTCTGCGACGCATTCGGCGGCACCGTCCACGACATCCCCGGCATCACGGCGAGCCTGACTAGCTCACCTATCTGGACCTTCTGGTGGGACTGAGTGACACCACCGCGATCACAACAAACATCTAGGGCGTGTAAAGGATCAACCGAGGCCGATCCGTAAAGCATCAAGTGGAGCCAGGCACACTAGGCGCACATTGTCCGACTCCGACTGATAGTTGACATCGCGGCTTCACCTGATGCTTGACACCGCCTGCCAGTGCCTGCCCTCTGGTCGTGACGTTGTTCGCGGCGGAAGGCGGCCGGGCCATGCTTGTTGACGCGACGCGGCAGTATCGTCAGCGTCATGTCGTCGACGAATTGGCTTGACCGCTACCGCGAGGGACAGCGCAGTCAGGTCTGGCATGAGTTGCGGCAACTCGGCGGCACGACCCGGGACTCCGACCTTTTCGAAGAGGCGCAGCTCGTCTGCGACGAGATGGCCCGACGGGCGCGCCATAACGTCGAATTGATCGTCGAACGACTCGCAAATGAGGGATACCGCTTCCACTCGAACGACGACGCGCAGACTCCCGAGACGCCATACTTCCCGCCGACGGCGACGGCGGGCGAGCATGCGACATGGCTGGAGGAACGCTTCGGCCCCGTGCCAATGACCTTGCTTTCGTGGGTGCGGCTCGTCGGAGATGTCTGGCTGGTCGGCACGCACCCGCGGTGGTTCACGTCGGCGTCGGCTGACCCCCTGGTGATCGAGGTGGAGGGTTCCCGCTACCCCAACGACTCGATCCGCGACTACTTCGAAGAATCACATCAAGGGTGGCAAGAGTGGAGCGCGCGAGAACCCAGCGCCAGGCCGTTCGTGCTCCCGCTTGCCCCGGATAGGCTCCACAAGGAGAACGTCAGCGGCGGATCGCCCTACGGCATCGTCCTGCCAGATGGCTCCGCAGACGGGCTGTTCGTCGGAGAGGCGACGATGCCCTTTGTGGCTTACCTCAACTGGGTCTTCCGCAACGGCGGGTTCCCCTGGCCGACGCCCTCTGATAGCCAGTGGCAGGTGAGGCAGCGTCTCGCCAAGGATCTCCTGCCCCTCTGAGCCGGGGATGCTAGCTCTCCGCAGTGAGCCGCTCGGCTGTCTACAAGCGCGATGCCCGCCAGCTCGTCCGCGCGGGCCTCGTCGGCGGCAAGGGCGTCCCCGAATCGGTCTCGGCTCACCCGTGCGTGTTCGCCACCTTGACCGCCCCGTCGTTCGGCCCGGTCCACGCCCGGCGCATGCGGGGCAAGACCGTGCTTCCGTGCCGTCCCCGCCGTGATGCCAGCAAGCGGGCCTGCCCGCACGGCCGCGACATCTCCTGCCCGGTCCGGCACGCCGACGATGACCCCCGGCTCGGCCGCCCGATGTGCGCCGACTGCTACAACTACCAAGCCGCGGTGCTGTTCAACCTGCACGCCACCGCGCTGTGGCGGCGGTTCACCACCTACCTGCCGCGCCACCTGGGCCGCCTGGCGGGCGTGACCCAAAAGCAGCGCCGCCGCGAGCTTTCCATCCGGTTCGTCAAGGTCGCTGAGTACCAGGCGCGCGGCGTCATCCACTTCCACGCCGTGATCCGCCTCGACGCCAACAGCAAAGACCAGTTCCTCCCGCCCCCGGCCCGCCCCCGGCCCGCTACACCGCCGCCCTGCTGTGCGACGCGATCGACCTGGCCGCCAGGGCCGTCCGCATCGACGCGCCGGCCGGCCCCGTCGACCCGGCAACCGGGCAGCGACCGCGTATCCGGCTGCGCTTTGGCCGCGAGCTCGACCGCCGCCCCATCTGGCGGCAGCCGTTCGCCGCGTCCGGCACCCCGCTCGATGCCGCTGCGGTGGCCAACTACGTCGCCAAGTACGTCACCAAGGCTGTCGACGTGCCGGGCCTGCCCGACACCCGCATCAAGCACGTCTGGGCGATCGCCGGTCTGCGCTGCCCGGCGCACCACAAGCGCATGGTCTCCACCGCCTGGGACCTCGGCGCGGGCAAGTCAGTTGGTGATCCCCGGCTGCGGCTGTGGGCGCACATGCTCGGCTTCGGCGGCCACACCCTCACCAAATCGCGCCGCTACTCAGTCACTCTCGGCCAGCTCCGCCGCGCACGCGCCGAACACCGCCGCCTCGAGCGCTACCCAGACGGCGAACGCGACCCCTGGGGCCGACCCCTCGACGAAACCGTCGTCCTGATCCTCGCCAGCTGGAGCTACGCCGGTACCGGCTACACGACCCGCCTGCCCGCCGCTGCGCTGGCGCTCGTCTCCGCCGACATGGCACGCGGACGCTAACCGCTCCGACGAAATCAGCCCTCACCCGCGAGTCAAGGAGCAGTGATGATCACGTGAATGTCCAGTCCGAAGCTACCTGGACGATCGGGGACGTTGCCGCATTCCTGCGCGTCCCCGTGCCGACCCTGTACCGGTGGCGTCGCTACCGCTGCGGTCCTCCTGCCTATCGGGCGGGTCGTCACCTGCGCTACCTGCCCGATGAGGTCCGTGCCTGGCTCAAGGACCAGCAGTAATGAGCATCAGCAGGCGCGGGGATTCCTGGCGTGCCCGGTACTACGGGCCAGACGGGCGCCAGCGGAGCAAGAGCTTCCAACGCAAGGCCGACGCCGAACGATGGGTGACCCAGCAACGATCCCAGATCGCGCAAGGCGACTGGATCGACCCGGCCCATGCGCGCATCGCTTTCAGTGAGTACGCGCCCCGCTGGCTGGAATCCCGCGCCAGCATCAAGCCGAAAACACGCCAAGTTCAAGCGACACTCCTGAACCGCCATGTCATGCCGACCTGGGGACCTGTCCGGCTCGATCGCATCACCTTCGAAGGGCTGACGCGCTGGGTAGCCGACCTCATGGGCACCGGACTCGGCCCGTCCGGCGTTCGGCAGTCAGTCTATCTCGTGTCCTCGATCCTCGAACACGCCGTGCGCAGCGGGCGCATCCGGTCCAACCCCGCCCGGGGCCTGGCGCTGCCCCGCCCGCAGAAGCGCGATTACGTCTTCCTCACTCACGTACAGCTCGCCGCCCTGGCCGACGCTGCCGGGCGATGGCGGCTGCTGGTCCTGGTGCTCGGCTACACCGGCCTGCGCTGGGGCGAGGCAACAGCGCTCCGCGCCTGCGACATCGACCTGAACCGCCGACGCATAGACGTCCGCCGCGCCTTCTCCGATGTCGGCGGCAAGCTCGTGCTCGGCACACCGAAATCACATCACGCACGGACCGTGCCGCTGCCCCGGTTCCTTGCCGCCGAACTGACTGGACATATCGCGTGCTTGAAGCCGGATGACCTCGTGTTCACGACTGCCTCAGGCAGCGTCGTCCGCTCCGCGAACTGGAGGCAGGGCGTCTTCCTGCCGGTCCGTAAGCTCGCGGGCATCAGCGACCGGTTCCGCGTTCACGACCTGCGGCACACCGCCGCCGCCCTCATGATCCAGGCGGGATACCCGCCCAAGATGCTGCAAGAGATCCTCGGGCACGCCAGCATCACCACCACTCTGGACTTGTACGGGCACCTTTACCCCGGCGACATGGACAAGTACGCCGATCGGCTCGACGCTGCGGCGAGCCACGTCACAGGCACCGATACGACGTCGGTTGCGGTCAGCGTTGCAGTCAACAAGGCCAAAACAAGGCCAGATAACGAAGAAGACGGCCCAGGTGCATCATGACCGGGCCGTCTACCTGCGGATTCGTTGGCGCGCTCGGAGGGACTCGAACCCCCAACCTTTTGATCCGTAGTCAAATGCTCTATCCGTTGAGCTACGAGCGCAGGCGTCAGCACAGTCTACGGCATGTCACAGGCGGTCCGTGCGCGTGCGGGCATCTCCGGACGCCTGCCCGGCCGCCCGTGCAAGACTAGCCGGACAGCAGACGCGCACCACCGTTCGGGATAAGTGAAATGTGGTCTTTTGGTATTCAAAGTCTGATCTAATCAGATAACCGTGCGCCTGAGCACGTAGGCCAGCGCCCACGTTCCGACTGTCACGGAGGACTCCATCACCGACACGACGCACTACACCGCCATGCTGATCGCCGCCACCGCGACCGCGCTTGCCGGGTTTCTGCCGGGCACCGCATTAGTGGCCACGCTGGCGGCCAAGCCCGCGCCGAAGCCAGTAGCCAAGCCAGTGGCAAGACCCGTGGCGAAGCTAGCGGCGGAGCGGGCGCCTAACCCGGCCGTCGCGCGGGTGCTCTGCACGAGAGACGAGCACAAGGTCACGATCACCGGTATCGACATCAGGAACAACAACTTCCTTGGCGAGCCGGAGTGCCTGACCAACTGGAACGGCACCCCGAGCTTCGTGATCACCGAGTCCCGGGCGCATACCCCGTGGGCGGCCTTCCCCAACGCCTTCGTCGGCTGCGAGATCAGCGTGTGCAGCCCGCATAGCGGGATGCCCATCCAGGTCGGGAACATCCGATCGCTGCGCTCCAGCTGGCACTTCGTGCCCGCGAGAAAGTGGCAGGGCGACGCCGCCTACGACATCTGGTTCGACCCGAACAAGCGCACTCGCGGCGAGGACACTGGCGCGGAGATCATGATCTGGCTCGACACCAGGAATCTGTGGATGCCAGCGGGACCGACTGTGCAGATCGACGGCAGCCGGTGGCGGGTCTCGCACTGGACCGCGCACAGCCCGAAAGGCCGGAGCTGGCAGTACCTGAGGTTCTGGCGACTGAGCAAGGTCACCTCCGTAAGAAACCTGGACCTGATGCCATTCCTGCGCTACGCGCACCGCAACGGCCACATCCGCAGCAGCCAGTACCTGACAAGCGTGGAGGCCGGGTACGAACTGTGGAGCGGCGGTGTCGGCATGCACACCCAGCTTTTCGCGGTGGACCTCACGGCCAAGACGAGCCACAAGGCCAGGCAGCAGCCATCGCATCTAAAGAGGCAGGCCAGGCCGGGGCGCCGCCCCTCCCGCTAGGGTTGGCGCATGCAAAGCCCTGGCGATGAGGCCGCCGCCATCCTCGCGGAATGCAGGAAGCAGCGTGCCCGGGCACTTCGGTGGACTGTCCTGTACGGCACTCTCGCCGCCGCGCTGGCCTGCGCCCTCATCGTCTCGTTGACCATCGGCTCTTATCACGGACCGCTCATCTACCTCGTCGCCCTGCTCTTGCTGGTCAACCTGGTGCGGCTGGGACAGTGCCTCGCGGCACTCGCCAAGATCAGGCGCGCGGAGCGGATTATCAACGCCGGGCAGAGCTAGGCGTCGACCGCGCTCGACGGTGTCGCACATAACAACACAGCGGCACTAATGTGAACCGGGTTGACACGATATTCGTCGTCCCGATAGCTATAGCCGAGCGTGTGCGTTTCCGTCAGTGCCGGACAACCGGAAAGCCGGAAAGGAAGACGGGGCCAGTCCATGGGCAGCCACAGCCAGCTCAAAGTCGACTATGCGCTTCTTGACTCCACCGAGCGCAGCCTCAGCAGTCTCCTCTCGGAGTTCGAGAATATTCAAACCCAGGAGAGCGCCTACGACGGCGCGATGGGCTCAGGGGACGTCGTCTCCGCGATGCACGAATTCTCGGGGAACTGGGACGACCACAGGAAGAACCTGATCAGCTCAATGCAGGCGCTCGGCAAGATGGTGCACGAGACCAAGGCTCAGTTCCAGAAGACGGACGACGACCTCTGCAAAGCCCTGACAAAGCAGTAACCCGCCGAGACCGCAGGGGAGAAACGCGATGGGACGACCGGCCGGCTACCAGTGGCAGCCGCTCGGGCTCGACAGCGACCCAGTCCCTGGTGACCCGGCGCGGATCAGCGAGGAGGCACAGCACCTAGCCTCGGTGGCCTCGCAGATCAGCAGCCAGGTGACCACGTTGCGCGGGATCGCGAGCAACAGCGAAGAGTGCGGGGACCACGCCGACGTGATCCGGTCCTCGGCGAGCGACCTAGCCGACCAACTGGACAAGGTGGTTGGCCGGTACCAGAAAGTGTCGACGATCCTGACGAGCTGGGTTCCCGACCTGGAGCAGGCGCAGTCGATGTCCGTTCAGGCGCTGAACCAGGCCGAAGGGCCGTATGGGCAGCTTCAGTCGCTGCAGAACCAGACGGTGCCCAGCGGCAGCAACCTGACGCCCGACCAGCAGCAGCAGGTGCAGGACCACAAGAGTTCGGTCCAGCGCGCGCAAGGCCAGCTGGACGCCGCGCGTGCGCTGCTGCACCGGGCGACGACGCTGCGCGACAACTCAGGCGGTCACTGCGCCGGCCAGATCAGGAAGGCGTGCGACGACGGCATGAAGGACCACCACCACTGGTGGGACAGTTTCACGAGCTGGATAAGCGGGGCGTGGGACTGGACGGTCCATCATTGGGCGTCGATCCTCAAAGACATCTGCACAGTCCTTGAGATCATCGCGACGATTCTCGCGATCATCGCCTTGTTTATCCCAGGGCTGGACATCATCGTCATCCTCGGCATCGCCGCCACCGCGCTCGCCCTTGCCGGGCGCACTGTGCTGGCCGCCACCGGTCACGGGTCCTGGTTCGACGTCGCCCTAGACGCCTTCGCCCTGCTGACCTTCGGTGCCGGGAAGATCGTCGGCAACTTGATGCGGGGCGCCTTCAACGCGACGGAGGACGTGGCCAAGGGACTCATCACGGCCGAACGCGACGCGAGCCTGTTCGGCAAGGCCGGGAACGTGCTCGGCAAGGCGGCCGACATGGTGGAGAACAACGCGGTGGTGAAGGGCGCGGTGAACTTCCTCGACCGCATCGGCCTCGGCGGTCTGGGCAAGGGAATCTCCGGCCTGGCGGACAACGTGGCCGGGCGGATCGCCAAGCTGGGCGTCTCCGCACTCGAAAAGGCCTCGCCCTCGCTGGAGAAGACGCTGGCGACCGTCTCCGAAGACATCAAGCCGCTGGAAACCGCGCTGTACGGCGGCGAGGAGAAGAGCCTGATGATGACGCGGAACATGGCGGCCATCGTCGCGCGCTTCCCGGAAAGCCCCGCGATCGCGGAGCTGAGCTCGAAGTTCAACACCCTGCTGAATATCCAGCGCGGCATCTTCGGGTCCGCGGTTGCCGTGGATCAGTGGGACAAGTGGGTCGGCGGTTTCTCCTGGTACGGCAATAGCAGTGAGGTGCCGGTCATAAACCTGCACATTCCGGGCACGGAGTTTTACAGCAACTTCAAAGACTCATGGACGATCAAGGGCAGCTCGGGATAAGGCATGGCGTCCGACCCGATGGTAAGTCCCGACACCGTCAAGGAACCCGGCGCAGAGAAACGGGTAGCCGGATACACGGTAGTGCTGCCGCCGGCATGGCGGAAGATCCCGGTGCGGCACGGCACCGACAAGGCGATCAAGGAGATCGTCGACGAGGCGTTCGCGAATCTGAACCGCGGGGACATCCCGCGCGACAAGCTGACACCGTACCGGATGGAGCTAGGCCGCCAGCTCACCGAGGCGGCACGGCGGGCACGCCAGCAGGGCGGCACGGAACTTTACCTGCCGGTGGAGCTTGAGCACGGGACGGTGATCGCCGCGTCGTTCGTGGTATCCGAGGGCCTGCTCGGCGACGTGGAGGATCCCCGGCAGGTCGCGGCCTGCATGGCCGCCGAGGACGAGGCAGCCAGTCCGATAGAAATCGACGGCGCGGTCGGCGTCCGAACCGAGCGCGTCGCGCCGCCGGACCCCGCCGAAGGCGTGGAATACGGCTCGCGCCGCGTCGACTATGTGCTCTCGGTTCCGGGAGACCCGAACCGGTGGCTGGTCATCGCGTTCTCGGCCCTGTCCGCGGGCGACCCTGATGACAAGTTCGCGAAGCTGCTCGTCGATCTCTTTGACGCGATCATCTCCACATTCCGATGGACCCGGTCATGAGCGACCAGCCAGGTCTTGGCAGTCTGACCAGCAAGAAAGGCTGGGTCAGGATCGGCTACGACAAGACGGCCTGGATCCCCTGCCTGCCCGTTTTCCCCGCGGGGTACGACCGCGAGTCCTACTCGTCGGAGGTCGCGCAGGTCTGGTGGGAGGCGTCGGGGCTGCCCCACGAGGCCGTGGACGTACAGCGCCTGGCGGCGATGATCGCCGAGATTCACAAAAGCACGTATGGCGAAATTCCGTGCCATCTCGCGTTCATTCACCTGCCTGACCCACGCCTGATGCCGCTCGTGCTTTACGTCGGCATCTGGGAGTCCACCGGAGACCGGGACGAGCAGCTCAGGATGCTATGCCACGCTGACGACGCGGGAGCCGTCGAGCGGCCCATGGCCGAAGAATTCTCGACGGGAAAACTCGGCACCGGGATACGTGTGATCAGGTACCGCCATCTTGGCGACGGAGCTTTGTACGCCGGGCTGAGTTATGCCTGGCGCTCGGAGCAATACGAGACGGACCTGCTCTTGTCCGCCTCTTCTGAGGACCTGGCCCGATTGCAGCGCGCGATCCCGGATATCGAGGCGTTCGCCGCGGCGACCAGCATCATCCCGCAGACTGAGCTTCGTGGCTGACAGCATGAGAGCTGTTGCCGCCACGGCACTCGCCACGGCACTCGCCAGGGCAGCCGCGATGGAAGGGTGATGAGATGGACCGGACGCCATCAATCCGCTGGCTACGCGCGGGAATGTACAGCTTCATAGCTGCTTTGCCCATGTTGGCCGCTTGCATCGCCTGCGGTGTCGCGCACGGGCCAAAGGCAATCACCATCGTCTTCGGCGTGCTCTTCGTGCTTTGCGGTGTGGCGGGTTTCATCCTCGTCTTGGTGGGCGCCCGGAAGAGTCGCGCGGAAAATCAGCGGCTGGTCAACGAGGCCCAGGCCAAGCGCGAGTTAGCCGCGACGCCACGGTCTACTACGCGGGTACGGTCAGCGTGACCAGATTCCCGTCGCCCAAATGCAGCAAAGCGCGTCCCGGCTTGACCGGATTGCCGATGACGCTGTGCGTGAGCCGCACTCCGATCAGGTCTCCTTCCGGCAGGGTCTGTGGCGCGGTGAGGCAGCCGCGCCTAGCGCGCTTAGCCTCCACCTGCCAGCCGCCAAAGCCCAGGCCAAGCGTTTCGCAGTCCCCACCGAACACGAGCCCGAGTCCCCGGTCGGCACCAAGTGCGATGATCCGGCTCAGCTCGCCGGACGCGTCGCAGTCCCTGAGCATCTCCGCGTCGTCGATCAGGACGACGCACAGCCCGGTGACCGAGGAAAGCGCACCGGCGAACTCCTCCTCCCCCAGGTCCGTGCCGTCGAACAACCGCACCACCCCAGGGGCCGACGCGAACGCCCGCAGCGGCGACGGCCGGGGCGTCACCACAATCAACTCGGTGCCAGAGGCGAGGAAAGACCGCGCCATCGACACCAGGATCGTCGATCGTCCCGACTTCGCCGGGCCCGCGACAGCGAACGCGGGCACCCCGGCGGCGAGGTCCGGGCCCATCGCGGTCAGCGAGTCGCCGCCCACGCCCACCATGGCCCACAGGGGTCCGGCCGCGGCTGGCCGCATGGACCACGCGTCCTCGAAGGTGATCCTGGACGGCAGCATGTCTACCCGGAACGGTCGCTGCGCGGGAGGAACTGACGCGTCCCGCGCCGCGCTCGATTGAGCGATCTCGCGCAGCGCGGCCGCCTGCCCCTGTCCGGAAGCGTCCGGGGCGAGCAACGCCACCTGGACCTCTATCCCGGAGCCGGCCCGGAACGCCCGCCCGGGCGCGATCTCGTCGGGCATGTCCCTGGGCCGAAGCCCGATCATCCCGAAGTCATCCTTCTCCGCCAGCTTGAATGCCAGTTTCTCCTCGCACAGCGAGGCGATCCGTCCGGCCACGAGCGACCGGTCACCAGTCATCACGAGGTGCACGCCGACGCTTGCGCCTTCGCCGAGAATCCTGGTGATCACCTCGGTGAGGCTGCCGCCGTTGAGCTCGCCGAGTGTCGTGGTGAACCCTTCCCAGCGGTCGAGCAGAATGAAGATGTGCGGCAGCCGGTCGATGCCGGACGCGGTGGCCCGCTGCTCGGAGATGTCGGCGAAACCCGCCTCGGCGAGCAACTCCTGCCGCCGGGTGACCTCGGCCCCGAGCCGCGTGATCAGCCGGACCGCCCGCTCGGTCTGGGTGCGGCTCACGACGGAGCCGCAGTGCGGCAGGTCGGCGAGCGGCAGCAGCGCGCCGTTGCCGCAGTCAATGCCGTATATGTGTACGTCCGCGCAGCTGAACGTCATCGCGAGCGATCCCGCGATCGTCCGCAGCAACTGCGAACGCCCGCTGCGAGGCGCCCCGGCGGCCATCAGGTGACTGAAGGCGCCCAGGCTGAGCACCGCGGGCCGCTGCCGTTGAAGAGCAGGAAGATCTTCTACTCCGAACGTGCAGTGGTCACTCCCGACGCCCGCTTGCTCCTGGCCGCTGGCGGCCGGCGCCGCGTCGCTCAGCAGCAGGATGGCCGGCAGCGCCGGGAGCCACGGGCTGTGCTGCGGCGGGATCCGCATTCGGCGCACGGCCCGCTGGACCTCCTCGACGAGGACCTTGAGGTCGGTAATCTCCTCTTCCTCGCGCCGCTTGACGGCAGGCCTGCCCGGTTCCGGCCTGCCGAGGTCCGCCCAGTCGACCGCCGCTAGCCACGGCTGGTCGGTGACCGTGACGGCGGCGCCCGGCCGCCGCCCGCCGACGCGCCCGGCCTGGAACGGTATCAGCGAGGCGTGGCCGAGCCGTACGTAGGCGCGGCCCGGTGTGGACTTGGAGATGTGTGCCGCGTCCGGCGCGTCGATCACGTCGGAGCTCTCGGTTGTGTCGGTAACGCGCAAGGCGATGCGCAGGTTGGTGTTGGCGCGGATGTCCGCGGACACCACGCCCGAGGGCCGCTGGGTCGCCAGGATCAGGTGGATGCCGAGCGAGCGGCCCCGCTGGGCGATGTTCACCAGCCCGGCGACGAAGTCCGGCAGGTCCCGCACCATGGACGCGAACTCGTCGATGACGATGAGCAGTCGCGGCATCGGCTCAAGTTGGTGGAGTCCGCGGTCAAGCAGGACCTGGTAGTCCTCGATGTCCTTGGCGCCAGCCGCGGCCAGGATGTGCTCGCGGCGGGTCAGCTCCGCCGACAACGACACCAGGGCCCGCTCCACGAGGTGCGTGTCCAGGTCGGTGACCATGCCCACGGTATGCGGGAGCTGAACGCAGTCCTTGAACGCGCTGCCGCCTTTGTAGTCAACGAGCACGAACGTCATCTCGTCCGGCCGGTTCGCGGCCGCGAGCGAGGCGACTATCGTCTGCAGCAGCTCGGACTTCCCGGCGCCTGTGGTGCCGGCGATGAGCCCGTGCGGCCCGTCCTTGCGTATGTCTATGCCGAACGGCCCGTCATACGACTCGCCCACCATCGCCAGCGTGGACCGCCCTCCGGCGTTCCACCGCGTCACGATCGCGTCCGCCGACGGCGGTTCCAGTCTCAGCACGTCGAGCAGCCTGCTCGAATCCGGCAGCCCGCCGGCGTCATCGTCGTCGCTGACGTCCCGGATGGGCGCCAGGGCCCTGGCCAGCCGCTCGCACCAGCCCGGGGTGACGTGCTCAGGGCGAACCTGACGGATTGTCGCGGCCATCATCTGCTGCACTCGCAACCCGCCGGGCTCCACGACGATCACCGCCTGACATTCGGCTGGCAGCAGCCGCTCGTCGGCGTCCAGGCAGATCGCGTAAACGCCAACCTGTGGTCCTTCGCGCAGCAGCTGGATCGATCCTGGCAGCGAGCGGAGCTTGCGCGAGCCGTCGAACACGACCACTAGGTCGGTCTGGAACCGGGCCGACAGCTGGCCGGAGTCTTGCAGCGCCTTTTTCCTGGCGCTGACGATCGACAGCAGCTCGGCGATCCTGGCGGCAACTGATTCCGCGTCGTTGCCGATCAGCGCGACGCTGTTCTGCCCGGGACCTGGCCGGCAGTGCGGCAGCCAGCGTGTCCACTCCCAGCTTGACTGACCCGAGGAATCGGTGAGCACGTAGATCTGCAGGTCGTTGGGACTGTGCTGGGTCGCCGCCTGGGCCACGAGCCAGCGGCCGATCGCCCGCGGCGTGTCGGCCGGACCCCCAATGCCGACTACTCCTCGTTCCGTCAGCGGAATGGTCACGGGTGCGTCGGGGATCGTCCAGAAGACCTGCCTGCGGTGCTCATCCTGCTCGGGGTCGGTCAGCTCGACCGCCGAGGGCAGTTCGGCCGTGCCCACCCGGAGCTGCAGGTAGTCGGGGTCGGTCCGGCGCCGCTCCCACAGCCGTCGCCGCGGGCCTGAGGCGATCGAAAGCACGGTGGCAGGGTCTGGGCAGTCGTCACGCAGGGCGATCCGTTCGGCGTCAAGCGCGTCGCGCGCGTCGCGCTCGATCCGCGCCTTCCGCTCGCGGTACTCGGCCAGCCGCTGGGCGGACGTCTTGCGGCCGTGCTTGCGCTCGCTCATGTGGTTGCCGATCAGCATGACCGGGCTGAGCACCGCCATCGCGAGCATGTAGATCTGGTGCATGAAGACGGCCATGGCGACGCCCATGACGACGGGCGCGGCCGCCATCAAGATGGGCATTGGCCGGCGTTCGTCCTTGCCCGGCGGGTTCGGCAGCGCGAACTTGGTGACGCGTTCCGGCGGCAGCAGCCGCGGCGGCCGGTTGAAGTCGATGCCGACCCCGTCGTCCGAGGCATGCAGGGCCGCGTCCGGCGGCTCGTACGGCGCGAGTCCGAGCAGGGTGTCCCCGACGGCGATCTGCTGGCCGGGCTGCCACTGCGCGGCGGCCAGCAGCGGCTCGCCGTCCAGCGTCGCCTGTACGCCGTCGTAGGGCGCGACCTGGCAGCCGCCGCGCATATCGACCGCGACCCGCAGCGCGCAATCGGGAACCGCCTGGTCATTGACGCGGATCGCCGCCGCGGGACCGCTCCCGATGTCGGCCTGACCGAGGCTGAGCCGGTGCACCGCGCCAGCCGCGGGGCCTCCGGTCACCCTGACCTCGACCAGCCCGGCCGGCTCGGGATAGACGCAGCCATCCGGACTGCCAAGGCTGATCACCGACCCGTCCCTGACCGGCGATTCGGCGAGCGTCAGCTGTGGCGGCACTCGCTGGTAGTCCACGAATACGGGGATGGCCTGCTGCTGTCCTGCCGTGGCGGGCTCGGCCATCGCCAGCGCCCCGTGGACGCGCGGATCGGGGAAACGCAGCACCTGTGCTCCGGCGTCGTGCCCGGCGGCCGTGAAGCCACCGAAAACGAAGCGCTCCATCTCGGCGGCGACCTGCGCTATCGAAGTCGCGGGGTCGGCGTCGAGCACCACGTCCGTCGACCGGCGTGCCGCCGGAGACACGACCGTCAGCGCCAGCCGCATAGTCGTCCCTTCCCCCTTTGACAAGTGAGGGGACCCGCCGGGCCGGCGGGTCCCCTCCCGTAACTGTCCTGCTTTGGTTACTTCTTGAGCGCGGAGGCCAGCTGGGAGTCGGTGTCGCTGAACGCCTTGGCGGCGGCGTCCAGGTACTGGCCCATGCCGTTCAGGCCCTCGATCATCTTGGTGGCGCCCTGGTTGAACTGGGTGTACGACGTCTCGAACTGCTTGCTGGAGGAGTCGGTCACATAGCCGCTCGCCACAAGGCTGTCGATCAGCTTCTTGAGCTTGGCGAGGTCGCCCTGGATCTGCTGCTCCCCGGCCTGCAGCTGCTTGGCGGCAGACTGCATGTCACCGTAAGTGACGTTAAGGTTTGGCACTACCCGCATCCTTTCTCGGTGCTTCGCTTCACGCAGATGCTTCCGTCGCGGTGGGGACCCACACCGACAGCGCAGGTACGGGGCTGCGGGCCTCCGCAGCGGAGCATTGCAGCGTCCGCGAGTCCGCGCAACCTATTCGGTTAGAAACCGTGCGTTCTATGACCGAATTGTTGCCTTCCGGAAGACGTACTGAATGCCTAGAAAGGTACGAAGGGGACGCTGGGCCACTGACTAGAACATTAATCCGCGTCAATGGCTGGTTAAATCTGACTTTCGTCACATCAGTCTCATCCGTTACATTGAGGAGACTGTCCGGCTGCCATGAACGCCCGGTTCATCCGCATTTGAAGGATCAATATATTGATGAAGATTGTTTAACTCTTCACCTAATTACTTACCGTCATCGATATTTACTTATCGCATGGTTGGCTGGTCAGGTGGGCTAATCGGGGTGCGAGTCGCGGCCTTTCTCATGAGCTGCGGCAACAGGTTTGTGACAACCGGGTCATGGCCTTTCATCTCGCGATATCTTCGCCTTGCCGAGTGCTGGGTCGACGGTGTCCGGCGGGTCTTGAGAGATTCCGTTCGACTCCGCTGAGCAGGAAAGAAGCAATCCATGGCAAGCGACCGGGGAACGCTTCCTCGCAGTGGTGGAATAGGCGCGGACCAGCAGCAGCCGTGGGTAGCGCCGACCATGCCCGCCGACCGGCGAATGCCGAGCGCGCCGCGAGAGCGCAAGCCGCTGCTCATCGTCCTCGCGCTCCTGCTCATCGTCGTGGGCGCTGGCGCGGCTGGGTTGCTCGTCATCAAGGCCGGCCACCGTGTCGGTGCCATCGAGATCTCGCGGGATGTCGGACTGGGGCAGCAAATTCAGCCAGGCGACTTGCAGGAGATCCAGGTCGCGTCTGACACCAGCGTGAACTATGTGCCGTGGGCTTCGGCGTCGCAGGTGGCCAGGCTTTTCGCGGCGATCCAGATCCCGGCGGGCACGCTGCTGACACCCAGCATGGTCGCCAGGTCGAACAACCTGGTGGACGGCCGTGACGAACTCGGGCTCGCGCTGAAGGACGGCCAGTTTCCGGCGAACCTCGAGCCGGGGCAGCCGGTCATGATCTATTCCAGCGCGCAAAACTCCGGTGGCTGCCCAGGGACGCCGGGAAGCACGCTGGCCAGCGACGCTACCGTGATCAGCATCGTCCCTGGACACCAGGGCAGCGGCCAGACGGATGTCGTGGTCGCGGTCGACCCGGCGTCCGCGGGAAAGGTGGCGTGCAACGCGGCGAACGGAGCCGTTGCTATAGGTGCCATGCCGGGTAACGCGGCCGGCTGATAATGGCGCTGATCGCGATCGCGGCCGACAAGGGATCACCAGGGGTCACAACGGCCGCGCTGGCGCTCGGCGCGGTCTGGCCGCGGCCGGTGCTGCTCGCCGAGTGCGATCCCGCGGGCGGTGACCTCGTCTACCGCTACCCGGCCCCGAACGGGGAGGGTCTTGACCCGCGGCGCGGGTTGCTTAGCCTCGCCGTGGCGGCTCGCCGGGGCCTGCAGCCGCACCAGGTCTGGGAGCACGCGCAGAAACTCAACGGCGGCCTGGACGTGCTGACCGGGGTCACCAACGCCGAGCAAGGCGCGGGACTGAACCCGCTGTGGGGGCAGGTCGGCAGGGTTCTCGCCGGCGTCCCGCAGGCGGACGTCATCGCGGACTGCGGGCGGATCGGGACGGACGGACCGCACTACGACCTGCTTGAGGCGGCGTCGGTGCTCTTGCTCTTGACCAGGCCCGCGATGGGCGAGGTGATCCGGCTCCGCGATCGGGTCAACGCGGTTGTCACCGCCTTCGACCGGCGTGGCCGACGGGCCTGCCCTATCGCGGTCGCGGTGATCGCGGACCAGCGGCACATCAGGAGGGCGCTGGGCGAGGTGGGTCATGTGATCGCCCAAGGCGGCCTGTCCGGCGCACAGTTGATCGGCGCCATCGCCGATGACCCAGGCGCCGCCGCGCAGCTTGGCGAGGGCGCGGTCGGCAGGCTAGGCAAGTCGCCCCTGATCCGGACCGCCCAGGACATCGCCAGCCAGCTCGCCGTGGTCCTACCGCCGCTGCCCGTCACCGAAGCCGAGCCACCGCAATCCGGGCAGCAGCAGTGGGCGGGCCCGGCGACGCTGCCGTCTGGACTCCAAGGTCAGGCCCCGCAGGCATCGCCGTCCGCTCAGCCGGCGGTGCCGGACGCGCCCCGGCCTGGACGGCACGCCACATCACCGGGGCAAGGGTCGGTGATCAG
>Ga0126381_100002845_pt1 | contig 18769 bp, 17 predicted proteins | sample PanSoiMetPlot_28_FD_96465 | JGI IMG/M metagenome (GOLD analysis project Ga0126381, IMG submission 96465) | Tropical forest soil microbial communities from Panama - MetaG Plot_28 | ecosystem: Environmental > Terrestrial > Soil > Tropical forest > Bulk soil | place: Panama | collected 2016-02-17
AAGTCGGCGGATATCGTGCGCGCGATGGCGCGCATCTCCTATTTCTACAAGCACGAGAGCTGCGGCCAATGCACCCCCTGCCGCGAGGGCATGGGCTGGATGTGGCGCCTGCTCGAGCGCATGGCTGAAGGCCGTGCCAGCAAAGCCGAGATCGACATGCTGTGGGGGATCACCACCCAGATCGAAGGCCACACCATCTGCGCCTTCGGCGACGGCGCCGCTTGGCCTGTGCAAGGGCTGCTGCGCCATTTCCGGCCCGAGATCGAGCGGCGGATCGATCAATACACCGCCAACCCGCACCCCGAGCCGTTGTCGGCCGCGATCGCCGCGGAGTAGGACGAGATGACCAAGCTCATCGTCGACGGCCGAGAGATCGAGGTCCCGCCGGAGTACACCTTGCTCCAGGCCTGCGAAGCAGCCGGCGCCGAAATTCCGCGATTCTGCTTCCACCAGCGGCTCTCGATCGCCGGCAATTGCCGCATGTGCCTCGTCGAGCTTGTGGGCTCGCCCAAGCCGGTCGCCTCCTGCGCCTGGGGGGTGCGCGATTGCCGCCCCGGCCCCAACGGCGAGCCGCCCGAGGTCAAGACCAAATCCCCCATGGCGCGCAAGGCGCGCGAGGGGGTCATGGAATTCCTGCTGATCAACCATCCGCTCGACTGCCCGATCTGCGACCAGGGCGGGGAATGCGACCTGCAGGACCAGTCCATGGCTTATGGGGTGGACGCGAGCCGCTACCGGGAGAACAAGCGGGCGGTCGAGGAGAAATACATCGGCGCCCTGGTCAAGACCGTCATGACGCGCTGCATCCATTGCACGCGCTGCATCCGCTTCGCCACCGAGGTCGCCGGCGTGCCGGAGCTTGGCGCCATCGGGCGCGGCGAGGACATGGAGATCACCACCTATCTTGAGACCGCCATGACCTCCGAGCTGCAGGGCAACGTGGTCGACCTCTGCCCGGTCGGCGCGCTCACTTCCAAGCCCTATGCGTTCTCGGCGCGACCATGGGAGCTCAACAAGACCGAATCGATCGATGTGATGGACGCGGTCGGCTCCGCGATCCGGATCGATACGCGCGGGCGCGAGGTGATGCGCATCCTGCCGCGCACCAATGACGACGTGAACGAGGAATGGATTTCGGACAAGACCCGCCACGTGGTCGATGGGCTGCGAACCCAGCGTCTCGATCAGCCCTATATCCGCGAGCAGGGGCGGCTCCGCCCCACCACCTGGCCGGCGGCGCTTGCGGCGATCGCGGCAAGGGTCACGGGCACGAGCGGGCGGCGGATCGGTGCCATCGCGGGCGATCTTGCCGCCACCGAAGAAATTTTCGCGCTCAAAGAGCTGATGAGCCGGCTCGATGTGCCCAATATCGACTGCGCCCAGGATGGCGCTGCCATCGATCCGACCTGGGGCAGGGCAACGTATCTGTTCAACCCCACCATCGCCGGCATCGAGAAAGTGGATGCGCTTGTGATCGTCGGCTCAAACCCGCGGCGGGAAGCGGCCGTCCTTAATGCCCGCATCCGCAAGCGCTGGCGCGCCGGAAACTTTCCGATCGGCCTCATCGGCGAACGCGCCGACCTGACCTATTCCTGCGATTATCTCGGTGCCGGGCCCGACAGTCTCGCCGACCTTGCGGCCGGTCGGCTGCCGTTCGCCGACACGCTGAAGAAAGCGCAGCGGCCGCTGATCCTCCTTGGCTCAGGTGCGCTGGCGCGGCCCGACGGCGCGGCGGTTGCGGCACTGGCCGCCAAAGCCGCGATCGAGTTCGGCGCCGTCAAGGAGGGTTGGAACGGGTACGCCGTCCTCCACGGCGCGGCCGCTCGCGTGGGCGCCCTCGATCTCGGCTTTGTGCCGGGTCCGGGTGCCCTCAAGGCTGCCGACATGGCCGGCGCAGGGGCGCTCGATGTCCTTTTTCTCCTGGGGGCAGACGAGATCGAGATCGCGCCCGGGCCCTTCGTGGTCTATCTCGGCACTCACGGCGATCGCAGCGCCCATCGTGCCGACGTCGTCCTGCCGGGGGCGGCTTATCCGGAGAAATCGGGGATTTTCGTCAACACCGAGGGCCGCGTGCAGTTGGCGGAGCGGGCGGCCTTTCCGCCCGGCGACGCGCGCGAGGATTGGGCGATCCTGCGCGCGCTCTCCGAGAAGCTTGGCCGCCGGCTTCCCTATGATTCGCTTCGTACCTTGCGCCAAGCCATGTTCAAGGCGCACCCCCACCTGCAGCGCCTCGATCAGATCGCGCCGGGAGATGCGGGCGACATCGGCAAGCTGGCGGCGCGCGGCGGCAAGGTCGACAAGACGGCATTCGTTTCCCCGGTCGAGGATTTCTATCTCACCAATCCGATCGCACGCGCGTCCGCCGTCATGGCGGAATGCTCGGTGATCGCCGAAGGATATGCCGCGCAGACCGCGGCGGAGTGAACCAATGGCCGAGCTGTGGGCAGCCTACATCTGGCCGCTGATCATCATGGTCGCGCAGAGCCTGCTGCTGCTCGTGATCCTGCTGATCGCGATCGCCTACGTGCTGCTCGCAGACCGAAAAATCTGGGCGGCGGTGCAGATGCGGCGCGGGCCCAATGTGGTCGGTCCCTTCGGGTTGCTGCAGTCCTTTGCGGATCTCATCAAGTTCGCCCTCAAGGAGCCGACCATCCCGGCGGGCGCCAACAAGGGCGTGTTCCTGCTCGCGCCGCTGGTGACCTGCGTGCTCGCGCTTGCCGCCTGGGCGGTGATCCCGGTCGATGCCAAATGGGTGATCGCCGACATCAACGTGGGGGTGCTCTACATCTTCGCAATCTCCTCGCTCATGGTCTACGGCGTGATCATGGCGGGCTGGGCGTCGAACTCGAAATATCCGTTCCTGGCCGCGCTGCGCTCGGCCGCGCAGATGGTGTCCTACGAGGTCTCGATCGGCTTCGTGTTCATCACCGTTATCTTGTGCGCGGGTTCGCTCAATCTCTCCAAGATCGTGGTCGCGCAGGACAGCGCCTGGGGTCTGTTTGGCTGGTACTGGTTCTGGCTCCTGCCCATGTTCGTGATCTTCTTCATCTCGGCCTTGGCGGAGACCAACCGGCCTCCGTTCGACTTGGTTGAGGCGGAATCTGAGCTGGTCGCCGGCTTCATGGTCGAATACGGATCGACCCCCTACATGATGTTCATGCTGGGCGAATATGTCGCTATCGCTACCATGTGCGCCATGGCGACGATCCTGTTCCTGGGCGGCTGGCTGCCGCCGTTCCCGGTCGTGCCCTTCACCTATGTGCCGGGCGTGATCTGGTTCGTCCTCAAGGCGCTGTTCATGTTCTTCCTGTTCGCGATGGCGAAAGCCATCGTTCCGCGCTATCGCTACGACCAGCTCATGCGGCTGGGCTGGAAGGTGTTCCTGCCGGCATCGATTGCCATGGTGGTGATCGTTGCCGGCGTGCTCCAGGTCATCAGGCCGGTCGTGCAATGAGGCACAGGCATGGACATCTCGCTTGCCGGCTTGCTCGGGGCAGTGCTCGGCACGATCGCGGCGGCCGCGATCTACGGCCCGCTGGTCGCGGCGATCGAGCGCCTCTTGCGCCACCCGTCGCAATCGGAGCCGCAGGATCGCGCCACGCTGTCCCAGGAGATCGCGCTTCTGCGCCGGGGCGTGTTCATCGCCAACCTGTTGCTGTGCGCCGGCCTGGGCTATTGGATCGGGCAGAAGCTCGCCAGCTGACTGACGAATTTGGAATAACACGATGAAGCTTGATCGCGCGGCTCGGTCGGTGTTCCTGCAGGAGTTCCTCGCGGCAACCGCGCTGGCGATGCGCTATTTCTTTCGGCCCAAGTCGACGCTCAACTATCCCTTTGAGAAGGGGCCGCTGTCGCCGCGCTTTCGCGGCGAGCACGCACTGCGGCGCTATCCCAACGGCGAGGAACGCTGCATCGCCTGCAAGCTGTGCGAGGCGATCTGCCCGGCGCAGGCGATCACCATCGAGGCCGGCCCGCGCCGCAACGACGGCACCCGCCGCACCACCCGCTACGACATAGACATGGTCAAATGCATCTATTGCGGGCTGTGCCAGGAGGCCTGCCCGGTCGATGCGATCGTCGAAGGCCCCAATTTCGAGTTCGCAACCGAGACCCGCGAGGAGCTTTACTACGACAAGGAGCGTCTGCTCGCCAACGGCGACCGCTGGGAGCGCGAGATCGCCAAGAACATCGCGCTCGACGCGCCGTATCGGTGAGCCCGCATGGTCCTGCCCGCGCTGTTCTTCTATCTCTTTGCCGGCGTGTGCGTGGCTTCCGCCGTCATGGTCGTGGCCTCGCGCAACCCGGTCCATTCGGTGCTCTATCTCATCCTCGCCTTCGTGAACGCAGCCGGTCTGTTCGTGCTGCTGGGCGCGGAATTCCTCGCCATGATCCTGGTCGTCGTCTATGTCGGCGCGGTTGCGGTGCTGTTTTTGTTCGTGGTGATGATGCTCGATGTGGACTTCGCCGAGCTGCGGCGGGGCGCGATCCGCTATCTGCCGTTCGGCGCGCTGATCGGCTTTATTTTCATGCTCGAGCTGCTGGCGCTGATCTTAGGCGGCTGGCTTTTCCCCGCCGGAACTCAGGCAGTCGCTTCCCCCACGCCTGCGGACGTCACCAACACCGAAGCGCTGGGCCGGGTGCTGTACACCCAATATATCTATTTCTTCCAGGCCGCCGGGCTGGTCCTGCTGGTCGCCATGGTGGGGGCGATCGTGCTGACGCTGCGCCACAAGACGAAGGTGAGACGGCAGAACGTCGCGGCCCAGGTCGCCCGCACCAAGACGACCGCAATCGAGATCGTCAAGGTACGCAGCGGGCAGGGGCTGTCATGATCATCGGGCTCGGCCATTATCTCGCCGTCGGCGCGCTTCTGTTCACGATCGGCATTTTCGGCATCTTCCTCAACCGGAAGAACGTCATCATCATCATGATGTCGATCGAGCTGATCCTGCTGGCGGTGAATATCAATCTGGTCGCGTTCTCCGCCTTCCTGGGCGACCTCGTCGGGCAGGTCTACGCGCTGGTCGTCCTCACCGTGGCGGCGGCGGAGGCGGCGATCGGGCTCGCGATTCTGGTGGTTTATTTCCGCAACCGCGGCTCGATCGCGGTCGAGGACATCAATCTCATGAAGGGCTGACGGCGCGCATGTATCAGGCGATCGTTTTCCTGCCTCTGCTCGGCGCCATCCTGGCAGGCCTCATCTCGCTTGCCGGCGCGCACGCGCGCCATCCGAGCGGACCGCCCGCGAACGGCGCGGAAGATCATGCCGGTCCGGCCGTGGCCGAGGATGACCCGCGCGCGGCTCCGTCCACCGCGGAGCCCCTCGCCGCTTCCGCGCCGCATTCCGGTAGCGAGCCCCACGGGACCCATCCTCCGGCGCTCGGCGCAACCTTCGCACAGCTGATCACGACTGGGCTCCTGTTCATTGCGATGATCCTGTCCTGGATCGCCTTTGTCGCGGTCGGCTTCGGAGGGCACGAGGAGCGGGTGTCGCTCGCCACCTGGTTCGCCTCCGGCGACCTCCAGGTCGCCTGGGCGCTGCGGATCGATACGCTCACCGCCGTGATGCTCGTCGTCGTGACCACGATCTCGGCGCTCGTTCACCTCTATTCGATCGGCTACATGGAGGACGATCCGCACCAGCCCCGCTTCTTCGCGTACCTGTCGCTGTTCACCTTCGCCATGCTGATGCTGGTGACCGCCGACAACCTGGTGCAATTGTTCTTCGGCTGGGAGGGGGTGGGGCTGATGAGCTATCTGCTCATCGGCTTCTGGTACCTCAAGCCCGAGGCGAACGCGGCGGCCATCAAGGCGTTCATCGTCAACCGGGTCGGCGACTTCGGATTTTCGCTGGGGATATTCGCTGCCTTCGTGATGACGGGCGCGGTCGCGTTCGACACCGTCTTCGCGCAGGCGCCCTCACTGACCGGCAAAACCATTCATTTCCTGTCCTGGAACCTCGATGCGCTGACCGTCATCTGCCTGCTGCTGTTCATGGGCGCCATGGGCAAGTCGGCGCAGTTCCTGCTCCACACTTGGCTCCCCGACGCCATGGAGGGTCCGACCCCGGTCTCCGCCCTCATCCACGCCGCCACCATGGTGACGGCGGGCGTGTTCATGGTGGCCAGGCTTTCGCCCCTGTTCGAGCTCGCCCCGACCGCACAGGCCTTCGTCACGGCCGTCGGGGCGACCACCGCCTTGTTCGCCGCCACCGTGGGGCTGGTGCAGAATGACATCAAGCGCATCGTCGCCTATTCGACCTGCTCGCAGCTCGGTTACATGTTCGTCGCCATGGGGGTCGGGGCGTATTCGGTCGGCATGTTCCACCTGTTCACCCATGCCTTCTTCAAAGCGCTCCTGTTCCTCGGCTCGGGCTCGGTGATCATTGCCATGCATCACGAGCAGGACATCCGGATGATGGGCGGGCTGCGACACCGCATTCCGTTCACCTATTGGATGATGGTGATCGGCACGCTTGCGCTCACCGGATTTCCGTTCACCGCCGGCTATTATTCCAAGGATGCCATCATCGAGGCCGCCTATGTGGGGATGAACCCGATGGCGGTCTACGGCTGGCTGTGCACGATCGTGGCCGCGGCGCTGACCGCGTTCTATTCCTGGCGCCTGATCTTCAAGACCTTCCATGGGACACCCCATGACCAGGGCCATTACGAGGCGGCCCACGAAAGCCCGTGGGTGATGCTGGTGCCGCTTGCGGCACTTGCGGCGGGCTGTCTTCTCGCCGGCTATCCATTCAAGGACCTCTTCGCCGGCAGTGGCGTGGAACATTTCTTCCGTGGCTCCCTGAAATTCGCGTCCGGCAACCACGTCCTCGAGGACATGGAGCAGATCCCCTACCTGATCGGCCTCCTGCCGACCGTGATGATGGCCGTGGGCTGGGCCGTGGCCTGGCAGTTCTATATCCGGCGGCCGGCGCTACCGCGGGAGCTCGCGCGCCAGCACGAGGCGCTCTACCGCTTCCTGCTCAACAAGTGGTACTTCGACGAGCTCTATGACGCGATCCTGGTGCGCCCCACGATCTGGCTCGGGCGCCTGCTCTGGAAGGGCGGCGACGGCTGGCTGATCGACGGCTTCGGCCCCGACGGGGTCTCGGCCTGGGTGCTCGACGTGACCCGCAACGTGATCCGGCTGCAGACCGGATACCTCTACCACTATGCCTTCGCCATGCTGATCGGGCTTGCGGCGCTCATCACCTGGTTCATGTTCAGCGGAGGCCTGCACTGATGGCAAGCTGGCCGATCCTCTCCGTCATCACCTTCCTGCCGCTCGCCGGCGCCCTGTTCATCGCGGTGGTGCGCGGCGACGGCGAGGCGGACCGCAATGCCCGCTGGGTCGCGCTGTGGTTCACGCTGGTGACGTTTGCCGTCTCGTGCATCATGCTGCTCCCGGGACGCTTCGACCTCGGCTCCGCCGACTTTCAATTCGAGGAAAAGCACAGCTGGCTCGAGGGCGCGATCACCTACCATATGGGGGTGGACGGCATCTCGCTGCCTTTCGTGATCCTCACCACCGCGCTGATGCCGATCTGCATCGTGGCGAGTTGGAGCGCGATTCAGACCCGCGTCAAGGAATACATGATCGCCTTCCTGGTGCTCGAGACCCTGATGGTCGGCACCTTCACGGCGCTCGATCTCGTGCTCTTCTATCTGTTCTTCGAGGGCGGCCTGATCCCGATGTTCCTCATCATAGGAGTCTGGGGCGGGCCGCGCCGGGTCTATGCCAGCTTCAAGTTCTTCCTCTACACGCTGCTCGGCTCGGTGCTGATGCTGCTCGCCATCATGGCGATGTATTGGGAGGCGGGAACGACCGACATCCCGACCCTCCTGCATCACGGTTTTCCGCTCGGCCTGCAGAAATGGGCCTGGTTTGCGTTCCTGGCTTCATTCGCGGTCAAGATGCCGATGTGGCCGGTGCATACCTGGCTTCCCGACGCCCATGTGGAGGCGCCGACCGCCGGCTCGGTGATCCTGGCCGCGATCCTGCTGAAAATGGGCGGCTACGGCTTCCTGCGGTTCTCGCTGCCGATGTTTCCCGCAGCCTCGCACGATTTCGCGCCGCTCATCTTCGCGCTCTCGATCGTGGCCATCATCTATACCTCGCTGGTGGCGCTCGTTCAGGACGATATGAAGAAGCTGATCGCCTACTCGTCAGTGGCCCATATGGGCTTTGTCACCATGGGCATTTTTGCCGCCACCACGCAGGGCATCGCCGGCGGCATTTTCCAGATGGTTTCGCATGGGGTGATCTCGGGCGCGCTGTTCCTCTCCGTGGGCGTGGTCTATGACCGCATGCACACACGCGAGATCGCCGCCTATGGGGGGCTCGTCAACCGCATGCCGCTCTACGCGGCCGCCTTCATGGTCTTCACCCTGGCGAACGTGGCGCTGCCCGGAACCTCGGGGTTCATCGGCGAGTTTCTGACGCTGCTTGGCACCTTCCGGGTGAACACCTGGGTCGCGACCTTCGCCACCACCGGGACGATCCTTTCAGCCGCCTATGCGCTCTGGCTCTATCGCAAGGTCATCTTCGGCGTGCTGGACAAGCCTTCGCTCGCCGCGATCCGCGACCTCGACTACCGCGAGATGATCACACTTGGCCCGCTCGCGGCCTTGGCGATCCTGCTCGGGGTCTTCCCGCAGCCCGTCATCAATTTGTCGAGCGCATCCGTCGTTCAGCTCATCGATGGCTATAATCATGCGCTCGCTGCTGCGCACACGGCGGCGCTGCTGGCGAGGTGACCCCAGATGAGCTCCGCCGCCCAGCTTCCCGTCCTGCTGCCGGCTCTGCCAGAGCTGATGCTTGCGATCGGCGCCATGGCACTGCTGATGTTCGGCGCATTTCGCGGCGAAGGTACGGCGGCCACGGTCACCTGGGCCGCGATCGCCCTCCTCATTCTGGCCGGCGCGGTTGTCCTGTGGCTCCCCGCCGGCACGCTCGTGACTTTCGGGGGCAGCTTCATAGTCGATCCGTTCGCGCGCTTCCTGAAGATTCTGGCGCTGGCCGGCTCGGCAACCGCGATTTTCATGTCGGTCGATTATCTCGAGGTCGAGAGGCAGCAAAGGTTCGAGTACCCGATCCTGATCCTGCTGGCGACGACCGGGATGCTGATGCTCATCTCAGCCGCCGATCTCATCGCGCTCTATCTCGGCCTCGAGCTGATGAGCCTCGCGCTCTACGTGGTCGCAGCGATCGAGCGAGATTCCGCGCGCTCCTCCGAAGCCGGCCTCAAGTATTTCGTTCTGGGCGCGCTCTCCTCGGGCATGCTGCTCTACGGTGCCTCGCTGGTGTACGGCTTTACCGGCACCGTATCCTTCGCGGGCATCGCCAACGCGACGAGCCAGGGCTCGATCGGGCTCATTTTCGGCCTCGTGTTCCTGTTCGCCGGCTTCTGCTTCAAGGTGTCGGCGGTGCCCTTCCACATGTGGACGCCGGACGTCTACGAGGGCGCCCCGACCCCGATCACCGCCTTCTTCGCGGCCGCCCCCAAGGTCGCCGGCATCGCCATGTTCGTGCGGACCACGATCGTGGCGTTCCCTTCGATCGTGCCGCAATGGCAGCAGATCGTCGTCTTCGTCGCCATCGCCTCCATGGCGCTCGGCGCCTTCGCGGCGATCGGCCAGCGCAACATCAAGCGGCTGATGGCCTATTCGTCCATCGGCCACATGGGCTTCGCCCTGGTCGGGCTCGCGGCCGGAACGCCGGAAGGGATCGAGGGGGTGCTCGTCTATATGGCGATCTACGTCTCCATGACGCTCGGCGTCTTCGCGGTGATCTTGGCGATGCGGCGCGAGGGGCAGATGGTGGAGGAGATCGCGGACCTCTCCGGGCTTGCCCGCACGCATCCCGCCATGGCGGCGTTCATGGCCCTGCTGCTGTTCTCGCTCGCCGGAATTCCGCCGCTCGCCGGCTTCTTCGCCAAGTGGTACGTGTTCGTGGCCGCCATCCACGCCGGGCTCTTCACGCTCGCCGTCATTGGCGTGGTCACAAGCGTAGTGGGCGCCTATTATTACCTCGTGATCGTGAAGACCATGTACTTCGACGAGCCCGGCAAGCCCTTCGCGCCGATGGCCTACGAGCTGCGGGTGGTGCTGGCGGTTACCGGCCTGTTCAATCTCCTGTTCGTTGTCCATCCAAGCCCGCTTGTCGCCGCCGCCACCGTCGCCGCCAGATCCTTGTTCGAATAAGTCGCTGTTCGAATGATCGGGCCGCCAAAACTGAGATGATGCAGCTTGATCCCAGGGCCTTCGCTGCGGGCGTGCGGCTGATGGCCCACGACGAGCTCGATTCGACCAATGCCGAAGGCCTGCGTCTGGCCCAGCGGGGCGAGCGCGGACCGCTCTGGATCACCGCCGATCGCCAAAGCGCCGGACGCGGCCGGCGTGGCCGCAGCTGGGCTTCGCTCGCGGGCAACCTGCACGCAAGCCTGCTCCTGACCGATCCCGGACCGGCAGAGAATTGGCCACAGCTCTCCTTCGTGGCCGCGCTCGCGGCTCACGACGCGGTGGTAGAGACGGCCCCCGACATCAAGCCGCAGCTCGGCCTGAAATGGCCCAACGACCTTCTGCTGTCGGGCGCCAAGTTCGGCGGGATTCTCATCGAAGGGGAGGGCACCGACGAGAGCGGCGCCGTCGTCGTGGGCTTCGGCATCAATTGCAAGAAGCATCCGGCGAAGACCGATTTTCCGGCAACCGATCTTGCGGCCGCCGGCGCCCGTGTAGCGGCCCGCGAGCTGTTCTCCGCGCTCTCGGCCAAGATGCTGGGTCGCCTCGCCCAATGGAACACCGGTGAGGGCTTTGCGACGGTGCGCGCCGACTGGCTTGCGCGCGCCCAGGGCGTCGGGGAGGAAATTCACGTTCGCCTTGCCGATCGCGAGCTTGCCGGCCGCTTCGAGGCGATCGACGAATCGGGCGCCCTCGTGGTCGTCCTGCAGGACGGCAGCAAGGAGGCAGTCTCGGCAGGCGACGTCACGGCGTTCGCGGGCAGGGGACGGGACTCGCCATGATCGCGACGCGGTAGCGGCCGATGGGAAGCGGGGGTGACGGGCTTTATTTCGCGCCGCTGGGAGGGGCGGGCGAGATCGGCATGAACCTCTCGATCTACGGCCTTGGCAACGGCCGGCGCCGGCAGTGGATCGCGGTCGATCTTGGCGTGGCTTTCGGCGGCGACGATGTTCCGGGCGTCGATCTGATCCTGCCCGATATCCAATATCTCACCGAGAACCGCGGCAGTCTCGCCGGCCTTGTGCTCACCCACGCGCACGAGGATCACTTCGGCGCGGTCCTCGATCTGTGGCCGCGGCTCAAGGTTCCGCTCTTTGCCACCCCGTTCACCGCCGCGCTCCTCGAGGCGAAGCGACGCAGCGAACCCGGCGCGCCCGAGGTGCCGGTGACGGTCGTGCCGCTCGGCGGACGCTTTCCCATCGGACCCTTTGAGATCGAGCTCGTGTCGGTAGCGCATTCGATCCCGGAATCGAACGCGCTCATCATCCGCAGCGAGTTCGGCAACGTTCTTCACACCGGCGACTGGAAGATCGATCCGACGCCGGTCATCCCCCCGCCGACCGACGAGGCCAGGCTGCGGGCGCTCGGCAACGAGGGATGCCTCACCCTCATCGGCGATTCGACCAACGCGGTGCGCGAGGGCCGCTCGCCCTCCGAGCGCGATGTGAGCAGGACGCTGGCCGAGCTGATCCGCACCGCCCGGGCGCGGGTCGCGGTGACGACCTTTGCATCCCATGTCAGCCGGCTGCGATCGGTTGCGGAGGCGGCCGCGGCGTGCGGCCGCGAGGTCGTGGTGGTCGGCCGCGCCATGGAGCGGATCGAGCAGGTCGCGCGCGAGACCGGCTATCTTGAGGGCATCCAGGAGTTTCGCTCGGCCGAGGTCTTCGGCTATCTGCCGCCCGACAAGGTCGTCGCGCTCTGCACCGGCAGCCAGGGCGAGGCGCGTGGCGCCATGGCCCGGATCGCCCAGGACGATCATCCGCAGGTCAGCTTCTCGCCCGGCGATCGGGTGATCTTCTCCTCGCGCCCTATTCCCGGCAACGAGAAGGCCATCATGCGGGTAATCAACGGCCTCGTCGCCCGCGGCGTGGAGGTCATCACCGATCGCAATTATCTCGTGCACGTCTCCGGTCATCCGCGTCGGGGCGAGCTGCAGGACATGATCGGCTGGGTGCGCCCGCAGACCTTGATCCCGGTGCATGGCGAAGAGCTGCACATGGCCGAGCACGCCGCGCTCGCGCGCCGCAGCGGCGTCGGCAAGGTCATCATCGCTCGCAACGGCGACCTCATTCAGCTCGCCCCCGGCGAGCCCGCAGTGGTCGATCAACTGCCGGCCGGGCGCCTCTACAAGGACGGCGCGCTCATCATCGGAGCGCAGGCGCGCACGGTGGCCGAACGGCGCCGGCTCGCCTTCAACGGGATCGTCTCGGTGGCGGTGACCCTCTCGGCGCGCGGCGAGCTCGTGACCGGCCCCCGCATCGAGCTGACCGGGGTCCCCGAGGTGGACGCTTTCGGCACGCCCCTGTTGGAGATCGCCCAGGCCGCCCTCATGCAGGCCTTCGAATCCATTCCGAGGGCCCACCGGCGCGACCCGGACGCAGTTGCGGAGGCTTTGCGCCGCGCGGTACGCGCGGCCATCGGCACCGCCTGGAAGAAAAGGCCGGTATGCCACATCCACGTGCTGACCGTTTGACGATAGACTGGTCGGACGGCGGCCAAGGGAAAGCGCGCATCATGCGGATCGGCAGGCTCAACCATGTGGCCATCGCGGTCAGAGACATCGCCAAGGCTGCCAGCGTCTATCGCGACACGCTCGGCGCCGAGATTTCGGCGGCCGTTCCCCAGCCCGAGCACGGGGTGACCACTGTCTTCGTCAGTCTTCCCAACACCAAGATCGAGCTTCTGGAGCCGCTGGGCGAAGGCTCGCCGATCGCAAAGTTTCTGGAGCGCGCGCCCGACGGCGGCATTCATCATCTCTGCTACGAGGTCGACGATATCCGCTCCGCGCGCGACTGCTTGATGGAGCAGGGCGTGCGCGTGCTTGGCGACGGCGAGCCGAAGATCGGCGCGCACGGCAAGCCGGTGCTGTTCCTGCACCCCAAGGATCTGTGCGGCACCCTGATCGAGATCGAGGAGGCTTGAGACGGTGTCGCCCGTCACCGCCGTCGCGATCTATTTCGTGGTCTGGTGGATCGTGCTGTTTGCCGTGCTGCCATGGGGCGTGCACAGCCAGCAGGAGTCGGGAGAGGTGGCACCCGGCACCGATCCGGGCGCGCCGAACCTGCCTAACCTCAAGCGCAAGCTCGTATGGACGACGATCGTGGCAACCGTCGTGTTCGGCGCCTGGTACATCCTCTACGTCAACCACCTGATCGCGCTTGACCGGATCGCCAGCTGGCTCGGGGCGTCATGAGCGCTACGAAAAACGGACATCCGGGCGCGATTGCCGACTTCGCTGCATGCCTGTGGACAGTCGCGGCGGGCTGATTGACCGCGCCGGGCGGGGATGCTGCCTTCCGATATTCGCCTTGATGCGGTCGGGCCAAATGAGCATCGAATCTCAGTTGCGCGAGAAGCTGCGCAAGATCGAGGCGCTGTTTGCGGGCGCCGGCACCCCTGGTGAGCGGCTTGCTGCGGAGGCAGCACTGGAGCGCGTCCGGGCCCGATTGGCCGAGCTCGGACGCGGAGATCCGCCGGTCGAGATGCACTTCTCGGTGCCGGATCGCTGGTCGAGGCATTTGTTTCTCGCTCTCTGCCGGCGCTACGGATTGGCGCCATATCGTTATCCCCGCCAGCGGCGCAATACGATCATGGTGCGCGCGCCCAGGGGTTTTGTTGACCAGGTGCTATGGCCGGAGTTTTCCGAGCTCGAGCGCGCCCTTGCGAGCTATTTGCACGAGGTCACGCTGCGTGTGATCAGGGAGGAAGTCTATCCGACACGAGCGACGCGCAGGAAGTTCCCGAGGCTCTGCCGGCAAACTGAAGGCCGAAACCCGGTCCTGCTTCTTGACCGCTGCCAATATTCTGGTATTGGGAAATACAAACTGGTGATTTGCGCCGATCTTGTTTCGCCGATCTTGTTTCGCCGATCTTGGGCCTGCCCGAGGTCGGTTTTTTCGTTCGGCGAGGTGGGGTGAGATCAGGAGCGCAGGGCAACGGTGAAAGCGCCGTTTTCCCTGTTCTTTTCCTGCTCATTCAACCAGCGCGGGCAAGCCGAGGGAGTCATGCGGGCCCGGTCCGGACCTCCGCGATCAACCCCGTCAAATCAGAAACACACGTCGGGTCAACGGCCTGCCGGGTGATGTTGCATCGTCGCCAAAGCCTCGTGCGTAGCCCTTGCGGTACCGTTTCGGCCCGTGCTCCCTGCTGCCGCCCTGTTGTTTGCAGGGACGCGGTGGAAGCCGCTCAACGTGCGATTGCATTCACGACGGAACCGGCCGGGGTTTCAAGGGCGATGACCTGGGGCGACGCGTCGGGGACATGCCGGCACGCTCGCTGTTTGACTTGCGTCGGCGCCGCCCCCTAGACTCGTTTGAATCGAGAAAAACCAACGGAGCCAGCGTCATGGTGGCGAGCGCAAGCGCCCTTACCCTCGACCAGATCGGTGTGACCAAGCTTCATCCGCTGATCGGGGCGCAAATCGAGGGCGTCGACCTCGCGCGCCCGCTTGGCGATGACACCATTGCGCAGATCAAGGACGCCTGGCACGCGCACACCATGCTGGTGTTCCGCGACCAGAAGCTCTCGGAAGAAGACCAGCGGCGCTTTGCCGCCCATTTCGGGCCCATCGCTGAGCGCGTGAAGCCGCCCCCGGGCAAAGACGTCAAGTCGCCGGACTGGGGCGACATGATGATGATCACCGACCGCGTCGATGCGGATGGCGAGCCGCTTGGCGCATTGGGCCACGGCGAGATGTGGTTCCACACCGACAAGTGCTACCGCGAGCGCCCGCACCGCGTCTCGTTTCTCTACGGCATCGAGATTCCCTCCGTTGGCGGCCACACCAAGTTTGCGAGCCTCTATGCCGCCTATGACAAGCTGGCCGACGAGCTAAAGCGGCGCTTCGCTGGCGCGATGGTCATGCAAGGCCATGAATATGGTGTTGGCCGGCGGATCAGGCTCGACGTCGACCTCGCCAGCATCCATCACTGCCGCCAGCCCATGGTGGTCGCCGTTCCCGGCTCCGGGCGTAACTCGCTCTATGTCTCGCGCCAGAACACCATGTGGATCGAGGGCATGGACCGCGCGGAAAGCGAGGCTTTGCTCACCGCCCTGTTCGATCTTACCGAGGATCCCGCCCATATTTACGAGCACATCTGGCGGCCTGGCGACCTCGTTATGTGGGACAATCTTGCCTGCCTGCATGCGCGCACCGATTGGCCCAAGAGCGAAACCCGCATGCTGCGCAGATGCACCGTCGAAGGCGAGCGCCTGCACTGATGCCAGTTTCGATGCCCCGTCTTGCGGCCGGGCTCTTGACCGCCGTGCTTGGGGGCATCGCGCTCGCCCCCTGGGTGATCGCCGCCGAGCGTGACCTCGCGCAGCCCGACTTCGCGCCGAACCGTGAGACAGGCTGGCTCCCGGTCGGCGACGATTTCCTGCCGCCATTGACCGGGCCCGGCCCGGTGACTTTCGACAAGCGGCATCCCTACGTGGACAATCTTAAGGCGCTTAGAACCAACACCCAGCCGACGTACCGGGTCGCAGACCTCAACAATCCCATCCTGCAGCCCTGGGCGGTCGAGCAGATGCGAAAGGCCAATGAGGAGGTTCTCGCCGGAAAGGTCCCGTTTCGGCCGCGTGAAAGCTGCTACCCGGGCGGGGTTCCGGGCTTTCTCGTCTACAATCTCAATACGCCCACCTACATCCTGCAGACCCCCAAGCAGGTCACGATCGTCAATCCGGATGGCCCGGAGCTGCGCCGCATCTATCTCGACGTGCCGCATTCGCCCCGTCTCACACCGTCCTGGTACGGCGAATCGGTCGGCCACTACGAAGGCGACGGCACCTTGGTGGTCGATACGATCGGGGTTTCAACCAGGGCCTTCGTCGACAATTACCGCACGCCCCACACGGAGGCGCTTCATGTCGTGGAGCGGTACAAGCTGATCGACAGGGACAAGACCCTCGAAGTGCTGATCACGGTCGACGATCCCGGCGCGTTCACCACGGCCTGGTCGGCGATCCAGCGATTTCAGCGGGTGCAGCGGGAATCGTTCCCGGAGCACATCTGCGCAGAGAACAACACCAATCCGTTCAATTTCGACGTCGTGCCGACACCGCATGCCGACCGGCCGGACTTCTGACGGGCCGCGATGATCCAGCCGCTCACCGAGATCAGCGCTCCGACCCGCGAGCTGAGCAGCTATATCGCCCAGGCGCCGTCCCTTGTGCTGCCCGGCGCGGTCGCCGAGAAGGCGCGCCAGCACATTCTCGATACCATCGCGGCGATGGTGTCGGGGTCGCGCCTTCCGCCCGGAAGGCTCGCGATCGCTTATGCGGGAGGGCTCGGCGGCCGAGCGGAAGCCTCCGTCGTCGGCACCCGGATCATCACGTCATGCGTGCATGCTGCGCTCGCCAACGGAATGCTGGCGCATGCGGACGAGACCGACGATTCGCACGCGCCGTCACGCAACCATCCGGGATGCGCGGTGGTGCCAGCGGCGCTGGCGGTAGCCGAACGGGTGCATGCAAGCGGCGAGCAGTTCGAGCGCGCGGTCGTGCTCGGCTATGACGTGGCGGCGCGCGTGAACTATGCGCTCGATGCCGATGCCTTCGCGTTTGCCGGCCGCATGACCCACAGCGTCGGCGGCACGTTCGGGGCCGGCGCTGCGGCCGCGGCGCTCCTTGGCCTCGATGCGCTCGAAGCCCGCCATCTCCTGTCCTATTGCGCCCAGCAGTCCTCCGGCGTCGGCTCGAGCGTGCGTGACGCCGACCATATCGAGAAGGCCTTCGATTTCGGCGGCATGCCGGCGCGCAACGGGGCGACCGCCGCCACCATGGTGGCGGCCGGTTTCACCGGCGTCGATGACGTCTTCAGCGGGGAACGCAACTTCCTGCAGGCCTATGCCATCAAGCCCGATCCCGGCAAGCTTGCCGATGGTCTCGGCCGGCACTTCGAGATTCTGACCACCAATATCAAGAAATGGTCGGCGGGCTCGCCCGCGCAGGCTGCAATCGACGCACTCTTGCATCTCATGACGACGCAAGACGTGGTCGCCAAGAACGTCAAGGCGATCACCGTGCATCTACCAACCGGCTCGGACCGCACCGTCGATCGCACCCCGGCTCCCGACGTCAACGTGCAGCACCTGCTCGCCCTGCTTCTGACCGACGGCACCCTGACGTTCCGCTCGATCCACGCCCACGAACGCATGGCCGATCCGGCGGTCCGGGCGCTGGCGGAGCGGATCAAGGTCGTGCCGAGCGATGAGCTCCTGCACGCGCGTCCGCGCCGTCAGGCGATCGTGGAAGTCGAGACCCACGACGGGACACGCCACACCCACCGCATCCGTGCGGTGCGCGGCACGCCCGACAATCCCATGAGCCAGGCCGAGGTCGAGGCCAAGGCGCGCGACCTCATGGAGGGCATTCTCGGCCGCAAGCAAACCGAGCCCTTGATCAAGTCGATCCGCGACCTTGCCGGGGTCAAGGATATTGCCCGCCTGCGCCGGCTCTGGCAGGCCGCAACGCCGCGCCGCCCGGCAGCGGCCGGGCATTGACCCGGCCGCCATTTGGCTGCGAAATGCGCGGGCGATGACACTCAAGCGCCTCTATCGCCTCGTGTGCACGCTGCAGCTCGGCCTGCTGATGGGCGTCGGCCTTGTCGGCACCGCGGCGGCGGACGACTTCTATCGCGGCAAGACCGTCAATTTCGTCATCGGCTATCCCGTCGGGGGCGGCTATGACACCTACAGCCGCCTGGTCGCATCGCATCTGGGCGCCCATCTCGCCGGGCATCCCACGGTGGTGGCGCTTAACATGCCGGGGGCCGTCACGATCCGGGCCACCAATTATCTCTTCAACGAGGCGCCCCGGGACGGCACAGTCATCGGCATGATCGATCAGTCCGTCTACCTCAACCAGATTCTCGGCGCCGCCCAGCTGCGCGCCGATGCCAGGCGCTTCAGCTGGATCGGCCGCATCACCGGCAACAGCGCTGTTCTCTATGCGTGGCATCTCGCGGCGGTGAAGACGATCCGCGACGCCTTCACGCGCGAGCTGATCGTGGCGGCCGACGGCGTCTCCTCGCGGCTCAACTGGCTGGTGCTCAACAATGTCGTCGGCACCAAGCTCAAGCTGATCAGCGGCTACCCGGGCACCGGCGAGGCCCGGCTTGCGCTCGAGCGGGGCGAGATCGAGGCGATGAGCCAGCCCTGGCCGATCATCCGCAACGAATTGGCACAATGGCTCTCCGACAAGAAGATCAACCTTCTGGTCCAGACCGGCGCTGACAAGAATCCCGGGCTCGAAGACCTGCCCAACATGATCGAGCTTGCGAAGAACGACGAAGATCGGGCGCTGCTCGCGCTGTTTTCATCGCCCTCCACCATCGGCCGCTCGGTGGTGGCACCACCTGGCCTGCCGCCCGAGCGGCTGGCGGAGCTGCGCGGCGCGTTCCTGGAGACCCTGCGCGATCCCGCGCTCCTGCGCGATGTCGAGCGCGCCAAGCTCGATCTCGACCCGCTTGCCGGCGAAGCGTTGCAGGCGGCGGTGGCCAATACCGCTGAATTCTCCCCGGAGCTCGT
>Ga0126381_100002846_pt1 | contig 18768 bp, 15 predicted proteins | sample PanSoiMetPlot_28_FD_96465 | JGI IMG/M metagenome (GOLD analysis project Ga0126381, IMG submission 96465) | Tropical forest soil microbial communities from Panama - MetaG Plot_28 | ecosystem: Environmental > Terrestrial > Soil > Tropical forest > Bulk soil | place: Panama | collected 2016-02-17
ACCCGCCTCGTTATAGCCCAACCATTCTTGCTGGGCATGTTGCTGGCTGCTGGATTCGAAACTGCCTCACAGCTTTCGGCGCTAATTCTTGCCGGAAAAACCAATGCGTTCTTACTTGGGGGAGCGTTTTCATCGGGAATGATCTTGGTGGACGGATTGGATGGGTATCTTGCGGCATCGACGCAGCGTCTCGCCCGGGTGGGCCAAACAAGGGCACAAGCGGCGTCGCGAGTACTTGGCATTATCGTTGTGGTTTTCGCATTCGGCCTTGGCGGAGCCGAACTGTTCGGGGTGGATTTAGCGGGAATCGCTCTTCCGCTGGGACTGACCCTATTCGCCACCGTGCTCGGAATCCGGATCTGGGCGAGGTCGAGCTACAGACTCCAACAGGTCATTGATTCCTGAGAGAAGGCGGACTCTGACAAAGTCAGAAGGGTTTGGGAGCGCTCCTTGCCAGATGACGAACGACTAGATGTGAGGTGAGCTGGCACGAACGAAAGGAGAACATGAGGTGGATATCCATAAGTTCAAATCTGATAATAATTCCCGATCTGGTTGCATGGATGATCTGTCAATTGCCGTGCCCATCTTTGAAGGCGCAGAGGAGCAAGACGTTGTAGGTCCCTTAGAAATGTTCTATTGGATGTCCCTATTTGAAGCTCTTCCCCCTGATCGGCGGCCCATCGGGGAACCTGATTTCGCAGTTGACTTCATCACTGAATCTGAATTCGCAAATTACTTCTATCCTAAAGTTCCCCCGAAGGCGAAAGTCTTCACTGTGGCTCCGACCATAAGAACCTATCGCATGTCGTCTGGCATGCAATGGGCTCCAGATTTCAGTCATGACAATGCCCCGGCTGCGAACATGGTCGTTGCGCCTGGGGGGCGTGGCGCTCACGAAATTCCGGCGCGCCACAAGGATGGAACCATTGATTACATAGAAAGGGTCGCAAACGCGCCAGGGATGAAGTATGTCATGTCTGTGTGCACTGGAGCCTTCTTGCTTGGCGCAGCAGGACTCTTAGATGGAAGACACTGTCAGGTCAGTTCACATAACTATCAAAGATTTGAACGAGAGGTACCAAACGCCAAGTTGATAAGGGATCCTTCACTAAGCTTCGTGCAGGATGGCAATCTATTCACTAGTAATGGCCCTTGCTCAGGCCTTGCTACTGCTTTACGCCTAGTGGAGGTTCATTGCGGAACGGGTTACAAAAACAACCTCCGGGAACTTATTGAGTATAAGGTTCCTCCAGTGAAAGGCGCTCTGGTAGAGAACGGCAAAATCACGAACATAACGGTATAGTTCCGTTTTCGACGCCGGCCGTGCCAGCGTGGAACGTCCCACGGACACTGCGTCATTCATCCGACGCCAGGTTTACAAGCCGGAGTAGGAGCCAATCGGTGAAGTTACCGGATAACAGAGCGAGAGCAGAACGGCTGATTCGAAGGATCGGCAGCATTTTAGGTTTGTTTTGCTGGGCGCTTTCTGCATTGGGCGCGGCAAACGGATGCCTGTCGGGAACCGTCAGCGATCCAAGCGGTAGCGTCATTCAAGCCGCGAGGATTACGTTGGTCAACACTGGTCTCAATTCGACGTACACGACTGTCTCCAACGTTCAAGGCTACTATTCTTTCCCCAATCTCGCGGTTGGTCACTATGACATGACCATTGAAGCCTCTGGATTCACAACACAGAAAAAAACAGACGTGAAGATTGACACCGACGCCGCAGTTACGATCGATGCGGTCCTTCAGCTAGGGCAACAATCCGAGACTGTCGTCGTTAACACTTCTAATACACAGATCGACACCGTTGCAACCCATCTCGGAGAGGTCGTGACAGGAACAGAGATGACCGCCCTGCCACTCAACGGCCGCAGCTTTACGGATTTGTTGTCAATTCAACCGGGAATCATTCCGATCACGACCTTGACACCGAGTTCGGTAATCATGGCGGGTGTAACCGGAACCATCTCGCCTTCGGGTGATTTGAATCCCGGCAATCTCTCCATCGACGGGCAGCGCGAGTCCTCCAACGGCTTTATGGTGGACGGGATCGACGTGCAAGAACACATGAATGGAGGAACTTCCATCGTTCCGAACCTCGATTCCATCGATGAGTTTCGGGTTCTGACCAATAATTTCGATCCCGAATACGGTAATTACAACGGGGGAATGGTGACGGTCGTGACGAAATCGGGAAGCGATTCTTTTCATGGAAACGCCTTCGAATTTTTGCGTAACACCAATCTGGATGCACGCGGCTACTTCGATCCCAGTCGGGCTGCTTTTCGTCAAAATCAATTTGGCGGGACGCTGGGGGGACCAATCAAGCGTCAAAAGATTTATTTCTTCAGTGATTACCAAGGGACCAGAACAACCGAAGGTGTGGAGACAGGGCTTATCTCAGTTCCGTCGGTACAAGACCGCCAAGGAAACCTGTCGGATATTGCAAGCTCCTTGACGGGTGCCGTGAGTGGCAGCTATTTGGCGAACGTGTTGTCGCAGAAGCTGGGTTACACAGTTACGGCCGGCGAGCCGTACTACACAGCGGGTTGCACCTCGGCGACTTGCGTGTTCCCGGGTGCGATCATTCCCCAACGCGCCTGGTCCGCACCAGCTCTCAATCTGCTGAAGTATATTCCTGCTCCGAGTGGCGGCGCTGATCAATATTCCACATCGGATTTTCCCGAGACCGTTCATGACGACAAGGCTTCCGGCAGAGTCGACGTCAACAGCCGCTGGGGGCAGCTCTCGGCCTACTATTTCTTCGACAAGTACCGCGTCGACAATCCTTATCCAGGGCAGCAGGGCGGAGCGAGTATTCCCGGCTTCGATGCTCTGACTTATGGCCAAGCACAGTTGATCAGTTTGGGTGACACGAAGACCTTCGGGTCCGCTGTGAATGAATTTCACTTCGGTTTTCTCCGCAACGCCAATGTGATCGGACAGCCAAAAGGCGGCCTTGGCGTCAGCATGACGGCTCAAGGTTTCGCGCCGCCTCCCATCGGAATCGTGGTGCAAGCGCCTCAGTTCGAGGGCGTGGAAAACGTAACGTTTCCTTCGTTCGTGATGGGCGTCCCGGTCACGAACGTAGCCCAAAACAACAATACGTGGTACTTCAGCGACACATTTTCGAAAGCGATCAGGTCACACACTCTTAAGTTCGGCGGCCAATTTCACATTGATCAGGTGAACGAGCACCCCAACGCCACATTCAATGGCACGTTCAATATCGACGGAACCGAAACAGGCGATGCCTTTGCCGACTTTCTTGTCGGCGTCCCAAGCAACTTTACACAATCGTCCGGCGAACCGTTCTATCTGCGAAATCGCTATACAGGACTCTTCGCCGAAGACAGCTGGCACATCCGTGCCAATCTGACTTTCAATTTCGGCCTGCGTTGGGAATACCTCATGCCGTTTTGGGAAAAGTACAACTCGCTCCAAACCATCATCCCAGGGAAACAGTCCGTTCTCTATCCTGGCGCGCCCGAAGGCCTCGTGGTTCCGGGCGATCCCAGAATCCCCAGCACTATTTCCCCATCCAAGGGCCATAATTTCGCTCCGCGTCTGGGTCTGGCTTATTCGCCGCGCTTCGATCATGGAGTGTTGAACAAAGTCTTTGGTTCCGGCGGCAAAAGCAGCATTCGCGCCAGCTACGGAATCTTCTATACCGCCTTTCCCGGTTTGTCGGCCGGAGTGATGTATGCGGTGCCGCCGTTCGGCTATAACTACTTGAGCCCCGAACCGGCGCTTCTTGCCTCTCCGTTCATCAATGCCGCGAACGGCGCGAACAATATCAATCCGTTTCCGCTGGTCTTTCCTCCGCACAACGTCTCCGCGAAAAATCCGGATACTTCGTTTAATTTTCCCAGCGTGATACCCATTGCAGCCGACCCGTACTTTTATTACCGCAACGATGTTCCCTACACGGAAAACTACATGCTTTCTTTCGAACGACAGATTACCTCGCGCATGCTGTTGACGATGAGTTATGTGGGTAATCAGGGGCATCACATTCTCGCGGCGGTATCGACGAATCCCGGCGATCAGGCCCTTTGCCTAAGTCTCAGTCAGCCCAGTGAGGTCGCACCTGGAAGTCCAACGTGCGGTCCCTTTTCCGAAGATGCCCTGATCACTAGCAGCTCCGGCCTGATCCATAAAGGAACACGTGTCGGCCTCGGTCCGAACTATGGCGAAGTTACAGCGCAACGCACCATCGCCAACTCTAATTACAACGCGTTGGAGACCAATCTGCGTTACACGGGAAAACGCTCGAACTTCTTGCTTGGTTACACCTACAGCAAGTCCATCGATCAAGGCTCGAATCTGGGTGAACAACTCAATCCGCTCAATTTGAGGGGCACACGCGCTATTTCTGCCTACGACATGAAACACAATTTTGTGGCTAGCTATCAGATCGGCCTGCCATTCGACGAACTCCTTCGTCGTGCGAACCGTTTGACCAGTGGTTGGACCCTGTCCGGGACCACCCGATTCAGCACTGGGCTTCCCGTGACTCTGTACGACGATTCTGACAATTCATTGCTGGGAACTTTAGGAAATGGCTTCAACAACTACTTGCTCGATACACCGGAATACAATGGAGGACCGCTGGACATCAACACAAATCCCAGGGATGGACGACCTGAATTTAATATTTCAGCGTTCAGTCCAGAAACCCTCGGCAAGTTGGGAAATGCCAGCCGTAGGTTTTTCTACGGACCGGGAATCAGTAATTTTGACCTGGCGCTTACTAAGCTGCTGCCTTTGTCGGAGTCGAAGTCCCTAGAATTTCGTGCGGAAGCATTTAACGCCTTCAATCACGCGCAGTTTTATGGTCCCGCGTCGGTGGAAGGCAAGGTGAACGATCCCCATTTCGGGCAGGTTGTAAGTGCGGCGGCTCCTCGCTTAGTCCAATTGGCGGTGAAATTCGTGTTCTAATTTAACGATAAGTCTTAAAAGGCTTTAGAGGGCGAAATGCGTCATCCCCAAAACCTTCCAGTTGCTTACGGTTCCGTTCATCTTCGTTTACCTGTGCTAGGGCGCATTAGGGATAGATCCCTTTTCTGATTTTCCGAGCTCGGCGATGTAGTTTTCCAGTTTCCTTGCCGTCTGGCGGAGGTTGCGCTCACAGTGGTGTTATAGCGCTTGAATGTGAAGCGCGTCCGGTGTCGGGAGATTGCCATTCCGATGCGCTCTGGGGCTCCGGGCTGCAGCCTATGACGTCTGGAAGTCACGGCGAACACGGAAATATCTCGATGAGCTTTCGACAGCAATGAGGTAATCGGGCACCCTCTCTGTCGGAGTGTGGACGGAGTGCCACCAGCCTCGCGCTGTGAACCCTCAATTGGGGAGCAGGGTACGTCAGCTCACTCTTTGTTAAGGCACTCGGTGCGCAAGCAGACTATCGCTTCCGCCGGATGATTCATTGAGAGACATGTTGTCGCGCGAGTGGAACGAGAAATGCTCCTATGTCCCAAGCGAGATAAGGTTCCAGTGAGAGGTCGTGTATATGCTTAAGGATAAGCCAATCGTTGCCGCAGGCCGACCCGGCCACCCGCAGCTCGCGAAACTACCCGAGTGGCCCGATAGAACCATCGCGGTGCTGTGCACGACCGACGGAGGACCGCATGCAATTCCAGTGGCTGCTCCGGTCCGCGCAGATGACCGGCGCATCCTTGTTTCCCTGGAACGCACCCGGGGGTCGCTGGCTCGCTTGCGTGAGAACCCACAAGTGGCGCTCGCAATCCTCAGCGGGGGCAATGTAGCTTTCACAGCACTCGGCCGCGGTCGTATCGTCCAGGAATCAATGCTACACGCGCTGGACTTTGTCGCAGTCGAAATTGATGTCGAGAAAATTGATGACCATCGGTCGCCCGGCGTGGCGGTTGAGTCAGGCGTTAGAGTCCAATTTGCTGACGAGGCGGACCTTTCGTTGGAAAAGCGCATCGCTGTCTTGCGGGAACTGAGCGAACGAGAGGGATAGTATTCCCGGAACCGCCGACCTGCGCATCCCGCAGCCCTTCGACGAGCCGTACCTACACTAGCGTGTCGAGGCACGAAGGCGCAGCGTGAGTGATATCGTTGCAATCGAGGCCAGAAAAACGTGTTGTCTTGAACTATGCCCACAGGGGAAAGCGCATATCATTTGTGTTCTGACGGGAGTCGAATGAGTACAAAAAGCACCCAAGCAGGCGAATCCGGGTTGTTTCAAAGCCTCCGCCCAATCACGCGAAAAGGAATTCTCGAAGATGCTGCCGCGGGCTTTCAACTGGCAGCCATGAACATCCCCCAGGCTTTGGGTTACACGAGAATCGCTGGCACGCCGCTTGTCACAGGGTTTTATACTCTCTTACTGCCTTTGGTTGGTTTTGCGGCGTTTGGTTCTTCCCGATATCTCGTAGTAGCCGCGGATTCCGCAACGGCTGCGATTCTTGCCGGTAGCCTTTCCTCGGTGGCGTCGCCGGGCACCGAGAAATACGTGGCTATGGCCAGTCTTGTGGCGATGTTAACTGCTGTACTTCTGCTTCTCGCGCGCGTACTGAGACTAGGATTTGTCGCGGATTTTCTCTCACAGACCGTTCTGGTTGGATTTCTCACTGGAGTGGGCTTCCAGGTTGGGATAGCAGTGAGCGGGGAAATGCTGGGTCTGCAGGTGCATGCACGCAGGACGATTCTGCAATTGGTTGAGATTATGCGCGGTCTCGACTCGGTGCATGCGCCAACTTTAATCGTTTCGCTAGCCGTCTTATTAATCATCTTGGGCTTGGGGCATTTCGTCCCACGAGCTCCGGGGCCGCTTATAGCAGTAGTTGGCGCGATTATTATCAGTGCCAAGTTCAACCTCGCCGCCCAGGGCGTTGAAATTGTCGGGCCCGTTGCTGGGGGGCTTCCTCACCTGCATCTACCTGCAGTTGGATGGAGAGAAGCGGAAGCTTTGACCCCGCTTGCCTTTTCCTGCCTAGTGATGATCGTCGCACAGAGTGCAGCCACAGCTCGAGTATACGCAACACGCCACAATCAACCTTTGGATGAAAATGCCGATCTTTTAGGGCTGTCGGTTGCGAATATGGCCGCAGGCCTGACCGGGACGTTTGTCGTGAACGGAAGTCCCACCCAAACGGCAATGGTGGAAAATTCAGGAGGTCGCAGCCAGTTTGCGCAAATCGCAACTGCGGTCATCGTAGCGATGGTCCTGCTGTTTTTTACCGCACCGCTGCAGTATCTGCCCCGATGTGTGCTGGGCGCGATTGTGTTTGTCATCGCCGTACGTTTAGTTGATCTGCGAGCCCTGAAGGAGATTCGGAAGGAGAGTCCTGCAGAGTTTGCCGTGGCGGTCGTGACGGCGGTCGTCGTGGTATTTGGAGGAGTGGAACGGGGCATCATCCTCGCAATGATACTCTCGCTTCTCCGTGTCGTGCGGCACAGCTATCGTCCGCACACAGGAATTTTGGTGAGAAGTGAGAAGGGATACTGGCAAACGGTGCCCGCAGCGCCTGGCGTGGTTTCGGAACCTGGCATGGCAATCTATCGCTTTGGAGCGCCGCTGTTTTATGCCAATGCCAGTCGAATTTCGGAGGAGCTCTTGCATCTGACGGGAGCAGCGCCCAATGAGTTGCGCTGGCTGATTATCGATTGCGAAGCTATAACCAGCATTGACTACTCTGCGGCGCGGGTTGTGTGTGAACTACGGTCTGAACTCAATAGACGCGGAGTTGTCTTGATTTTTGCGAGGGTACGGCCGGAGCTGCGAGCAGACCTGGACCGCCATCACGTTGCGGAAGCTGTGGGTCCGGATCATATCTTTCCACGTCTGCACGACGCGTTGCAGATGTATCATCAATTCCCAACTTCTCCGCCACCTCTCGGACATAGATAGATAATGCTGGCGTCGCCTAGCGCGTGGATGTCACAAATGTGCAGTAACGGAAGGAAGCTCCACGAAGGTTGGCGCCAGTCCTATTGGTTCTTTTCAGGTCGCGCTGGCGAGCCGGTAAATGCGTCGAAACAATTTCTTCGAGGCCGCCTATGCCTGCGTTCCTCGTTCGAAGGCCGAATGCTTCCCACAATTTTCTCCTCAGCGCCGTCCGAGAAGGCTGTAAAGCAAGAGCCCCAACACAATCAGCGTGAAGACCACATACTTCCAATCGCGCTGATAAAAAAAGGCGAGAACAGAAAATGCGACCCGGCTAATCGGTGTGGCGATGAGAACCAATAGTCCGAGCTGTATTAGCCCTCGTCCGTGACCAGCCGTCGCTTCGCCAAAAATTCCTGGAATAGTGCGCAGATTCTCCGTTACGCCTTGGAAAACGCGAAAATCGCTTGGACGGGGATGTCGGGCGAGATAGATCGTACCCCCTACAAGCACGATACAAGCCGCGAGAATCACTCCGCTCCGCAGAAGCAACCCCATTAATTCGTCCATATTCTGGTCGGTTCGTAGCGATTCGCTGCTCATTGATTTTACTTGCGGCATTAGATTTTTCCCCTGAGACCGCTGTAGATCATCTCGATTGCGAGAGCACCGATCACGACCGCGAAAACAATCCGTAGTACACGCACCTTTGCGCCAGCCAGCTCCCGCGCCCCGGTAAGCGAGCCGGCGAGAACCCCGAGCATTACCGGCATGACCAGTCCCGGATCGATGTAGCCGCGGCTCAAATAAATCCCGGCTCCTGCTGCAGCGGTTACTCCGATCATGAAATTGGAAGTTGTGGTGGATACTTTGAACGGGAGTTTCATCGCCTTATCCATGGCGAGTACTTTCACCGCTCCCGAACCGATCCCGAGTAGGCCCGACAGAACGCCCGCCCCGACCATCAGCAGAAAGCCCATAGGCACGCCGCGAACGTGGTAGCTGACCAAACCATTGCTGGTTGGATACGTGCTATCCATGTGAAGCCAAGTAGCGATCCGGTCAGGGCCCTGGTCCGGTTTTAAAGAAGAGCCCTCGTGAAACGAGACCAGGGCTGAATAGACGAGCACGAGACCGAAAATGATCGCGATAACTGACGTGTGCAGGTACAGTACGAGAGTAGCCCCAACTAATGCGCCTGCGGTGGTCGCCATTTCCAGAAACATGCCCACCCGGATATTGGAATATCCTTCGCGGACATAGGCTGCCGCGGCGCCGCTTGACGTCGCGATTACGGAAACCAGCGCAGCCCCCATCGCATAGTGGATATCAACACCGAAGATGACTGTCAGCAGAGGTATCACGACCACTCCACCACCCAGTCCCGTCAGGGCGCCGAGAAATCCCGCAAACAGCGAGCCAGCAAAAATGAGCGTCGTGAATTCGAGTGAGTTCAATTGCACTCCTTGCGATTCCCTGGTGCGAACCAGTCTTTCGTCAGATGAATGGAATGAGCAACGCGACTACCAATCTTTTAACAAGTCGACCTCGGACCATACAAACTAGCAACTGTTTCGGACTGTTATCTCCACGGTGTAAGAGATCCGGCACTCGCTGTCCAACAATCCGGCACTCGGAGTCTAAGAATCCGACGGCTCCAACCGACTGCTAGGCAATCACTGGAACCTGAAGTCCGCCTCTTCTGGCACACCCGCTTAGGAATCTGCGAAAGATGCGCCAATGACCAACGCACCTCTGCAGGCCGAAAGCTATTCCGACCTTTTATTTTTTTCTTGGCAAGGAGCTTGCAAGTAATCGATGGCGGCTCAAAGGGGCCCACGTTCTTCGAGTAGAAAGGCACGATGGCGCAAACTCTTTCTTAAGTCGACTTCGGGTTATCTAAAATATGACATATATAGCTGAAAAGAATACCGCGTTTGCCATCTATGCCACCGAAGAACTGGCCGAAAGAGCTGTCAGGCTACTGCTGAACAATGGCTATGGAGGGCAAAGCATCTGTGTCCTGCTTCCAAACAACCAATCGACAAGGACATTTGCCCAGAGGATGCAAACAGAGGTACCCGTTGGAGTAGCCGACGGTCCAGCCGCGGACCTTCCACTTAATGGCACAGGCGGTTTTTTGGACATGTTCCACGAGTGTCAAGAAGGAGCCTTATCGACGGCATTGCGAGATATGGGGGTGCCAGCAGATTGGTGTGATCTTCGCGTCGTTGGCGGAAAAGCATTAGCCGCGGTCAAGTGTGACACTTGGGACTCATTTTTCCGTGCGATTGGCATCCTGCGGTACAGCTCACCTTCCGATCTATCGTGGGCACTCTCGGTGGAAAATTACCGAAAGGTGGACAGTTGAGAATTCGGGTATAGCAGACCCATAGAAAGATGAAGTTCAAATAAACTCAAGGAGGATCAGGGATATGCCGAGGTGTATGAAGAAATGGTTGGCGATATCGTTTGCAACTTGCTCACTACTTAGTGCTGGCGCGTGGAGCATACCAGATAATGCCCTGCACATCGATATTCCGACCACCCTTGAAAAAGCGAATGTCGTAGTCGATATGAGCCACCTCGTGTTCAACGGGGATTCGTTGTTTGCCCTCGGAGACATCAATTTACTCGTGACCGACTTCCACGACTGGAACACCAAGGGCCAAGTTATCGTCATCTTCCACGGAGACGCCGCCTATTTGGTGTTGAACGACGAGACCTACAACGAGAACCGCCATGCTTCCACCGGCAATCGCTATAAGGAACTCTTGAATGGATTGATGCAGAAAGGCGTGCAACTGGAACTCTGCGGCGCCACCGCAAAGGCCAACCACTGGAGTAATGCCAATCTTCTTCCCGGCATCAAGGTGAATGTCAATGCCATGGTCAGGCTCACCCAACTCGAGCAGGAAGGCTACAAAATGATTTACGAGTAAGTTTTCCGTCCCAGGGAACAACAGAAGTTCGAAGGAGACAAGTGATGAGGATGTGGCAGCTTGCTGTACTACTCGTGGGCCTCACGTTCACCGCGTCAGCGGGACGCAAACCGGTCGACAAAAAGGACGGAATTGTCATGATTCCCAGCAATCACTCTGTGGATGAAACCGTGGCCAGGGTCAAAAGCATTCTACAAGCGAAGGGTATCACGCTGATTGCCTTGATTGACCACAGTGGAGAGGCGGCGAAGGTGGGAATGAAAATGCCTAACACCAAGTTACTGATCTTCGGCAATCCCAAAGGCGGCACGCCCCTGATGCTGGCGGCTCCCAGCATTGCCATTGATCTCCCGTTGAAGATTCTGGTGGCGGAAGACAGGGAAGGGAAGGTCTGGGTTTCCTACAATAGCCCGGAGTATTTGAAAGAGCGGCACAGTCTCCCGCAGGATTTACTAGCGAATATAGCCGTTGTTGAAACACTGGCGGCTAAGGCAGCAGAGTAGCTCAGCGCCGGCTTCCCCATAGGGGCACCAGTAGTCAAACAGACGCCTCTAAATACGACACCCGAAATGAAACCCGTTAGGAACAAGCGGCTAATCGCGGCGTTCCTTTTGCTGCTCCCATCAGCTCCGCTTCGCGGGCAGACAACTGCCTTTCTACCGGAGGTCGATTCTTATTTCCGTCTCAGTTCCAAGGTCCGGCTAGTCTTTAATGCCAAAGGCTACATGGAAGACGGCGACCTGGATCATGCCCAGATTGGGCCCAGTCTTCAGTTCAATCTCCGGCCATTTGAAAAGCTGAAGGAAATCACAGTTTTTGACTTGGACGACATGAAGCGGATGCCGGTGGTGTTCACCACCGGATATCGCTACCTTCCGTCCAGCGTGCAGCCTACGGTCAATCGCTTTCAATCGATCATCGAGCTGCATATTCCGTTTCCCGGCAGAACTCTTATCACGGACAGAAACCGCTTTGACCTCGACTGGTTGAGACCCAGTTTCCGTTGGACCTATCGCAATCGCGTCACCTTGGAGCGCCGCTTAGCCGTCAGATCCTACCATCCAGCTCCCTACGGCGCTGCAGAGTTCGGTTATCAAAGCCAAGTCTCCAAATGGGACACCACACGACTCTTTGCGGGTTGCCTTCTGCCCGTAACCGCACACGTTCAGCTCGATATCTACTACGAACACGTGAACAACACGCAAGGACGATCAAATCTACAGGTAAACGCGGCAGGCTTGATAGTGAACTTCTATTTTCCGCGATACAAAAACTGAAAGTAGTATCTCGGGACTTCCGCACAAAAGTCCGGGTCTTCCTGAGGCCCTCGTTTGTGATCGATTCAGCGCGCCAGCCAGAGTACGTACCGAATCGCCTGAAAGAGTGTCCACTGATGATGCGCTCGTAGAATGTGATAGCACTCTAGAATTGATCGTGGTTTCATCTTCCTCCCCCTTCAAGGTCCCTCTCGATGCTCACGTTTTTCACGACTTGAACGCGCACTTCAGTGCGGCGTCGAACGCTCAGCGGTTTACGCCGCGAGCCCGTTCTTCACTCGTCCGATGGCTTTGAGCACAGTTGATTTGCGCAATGCAGCCCGAGCGTCAAAAAGCTGATCCTTAACGGCGTTGACGGAAATTCCCAGGACGTGGGCTGTTTCCTTGAGCGAGAGCTCTCCCAATTGCGCTGCCTGAAGTACCCTCCGCAAACGCGGCCGAAGATTCGCGACTGCCAGACTTAAAAGGTTCTTGCGCTGTTCTTTCCCGTAGATCAGTTCAGGGTCAGCCGAAATGTCACAAAGTTGGAGATTCAGCGAATTGTTTCTGGCTTCGCCCAGATTGTGTCCTACAGCCTCACGCTCACTTCGTTTCTTACGGAGAACCATCAGCGCGGAATTGAGTGCGATTCGGGTCATCCATGTAGAAAACGAGGAACGGCCCTGAAACGACTTCAGGTGGTTATAAGCCCGTAACCACGTCTCTTGTACTGCGTCCTCGGCGTCTTGTTTGTTTCGCAAGACTGCGAACGCCGTGCGATAAAGCTTGGGGGTACACATCCTGTACAGTCGCTCTTGCGCGACGGGATCGCCGGCAATGGCTTGCTGAACCAGCTCAATCTCGACGCCAGCATATGGGGCAACGTGCTGACGCATCCTTAGTGAGATCGGACCGTTCGATCTGGTCTTGTCCGTTCTGTTTTTACCACCGCGCTCGCGAATGTGCGGCCTGTTGAGATCCACCGCGTGAAGGTTAGGTGACGACCTTCGGGAAATATTCATCTCAATGTCTCCCGTGACTGGTTTCATTTGATGGAGAGCAGGTGCGGTGCCACAGCTAAGGTTAGGAACAACGAGTCGTAGCCGCGGTTAATGCTTTTCCACTAAAAGTCGCACCAATCTGCTGGGACTCCCCATATTTCGCAATGCAGTTGGTAAAGCTCCTTGATGAGGCTCGTGGAACGTGTCCAAAAAACCGCCTGTGCCATTAAGTGAAGGTCCGCGGCTGGACTGTGCCGGAAGCCGCGGACTTCAGGTTCTAACGATTGCCTAGCACCCGGTTGGGGTTGGCGGATTCTTAGACTCCGAGTGCCGGATTGTTGGACAGCGAGTGCCGGGTCTTTTGCACAGTGGTGATAACACTTCGGAACAGCTGTTTCCAAGCCGGCCTAAGTCCGCCCTGAACAGCGACTATTCATCCGACGTGAGTTGTAAGGACAGCCTGTTTGTTGCGGCCTGAGATTGCCCATCGCCACATTCAAAGGTCCCTTCTCTCTGTTCCGCTTAGATCCGTTCAGAATTTGGTGAAGGCCCGGTTGTGCCTTCAACGCTGAGGACCTCTACGCCCTGCGAGCCGTCGGGTTGCGCGGACGCCGATGTAAAGTTCTAGGAACGGCCTAGCCATTTTATTCCTCGCGTGGCGCTCGATATGGGCCTTCGTCTGGTTCCATCGAGAAACAGTAAAGGGAATACTCCGCTTCCAGGCCTTGCGAAGAACAAGCCAAAGCCTTTTTCGCCGCATACCAATCAACTTCCGGTGACCCAAACGGACGGCCCCGTTTCTCCCAGAGTTGGTAAGCTAGCTCTGAAATGAGCTTCTGTCCTTGCATTGTGGCAAACTCCCTCATTTCTGCACCTCGCTTTTGCTGCCCCTCGATAAAATGCGCGAAATAGGATCGGTGGGTTGTATCTTCATGTCGATTCCTTCAGGTGACAGCACGTCAGCTACCAAAACCGTTTTCACCAAGACCTAAAGGCTTCGGCGATGATAGTTGTCCAGTAGAACGCTGTACCATTCCGATACGACGGCCCGTTCCGAGATATCTCAATCCAGATCGGTTGGTGTTGTTGATTTTCAAGCTGGACGTCGAACCCTTTGTCAACTCAACATTCTCATCAAGGTTCGTTTCGGCCGCGAAATTGCAACGATCAAATCCGAATCGGAGGTCTCTCGGATGATGACCGCGGGAAGATCGCAGGAAATGCCCATGCAGTGTGTGATGCACAACTCTTTAGCGGATTACATCAATCTCCAATTCACGAAAAACCAGCCGCGAGCTGGAAGGAGGATAAGATGTCTGACTTCGAGAAGCGTTTGGCCTGCGTGATCAAAGCGGATGGAACCATCGCGCGCGGATACATGATCGATTCTTGCAGGCGGAACGGAGCCAATGAGTACATCATCACGTGGAAGATTCCGCTCCAAGGTGAAGCAAAAACCAATTTTGCGGGTACGATCGGAAGCGCGGTGGGCGAACCCGTCGACCCCGGTTTTATCACCGTTGGGTTGACCAACGATCCGAAACAGCTGCAGGTTCATACTTTCGACACGACCGGCAAGCCGGCTGCGCGTCCGTTTCACATCGCCGCTTTCCGCGACCAGTAGTCTGATCCACTAAACACTGCGGACATCGGAGAGTCAAAGCGTCCAGCGGAGAAGACCAGCGTATGCAGGGTCGACGGCCCAATCCATGTCTTAACTCCTCTCGCCGCTCTCTTTCTTGGAACATGGGGGACGGAAGGCGAATCTTTGTCATGCCCTCAGGAATGCAAGCCGTCCATTCCAGGTCGGCTCAACATGTGGCAGGAACTAAAGCTAAGACCGGTCGGTCGTTCACTTTGGCAAGCGGAATGCGAGTATATCTCTACATGAGAGTAGTCGTGATTGCGAAAATCAGAATCGGGAGAACCGAGAATAGGAGCATGCTATGACGACGATTTCCGCGTCTCTCGAAGGACCGCTCACTAAATCTCTCACCAGCACCTACACCGTTGGGGATTACCTCGCCACTCGGTTCGAGCAAATTGGAATAAGACACTGTTTCATGGTGCCAGGGGACTACAATCTCATTCTGCTCGACCAACTTCTGCGGAATAAGCGGGTGCAGCAAGTTGGCTGCTGCAATGAACTGAATGCCGCGTATGCGGCCGAAGGCTACGCACGTGTTAATGGCGTTGGAGCACTCCTGACGACTTTCAACGTGGGCGCTTTTTCGGCATTTAACGGCGTGGCCGGGGCGTATGCCGAAAGCTTGCCCGTGATTTTTGTGTCGGGAGGCTACAACACGAATGACCCAAGCGCGAACCATCTGTTGCACCATACCCTCGGCACGCACGATTTCTCCTATCAATATGAGGCCTTCCGTAACGTGACCTGTGCCGCCGTCCGGATTCTTTGTGCCGAAAATGCACCTTCGCTGATTGATCATGCCGTTCTTACGGCACTACGCGAACGCAAACCAGCATATATTGAGATCGCCTGCAATCTTTCGGATGCTCCCTGCCCCCAACCCGTTCCATTCGACATCCTTCTGTCGTCACAGCCGGGCAGTACGCGAGCCTTACGTGCCGCGGTGGAATCAGCGGCCACGCTGCTCAATAACGCCAAGAAACCGCTGCTTTTAGCTGGGGTTCATCTTCGAGCAGGCGGGGCAATCGATGCCTTTCGAGAGCTCGCTGAAGCAGTTGGATGCGGGGTGGCGGTAATGCCAAATGCAAAGGGGTTCTTTCCCGAGAATCATCCCCAATTCATCGGCGTGTACTGGGGAGGAGTCAGCAGTGCTGGCTGCGAACCCATCGTTGATTGGGCCGATCTCATACTGGCTGCGGGGCCGCTGTTCACGGATTACACGACCGTCGGTTGGACAGCCATGCCACACCGTGAGCGCATGATCAAAGCGGATCTCCGGCATGTGTTTTTTCCCGAGGCAGAGTATACCGACGTTCCATTGGCAGAGTTCCTCTCCGCCCTGGCGAAACAGGTGCAGAAAAATGACAAAACACTGCTCCAATATCAACGCGAACGGAAAACGCTTGCGGAGACAGAGTCTCATGAAGCGGATACGACCGCCCCGCTGACGCGCGCTGAGTTGTGCCGTCAGATCCAGAACGATCTCGATGAGAAGACAACGTTGCTGGTGGAAACAGGTGATGCCTGGTTCAACGGGATGTCAATGCAGTTGCCCGAGGGTGCTCGGTTTGAAATCGAGATGCAGTGGGGCTCGATTGGTTGGGCCGTTCCGGCTACTTTTGGTTATGCGATGGGACTAGAACCTGGCAGAAGGTTAGTCTCGATCATCGGGGATGGCTCCTTCCAGCTGACCGCTCAGGAAGTGGCGAATATGATTCGGTATGGCCAGAACACTCTCATTTTCCTCGTCAACAATCGCGGGTACGTCATCGAATCCGAAATTCATGACGGTCCCTACAACTATATTAAAAATTGGGACTACGCTGGTCTGATCTCGTCATTCAACGCGGATGACGGGCAGGGACTGGGTCTGAAAGCGAAAACGGCAAAGGAACTGGCCGACGCCATCAAACAAGCTCGCAGTCATAAGGGTGGACCCGTCTTGATCGAGTGTCAGATTGCGCATGATGATTGCAGTCCCGAACTCCTGAAGTGGGGAACGAAGGTGGCTCTTGCGAATGGGCGTTCCCCTCGGCAGGTTTGACTTAACAACTATCACGCGTACCAAAAGCCATCAGATGTGATGACAAAGTGATACTCAAGGAAGTGAAATTTGATGACGCTCCACCCGTGTGAGTCCCCATACCTCCTCACTAACCAGTTGATGGCGTGGGATCACATCTTCGTAGCCATTATCGGCTTGGCGATTTTGTTGTCGATTCTCAAGTCGATGATTCATGTCGCGCTCATGAATCGCCATGACATGGACCTCTTCGCTTGCCTGACGAGCCGAGCTGTTCACAAGGTTATCGGCTTACGCGTCCGCTCTGCCAAGAAATACGAGCGCGCTCAGCAAACTCTTTATTGGTTTTTTGGGGCGTACATATTGTCATTGATTTCCGTCTATTTTATCGGCGCCATGATCGCGTTTGCTTTTCTATATTGGGGGGCTTGGGCGGTGACTGGTTGGAACCAGGCGTTCATAGCTGCCGGATCGGGTTTGACCACCTTAGGTTTTGCCACTCCCACTACGCACGTGGGTCAGTGGTTGGCCATTCCTGAAGGAGCATTGGGTTTAGGTATCGTCGTCTTTCTCTTCACTTTTGTTCCAGGATTTCAATCGGCCGTCAGTTCGCGAGACGACCAGACGGCGTGGCTTTACGCGAGGCTCACAAATCTCACGAATCAGGCGGACCTGTTCTCATGGTTCAACCACGCTGATGAAGGTCACGAAGGAAAGATATGGGAAATGTGGGAAAGTTGGTTCCGCTTCTTGGCAGACAGTCATGTGCAATCACCTATGCTGTCCGTGGTTCCTTCGGTTCAAAGGGGTCAATCGTGGGTTGTTGCGGCGGCAATCGTACTGGATGCCGCGGCCTTCTCCGTCTCAACAATTGCGAGCGCCCATCCGGAATCCGCAAGCCTATGTGTATACACAGGGACCCGCGCAATCTCTTTGATTGCCGAAGCCCTGTCTAACAGCACGAGCAAACAGAGGAATCCAAACCGCAATGTCTCGCGGAAGGTGTATGACGACTTATGCTTTCGACTTGCAAAGAAAGGTATTTGTCTAAAGTCTGATCGCGAGGCAAGCTGGAGTGAATTTGTCGTCCTTAGGACGCGATACGAGAGTTCGATCTGCTATCTAGCTGAGCGTGTATTTGTCCCTCTGGTCGATACGCTTGGTACAAATATGTAGGCTGGAATAAACCGGTCTTCGGCACGAATTCTTCAGAAGCGCTGCGCATGGGCCGCCGTCCGTAACTTCTGGTGATCTCCATAGACGGAATGGAACAGGCCCTGCGGCTAAACCGCCTTTCGATTCCTTTGAACATGCGCCATCAACTCATATTTCTTCAATTTCCTATACAACCTCCCACGTCCAATCTCCAACTCACGCATGGTCATAGAAAGATTACCCTTGCAACGTTCGATTGCTTCTGTGAGCGCTGTTTTCTCAATTTCCTCCATCTTCTCACCCGATGGTGGGCGTGGTCTGGTCGACTCGTAATTAGTGGGAAGGCACCGAGCGCCGCTCTCTAGTCGTATTCTCTCCGGGAGGTGTTCGACCGGAATCTCTGCTTCGTCGCACAGAAGAAGTGCGCGCCGAATAACATTTTGCAATTCTCGGATGTTTCCTGGCCACTCGTAGGCGAGAAGGGTGTCCATGGCCAGAACGGAGACGCTTCTGACGGAGGCACTCGGCGATTGAAACTGTAGGATGAATTGATTCACTAGTACGGGAATGTCCTCCTTTCTTTGACGTAGCGGCGGCACATCGATTTCGAAGACAGCCAATCGGAAGTAGAGGTCTTCGCGGAATCTCCCGGTTCGGATGAGTGCTCCCAAATTTTGATGAGTTGCGGCCAAGAGGCGAAAGTCCGACTCTAAGACATCTGATCCTCCCAGCATTTGGAATTGTCGTTCCTGGATCACGCGCAGAAGCTTTGCCTGTGAAGGTGTCGGTAGGTCGCCAATCTCGTCGAGGAACAAGGTACCCCCATTTGCTTGTTGAACCTTTCCCTGGTAGCGAGTCACCGCTCCCGTGTAAGCGCCT
>Ga0126381_100002847_pt1 | contig 18768 bp, 20 predicted proteins | sample PanSoiMetPlot_28_FD_96465 | JGI IMG/M metagenome (GOLD analysis project Ga0126381, IMG submission 96465) | Tropical forest soil microbial communities from Panama - MetaG Plot_28 | ecosystem: Environmental > Terrestrial > Soil > Tropical forest > Bulk soil | place: Panama | collected 2016-02-17
GATCACTCCCAGTACCCGCAGTTTCATGGCAAGGCCATTGTGCCAACATGCGGCGAGAAACCGCAACCATCATTGTGATAGTTTCCCGGTATGAAGAAATGGGCTGTTGCGGCCGCCCTGCTGAGCGCGTATGCGGCCGGACGCGCGGATGTTTCGCGCTCCGCCAAACTGGAGAACGCGCGGGTACGCGTGACGGAGTTGGACTATGCGCCGGGCCAACCGCGGGAGAAGTCGGTCCGACCTTCAGACCAGGTCATCGTGTTTCTGGATGATTCGCGCTACGAAAGGATCGATCCGGATACCGGAGGGAAGGAGATCAGAACGCGCAAATCCGGCGACGTGATCTGGCACAACAAAGGGGAAGCGGCGCCGCAACTGACGAATCTGGGGACGAAAGCCTACCGGACGCTGGTGATCGAACTGAAGTAAGGTTTAGTGAGTCGCCTTACGCTTTGGGGGCGTTGCCGTCGTTGAGGTGGAGACGCCCATGGCGCGAAGCTGCTCGCGGGCCTGAGAAGCGGCTTCCGAACGCGGGTATTTCGTGATCACCGCCTGCCAGGCGCGGCGCGCCTCGGGCTTGTTGGTGCCCTTCAGCGACATGCCCTTCATGAAATAAGCCTGCGGAACGATGGTGGAATCGTCGGGATGCCCCGCGATCAGGGCGTCGAAATCCGCAGCGGCGAGATCGTACTTCTGCTGTGTGTAATGGCAATTTGCGATGTTGTACTGGGCTCGGACGGCGTTCGGATTGTCGGGATAGTTTTTGATGAACTGCTGATAACCCGAAATAGCCATGTCGAACCGGCCGGCGTTTTCGTCTCCCAGCGCGCTTGTGAAGAGGGCATCAGCCGGAGGCGGCGGAGCGGAGCCAGCGAACCCGGGGCTCGGGGGCGGCGGCGCCGCAGCCTGAGGCGGCTGCATTACTTTGACGGCGTTGTTCAGGTCGGTCAGAATCTGCTGAATCCGGTTGACGGAAGCGTTCAGATCCTGCACCTGATTACGCACTTCCGCTACGTCGTTGTTCGTGTTGTCCACCTTGGCGGCCAGACCCGCGACAGGCGTAAGGGCCTGCTTGAGTTCCCGCTCCAGACTAGTGCTGACGGACGAATTGAGGACGCTGACGTTCGTGTTAGCCTTGCTGGCGGCATCCAGCGCCTGCTGAACCAGCACCTGCACCGCGGTCATCTTTGTGTCGAAGCTGCTCTGGAGGGCGCGGACCTGGTCCTGAAGCTGCGCGATGTCGCGTTGCATTTCCTGCTGCTCCTTGCTGGCTCCGAATGCGGAGCCAGTGGTCAGGAGAAGCGCTGCCGTTACGAATAAAGGAGTAATGCGCATCTTTATGCCTCCATTGTCGCCGATTCCGGCCTCTACTGGCCGGAGGAGAAGTGGGCGCGGCGATTGCGTTGCCAGCAACTCTCGTTCGACTCGGTACAAGCCGGACGTTCCTTCCCATAGCTGATGGTTTTCAGGCGGTCCGCGGGTACGCCCATCTGCACCAGGAAATCGCGCGCGGCGCTGGCGCGGCGGTCGCCCAGGCCCAGGTTATATTCCGCGGAGCCGCGCTCGTCGCAGTGGCCTTCCACGTTGATAACGGTACCGGGGAAGTCGATGAAGATCCGTTTCATCGCATCCGCGTCGGCGGTCAGGGCAGTACGCGCATCATCGCGGATGTTGTTGGAATCGTAATCGAAGAGCGCGTCCTGAAGGTCGGAAGCGACGCGGGTCTCGAAAGTGCCGCGAGCGCCCGTGTTTTCGCGAGTGACGGGCGGTGGCGGAGGCGGCGGCGATACGATTCGCACCGTAGCAGCGGATCTGCTGGAGCCGCCGGGCCCGTTCGCGATCAGCGTGTAGGTGGTGGTGTCTCTTGGGGTGACCCGCGACGTGCCGGTGCTCTGCACGGTACCGATACCATGATCAATCGAGATATCGTTGGCGCCGCTGACCGACCAGCGCAGCAAAGCGGATTGGCCGAGTTCGATGGCAGCAGGCTCTGCCGTAAATTCCGCGATCACGGGACCGCCGGTCGAACCTCCGCCGGTGGTGTTGCCCACGCTCGGAGGCGGAGGCGGCGGCGGAATGGGGGGCTTCTTGCTGCATCCGACGACAGCAAGGATCAGGCAAAGCAGCGCGAAAAACAGACTTGCTCGAAACAGCGAGTATTTTTTCATAATTACTTTACTCCCCATACGGGAGTTCTATTTGTGCCCTGTTGAGTGAGTCTTGTGACTTGTGTTCCGTCAGCCAGCATTGAATATAACTGGTAGCGTCCGGTGCGGGTGGAAGCGAAAACGATATGCTTTCCATCCGGCGCCCACACCGGGTTTTCGTTGCGCCCCTCGCTATGCGTGAGCTGAACGTACTGGCGCGTAGCGACGTCCATGACAAAAATGTTCCAGTCGCCTTTCGCATAACCGCGCGTCCATGAAAACGCGATGTGCTGGCCGTCGGGATTCCACGACGGGTTGGAGGCTTCGCCTTCGCCATTCGTAATGCGCTCCGCGTTGCCTCCTTCCGCGCTCATGCTGTAAATCTGCTGCGGTCCCGGACCACTGACGAATAAGATAATGCCGGGGTTCCGGGGATTTACTTTCGGTTCGGCCTCAATTGCGTCGCGATGGGAGACGCGGCGGAACCCCTGCCCATTGGGCTCGGCGGTAAAGATTTGGGCGATTCCCGACGCGGATGAGACGTAGTAAATCTGTTTGCCGTCCGGCGTGAAGGTAACGTTGGCGTTCAGGGATGCTTCCTGGTTATAGAAGGGGAGCGACCTTCCCGACTGCGAATCGACCATCATGATGCGTGGCGTTCCTTTGGCATAGGTTGTGAACGCTATCCGCGACCCGTCGGGCGACACGGTGGGCATGATCGAAGTCGAGCGGAGATTGGTGAGCTGCTTCTGGTTATTGCCGTCCCAATCCATAACCCAAATTTCATCGTTGCCGCTGCGGTTCGAGATAAAGTAAATGCGGCTGCCGAGAAGCGAACCAACGCCGCCACAGAACTTCTGAATGATATCGGCGGAAAACTGGTGCGCCGCACGCGTCGCGCCCGCTTCATCGAGCGAACTGGCGTAGTGCTGGGACAGAAGCTGTGCCGATGAGATGTTCTGGACGCGCGCGTCGTATACGTTGCCGTAGATCGCCAGCGCGCCGTTAACGCCGGCCGCGTAGCCGAACACGAGGTGCGTGGCGTTCACGGGCGAACCGGCCCAATCGGAAAGCGCGTATCCCTGATGGTTGTCCTCGGGGCGCAGGTCCGCCGCGCTCTGGGGATTGTTGAGCGGGTAAAGGCTCTTGGCTTTCATATCGAAGCAACCGGATTTATCGAGATCCGTAAAGAGCGTCGAGTTAAAGGTGGCCATCAGCGACTGCGCGCCGCCCGCGCCGCGGAAGTCGGGTACCGCGAGCGCAGGCTTGCCGCCACCGGCGCCGTTGATCCATGTTGTGATGTCCTGAGCCAGAAGGAGCGCCGCGCCGCACGCGAGGGCGCATAAGGAAACGATGAAAGATTTCCGCATCATTGTGTTAGCTGGAACCAGATCTCCACAGTGGCTTCGCTGCCCGTAAATGCAGTGGGCAGGGATGGTAAGGGGTTGGAATCCAAAATGGCCCGGCGGGCCGAGTTGTCGAGCAGATAACTACCGCTCGGGTGCGAGATCTGAACGTTGCCGACCGTTCCGTTACGAGCGATGGTGAACGTGATGGCGCAGCGCTGAGAAGGCGAGGCATGTACGTCCGCGCGATTCCAGTGCTGTGAAATCTGCTGGCGCATCAGGTTGGTGTAGGCTTCGAAGCGCGTTCCCAGAATGGAGGCCGGGCCGACGTCGATGCCGCCGGCGCCCTGAATTCCGTACATCGGCGAATTCATGGACTGAGCCGTTCGCGAGTAAACCTGATTCGGTTGATATGCCTGCGGCTGGTATACCGCTACGGGAGGCAATGGCTTTGGGGTGAACTTCTTCTTCTCGGTTTTGTCCGGAAGAGCAATGGCGCGCGGGTCGGGAGCCTGGGGAAGAGGCTTGGCTTTGACGGGCTTCGCCTCCTGCGGCACGATGTTATGAGTGTCGTTGGCGACCGGATTTACAGGGCCTTCGTGCCGTGGAATGGGTATGGTGGACACCATGGTGACGCCGACAGACCCGCTGCTGGGATGCTGCGCGCCCCATTGATCGGTCAGATGAAAGGCGCCCAGCGCGATGACAGCCGCAGCCATACCGACATGAGTCATGAGCGACCCTGCGAAGGCTTTGCCAAGCGGATCGCGCTGATCTTCCGGATGTATGGCCGTATCCACGTCAGCGCCTGCGGCTCTGATCTTCCAGTTCCGTGACAACGTTGATGCCGAACTTCGCGTTGCCAAGGACGCTCATAACCTGCAAGCCGACATCCATCGTGGTCTGACGATCAGCCTTGATATAGACAGCCGTCTGACCCGGATAACGCTGATGAATCGAATCGACCAGCAGGTTGAGATTGATCGGATTGTTGCCGAGAAAGATCTCGCCCGCCTTATTAATGGTGACGACAGGAAGCTCTTTGGTGGTTGCAGCGACTGTGCGGGTTTTGGGAACGTCCACTTCAATGCCGGAATCCATCGCGCGTGCCGTGATCATGAAGATGATGAGGAGGACGAGCGCGACGTCGACAAACGGCGTAACGTTGATTTCGGAAAGCGCGGCCACGCCCCGCGCTCCGCGTCCTCTGTTTCCCGGGCCTACGTTGATCGCCATCGCCGTTCGCCTCCCGCGCTAATCGCCGAAGCTGCGCTCGATCAGATTAAGAAATTCGAGGGAAAAGTCATCCATCTGGGTTCCGATCTCTTTCAGAGAATGACCGAAATGGTTGTAAGCCATGGCCGCGGGAATCGCGGCGAAAAGACCAGCTGCGGTGGCGACGAGAGCGTCGGCGATGCCGGGGCCCACGGAAGCCAGGCTGGAACTGCCCGCGCCATTGAGATTCTGAAAGGCGCGAATAATGCCGAGAACGGTGCCGAAGAGGCCGATAAACGGCGAAACGGATGCCGTCGTAGCGAGCCACCCGAGGTTCCGCTCAAGGCGGGATAACTGTTGGTTCGTACCGATCTGGAGGCTGCGGGTAATAGCCTCACGGCTCCCCAGCGATCCTCGGGATTTCACCTGGCGGCTGACTTCCTCATAGCCGGAATCGAACACCGCTACCAAGGGCGAAGGGCGAAATTGTTCGCTGGCGACCATTACGGCTTCGAGGCCGCTCGCCTTGCGGAAGGCGCGGAGGAATCGGGCATCGGATTTGCGGGCGGCCGAAAAGGCGGACCACTTCGAAAAGATGACCGTCCAGGAGTAGATCGAGAAAACAATGAGTATCGCGAGTACGACATAGGACAGAACCGATCCGTTGCTAATTAGTTCCCAATATTTCTGTAGCTGTAGCGCCGCAGGCGGACTCGCCAAATACTTACCTCCCATCCCAAATCTATCACGCGACACCGCCCCCAATCTCTGTTTGCCAAACCGCGCAATCTGTTGATGAGACGCGGCATGGAGGCGGAAAGTTGAAGATCCGGCCTACATATAATCGGACGAGTGCTGCACGAGCTGACGGTCGAAAACTACGCAGTCGTGGACCGATTACGTGTACGGTTTCACGCCGGATTGAACCTTCTGACCGGCGAGACGGGGAGCGGGAAATCCATTGTGGTGGATGCGCTCGGACTACTGCTGGGCGGCAGGGCTTCGGCAGAGGCGATTCGGTCGGGGTACGACCGGGCGCGGGTGTCGGGGGTATTCGAGACGCCGGCGAAAGCCGTGGAAGTTCTGTTGCACGCGGGGTTCGAGGGAGGGGACGCGGAACTCCTGCTGGAACGGGAGATCCTCTCCAACGGGAAGAGCCGGATTTACGTAAACAACCGGCCCGCTACGGTGGCGCTGCTGCGCGATCTTGCGGCGCATCTGGGGGATATCCACGGGCAGCACGATCAGCAGGCGCTGTTCGAGCCCGTCGCGCAGTTGGGGATGCTCGATTCGTTCGCGAAGGCGCGCGAGGACAGGCGGGCGGTGCGGGAGTTGTTCGGAGAGTGGCGCCGAATCTCGGGGGAAATTGGGGAACTCGAACGCGGTGATCAGGAGAAGCTGCGGCTGCTGGATTTGTGGCAGTTTCAGCGGCGGGAGATCGAGGCGTCGGAACTGAGGCGGGGGGAGGACGCTGAGCTTGAAAGCGAACGGCGTGTGCAGCAGAATGCCGGCCGGTTGCTTGAGAATGCGGGCGCCGCGTATGAGGTTCTGTATGAGGCTCCGGAGTCGGCGCTGGCGCTGCTCAGATCGGCATCGAAGAAGCTGGATGAACTGGCGCGGATCGATGATTCGATGGCGGCGACGCGACAGTCGATCGAGCCCGCCGTGATCGCAACGCAGGATGTGGCGTATGCGCTGCGCGATTATCTGGCTCGCGTGGAGGCGAATCCGGATCGGCTGGATGAAATCGAAAATCGGCTTGCGGCGATAGAGAAGTTGAAGCGCAAGTACGGCGGATCGGTGGATGAGATCCTCGCGTTCGGCGAGGATGTGGCAAAGAAGATTTCGGATGTCGAGACCGCGGGAGAACGGCTGGAGGAGATGCGGCGCGAACTGGCGCGGGTGAGCGCCGAATACGAACGCGCGGCGACAAAGCTGACGACGCTACGACAACGCGCGGCGACGGATATGGCGCGGCGCGTGGAAGGGGAGCTAAAGCCCCTGGCGATGGAGCGTACCGTGTTCCGCATTGTCCTGGAGCCTGCGAAATGGTCTGAGACAGGTCGCGATTCGGTTCGTTTTCTGGTGTCTCCGAATCCTGGTGAAGAGCCGAAGGCGATGGAAAAGATCGCATCGGGCGGAGAGCTTTCGCGAATTGCTTTAGCGCTGAAGACGTGTCTTGTAGGCAACGGGGCGAGAAGCGGTTCGGTGCGGACCTTGGTGTTCGATGAGATCGATACAGGCATCGGTGGCCGGGCTGCGGAGGGCGTAGCTCGGCGACTGAAGAAACTTTCCGCGGAGAATCAGGTCTTGTGCGTGACGCATGTGGCGCAGATCGCGTGTTTCGCCGATCATCACTATCGGGTGGGGAAATTTGAGCGGGACGGTCGGACGGTGGCGGAGATCGAGGAACTGAATCCGGCGGGAAGCAGGGAAGAGATCGGGCGGATGCTCAGCGGCAGCAAACTGACGCCGGAAGCCTTGAAGAACGCGGCGGAACTGATTCGCGCCGCCGCGTCTTCGGATTAACCCACACTGGATTAACCCACACCGGATTAACCCGCGCTGGTTCAGTTCGGCATCAGGGGCGAATCGATCATCTGGATAAGGCCGTGCTACTGAATGACGCCCTGAGAGTACCGGCGAGGCCAGCGAATTTTCAAGAATTGATTTTCTTCCAGTGCTCGTGCTCTTCGGAGATGCAGTAGGCGACAAGGTCGCGGTAGAGCGCTTCGATCACGTCGCCATTCAGTCCTTTGTCCTCGGCCCAGCCGCGGCGTGTTTTCAGCACCGTGGCCACACGTTCGGGCGCGGCAACTTTTGCTGAATCGGTTTTGAACTTGGCGGCGGCGCGGACGTATTCCACACGGTCGGCTATGAGCGCGACGATCTCGCGATCAATAGCGTCCATTCCGGCGCGGATCTCGTCGAGCGACCGACAATCGCCTGGCGGGATGGGCTTCGGATCGAGCGGCATTCAGGCGGTGGCGGGTTGCTTGACGCAGTATTTATCGAATGCGTCAGTCAGGACCTGCGCGATCTGATAGGCGTCGCGCGGTTCGATATCGCGGCGATGCATGAGCCACACTGGCTTGCCGTCTTTGAAGAGCGCAACCGACGGCGACGACGGCGGAACGTCCTTCAGGAGGGAGCGCAGATGAGCGACGGCGGCCTCGTCCGCACCCGCGAACACGGTGGCGGCTTTATCGGGCCGGACGCTGTGCCGCAACGCCATCGCGATGCCGGGGCGGGCCTTTCCGGCAGCGCATCCGCAGACGGAATTCGTGACCATCAGAACTGTGCCGCTGCCAGGGGCAAGCAGGCGATCGACGTCTTCGGGCGTGCGGGCCTCTTCGATACCGTGGCGCGTGAGGTCCTCACGCATGGGGGCAATGAGGATTTCCGAATAGGGCATATAGCTTCTATTGTCGCAATCACGGTATATAATCAGCCCCGAAGAGTTACTTACTATGTCCCATTCGACCACTCGCAGAGTTTTTCTGGGCGCCGCGAGCGCCGCGGCGGCATCCCGCGTCTGGGGCGCGAACGACCGGATCAATGTGGCAATCATCGGTCTCGGCGGACGCGGTACGAACCATTTGAATATTTATTCGAAGATGCCCGAGGCGCGCGTCGCAGGACTTTGCGACGTGAATCAGACGGCGAGAGAGAAATCGCAGGCGACTTTGGCCAAAAACGGCGGCGACAAGGCCAAGGAGTTCGTCGACATGCGCGAGGCGTTCGCCGATCCGAGCATTGAGGCGGTGTCGATCGCAACCCCAAATCACTGGCATGCGCTGGCGACGATCTGGGCGGTTCATGCGGGTAAGGACGTCTATTGCGAGAAGCCTGCCTGCTACAACATCCACGAAGGTCAGGCGATGATTGCGGCGCAGGAGCAGACGAAGAGGATCGTGCAGATCGGGTCGCAGCACCGCAGCATGCCCTTCAAGATCAAAGCCATGCAATCGCTGCGCGACGGCGTGATCGGGGAGGTGTATCTGGCGAAAGGGCTGTGCTTCAAGCCACGCCCGACGCTGCCGCATACGGAGGATAGCCCGACCCCTCCGGGCGTGAACTGGGATTTGTTCCTCGGACCGGCGCCGATGCGGCCGTTCAACGAGCTGCGGTTCGCATACAACTGGCATTGGTTCTGGGATACCGGCAACGGCGATATCGGCAACCAGGGCGTGCACGAAATGGGGGTCTGCCGCTGGGCGCTGGGCGATCCGCAATGGCCGAAGGCGGCCGTCGCGATGGGCGGGAAATATGGTCCTCCGGATCAGCGCGAGACGCCCAATACTCTGCTGGCGAGCTACGACTTCGGCGGGCGGGAGATAATCTTCGAAGTGCGCGGGAACGACACCAATGCGGAAGGAAGCGCGCCGCCCGCTCCACGTCCGACGGCCGATAAGCCGGCGCCGAAGCGACCCGATACGCCTATCAACGTCACTGTCGGGAATATTTTTTACGGCTTTGACGGGTACATGGTGATGAACGATACCGGATACCAGATTTACAAGGGCACGAGCAGCGAACTCGTCGCGGAAGAGAAGCCGCAGCGGGGCGAGGACTCGACGCGTCAGCATATGGAGAATTTCCTTGCGGCGTGCCATTCGCGGAAGCAGACGGATCTGCATGATCCGCTGGCGAACGCGGTGCTCAGCGCTGGGCTGTGCCACCTGGCGAACATCAGCTATCGCAGTGGCCACAAGCTGAATGTCGAGGCGGGGCCGAAGTTCACCGGAGATCCGACAGCGACCGCGATGATCACGCGCCCGGTTTATCGCAAACCGTACGTCGTCTGACCGCTTGCGGACGACGGGTTCCGCGAACGGACAGCGTTATCTGCCGAGGACGTGAATCCTCAACAGGTTAGTTCTGGAACTCCGGTTGCGCAAAGCCGAAGGCTGGAGGTGTCTGCGCCATGCCTAAGACGGAAAGAATGCGTGAGGTCCTCACGGGGTCGCCCACGCTGGAATACCTGAATCAGATGCACGCTTCCGGGTGGAAGCTGAAAGCAATTGAATGGGAGCGGGAAGCCGAGGGCGTCGAAGAAGCTGAGCCTGGCGTTTCCGGATACGTTCAGGAAGTGCCGTACGGGCTTCAGATTTCGAGCGATTCCCGGCACCTGATCGAGAGTCCGGCCGAGATGCATGTTCTCATGTGGGCAGTGAACATGATCGTGGACGACCTGCCGATGTCGGGCGTGGCCGACGAACTTAACCGGCAGGGCTTCCGGATGCGCAACGGCGCGAAGTGGACGGCGACCGCGGTGTTCGATCTGCTGCCACGGATGATTGAGGCGGGGCCGAGGATCTTCACTAAAGAGGAATGGGTGGAGCGGCGGAAGCGTCTGACGCGCGATTAGCGTTTTACTGAAATTGGCTCATTGCAGTTTACCCCGCGCTTCGACGTTCCAGCAGTCTTCGACTTTCCCGTTGCGGACGCCGTAGACGTGTTCGTGCAGGTTCACGGCGACGCAGATGTGGTTCGGGATGATGCGAATTTTTTCGCCGACGGCGAAGGAGCGTTCGGCGCGGGACAGATCAATGAATCCGTGTTCCTCGTTCATTTTGTGGAAGATGGCGCCGGGAGCTTCGACGACGCGTCCGTGACCGGGTCCGCCGGAAGACAGGCGGTCGGATGAGAAGGTCTTCGATCCGCCATCCACGATCATGCGGTCTGCGGCGACGTGGGAAACGACGGTGACCAGGACAGAGGCGGCGCAGTCTTCGAGCGCGCAAGCGCCAGAGACGACGGTGTTCATATCGTTGAACACGTAGGTGCCGGGGCGGATTTCGTTGAGTCCGGCGATTTCGTGCGAGTGGAACAGAGCTGGGGTTGATCCGCCGCTGACGATCTCGGGATCGAGACCGGCGGCGCGGAACTCACCGACGAGGCGCTCGACCACACGGCTGAGTTCCGCGAGCTTTTCCGGGTTCTGATCTTTGATATGGCCGGGGTAGAAGGTGAGGCCGCGCCAATCGAGGCCGGGCAGCGCGGAGACGGCGCGGGTGAGATCGAGAGCCTGGGCAGGTGTGACGCCGACACGAGCGAGTCCCACATCGACCTCGACCAAAACGCCGAAGCGTACTTTCGCGGCTTCGGCGATCTGTGACAGCGGGCGCGCGATTTCGAGGCTGTCCAGAGCGACGGTTACGCTCGTCATGCCTGCGACAGCCGCGAGGCGGCGCAACTTCGGTTCGCCGAATACCGGATAAGCGACGAGCACGTTGCGGGGAGCAGCCCCGACCATGACTTCGGCCTCTCCGACTTTCGCAACTGTGAGGCCGGCGGCGCCCAGCGCGAGTTGCTGCCTGCCGATCTGAATCGATTTGTGCGTTTTGGTGTGAGGACGGAGGCGCAGGTTGTGGCGCGCACAGTAATCCGCCACACGCCGGAGATTGCGCTCCATGATGTCGAGGTCGATGATCAGGGCGGGAGTATCCAGATCTTGAATGGCGATCGCCGGGTCCTGAACGCCGATCACCGGAATTTCATCCTGAGCTTGCCGTCGGGCGTGGTGTAGGTGAGTTCGAGATTCTTCGCCTTCTCTTTCTCGAGAGGGAAGAACAGGAGGCCCGTTACGGGCTTAGTGATGGGCTTTTCGGCGAGGATCTTGCGTTTAAGGATGTCCAGCATCGGATCTTTTTTCTCGCTGTTTTTGATCTCCGCTTTGCCTTCGGGAGGAGGCTCCGCCGATCCCATGCCGCCCATGTAGATGCCGCCAAGCCCGCCGCTGAATCCACCCTTGCTCCTCGGCGCTTCAGCTCCATGAACGACGAGCGTGCCCTGTCCGGCGATCTGAGAAGCGGCGAAGGGGCCGCTGTGATCGCCTGTCTGACTTGAGCGCAGCAGGAAGTCGTCGAGGTGAATGTCGACTGATCGATCACTCTTGGGAGTGAGCGTCATTTCGATAACGGTGAACATGCCTCCGAAATCGGAGCCGAAGGTCTCTTTGAGCTGTTCGGAATCGAGCACCGAGCCAGCCGCTTCAACCAGACTGTTCGCGGCGTCGCCGGACGGCAGTTTTTTGTCTCGCGCCAACGCGGCGGCCGCGAAAATGACGGCCACGGCGAGAATTCGCCTCATGCCGGAATTATAGTCCGGAAGCAGATAATGCCGATCGCGCAACCGATAAAGACTCCGGCAAGGACGTCCGTGATGTAGTGCAGGCCCAGGACAACGCGTGAGGCGGCGATGCTCGTTGCGCAGAAGATCAGGCCGGCGAGCAGATCCGGGTAGCAAAGGCCAATCGGCGCAGTGACGGCGAAGGCCATGATCGTGTGGCCGGACGGGAAGGAGAAACGGTCCGGCGGAAGGAGTTTAGACCAGCAGTGAGTTTCACTGGCGCAGGGGCGTTCGCGGCCGGTGAGGCGCTTGATGAGGTAGAAGACGAGCCACCCGAGCGTGGCGGAGATGGAGCCGGCAAGGATCGCTTCAACGCGGCGGCTGCCGCCAAAGAGCAGGAGAACGACGCCCAGGGCGATCCAGAGTCCGCCGTCCCCGGCCCGCGATGACGCAAGCATCCACATGCGAAACCAGCGGGGCGGCGCCCATCGGTTCACCCGGCTCATGATTTTGCGATCGCCCGCCGTGATCAGCCGGATCATCTGACTTCATTTTAGGAGCAACGGCGGTCGCGAATCAGCCGATTGATGTAATACAATGTAGTGCATGAAAAGCGAGGTGTATAGCTGGCGCGTGTCCTCCGATCTCAAGATGAGTCTGGAGCGAGAAGCGCGCCGGCGCGAGATATCGATGTCCGCCGCTCTCGATCTTGCAGCGCGGGAGTGGCTGGAAAAAGGCGATTCTCCCCGCAGCGAAGAAGAAGAGCAGCGCAGGCTCCAGGGCGCAGCTTTGAAATGTCTCGGACTCCTTGCGGGCGGCGATGGTCACCGATCCGAGACGGTGTCCGGGACCGTGAGGCAGCGCGTGCGTCGACGCAATGGGCGTTGACGCCCTGGTCGACACGGGCGCGATCCTCGCCTTGCTCGATCGGAACGACCGTTGGCACAGCATGTGCACGGCTGCATTTCCGAAGCTTCGATTGCCCCTGGTCACTTCCGAAGCGGTATTGACCGAACTCTTCTACATGGTGGGCGACAGCCGCCATGAAACAGACGCCGCGTGGCAATTCGTGCGCTCGGGCGCGATCCGGCTGGAGGGCATCAAAGATTCGGAATTGCCGGATATCCATGCGCTCATGGCGCAGTATTGGGATCGTCCGATGGATTTCGCCGATGCTACCCTCGTGCATCTCGCGAGACGCGAGGGCCTGTCAACGATTTTTACCGTCGATCACGCGGATTTCCAGACGTATCGGATCGAGGGGCGAAGGAAATTCCGGATTCTTCCTACGCCCCCGTTGCGCTGCTGATCCTGTTCAAGCCTTTAACAAGCCCTGGACGTAGTCGGGCTTCAGCGGCAGACGCCTCGCAATCTTTCCCGTAGCGTCGAAGAGCGCCCCCGCTATTGCAGGGGCAGCAAGCGCGTTGGCGGCTTCGGAGCCTCCGCCGTAGGCTCCCACTTCGGGCCGGTTGATCAGGACGACCTTGATTTCGGGAAGGTCAGCCATCTTCAGGATTGGATAACTGCGCCAATCGCTTGTGGTAACGCCGCTTTCATCGAACTGCACCTCTTCGAGCAGAGCCATGCTGACACCCATGACCGTCCCGCCCTCAACCTGCCGTTTTAACTGGAGGGGATTGACCACAATGCCGGGGTCGACTGAGACGGTGACCTTCTCGACGGCCACGGCGCCAGTGGACATATTGACCACGACGTGCGCCACGCAGGCCCAGTAGGTTCCGGAACGGAACATGAGCGACACGCCCTGGCCGCGCCTGATGTTGCCGGTTCCGCTCGCACGCTTGGAACGCGTCTCCCAACCTGAGTTGTCGCGGACGGATTCCAGCACGCCGATCACACGCTCTTCCTTCGCGTGGTTCAGCCGGAACTGGATCGCATCCGCGCCCGCGAGAGCGGCCGCTTCTGTGATGGCGAGTTCGCGCGGATAGTTTTGCTGGAACTGCCCGGGCGTCCGCATGCTGTGATCGCGGAGGCCAACGCGAAGCGGCGAGGACTTCTGGCCGATCTGCGGCGTACCGTAGCCGCGCTCGACGAGCACCTGCGCGCCGTCATACACCCACGGATCCTGAATGTCATTGGCGACGCCGAGGACAGAGCCTTTCTCGTCTGGCGCAGGTATCGTGGGAAGGCCCGCGAGCAGGGCGCCGACAAGGCGATCGTCCTGCATGGCAGGCATGTAATGGTCGGCCTGGTAAGCCGTGATGCGGCCCTTAGTATCGAGGCCGATCTCGATATCGGATAGCCCCGCCGGAGATTGTGTGGACCACTGGAAATCATCCGGACGCATCCACAGAACGCGTACCGGTTTGCCGACAGCCTTTGAAAGGATGACGGCCTCATCTTCTCCACCGGCGTTGCCGCCGTTGGAGCGTCCGTAGTGCCCGGGACCTGAAAACACGCGCACGACCACGTTGTCGACCGGCGTCGAGAGCATCAGGGCAATCTGGCCACGCAGCGCCTGCGGGTTCTGATTATGGGTGTAGATGAATACCGTACCGTCGGAGCGCGCGTCGGCCACCGCCATCGTTGGCCCCATTGGCGCGTGTTTCATGAAAGGAAGCTGATAGGTGGCTTTGTGCTTCTTTGCGGCATTCGCCAGTCCGGCGGTCACGTCACCCTTTGATTTGCCGCTCGTGGCTACTTTGGTGGATTTCCAGTCTGCGTCTCTGCGGAGAAAGTCGAAAAGGCGCGCGTGTCCAGGAAGGCCTCTCCAGTCTTTCCATTTCGTGCCTGACGCGACCTGTTGAGCGGCTTTGATGGCCTCCCATTCGGTTGGCGCGACGACTCCAACGAGATTTCTCTTTACGACGACCTGCGCGTTGGGATAGCGGGTCTTGTCGAGGGCGCCTGCCGAAACCAGAGTGGAACCGAGGCTCTTCGGATGCACCATGCGGGCATGCAGCATTTCCGGCAGGCGAACATCGACCGCCCACTGCTCTTTTGCGGCGACCTTGGAAGCTGTAACCGGGTTGAGGACCGATTTGCCGATGATTGTGTACTGGCTGACTGGTTTCAGGGGCGGATTGCCTTCGACCGAGACTCCGAACATCGAGGTCAGGTCGCCCTTGATCGGGATCGTGAGTTTCAGCTGCTGGCCTTTGACCAGGTCGCCGTAGGAAATGCTCTGGCCACCGCCGGAAACGACGCCGTCCTTCACGGTCAGATCGCTCTTCGGAGTTTTGAGACGTTCTGCGGCGAGGTCGAGCAGCGCCTGGTGGGTGTACGCCGCAGCTTTGCGGATATTCGGCATGCCGCTGCCGAGAAAATCGAAGGCGCCGCTGCCATCGGGCGTGCGATCGGTGTCGCCCATCACGACAGTGGTGATTGCCTCAACGGGCGCGCTCAGTTCTTCGGCAACGATTTGACGATATGCGGTGAAAGTGGTGCTTTGTCCGAAGTCGCTTTTGCCAGTGCGAATCAGAATGGTGTTGTCAGGATGGATCTCGATCCAGGATTCGGGATGCGAAGCATCGATTGAGTTGCGGGGAACGGCGCCCTTAGCAGCGTTCTTGAGGCTGTCGCCTCCGATCACTGCGAAGCCGACGAAGAGGGCTCCGCCGGTCCTTACGAAGTCACGGCGAGAGAGGGAAGCGCGGATCATGCGCGGCCTCTTTTCTGCATCGTCTGGGAGGCGCGCTGAACGGCCTGAATGATCGCGGTATAGCTTCCGCAACGGCAGAGATGCGCGGAGGGGCCCGAGGTTGTGAACGCTTCCTTGATCTGAGCGACCGTCGGCGATGGGACGCTTTCGAGCAGTTCGGTGGCTTTGATCATCATGCCGTTCTGGCAAAAGCCGCAGAGAGGCGTCTGTTCTTCGATCCATGCTTCCTGCACGGGATGAAGCGCCGTCGCTGCGTCCGTCTGAGGCAGCCCGCTCTGCTTCGCCCATCGAGCGGGGAGCCCCTCGAGCGTTGTGATCTCTTTGCCGGTTGACGCGGAAAGCGGAGTGATGCAGGACCGGATCTCTTTGCCGTCGAGCAGTACGGAGCAGGCGCCGCACTGGTCGAGCCCGCAGCCGAACTGCGGTCCGGAAAGTTCCAGATCGTTACGGAGAACGTAGAGAAGCGGCGTGTCAGGCGGCGCCTGAACGTCGCGCCTGACGCCGTTGACGAGTACGGTAGCCATGGGAGACTCCTTGAATCCGGATTACGCCGATGGATTCAGGTTCTCACAAATCGAGGGGAGCGTACGCGGGGTTCAGATTCCAGCGATGGCTTTGTTCTGCAGGATTCTCACGACAACGCGGCGATTCAGGGCCTGTCCCTGAGCCGTCCTGTCCTCGCCGACTTGCTCGCTCTCGCCCATAGCGCCGGGCGCGAGGAGGTTGGTGAGCGGAATGTGGCCCTGCTGAAGCAGAAAGCTCGCAACGTTAGTGGCGCGATCCTGGCTCAGTTTTTGGTTCAGCTGAGCGCTGCCCACGGACGACGCGTAACCTTTGATTTCGATCATGAATCCGTTGATCGTTTTGGCCTTGTCGGAAAGCCTCATTAAATCGGGCTTGTATTTTGAGTCGAGATTGGCCTTACCGTTGGCAAACAGGATAGTTGCTTCGTCCAGGATGTAGTAATCGTCGAGTTGGCCGAAGCGCGCGACGGCAGCCTCGATCGCCGCTTTATTCGCCGCAATCTGCTCCTCATTCGCGGCAATCTTCTGCTTTTGAGCGTCCATTTCTTCCTGGTGACGCTGCAGTTCCGTGTTTTGCGCCTGCAATTGCGCGTTCTGTTTCTCGAGTCCTGCCGCGTTTTCGCGAGAGCGCGTGTCTGTCTCGTGCAGACCGGCGTTGATGGCCTGCGCACGTTGCAGGTCACTGCCCTTGAACTTGACGGATGTCGCGACGAGTTGCTTCTCCGGGTTGTAGGCGCCTTCAGCCTCAATCGCGAGTCCCGGGATCAGGGCCGCCATCGTCATCTCTTTGTGCCGGAGTTTGAAGACGCCCTCCTTTTGCTCGACTTTCGTGGCGTTCGTGAGGAGGACGTTCACGTCCGGAGACCCTTCGGGTTTTACCACCAGCAGCGCTCCGCTCCTGGCTTTGATCAGGCCCTGGACTTTGGTCGTATCGTCTGCGTGGAGCAATCGCGGTAACGCAATCGCAACTAGTGTTAAGGTTCCGAACGCGAGCCGAAGATTTTTTTGGATCATGTATTTCTCCTTGGCGCGAGGGAAGGCGAGCGCTTTCAGTTCTCGTCTGGCACAGGGGTCCAGGACTTATCCGGATTGAAGCGCTCCATTTTGGTGAACTCTTCCAAAGTCTGGGGGCCGAGGTCCTTTTGATAAACCACGCCGTCGTTGCTGACGATGAAGGTGTTTATGCCCGTGACGCCATACTCGGCGGGCGCGGCCACCAAGGCGAACCCACCGATCATGATGCCTTTCACCACATAGTCCATTTCACCGAGCGGCGCGTCCGGACCCTGGCCCTTCAGGATCTTGAAGAAGTAGCCATGATAGGGCTCCGCGCTGCTGGTGTAGCCTTGTTCGATAGCCTTCGCAATGTTTTCTCCGATCGGGCCGCCCCAAGTGCCATCGGAGTTTTGCCAAGCCAGTCCGTCATGCTTTCCGGGCGAACTGACAATTCGCTGCGCGTACTGATTCACGTCGTAGACATCGCGGGACTGCTCGGAGTAATCGTCCTGGGCTTCGACGTAACCATGGCAAACATCAATCGCATCGTTCTCGTTGGCTCCGATCCGGCGGAACGTAAGCTCCTCCTGGCCGGCGCTGCTGTCGAAGAACCACTTGGTCCCGCGCTGCACGAGAGGCACCGGGAACGGCCAGTCGTCTTTGCCGACCAGAAGAAATGCGCGCTTCCCGTTCTTCGGCTCAACCGAGATGCTGTTCTTCTCATTGGCCTGAGCCGCGAAATCGGCGGCGTGCTTTTTGTCCTGCGCATATTCGCCCGTAAAGATGACGTCGGCGCCATTGGGCCCAAAGATTGCGCCCAATGCCGGCAAGTCGAATTTCGAGGCCGCTTCAATCAATGCGTTAGCGGCCTGCTGCGGCGTGTCAAACAGCTTGCCTGTCGCGGCAGGCGCGGCCGGAACAGCGGGTTTGGCTGAAGCCGGAGCCGTCGCCGCCGGGGTGGAGCTTGCGGCTTTCTTCTCGGTCGCTTGCGGCGCCGCAAACAGCATCCATAAGCAGGCGCAGGTCAGCGTCAGTACCCGGCCCGCTCGCCCTGACAGATTGGCTAAAGATGATTTCATATTGGATCTCCTGTGGTTCATGAGCGTGATGGGCTACCGGCGACGCCCACCGCCTCCGCCGCCTCGACTGAATCCGCCACCACCACCGCCGCCGCCTCGACTGAAGCTTCCTCCTCCACCGCCGAAGCTGGACGATCCACGTGAGCTGTTGCTGCGTGCGCTCGATCCGTTGTAGCCGCGCGAGCCGCCGCCGAACGCGCTCCGGTCTCCTCCACCCGATCGCGAGAGATCTCTGCTGCCGATGCGATCGGCTCCTCCGCCCAGACCACCTGTCCTGCCATTACCGAGGCCCGAACTTCCCCCGCGATTGCCCAAGCCACCGCCGCCGACACCACCACCGCGATTGCCGTAGTTGCCGGACAGACCGCCTTGCCGGCCGAGTTGCTGGCGGGCGCTTGCCTGCCGATTCTGAAGCGAATCTCCGCGCGCGGTCCCGCCGAAGCGATCGGCTGTGGCACGGTCGCGATAGGGCGCGCCGCCGCGATGCGCGGGATTGTGCTGCCAGGTATTGCCGCCGCCGGGCAGTTGTGACGGACGATTGGCGCCACCGACGCCGCCGACTCCACCCACTCCGCCTGGGCCGCCAACGCCGCCGGCTCCGCCAACTCCACCGACCCCGCCGACTCCACCAGCCCCACCTACGCCACCTACTCCACCAACACCACCTACTCCACCAACACCACCTACTCCACCAACACCACCTACTCCACCAACACCACCTACTCCACCAACACCACCTACTCCACCAACACCACCTACTCCACC
>Ga0126381_100002848_pt1 | contig 18764 bp, 15 predicted proteins | sample PanSoiMetPlot_28_FD_96465 | JGI IMG/M metagenome (GOLD analysis project Ga0126381, IMG submission 96465) | Tropical forest soil microbial communities from Panama - MetaG Plot_28 | ecosystem: Environmental > Terrestrial > Soil > Tropical forest > Bulk soil | place: Panama | collected 2016-02-17
AGGAGGCGTCCTCTCTGTCGTTACTCAAATTCTCGAATGGCAGTACTGCGATTCCAGCTGTTGCGCTACGTTGAAATAGCTCACTTCTCCAAACGATCACGCTGAGCGCCGCGACAAGGGCAAGCGATAGCACCGCTATTCCGGCAGCAGTTGGATTTCGTTGCAGCCATTTTTTTCCTCGGGCAAGGATTCCAATGCGCCGAGCTACAATTGGTTCGTGCTTAAGCCAGCGTTCAAGGTCTTCAGCTAGCGCGAGAGCCGATGTGTAACGGCGCTTTGGATCTTTCTCGAGGCTCTTCAAACAAATGGTAGAAACATCTCGATCCACTTTCGAATTCCACAGACGCGGTGCCCTTGGTTCGGTTTCCAAAACGAGCTTGATCGTTTCGTAGGTTGTTCCTCCAGCAAAAGGCGGATGGCCAGTGAGAAGGTAGTAGAATATTGCGCCGACGCCATACACATCTGTAGCACGGGTTAACATGCTGTTATTGCCGGTTGCTTGCTCTGGCGCCATGTAACTCGGCGTACCTAGCACTTCTGCGGTGCGCGTAGCAACGCTCTCAGATTCAACTAACCGGGCAAGACCAAAGTCAGTCAGATGTGGTTCGCCTTCTTTGTCGAGCAGGATGTTCCCCGGCTTGATGTCTCGATGCAGAATGCCTCGCTCATGCGCGTAATGCACGGTGCGCGCCACCTTGGCGACGAGCTCCACCGCCTGCCGGATCGACATTGGTGAACGCGTTACTACTTCATCAAGCTGGCCGCCCTCCACAAATTTCATGCTGAAATAGCATTGCCCATCGCGTTCTCCCACCTCATAGATGGGCACGATGCATGGATGATCGAGGCTTGCAGCGGCTTCGGCTTCCAGACGAAAGCGCTTAAGGTGCGCCGGTGTTGCCCACTGACCGAGGCCGATGACTTTCAATGCAACAATACGGTTGAGGCTCTTCTGCCGAGCGCGAAGTACGACTCCTTGCCCACCCCTGCCAATCTCCTCGAGCAACTCGTAGTCCCCTAATTCCCTCACCATCCGAACAGCGCGGACACTCGTTGTTGCGCCCGGCGCAGCGCCTGCATTATTTTGCTGAAGATTTTCGCAGGAGCCGCAGTCAGTAGCCCGTTTCATCCCATTTATCGGCCTAATTCATAATTAGACTGTTTAGGTGCCAAAGAGGCGACGATTTTTTCAAAGCACGGATCGCCGCGCAACGGATCCCACCAGGGCAGCAGTTTCAATTGGCCATAACTGACGGCGCCGCTGGGAAGGCGGATGGCACGTGCAAGTTGTTCGCAGGCGAGAGGTCTATCACCAACCGATGCTGCGATTCTAGCCAAACCCATGATCATTCGCGTCCCGTTGGGCACATCCTTTTCTACCGGTAGCAGCTCAACGGCGCGCCGGCCCTCGCGCAAGGCTTCCTCTTTGCGCCCCAGTGCGGAGTCGATTAAACCAAGCACGCAAAGGGAACCGGGATCGTCAGGATGGGCGCTAACCAGTTTCTCCTGTTCCGCGCGGGCGAGAGTGAAAGCAGCGCGTGCTTTGGCATCGTCTTGTTTCAGCTGAGCAATGAGACCTTCTACAAAGGCCGGACTGTATTTTACCACATCGTTACCAAAGCTTCTTTCGCCGCGACCCGCTAAAGCATTGGCAGCGGCAAAAGCATCGCGTTCGGCCAAAGCGCAGGTCAGCCATGTATTGGCGATATCCGGAATCGCAAGAGGATTTGTAGCCCGAATTGAATCGATCACTTGATGCAGAGGTCGGGTATCTGCTTTCCAGTCCAGTTCCACGAATGCACGCGACACTTTTAAATAGGCGTCATTTGGTCTGATCGCCAACTCGCGATCCACAATTTCTTCTTCCTCCCTATACCGCCGAAGATGGTCATAGCTAAAGGCGACCTGCCGCAGCAAAAGGCTGTTCCGAGGGTCGAGCTCAACTGCGCGCTCGAAATAACGCAACGCCTCTTCTTGATTACCGCCCGGGCGGTGACGCTCAATGTAACCGTTGAGTGCGAATAACCGAGCATCATTTGGCAGGTTTTGGTGAGCAATTGTCAGTTCAGCCAGTGCTCCATCATAATCGAGGTATCCTTCATAAAGATGCTGCGCACGGGCGAGGTGTGTTTCTCCCCCATCGGGACGTAACCGAAACGCGGCCTCGATCGCCGCTTTAGCTAACGCCAGACGTTCGGAAGTGCGGTCGAATCGATAGAAGTAAAGATGGTCATGAACCCAGGCAAGTTGGCAATACGCTTGGACAAATGTCGGGTCATGCGCAACAGCCTGGTTTAGCAGATTAGCCGCTTGCAACAAATACCCTTTTTCAGTATTGCTGGAATTCCAGGCCAGAACGGGATTTTTGGCGCGGCTATAAAGATCAAAGGCTGTCAGATCGGCGGTTGGAGGGCGCTCTATAGCTTCTCTTTCAGCGGGCGAGATTTTGGCGTGAAGCTGAGCCGCGACCTTTTGCGCGATCTCGCTCTGGATCGCGAACGTGTCTTTCAGATCGCGGTCGTACTCTTCTGCCCAGACATGTGCGTCGGTGCGCGCGTCGATCAACTGCGCGTTGATGTGTAGCCAAGCGCCTGTCTTACGGATGCTGCCTTCTAACACGTGAGATATGCCCAGCTCACCAGCGATCTGACGCGTGTTATGCTGATTACGATATCCCATCACGCTCGTTCGGCTGATAACTTTGAGAGCGGCAATCTTCGCCAGCTTGGTCAAAAGATCGTCCTGGACGCCGTCAGCAAAGGAGGCGTCTTCTTTATCGTTACTTAGATTCTCAAATGGAAGCACTGCGATTGAAGCGGCTGCAGGCCGACGGAATAGGTCACTCTTCCACAGGATCACGCCGATCGCCGCCACCAGCGCGAGCGACAATGCCACCAACGTGGCAGCAGTTGGATTTCGTTGGAGCCATTTCTTACCACGGTCAATAACTCCGGCGGGTCTGGCGTGGATTGGTTCGTGTCTTAACCAGCGCTCAAGATCTTCAGCTAGCGCGAGAGCCGAAGTGTAACGGCGCTGCGGATCTTTCTCGAGGCTCTTCAAGCAAATTGTGGAAAGGTCTCGGTCTATCTTTGGATTCCACAGACGCGGCTGTCGCGGCTCGGTTTCCAAAACGAGCTTGATCGTTTCGTAGGTTGTTCCGCCCGCGAAAGGGGGATGGCCAGTGAGAAGGTAGTAGAATACTGCGCCGACTCCATATACATCTGTTGCACGAGTTAACTTGATGTTATTGCCACCTGCTTGCTCTGGCGCCATGTAACTTGGTGTACCTAGCACCTCCACCGTGCGTGTAACGGTACTCTCAGATTCAACTAACCGGGCAAGACCAAAATCAGTCAGATGTGGTTCGCCTTTTTGGTCGAGCAGGATGTTTCCCGGCTTGATGTCTCGATGCAGAATGCCTCGCTCATGCGCGTAATGCACGGTGCGCGCCACCTTGGCGACGAGTTCCACCGCCTGTCGGGTGGACATCGGCGCATGGTCAACTACTTCGTCAAGCTGACCGCCTTCGATAAACTTCATGCTGAAATAGCATTGGCCATCCCGTTCACCGATCTCGTAGATGGGAACAATGCAAGGATGGTCAAGGCTCGCAGCGGCTTCGGCTTCCAAGCGAAAGCGCTTAAGGTGTGCTGGTGTTGCCCACTGACCGAGGCCGATGACTTTCAGTGCAACAATACGGTTGAGACTCTTCTGCCGGGCACGAAAAACGACTCCTTGTCCACCCCTGCCAACCTCTTCGAGTAACTCGTAGTCCCCCAGCTCTCCGAGGAGCTTTGCTAGAACGGGAGCGGTCCTTACCTGCTCCTCAGCATGTGCTTGATCTGTCTGCAGGTACTCGACAGGACCGCCGTCGGCGCCGTGGGCCGCAGCACCAGGAAGGGTCCCAAGGGCTGCTTCGAGTGCGCAGCCCGTACAAAGACCTTCCGGTGCGTCGGAGAAGATTTTCGTGCCGCACTTTCGACAAGTTCTAATTAACGTCGCCATCCTGCGCAACGCTACGCCTTAGGCCCGGACTACAGCGATCAAATGCCTGAGCTCATCTTCAACATCGCCGGGCGTCCCAACGGTGTGGGCAATCTCTTGTCGTAATAACAATTGATAGCGCTGCCGAAACCGATGAAACGCCTGCCTCACTGCATTGGAGGTCATGCCCAGTTGTCCGCCAATGTCCGCTTGCGACGGAGACCCTGGTTCGTCCGGCAGTAATTGCTTCAAGCAATCAAACAACGCGGCATTGTCTGCCGCGAGGTATTCTTTCTTCAAAAGCCCAAGTACGCGTTCTAACAACGTAGAAGCCCAGCGACGCTCATAAATTTGCTCCGCGGTGGGTGATTCAGCGAGTTCGATCCCGGTCCGTTCGTCGCCGTTTAATTCTTCCAGCGGGATGAGCCTTTGTCCTCTTCCCCGCTTGATTGCCATCGCACGACGGCGCTCGTCGGCCAGAAAATATTTTAATGCCCCGAGAAGGTAAGAACGAAAGCGCCCCTTTTCTTTGCGGACCGCGGTCAGGTTTCTATGTTCTAACAAATCTGCGAAAAATTCCTGGGTGATATCCTTTGCTTCTTCGGGACCAACACCCTTTTTTTGCACGAAGCTATAGATGGGAGGCCAATAAATTTGGCAGAGCTTTTCGAGGGCTCCTTGCGCCGTTGGCGATTCAGTTTGCGCTTCCAAGACCACACTCCAATGTGTGGTGGTAAAAGACATCGCCCATTTTTGGCCGGCACTGCGCGCGTTCTCGCTAGTCTGTTCCAGCAGATCGTATTCGCCCTGCGACAGAAAATCACTTTCGGGTGAGCTTTGAGAAGGATCAGCGGCGCTCACACCGCAATCTAAGTAAAAACCCTTAAGAAAATCAAGCCTCCAAACAATCATAAACAATGACGGCCGTTCGAACCGCCCTCCTTTGAAGGACCATTGGACCGAGTAATTTGTTGTTATCGGATGAGCCACACGTTCTTTATCGTCGGTCCCACTGCAACGGGGAAATCCGAGCTTGCAGCGGATGTGGCGCGGGAAGTTGGCGCAGAGATTGTCAGCGCGGATGCGTTTCAAATTTATCGTGGCCTCAATGCCCTTACGGCAAAACCCGAAACTGCAACTCTGGCGAAAGCACCGCATCACCTGATCGGCACGATTCCCCTCATTGAAGAAATGAATGCGGAAAAATTCCGCCGTGCTGCGATCTGCGCGATCGAAGAAATTAACTCGCGCGGCAAACTTCCGATCGTGGTCGGCGGAAGCGGGCTTTACATCAAGGCGCTGACCCACGGACTGACACCTTTACCGGAATCGGATGCAAAACTGCGTGAGAAACTCAACGCAATGAGTTTGGATGAATTGCACTCGCAACTTGCCCAAGTCGATCAAGAAACGGCGCGAAAGATCGATCTTAAAAACCGCAGACGATTGGTCCGCGCGCTCGAAATCTGGTTGCTGAGTGGAAAATCTATGTCGGAAGCCTTAGCCGCGGGCAGTGCTGTAGTCGAGGGCGTCGACGTCGGCGGCTTGGCAGATGTCCGGCGTCGGTCAGCACCGGCGGCTATAGGAGGCGGATCATGCATCCGGGATAGGGGGGTTTTCGTCTTTCGGGACCGTGAGGAGCTTTACGAACGAATCAATCAAAGAGTGGAAACTATTTTTAAGCGCGGCGTGATCGAAGAAGTGGGCGCCGCCGGGGTGACGAGTGCGACCGCGTCGCAGATGATCGGCTTGCGCGAGATTCGGGAACTCCTCGCTGGAAAAAAATCATTCCCGAAGTGCATCGAAGAAATTCAGCAAGCGACGCGCCGGTACGCCAAGAGACAGTTGACCTGGTTTCGGCGGCAAACTAATTTTACGCCGCTGAACCTGTCGTTTCTTACTCACAACGAAGCTGTGAAGTGGATCTCGCTCCGTATGCTGTCAAAGGTCGGAACAAGGGATGATTGAAGCGCCTCCGCAGAAAGCTGTAGCCGACGGCGATGACCTCGGCAGGCACGAAGCCCCGCAGCTCTTAATTCAACCGCGGTCAGCGCCCGCGTTTATGATTCGCATTTAAAATGATTGAAACGCGTCCGCAAAAATCACGAGAGCGCGCGCTACTGATCGGCTTGGAAAAGCAAGGTGTGTCCAAGTGGGACTTGCACGATTCGCTCGATGAATTGCGCGAGTTGGCGAACTCCGCCGGAGCCGAGGTCGTAGACACGGTCACACAAAAATTGCAAAAACCGACCGCGCCTTATTACATCGGTCGCGGCAAAGCGGAATCCATCAAGGAATCGTGTCAGCATCAGGACGTGACCTCGGTGATTTTTGATGATGAACTTTCGCCCGCGCAGGGGCGGAACCTCGAAAATTTATTTGCGCGCAAGGTGCTCGATCGAACGCAGTTGATCCTCGACATTTTCGCGCAGCGCGCGCGCAGCCGGGAAGGCCGGTTGCAAATCGAGTTGGCGCAGTTGCAGTATCTTTTGCCGCGGCTTACTCGAATGTGGCATCACCTTTCGCGCCAGACCGGTGGCATCGGCACACGCGGCCCAGGTGAAACACAATTGGAAGTTGACCGTCGGCGTGTGCAGGAACGAATCGCGCGGCTTGAGCGCGAGCTGGAATCGGTGCGGAAAACGCGCGCCATTCAACGACAGGGTCGAAAACGACATCAATGGCCGGTCGCTGCCGTGGTCGGTTACACGAACGCTGGGAAATCGACTTTGCTGAATCTGCTTACGGGAGCGGACGTGATAGCGGAGGACAAACTTTTCGCCACCCTGGATCCGACAACGCGCAGCTTTGTTTTACCTAACAAACAGCGGGTCCTGCTCACAGACACGGTTGGGTTCCTGCGAAAGCTTCCGCACACGTTGATTGAATCCTTTAAGGCGACATTGGAAGAGGTGAGCGAAGCGGATTTGCTCATTCACATTGCCGATCTCAGTCACCCGCGGGTGGACGAGCAGATGGAAGCGGTCGATCGAGTAATCAAAGAACTCGACGCTTACGGCAAGCAAACCCTGATCGTGTTCAACAAGATCGATAATCTGCTGAATCGCGAAATCATCGATTCCTACCTCACGCGGTTTCCTGGCAGCGCGGCGATTTCCGCGCGGACTGGAGAAGGAGTAAACAAGCTCGTCGAAGCTCTGGAGGGCGCACTCAGCTCATGGCGCTTGCGCTCGCGATTTCGGATTCCCGCGAACGAAAGCGCGTTGATCGCGGAGATCCATCGGGTTGGGCATGTGCTCGAACTGAGATATGAGGGCAACGATGCTCTGATCGTCACGCACGTTCCGCCAGATCTGGCACAAAAACTCGAGCGATATGCGGAAAGGTAGGGACATCGCGCTGCGATGTCCGGATGGCGCAGCGCGCCGTCCCTACCGTTTGGCGTTACTGTGCGGTTAGCGTGCGGATGCTCGATTCTAGGCTTCGCGCGATCTGTGACCAACCGTCACGATTGTTCGGAGTTGCTGGAAAGTTCAGAGGCTCTCCGATCATCAATCTGATTCTCACAGGTCGGGGAACCTTTCGATTTGGCGGGAGAGCCGCAAAAGTTCCAACGAGACCGCAAGGCACAACAGGAACATTTGTTTGCGCCACCAGCATGCCGAGTCCGTGCTTGAACGTCATTATTGAACCGTTCCGTGTGCGTCCGCCCTCCGGGAAGATGATGTAAATTGCTTTTTCTTCCTGCAATTTGCGGCGCAATTCTGCGAGAGCGTGCGGACCACAGTTTTTTCGCCACATCGGCAACGCGTTGAGCATGATTGCGGAAAACACGCTGATCGCTTTTGTTTGAAAGAACACGTCGCCCGCCGCGATCGGAAACGCGCGTTCACGATGACGCGGCTTTAGCGCTGCTCCAAGAACCAGCGCGTCGAGATGGCTGCAATGATTTGCCGCGAGTACGAAAGGTCCGTGTGCCGGCAGTTTCTCGCGACCGGAAATTATGAGTCGATGAGCGATCGAAAAGTAAATGCGCAATACCGAAAAGCACGCCTGTTGCGCCACGCTCTCGAGAAGCCCACTTTCGCGCCGCACGCTGCGAAACCGCTCGGCTGGAGTCAGCCCGGTGTCACGCGCTGGTTGCAGTTTCCACGGTTCCACTGGACTCACCCTCCAGAGAAAATGCGCTGCTGCTGCCCCGCCGTGAGATCGACAAAATAGCTAACGTAGTGAAAGACAGCCGGCGCAACCAGAATCAGGCTGTCAAAACGATCCAGCAAACCGCCATGACCGGGAATGAGTTTCGCTGTGTCTTTGAGACCTAGATCACGTTTAATCGAGGATAACATCAGGTCGCCGAACTGACCGACCACGCTGACGATAATGCCGAGGCCCACCAAGCAGATTGGGTTATCCAACGGGGTGTTCATCCAAATGAAATGACCGATCACTGCCACGAGCGGCGTGGTCAAGATGATCGCACCGAGCGCCCCGCCAACGGTTTTGTTTGGACTCGTGTTCGGGACAAATTTTCGATGACCGAACAGATGACCGCAGATGTACGCAAAGATATCATTCAGTTCCACGGCAAAAATGATCAACAGCAGCATCGGCCGATAGTTCCAATCATTTGCCATGTAGCCAAGGTTACCGAGCGCGCTTCCGAAAAGAGCGAATCCGAGGACACCCAGACCGACGCGTTGGATGTAGCCCTTCGGTTGATCAGGAATTAATCCACCGATGGCAATCAAAGCAACGGTCAAGGGAAACAACGCGACAAACAGCCGGTACCAGTTGTCGAGTTCGGCGAACGTGATCAGGAGAATGCCGACAACTACGATAAAACTGATGGTGCGTTCGCGGAAGAGGCCGGTGATGCGCGCATACTCCCGATAGCAAAGCAGACTCAGTGTAGCCACGGCCAGGATCGTCCAAAAAGCGCCGGCTAAAATGGGAATCAGAATGCAGAGCGCCAGCCAAATCCAGGAGCGATAACGATCCCAGAGTTCCGTTCGCGTTTCGGCAGTGCTCTTTGCTGCTCGCGTTGTGATGAAAATCAGGAGCGGTGCCAGGACCAGTAGAACAGCAGCTGTCAGCACGACAACAACTGTCACGGGACTGTCGAAAGCATGACGGAATCCAAACAATCGTTGCCAGCTCGTGTCGTTCATCTCAAAGCTCGCGCGATTCGGTGTAGCCTTCGAACCACTGTGATGAGGCAACCGGCGATTATCAGGATGAGAGCCAAGCTCATTACGCCAACATCGAAATTATCCAAGTGAAGGTTCTGCCATGATCGTGGAATGACGACGGAGTACAGGCAGGCAACGGTAATAACCAGCATCCGATGTTGCTTGGCCATTGGCCCGCAAAACTCGTTAGGCGCGCCGGCGGTTTTTCCTACGGCGCGAACGTAAGCGGTGAAGATTGCCAGAATCGTTGCGATGTAACCAAGGGTAACGTTTCCGCCCCAGGCGTAGCCTGCGCCGACCAACACTGCCGCATCCGAAACGCGATCGGGAACTTCGTTGTAAAGCTCGCCTAGTTTCGAATCGCGACCCGAGGCGAGCGCGACCATCCCGTCGAGCATGTTTGCCGTCAACCGCAGTTGCGCGCCAATCGCGGCGATGACCCAGAGGACTCGATTGTATTCAACGGAGGTCAGGCCAAGCGCCAGGCCCGCGACGAGACACGCGCACATTCCGGCAATCGAAATCGCGTTCGGCGACACATTTCGCGCGGCCAGCCACGCCGTCGCTGACTGTGCCCATCTCCGGTTTCGCGTGGCAATCGGTCGGCGATCGATCGTTTTCGCCACTGATTCGTTCATCGCGGACGGAATCCATAACAGGGTTGATGCGCGATGACCAGATAACACCTCGGGGAGGAAGTCGGGCATTCCTCGCAATATGGATGCGCTCCCTTCTTGCACAGCGCCCGTTCCTTCGAGATGATGCTGAAACATGCCTGTAACATTGGAGCAAACCGGGCCAAACGTGGTCACGCCCCGTTCCGCGTTCATTCTGCGATTCATGAGCACCGTCGCCCTATGGACGGTCGCGTTGCTGATTATGTTCTCAGGGTACGAGGTCCTGTTCTGGGTATTGATCAGTGTGTTCGGAATGATCGGGCTTTGGGAATTTTACCGGATGCTCGATCACAAGGGCCTGCCGAATTTCAAAATCACCGGAATGATTTGTGGGGCGGTGATGCTCGCCGGCAGCTTTTATTACTTTTCCAAAATCGGACCCACGGGCTCTTACGATTTCGAAGTCGCTGTCCTGCTTTTCTTCCTGCTCACAGTATTCGGACGGCAAATGTTTGCGCGGCTTAGGAACGACGAGCCGCTGCAGACAATGGCTTACACATTGTTCGGCCTGCTCTACGTGCTTTGGCTCTTCAATTTCATCACTAAAATTGTGTATCTCACTCCGCGTTCGAGCGACGGGCATCTCACCGGCCAGTTCTACGTGTTGTATTTGATTGCGGTCACGAAATTTTCCGACATGGGTGCGTATTTGACGGGAAGCGTGATTGGGCGGCATTTGATGGTGCCGCACATCAGTGGCAAGAAGACGTGGGAGGGCTTTTTTGGAGCGATTGTCTTCGCGCTGCTTTGCAGCCTCGCCCTTTACAAACTAATGCCCGGCCATTTGTCGGTGCTGAACTGGACACACGCGACTGTGCTCGGTTTGCTTCTCGGATTTGCCGCAATCCTCGGCGATTTGGCCGAATCCATAATCAAGCGCAGCACCGATGTAAAAGACTCGGGTAATCTGCTCCCGGGAATTGGCGGTGCACTCGATCTGCTCGACAGCTTGCTTTTTACTGCGCCCCTGTTGTTCTTCTATATGCGCCTCGTGATCCACGTCGCATGAAGGCGGACAGAATAACAGAATGAACAAAATGATTGCGGACTCCAGGCAATATGACTTGTGCGGGCAAGTGATCGGCGCAGCTATGAGAGTGCACGCAGCTTTCGGGGCGGGATTTCAGGAATCAGTTTACCAAAATGCGTTGATCTTGGAATTGCAGAAGTTGGGATTGAAAATTGCTGCAGAAAGACCGATCACTGTCCGTTACGACGGCCAAGTCGTTGGTCTTTTTACCGCCGACTTACTGATAAATGACTCATTGATCGTTGAACTAAAGGCGACCAATTGCTGGCCAAAGCGCACGAAGTCCAGCTGGTTAACTATCTGGTTGCAACCGGAGATTATGAGGAGCTGCTCCTAAATTTTGAAGCTGAACATTTAGAGTATAAGAAAAAATTTCGACTGCCGAAGCAAGAGCAAAGTCTTTCTCTGATTTGATCGGTTCATTTTGTTAATTCTGTTCATTTTGTTCAAATGAATCGTAAGCGTGTCGTTATCCTTGGTGCGACAGGGTCCATCGGTGAGAGCGCATTGAAAGTCGCGCGGGATATTCCGGAGCGGATGGAGATTGTCGGGCTCGCAGCGAAGAGCAACGCCCAAAAGCTGGGTGTTGCTGCGAATGAAGTCCGGCCGGAATCGGTCTGTCTTGTCGATGAATCCCAGGTCGACGTTCTTCGGAGAGCACTCGATTACAAGCCACGGATTTTCTCCGGAGAAGCGGGCTTGCTCGAGATTGCCTCCCTGACAAATGCGGACATGGTGCTCGTAGCGATCGTCGGCACCGGAGGTTTGCGACCCGCGCTAGGAGCGATCAAAGCGGGTAAGGATCTTGCCGTGGCCAGCAAGGAAATTTTGGTCATGGCGGGCGAGATCGTCATGCGCGAAGCGCTGGACAAGAGCGTGCACGTTTTGCCAGTGGACTCAGAGCACAACGCAATTTTTCAGTGTCTCGAAGGCAAGCAGTCAACGGACGTTCGCCGTATTATCCTTACAGCGTCTGGCGGCCCATTCCGCGAAACTCTGCGAAAGCAGTTCGATTCAATCACAGTCGAGGCGGCGTTAAAGCATCCGACGTGGAACATGGGACCGAAGATCACCATCGATTCGGCGACGTTGTTCAACAAGGGCCTGGAGATGATCGAGGCACACTGGCTATTTGGCGTCGAGATGAAACGTGTTGAGGTCGTCATTCATCCGCAAAGCATCGTTCATTCGATGGTCGAATTCACGGATGGTTCTACACTCGCGCAATTAAGTTATTCGAACATGTGCTTCCCGATCCAATACGCCGTGACCTGGCCGGATCGGGTCCCAAACTCGTTACCGCCGCTCGATTTTTCGAAGCTATCCAAGTTGGAATTTTTCACTCCGCGCTATGACGATTTTCCGGCTTTGAATCTGGCGCGTCGCGCGGGAGAGACCGGCGGCACATTGCCGGCGGTGATGAATGCCGCCAATGAAATCGCTGTCGCGGCGTTTTTGGACCGCAAAGTGCGTTTTCCGGAAATCTGGGGGATTGTTGAGCAAGTGATGAACGAACATACCCCCGTTGCACACCCCGATCTCGATGCAATATTGGGAGCCGATCGGTGGGCGAGGGCGCAAGCACAGGGACGCGTCGAATCGGCAAAACGTTAAAAGATTTACAACGGCAGACAGAATGGCGTGTCCAACGATTCACTGAACACCGGCTGACCACATGATTTTGCATATCGCCCGCGTCATCTTCATCCTGCTCGAGGTTCTCATCCTGTTTAACCTGCTCATCGTCGTACACGAACTCGGGCATTTTCTCGCGGCACGCTGGCGAGGTCTCTACATCGAAAAATTTGGCGTCTGGTTTGGGAAACCGATTTGGAAGAAAACAATTAACGGTGTCCAATATTCGCTCGGGTCACTGCCATTCGGAGGATTTGTTGCGCTGCCGCAACTTGCGCCAATGGACATTATCGAGGGCAAGGCCGACCTGGATCGAGCGAAACTGCCGAAGATTTCCGCGCTCGACAAAATCATTGTAGCGGTTGCGGGTCCGGTGTTCAGCCTGCTGCTGGCCTTGTTTTTTGCCGGAATCGTGTGGGCAGTTGGTCATCCAGTGAGCGAAGGCGATTCGACGACTGTAATTGGCTACGTCATGCCGGGCTCGCCAGCGGAAAAGGCTGGACTGCAACCGGGCGATAAAATCCTGTCCGTAGATGGTAAACCGGTCACGCGTTTCATGGGAATGAATGACAGCATCAGCTGGGACGTCGTGCGGAGCGAGGGCGACAAAATTGCCGTGAAGTTCCAGCGGGACGGCAAGGAGCAAACAGTATCGGTCGAACCTTACAAAGCTGAGACCCGCGGTTGGCGGAGAAAAAGTGTGCGGCAGCTGCTCATCTATCCGGCAGAAACGCCGATCATCGATAAAGTGGAGCCAAAAAGTCCTGCCGCGGCAGCCGGACTGCGTCCCGGAGACATTATCCGCGGGTTTAATCAAACTCCTATCTACAATCCGATCGCCTTGCTGGAATACATAAACAAACATCCAACCGAAGAGCTTGTGCTGCACGTCGAGCGCAACGGCTCGAAGCTGGATATTCCGGTAAAGCCGACACCGCTGCTCACGGCTGGCGAAATGAAGCCGCGAATCGGAATTCAGTGGGATACGACCGGGATCGTGTCGATCCAGCATCCGAATCCAATTGAACAAGTTTACAACAGCGTCACCAGCACTCTAAAGACGATCGGCGCCGTCGCTTCGCCAAAGTCCGATGTAAAGTTGCAACATTTGAGCGGGCCGGTCGGAATTGGTCGCATCTATTACCTGCTTTTCCAAAGCGAACGCGGCTGGCAACTGGCGCTGTGGTTCAGCGTGATTCTCAACGTGAATCTGGCGATCTTGAATTTGCTGCCAATTCCGGTGCTTGATGGTGGCCACATCGTGTTGGCGTTGATTGAATCCGTGCGCCGCAAACCGGTCAACATGCGGGTACTCGAAGTTATTCAGACAAGCTGCGCCGTGCTGATTATCGGTTACATGCTCTACATCACGTTCTTCGATGTGCAGGATTTGCCGTTTGTCCGTAAGAAGCTCGACCAGTTGGAAGCGCCGTCGCCCACGAAAAACTCGCAAACGCCTTAAAACGGCAGCGCGATTGCGAGGTTGCTCTAGTCCTCGTACATTTCAATTCTCGTGAACTATTGCAGTAATCCCCTTCAGTACCATCGCCGCGCCACGCGCGAGGTGAGGGTTGGAAACGTCGGCATCGGCGGCGACAACCCGATCCGTGTCCAGTCGATGATCACTTGTGACACGATGGACACCGAAGCGTCGATTCAGCAAACAATCGAGCTGGCCGCCGCGGGCTGTGAGATTGTTCGGATCACGGCGCCTACTGTAAAGGATGCGCGCAATCTCGAGCACATCTTGAAAGATTTGCGCGCGCGTGGCTGTAATGTCCCGATCGTTGCTGATATCCATTTCAAGCCGGAGGCAGCAATGGAGGCAGCCAAATGGGTGGAGAAAGTACGCATCAATCCGGGGAATTACGCCGACTCAAAAAAATTCGTGATCCGCGAATACACCGACGAACAATACTCGGCGGAGTTAAATCGGATTCGTGGACGGTTTTCACCACTTGTTGAATTGTGCAAGACGCGCGGAATCGCCATGCGGATTGGCACTAATCACGGGTCACTGTCGGATCGTATTCTCAATCGCTATGGCGATACGCCTCTCGGCATGGTGGAGAGCGCGCTCGAGTTCGCGCGGATCGCGCGCGATCTTGACTACCACGATTTCGTTTTCTCGATGAAGGCCAGCAATCCTAAGGTCATGATTGCTGCCTATCGGCTGCTGGTAGCGCGACTAAATGAGCTCGGCCCGGACTGGAATTACCCGCTGCATCTCGGAGTAACCGAGGCTGGTGAAGGTGAAGATGCGCGCATCAAGAGCGCGATCGGAATCGGGTCGCTGCTGGCAGATGGAATTGGCGACACCATCCGCGTTTCGCTCACTGAAGACAGTCCTCACGAAATTCCCGTGGCAAATGCTTTGATTGAGAACATCAGCAAAACGTCCAACGCACAACCCGCCTTCGCCGTGGACGGGCTCCGCCGTGGCGAGCGCCGAACGCCCAACGTCCAACTTCCGTTTGATTCGTTTTCGTACCAACGTCGCGGCACGGATACGATTGCTGTAGCCGGGGTCGCTGACCCCGGCCAACAAGTCAAACTCGGCGGCGCAGAATTGATTCGGGTCGTGGTGCGGCAGGCCAATTTCGACAAAATCGCGCACAAGATCGAGACAATGGGCGATTACAAACCTGAGATTGTTTATGAGGATGCAAACATCGTCGCGATCGATCCACGGGACGATGAGGCGATTGCCAAACTCAACGCGCAGCAAAGTGCACAGTTCGTCACCGTGACGGACGAGGTGGATCTATCGGTAATTGCCGCTTTCCGTTTGCTCGCGGCGAAGTTACGGGCGCGCCATCCGATTTTGCTAAAGGATGCGTTCCGTCATTCCGAGCAAAGTCGAGCTGCAACGCAGCCGCCGAAGGCGGAGAGGCCAGGCTTTCAAATCCCGTCGGAAAACCGTAGAGTGAATCAACGGGATCCTTCGACTCCGCTACGCTCCGCTCAGGATGACAGCAATGATTTCCTTCAGACTCTTCTCACGGCTTCAACAAATATCGGTTCGCTGCTATGCGACGGGGTCGGCGACGCAATTCTAGTCCAAGGCGAGGAAGCGCCGGGCCAAGCGCTCCGCTTGTCGTACAACACCTTGCAGGCAGCCGGCTCGCGAATTTTCAAGACTGATTATGTCGCCTGCCCGTCCTGCGGACGGACGCTGTTCAATCTGCAAACCACAACAGCGAAAATCAAAGCAGCCACCTTGCATCTAAAGGGGGTGAAGATCGCCATCATGGGATGCATCGTAAACGGCCCCGGCGAAATGGCCGACGCGGATTTCGGCTACGTCGGTGGCGCGCCCGGCAAAGTGAATCTCTACGTCGGTAAGACCGCAGTGAAATTCAACATTCCCGAAGCCGAAGCAGTCGATCGACTCAAAGATTTGATCCGCGAGCACGGGAAATGGATTGAACCTGTGCAGGAACCCACGCCTGTGGAAGTGGTTTCGTAAACGATTGCTTCTCGAACTCGTCTCGTCCGCGGTTCGGCAGGTTTGCGCAAGTTTGCGTGAACCTTCATGCTGAGGTTCTTTTTCAATCCGCGATCGGCAATCCGCATTCCGCAATCATTAAGATGTCTCGACAATACACGCTCCAACGCGCGCCGGTATCTACGTCGGTCCACATTGATTACGCCGTTGAACTGAACGAACAACAACACGCGGCGGTCACTGCTCCGCCCGGACCGATCCTTGTGATCGCTGGCGCAGGCTCGGGAAAAACGCGCACCCTTACGTATCGTGTGGCGTACCTGCTCGAAAACGGCATCGATCCGCGAAATATTCTGCTGCTCACTTTCACGAACAAAGCCGCTCGCGAGATGCTGAATCGGGTCGCGAACCTTCTGCCGGTCGATGCGAGCGGGCTCTGGGGCGGAACATTTCACTCGGTCGGCAACCGGATTTTGCGAAGGCACGGCACGGCGCTCGGTTACTCTAGCGGCTTCACCATAATGGACCGCGAAGATCAAAAGGATTTGATCAATACGGTCGTGGCGAGCGCGGGAATTGACCCCAAGGAAATCCGATTTCCGAAAGGCGATGTGCTCGCGGAAATCTTCAGTTTCGTCGTGAACACAGAGATGCCTCTGAAGGCGTTGCTTGCCGAAAAGTTTCCTTACTTCCTGCCGTTGCTCGACAAGATCGAGGACGTTCGAGACCGATACGAAAAAAAGAAAAAAGCTACGAACTCGCTGGATTTCGACGACCTGCTGCAAAAGACGCTATTGATGTTTCAGCAGCACGAGCGGATCGCCGAAATCTACCGGCGCCAATTCCAATTCATCCTGGTCGATGAATACCAGGATACGAACAAAATCCAGGCGGACCTTGTGGACCTGCTCGCGTGCGATCATCGCAACCTGATGGTGGTAGGCGACGACGCGCAATCGATCTACTCCTGGCGGGGCGCGAACTTTCAAAACATTCTTGAATTTCCGAAGCGCTATCCGGATGCCCAGGTGTTCAAGATCGAAATGAACTACCGTAGCGTACCGGAAATCCTTGAGGTAGCGAACGCTGCGATCGCTGCAAATGTTCAGCAGTTCCGGAAACATTTGAGCGCCACGCGCGAATCAAAAACGCTCAGGCCGGCGTTGGTCGCGCTCAATGATGGCTCGGAACAGGCGCAGTTTGTTGCCCAGCGAATTCTTGAGCTGCGCGATGAAAATGTTGATCTGAACGACATCGCGGTCCTTTACCGCGCCCATTATCACGCGCTCGAACTGCAGTTGGAGCTTTCCCGCCGCGGTATCCCGTACCAAATCACCAGTGGCATCCGATTCTTCGAGCAAGCGCACATCAAAGATGTGACGTCGTTCATCCGCTTCGTGGCCAATCCGCGCGATGAAGTTGCCTTTAATCGTATGGTGAAATTGCTTCCCGGAATCGGCAACCGCACCGCGGAGAATCTCTGGCACGTATGGGAGAGCGGTCTTGCTGTAGCCGGGATCGATGATCCCGGCCGGCAACAGGAATCAGATGGTGCCGGGGTCAACGACCCCGGCTACAGGCCCAACCCCAGTTACAGCAGCTGCAGCTTTGGCGAGCGCCTGCTTGCAATGAATGTCCCGACGAAATCAAAGAAACTGTGGACGCAACTCGCGCATACCCTTGATGAAATTGCACCGGGCGGCGAACCAAATTCGCCATCGGAAATGATCACTTCTGTAGTGGAAGCGATTTACGACGATTACGCGAAAGTGAATTTCCCGAATTACCAACTCCGCCGGGAAGATCTCGACCAGCTTGCGGCCTTCGCTCGCCAATTCAAAGACGTACACGAATTTCTCTCGCAATTGGCATTGATCAGTAACGTCGATGCAGAAGCCGCGCCGGCTCAGACAAACGAGAAAGAAGCAGTCAATCTCTCAAGCGTGCATCAAGCGAAAGGGCTCGAATTTCATACCGTTTTCGTGATTTGGCTGGCTGACGGCATGTTCCCCAGCAGCCGCTCGCTCGATACCCGCGATGCATTGGAGGAAGAGCGTCGCCTGTTTTACGTGGCCATCACACGCGCGCGTGATGAGCTTTATCTCACCTATCCGCACATGCGCCTGAGTGGCGGCTATGGCGATGTGTTCCAGCGGCCGTCGCGTTTCCTGCAAGAGATTCCAAACGACCTCGTCGAGGACTGGCAAGTGACGAGAAAATGACGAAATCCGAATGTCGAATGCCGAAGGAAAACCGAAGGATTAAATGACAAACAGACTGAGTGTCATTCCGAGCGAAGTCGAGGAATCTCGTAGCGAAACCGAAAAGCAATTCCGCGGGATCCTTCGACTGTGCTTCGCTTCGCTCAGGATGACAATCGCTTATTCCTGCTTTGTCATTGTTTCGGTATTCGTCATTCGTGCTTCGTCATTGCTTTGATGAATCTGTCGTTCGAAAAGAAGATTGCCGGAGTTCTCGTGCCGCTGTTTGCATTGCGCGGCGAAAACGATCTGGGAATCGGCGATCTCGGCTCGCTACGGGAGTTTATTGATTGGATTGCAGAAATCGGTTTCACGCTTGTTCAGCTTTTGCCAATCAACGAAACGGGCGCGGATAACAGCCCATACAATGCCATCAGTGCGATGGCGATCGAGCCAACGACTCTGCACCTCGCGCCAGGTTCACCCGACGATTTAACGCGCGAGGACCTTGAGACTGCACTCGCAGAAGTCGATCTCCCCAGCCTCCGCCGCGGCCGCACAAACTATCGACGAATCAAAGAACTAAAGCAGCGCATTCTCGAGAAGTCGTTTGCGAATTTCTCCGCTCGCGCCAAC
>Ga0126381_100002849_pt1 | contig 18761 bp, 17 predicted proteins | sample PanSoiMetPlot_28_FD_96465 | JGI IMG/M metagenome (GOLD analysis project Ga0126381, IMG submission 96465) | Tropical forest soil microbial communities from Panama - MetaG Plot_28 | ecosystem: Environmental > Terrestrial > Soil > Tropical forest > Bulk soil | place: Panama | collected 2016-02-17
CCCGGCGGGGCATCGCGGTGGTAGAACTCCGGGGCGATCGCCAGGTACCCGGCCGCGGCCAGGTCGTCGGTCACCCCGCGGATGTCGGAGTTCACGCCGAACAGTTCGTGTGCCACGATCACGCCAGGATCCGAGTCCCCGGCAGCGGGCCGCGCCGGCCGCGCGACGTACGCAGAAAGCACGGAGCCATCTGCGACCGGGAGACGGAACTCTTCGTTCGGAATAGTCATAAGGCCAGCATGGGCGCGGACCAGTAGTGGTAACCAGCGCAGCCTCTTACTAGTACTGCGATGACTATGCTGGGAGTCATGGCCGACAGCGGGGATCCGGTAGCGCTTGGCCAGTTGCTGCGGTCGCGGCGCGAGCGGCTCGTGCCCGCCGACGTTGGGCTGCCCGAGGGCAGCCGGCGGCGGGCCGTCGGGCTGCGCCGCGAGGAGGTCGCGCTGCTGGCGAACGTGTCCGCGACGTACTACACGTTCCTCGAGCAGGGCCGCCCGGTCCGGCCGTCACCGCAGGTTCTCGACTCGCTGGCCGCCGCGCTGCGGATGTCCGCCGCCGAGCGCCGCTACCTGCAGGTCCTCGCCTACGGGCCCGGCGGCCCGGGCGCGATAGAAGCGAAACCACCGCCGGAGCAGGTCGACACCGCCGTCCTCGACCTGATCGAGCGGCTGAACCCGTTCCCGACGTACCTGAAGGGCCGGCGCTGGGACGTGCTCGCCGCCAACGCCGCCGCGCGGGAGCTTTTCACCGACTGGGACGCCCTGCCCGCGGCCGAGCGCAACCTGGTGAGCTGGATGTTCACCGCGGCCCGCGCCCGGGAGGTGTACCTGGACTGGGAACCGGAAGCCAGGGCGATGCTCGGCAGGTTCCGCCTCGCCGCCGCCAGGTACCCGCACGACCCGGAATTCGACGCCCTCATCACGCGGCTACTGGAAGACAGCCCGCACGTGCGGGACTGGTGGCCCAGGCACGACGTGACCGCTATCGTCGGCGCCGGCACGAAGAAACTGCTCCACCCCAGGCTCGGGCCGACGGAGTACTCGCACGTCGTGCTGGCGGTCGCGGACAACAAGGACCAGACCCTCGTTACCTTCTCCCCGGCGGTGTGAAACGTGGATGATGTCGCCGCCACCCTCAACTACCTCGCGCCGTGGTCCGCGCGCAACAGGCTGTACGTCGCCCCAGGGGACCACCTGACCACCACCGAGTACGACCCGCGCACGGTGCGCGTCGCGAACGGGCGGGGCCGCGAAGCTGAGTTCACCCTGGACAGAAATGGATTCGCGCTAGTCACCCGCGACAGCGCGGTCACCGACTTCGCCGACCGATCGCGACTTGACGGGCCCTACACCGAAGAGGCTGCCGCCATCGTGCGTGACCAGACCGGCGCCGACGAGGTGGTGTCGCTCGGCTGGATGCTGCGGCGCGCCGCCGCGGACAGGAGCGGTGCGCTGCCCGCGCTGCCGCCCGCGCCCGATGTGCACGTCGACTTGCACACCAGCGCGATCGCGCGCGGCTACGCGCAGGTGCACGCCAGGTCCGCACTGCCCGCGCCGGGGGAGTACCGGCGGGCCGTCTACACCAGCCTGTGGCGCACGTTCAGCCCGCCGCCGCAGGATTGGCCGCTCGCGCTGTGCGACTACCGCAGCACCGACGACTCCGAGGGGTCCGCCAACCTGCTGTTCCGGGTCGCCGCGGTGCCCGCCAGGGACCAGATTCCCGACGTCGTGGACGAGGCGGACGCCGAGTCGGCCGCGAGCGTCTTCGCATACAGCCCCGCGCACCGCTGGTGGTACTTCCCCGGCATGCACGCGGGGGAGGCGCTGATCTTCAAGCTGCACGACACCGATCGCACGGTCGCCTGGCGGGCGCCGCACACTTCCTTCCACGACGCGACCGTGACCGGAGCACACCCGCGGGAAAGCATCGAACTGCGCACGGTGGCATTTTTTTACTGATTATCCGGAACGGGGCCATGCCGTCTGTCGCCCCTACAACCGTCTGCTGAGCCGCCACACGTAGACACTGCCGTTGCTGTCGCCGGTGGCGAGGGTCATGCCGTCGGGGCCGAACGCGACCGAGTTCACGCTCGAGTTCCTGCCTGGGTCGGTCAAGATACCCACCCGCTTCCCGGTGCCGAGGTCCCACAGGTAGGCGCTGCCCTCCGCATCCCCTGTGGCCAGTGTCTTCCCGTCTGGGCTGAACGCGACTGAGGCCACGCTCGAGTTCCTGCCAGGGTCCGTCAACGCAGCCACACGCGTGCGACTGGTGGGGTCCCACAGGAAGGTGCTGCCGTCGCTGTCGCCGATGGCCAGCGTCTTGCCGTCCGGGCTGAACGCGACAGACGTCACGTAGCCCGTGACACCGCCGTCAGGATCGGTGAAGGTAGCGACCCGTTTGCCGGTGGCAACATCAAACAGGTCGGCGCCGTGACCTACGCCGACGGCCAGCGTCTTGCCGTCCGGGCTGAACGCGAGCGACGTCAGCATTTGCCGGCGTTCACTGAGGATCGCGACTTTCTTGCCCGAAGCGAGCCGCCACAGATAGACCCTGTTGATGGAACCGGCGGCGTCACCTGTAGCCAGCGTCTTGCCGTCCGGGCTGAACGCGACCGGCACCATGCCGCCAATCCGGTCGACCGTGATTTGGCGATGCCTGCCAGTGGCAAGGTCCCAGAGGTACGCGCCGCCGCCACCGCCGCCGATCGCCAGCGTCTTGCCGTCCGGGCTGAACGCCAGCCTGGCCGGAGACTCGTTCGGTGCGCTCAAGGTGGCGAGCCGCCTACCCGTGGCGGGATCCCACAGGGAGGCGCGGTCGGTGCCGTTCGCGACAGCTAGCGTCCTCCCAGTGGGACTGAACGCGACCCAGAACACGGAGCCGAGGAAGCCGGTGTGGGGGGTCAGGGTGGCGATCCGGCGTGCGGTGACGATGCCCGGCGTCCTGGCTTTCCCCGTCGCGCTGGCCTTTGCTGCAGGACGCCGCGGAGAGCTAGGTGGGGTGTGGTGAGACGAGCCGGGGCTGGCCAAAGTAGCCACCGTGATCGCGGCGGCCGCCACCAGGGCAACCGCTGTCCCGGCCACCCCGACGCGGCGGTACCGCCTGCGCCTCGCCGGCGCGGCTTCCGTGCGGCGAGTGACATCGCCGCCGGCATGAGGAACTGTCGCGTCGGCGCCGAGGGCCGCCGCTAGCGCGCCGGCGAAGTCCTCGCAGCTTTCGTACCGGTGCTCGGGCACCTTCGCCAGCGCTCGCGCGAGGACCTGGTCGACGTCGGGCGGCAGGTCGGGCCGCGCGGCCGCCAGCGACGGCGGCGGCGCGGACAGGTGTGCCCACATCACGGCCATCGGCTCGGCGCGGGCGAACGGCGGCGCGCCGGCCAGCAGCGTGTACGCCACGCAGGCGAGCGCGTACTGGTCGGCCCGGCCGTCGACCGCACGGCCGTTGATCTGCTCGGGCGCCGCGTAGTTCGGCGTGCCCATGAACTGCCCAGGCCCGGTCAGGTCCAGCGAAGACAGCGCGTCCTTGCTCAGCCCGAAATCCGCCAGGTACACGTGGTCGGGCCTGCCTGGGCGCGTGTCCACGAGCACGTTTCCAGGCTTGACGTCGCGGTGCACGAGCCCGGCCGCGTGCGCGGCGTCGAGCGCGGACGCTACAGGCGCGATGAGCGCCATGGCCCTGGCTGGCGGCAGCGGGCCATCCTGGCGCACCACCGTCCCGAGGTCGCCACCGGACACGAACCGCATCGCGATGAACAGCACACCGTCGGCCTCGCCGGCCTCATAGACCGGCAGGATGTGCGGGTCGTCCACTGCCGCCGCGGCACGCGACTCCCTGCCGAAGCGCTGGCGGAATTCTTCGTCGGCGGCCAGTCCAGGCGCCAGCACTTTCAGCGCGACGCGTCGGCCAAGGCGTTCGTCGCGCGCGGCGAAGACCACCGCCATCCCGCCCGCGCCGACCTGCTCCTCCAGCCGGTATCCCGCCACGGTCGAGCCGGAGACGAGCCGGGTCAGCAGGCCATTGGGCGGCAGGGAGGATTCCCCGGTCACGACGGCATCCTACGGTCATCTCATGTCATGTGGGCTCATATCGGCACACATGCGCAAGGCGCGTCAGGTCGCGTGGTCGCGGACCCGCGTTCGTGCGCGGCCGAGTTCGAGGCGGGCGATGGACCGCTGGTGCACCTCGTCCGGCCCGTCGGCCAGGTGCAGGGTGCGGACGCCCGCCCACATCGCGGCGAGCGGGGTGTCGGCGGAGACGCCGGCGCCGCCGTGCGCCTGGATGGCGCGGTCGAGCACGTAGCTCGCGGCGCGAGGGGCTGCGATCTTGATGGCGGCGATCTCGGTGGCGGCGCTCTTGACGCCGGCGTTGTCGATGAGCCAGGCGGTCTTGAGCACGAGCAGGCGAGCCTGGTCGAGGGCGAGGCGTGACTCGGCGATCCATTCGCGGATGACACCCTGGCGGGCCAGTGGCTCGCCGAAGGCGGTGCGCTCGAGCACGCGGCTGGTCATCAGCTCAAGGGCACGCTCGCCCATGCCGATGACGCGCATGCAGTGGTGGATGCGGCCAGGCCCGAGGCGGGCCTGGGCGATCGCGAACCCCGACCCGGGCTGACCGATGAGGTTTCCCGCGGGGACGCGGACGTTGGCGAAGGTGATCTCCCCGTGCCCGCCGTGGGGCGCGTGGTCGTAGCCGAACACGGTGGTGGACCGCTGCACCGTCACGCCAGGTGTGTCCAGCGGCACCAGGATCATCGAATGCCTGGCGTGGCGGTCGGCGTCAGGGTTGGTGACCCCCATCACGATCGCGATCTGGCATTCGGCTCGAAGCGCGCCGCTGGACCACCATTTGCGGCCGTTGACGACATACTCGTCGCCGTCGCGGGTGATCCGCGCGTCGATGTTGGTGGCGTCTGAGGAGGCAACGTCGGGTTCGGTCATCGAGAAGCAGGAGCGGATGCGTCCCTCAAGCAACGGCACGAGCCAGCGTTCCTGCTGGTCCGGCGTGCCGAACAGGGCGAGCACTTCCATGTTCCCCGTGTCCGGTGCGGCGCAGTTCATCGCCTCAGGCGCCAGATCCGGTGACCGCCCGGACAGCTCCGCCACCGGCGCGTAATCGAGCACCGACAGCCCGGCGCCGAACTTCTCGTCAGGCAGGAACAGGTTCCACAGTCCGCGCTTGCGCGCCGCTTCCTTCAGGTCCGCCATCACCGCCGGAGTCTGGAACGGCTCGCCGACCGCCCGGTTCGCCTCGACCTGGCGCCGGTAAACCGGCTCCGCTGGGTACACCACCTCGTCGAGGAAGGCGCGCGTCGCCTCCATCAGCTCCTGGCAGCGGTCACTCGGCGAAAAGTCCATCATCGCTCCCCGTCCGGCGCCGGGAGCGAGGCGGGCGGCGCCAGCCCGCGGCCCAGCAGTTCAAGCACGTCGTCGAGCACGTCGTCGGGGACCTGCCCGCCGCCGGTCCAGGTGGCCCAGCGCAGGCCCACGAAGTTGCCGATACCCGTGTAGGCGTACGCGACGACCTCGGGGTCGAACCGGGCGTCCACGTCGCCGGCGAGCTGGGCTACGCGCACACCGCGCGCGTAGCCCCTGGCCAGGTGCTCGTAGTACTCACGGAACAGCCCGGGCGCGACGAACTCCGACTCGCGGACGATCCGGTCGATCCACGGGCGCTTGGACATCATCTCGAAGTACACGCGGAAGCATTCGCGTTCCCGCGCGCGCTGGCCGCCGCCGTCGGCCCGCTCAAGCGCGGCCTTCATCGCCATCCGCAGGTCGGCGTTGATCGCGCGGACCACGGCGGCGAAGATCTCCGCCTTGGACCCGTAGTAGGCGTAGAAGCTGCCGGTGGCCATGCCGGCCCGGGAGCAGATGTCAGCGACCGTGGTGCGGCCGTAACTGCGCTCGCCGAAAAGCTCCTCGGCGGCCGCCAGCAAGCGCTGCGCTGGCGGCCGCTCGTCGGATGTCATGCCTGTTCGCCTACCGAGGTCAGGGCGAGGAGGGGATGCCGCTGGCCGGCGCCTGCGACTCGGTCCCAGTGTAAGTGGTGATAGCGCCGGTGGCCGTTGGGTCGGTGACCAACACGGGGCCCTGCTGCTTGATGACGCCGTTGGTGATCACGCCGATGTAGGCACCGGTGGCGCCGGCGTGATCGGTGGCGGAGTAGGCGAGCGGTGCGACGAAGTCGCCCTGCGGGAGCCCGCCGTTGATCGCGTTCACCAGGTCCTGCCGGGTCGGGTTCTGGCCCGCCTTGAACATCGCCTGCACGAACGTGTACGCGACGCCCTCTCCGTAGAGCACGTTGCCGTCGAACGGCGCCTTCGCGTCGTAGGTGTCGTGCACCATCTTGAACAGCTTGGTCCAGCTGTTGGTCGTGTCGCCGACCGAGGACCCGTAGCCGTCGGTGATGATCCCCTGGGTGAGCGCGTTCCCGCTGACGGTCGCGCCGCCCTGCTTGGCGAAGGCCTCAAGCAGCCCGCCCAGCGTGATCGGGTCGGAGCCGACGTTGCTGACGACGAGCGTCGGGCTGAAGCCGAGCTTGAGGCTGTTCAGCTTCAGCAGCGCGGTGAACGCCGGGATGGAGAACGCGACGACCACCTGGGCGCCCGCGGCCTTCAGCGCCGTGACCGCCGGCGCGATGTTGATGTTGGTCGGCACGTAGCTCTGCCTGCTGACCACCTGCGACTTCGGGATCACGTAGTCAAGGCCTTTAACGCCGTCCATGCCGAACTCGTCGTCCTGGAAGAAGTAGCCGACCTTCTTGCCCGCGAAGTGCTGCTTGATGTAGTTGCCGAGGATCTTCCCCTCGCGCACGTAGTCAAGCTGCCAGCCGAACGTCTCCGGGTACTGGGCGGTGTTGTTCCAGCAGTTGCAGCCGGACGCGACGAACACGTCGGGGATCTTCTGCGCGTTCAGGAAGCTCGCCACCGCCAGGTGGGTGGGCGTGCCGAGGCCGTTGAAGATCGCGTACACGTTGTCCTGGAGCACGAGCTGGCGCACGACCGAGGACGTTGTGGTCGGGTTGTAGCCGTCGTCGAGGTACTTGTACACGATCTTGCGGCCGTAGATTCCGCCGTGCGCGTTGACGTAGGCGAAGTAGGCGGCGGACGCGGGAGCGATCTCGCTGTAGCCGGGCGCGGCGGGCCCGGTGAGCGGCTGGTGGCTGCCGATGGTGATGGTGGTCGGGGTGATGCCGGGCGCGGACGCGGTCAGGGCCGCGCTCGCGCTGCCACTGGGGCTGCTGGTCGGGCTGCTGGCGCCCGAACTCGGGGTCGAGGTGGCGGTGCTGCTCGAGCTGGAGCCCGAGCCTGAACTGCACGCGCCGACTGCGAGCGCGGCCGCCGCCACCACGGCGATGGCTGGCACGCGAAGCCGGATGGATCTCTTCATTGAGTGCCTTCTTTCATTTGCGTTTTCTTGGCGGAGGTCATCCCGAACAGGCCGAGCAGCCATCGCACTCCGCCCTGGATCCCTTGCGGGAAGACGAGCATCACGAGGATCAGCACCACGCCGTAGGCCGCGACGGGGATGTTCGACGCGACGGAACTCGACAGTCCGTGGCTGGTGGCCACGTCCGTGGCGTAGGTCGGCACGAGGACGATCAGCAGGCTTCCCCAGACCGCGCCTGGCAGGGTGCCGAGGCCGCCGATCACCGCGGCGGTCAGCAGCGCGATCGAGAGCGTGATGGTGAACGCGCCAGGCGCGACCAGCCCGGTGACGGCGGCAAGCAGCGCGCCGGCCAGTCCGGCGCAGGTGGCGCTCACGACGAAGGCGCGTACGCGGGCCACCGCCACGTTCACGCCGGCCAGCGCGGCGGCCACTTCGTTGTCGCGAACCGCGCGCCAGTTGCGGCCGATCCTGCTGCGGCCAAGGTTGGCCAGCAGCACCAGGACGATGAGCGCGACGGCCGAGCAGACCCACGCCTGCCACCTGGTCAGCGGGAAGTTCACGCCGAGGAAGCCCGGCGCGGTGTAGACGACGTTCAGGCCCTGGTCGGCGCCGAAAACACCTGGCCAGGCGAACGCGATGTTGGGCAGCGCCACGCCGAGCAGCAGCGTGGCGCCGGCCAGGTACGGGCCGTGCAGCCTGGCCGCGGCCACGCCCACCACCGCACCGGCGAGGGCGGTGACCGCGCCGGCGATCACGAGCACGCCGAGGAATGGCCAGTTGAGATGGAGCATGAGCAGCGCGGTCGTGTAGGCGCCGATGGCCATGAACGCGCCGTTGCCGAGCGAGATCTGGCCGCTTAGCCCGGTCAGCAGCGTGAGCCCGGCGACGGCCGTCACGTAGATCGCGATCTCGGCGATCTGGAAGTCCCTGAAGGCGTTCAGCTTGATGGACAAGATCGCGACAACCACGGCCGTCGCGAGCGCGGCGGCGAGGACGCGAGGGGTCGATCGCGTGTTCATACCCGCCGCACCCGGGCGCCGGAGAAGATTCCCTCTGGCCGCAGCATCAGCACCACGACGAGGATGCCAAGGGCCACGAGCGCCTGCAGGTCCGAGCCTTGTGAGCCGAGATACCCGGTCGCCAGGTTCAGCACGACGCCGAGCAGCAGCCCGCCGATGACCGCGCCCACGGGGCTGTCGAGGCCGCCGATCACCGCCGCGGTGAAGCCGTACACGAAGATCGTGTCCATGCTGTTGGGGTAGAGGAACGTGGCCGGCGAGACGAGCACTCCCGCGAGCGCTCCGAGCAGGCCGGCCAGCGCCCAGCCCACGGTGATCACCCGCGCCACCCGGATGCCAGACAGCCGCGCGACGGTGGCGTTGAACGCCGCGGCCCGCATCCGCAGGCCAGCGCTTGTGTACTTGAACCCGGCGGCCAGCAGCAGCGTGGTGACCAGCACCGCGGCCGCGACGAAGACGTCGAAGCGGGACACGCCAAGCGCCGTGGAGCCGGCTTTCAGCCCGACGATGGAGAATCCCGCGGGGAACGACCGGTATTGGCCGCCGTAGAAGACGCCGGCCAGTCCTTCGAGCAAGATGAGCAGGCCGATTGTGATGATCACGGCGTTAAGCTCAGGCTTGCCGAGCGCGGGCCTGATCACGACAAGCTCGGCCACGGCGCCGAGCACGACTCCGGCCGCGAGTGCGATCACGAAGCCGGCCCAGTAGGAGTGCGTGTGGTAGATGACCTCAATCGCGATGTAGGTGGTGAACATCGCCATGCCGCCCTGGGCGAAGTTCAGCAGCCGGGTTCCTCGCCAGATCAGCACGAGAGACAGGGCTATCGCCGCGTAGATCATCCCGAAGCTGATGCCGCTGAGCGTGAACTGAAGGAACTCGACCACTCGCTACTTCCCCTTCCTGTCGGCACAGACCAGCCGGCCACTAGAACCCGAGATAGTGATGGCGCAGCGCGACGTCGGAGGCCAGCGCCTTAGCCTCGGCCGCGGCGACGACGCGGCCGAGGTTGAGCACCACTCCCTGGTCCGCGATCGACAGCGCGCCACGGGCGTTCTGCTCGACCAGGACGACGGTGATGCCGTTTTCCTTGCTGAGCCGCACCACCATGTCCATGACCTGCGTCATGATCTTCGGCGCCAGGCCGAGCGACGGCTCGTCGAGCAGCAGCACCCGCGGGCGGGCCACCAGGGCGCGGGCGATCACGAGCATCTGCCGCTCGCCGCCTGACAAGGTGGACGCCAGCTTGCGGCGGCGGTCGGCGAGCAGGCCGAAGCGCTCGTAGGCCTGCGCGAGCGCGGCGGCCCGTTCCGCGCGCCGCGGCGCGATGCCCGGCCAGCTCATCATGCCGATCCGCAGGTTCTCCTCCACGGTGAGCTCGGCGATGACGCCCTGCCCCTCGGGAACGTGCGCGATTCCGGCCCTGGCCATGTCCTCGGGACCGCGCCCGGCCCGGTCCGTCCCGTCGAGCACCACCCGGCCGCCGCGCGGCCGCACCATGCCGCTGATCGCCCGCAGCAGCGTGGTCTTGCCCGCGCCGTTGGCGCCGAGCACCGCCGTTATGCTGCCCGCGGCGGCCGTGATCGTGACGCCGTTCAGCGCGATGACCTCGCCGTAGCCCGCGACCAGGTTCTCGACCGTGAGTGACGCCGCCCCACCCTGGCCGGCCGGGCTACTCACCGGCGGATCCGCTCGTGCCGAGGTAGGCGGCCGTCACCGCGGGGTCGGCCTGGACCTCCTGCGGGGTGCCGCGGGAGATCACCTTGCCGAAGTCCAGCACGACGAGTGAGTCGCAGACGGACATCATCAGGTCCATGTGGTGCTCCACGATGATGAGGGACATCTGCGCCGCGAGTTCGCGGATGAGCCCGCCCAGCTCGGTGAGTTCGTCTTCGGCTAGGCCGCTGGCCGGCTCATCAAGCAGCAGGAGCTTGGGCCTGGCGGCGAGAGCGCGCGCCAGCGCGACCCGCTTGCGCATGCCGTAGGGCAGCTCGCCGGGCCTTGCGTCGGCGACCGCGCCCGCGCCCACCCGCGTCAGGGCCTCGCTCGCTTCCTCGCGCAGCCTGCGCTCGTCCCGGTCGGAGGCGGGCAGTCCGAGCAGCGCCGCGAAAAAGTTCGCCTTGGCCCGGCAGCTCGCGCCGACCATGACGTTCTCGATGGCGGACATTCCCTCGAACAGGCCGACGCCCTGCAGGGTCCTGGCGATGCCCAGGCCGGCCAGCCGGTGCGGGCGCATGTTGCGGTAGCGGCGGTCGTCGACGAGAACCTCGCCCTCGTCGGGCCGGATGAAGCCGCACAGGACGTTCAGGAGCGTCGTCTTGCCCGCGCCGTTCGGCCCGATGACACCGACGACCTGGTTTGGCTCGACGGTGAGCGATACGGCGTCAAGCGCGGTCAGGCCGCCGAAGTGCACACTCACTCCGCGGACCTCAAGGACTGAACCGTGCTTCATTACACAAGTCCCAGCTTCACTTGGCGGGGCTGCTTGGCTATGAATCATCATTCAAGGCATAGCAGTGCTGCCCCGGCAAGTCTGCCCGCAGCAGTTGTTGTCGATTCGTGTCTCAACCGCAACACCGAGCGAGCGCCGCCAACCCGCCCGCCGGTTGCCGTCGCGCCCGCTTCCGCAAGCCCCATACCGCCGCGCTAGTTCGCTCTGCCACCCCCGCCGGCCTATGCCCCCGCTAGGCCCCAGTCCCGGCTCTCAGCCCCCGCCGCCTCCTCTGGAGCGTGCCCCTCCAGTCACACGGTCCACTATCTGTAATCGAACAGATTATCGTGGAGGATCCTCCCGCCTCCAGCCGGCAGGATCTTCCGCAATGATTGAGCAGCGCTCGAAAGACCCGCGCAAAACGGACATTTCGGCTACGATGGCGCGATGACAGAACCCCGCCGCTGGCCGGTCACGCTTGGCTGCCGTGGTACCGAGCCTGACCCGCACGAGACGGTCACCTGGGTTGGCACCTGGATTTCGGGAGACGAGTCCAGCAGCGAGCCGGCTTGCTGGGTGTGCGGCAATCACCCCTACAGCATGGGCCCGAGGTATCCCCGGGTCAGGGCAAGCGCGGACTGACTGCCGCTCGCCGCGAGCTTGCCGCCGCCCGGAGCAGGGCGTCTATCTGGCCGCTCACCGAACACGGGTAGCTGAGCCGCACGCAGCCGGCCGGTACCGGGTCGGCGCCGTCGGCCTCGCCGCGCGAATCGATGACCACGGGGAGCCCCGGGTGCTCGCGCTTGATGGCCGCCGCGATGCCGAGCGCGGGGTCGAGCCCGTGCAGCACCACGTCGGCGCCGGTGACCAGCGAGCACGGCTGCCCGAGCAGCAGCGGGCATGCCCGCGGGTCGGTGCCCGGCCCGGAGCAGAAGGCCACGTCAAAGCCCGCGTCGTGGAACAGGGAGAAGTCCGAGATCGCCAGCGCTGGACGGTCGTCTTCGATCAGCAGCCTGCGCTGATGCCCGGCCGCGTGCGGCGTGGACCACGCTCTCCTTGGCACCCGCTGTTTCATGTGCTCACCCCCAGCTGTCTATCGCCCCAGTAAGCGCCCTCGCCCGCGGTTGCGGCAGGGCCGTTGGTCCCTGCCCAGCGCCCTCGCTCCCTCAGAAGCACGGCTGCTCTCGGGCCCTGTCGTGGCGACATCGGGCATTGGCGTGTCGGTCATCGCCCTGGTACGCAAGCGGAACTACATCGGACCTTAATCTTGTAACGGTAGACAACGGGGTGAGGCTGGGCATAGGCAACGGGCCTGCTGTGGGGGTGAGCAGGTGTGACTCAAACGTGTGACGTCGCTATTGTCGGCGGGGGTATCGCTGGCTTGACACTCGCGGCGAGCCTGCTGCGGCAGTCGGTATCCGTGCAGGTCTTCGAGCAGGATAGCGAGCTCCGGGAGATCGGCGCCGGGATCGCGATCGCCGGTAACGCGAGTCGTTTGCTGCGGCTTCTGGGTATTGACCTGACGGAAGTTGCTAATGAGCCGCCGGCGTTTGAGGTGCGCTCGTGGCTGGACGGCGAGCTGATCTGGTCCTATTCCATCGGAGAGCGGTACCGGAAGGATGTGGGGGCGCCGTTTCTGACCCTCCATCGCGCAACCCTCCTGCGCTTTCTCGCCGCGGCGGTGCCGCCGGAACACATCAGTCTCGGTCATCAGCTGATGCGCCTGTCCGATGAGTCCGCTGGGGTGCGCCTGCATTTCGGGAACGGCGATGACCTCATCGCGCGCATCGTGGTCGGCGCCGACGGCGTGCAGTCGGCAGCGCGGCGCTACGTGTGCGGAGAGGTGACCCCTCGCCATTCCGGTGAAATCGGATTCCGGGGCATCATCCCGGCGGGGAAGGCTCCGGACCTGCCGGATCCCGCTGCTCTGCACATCTGGTGCGGGCCCGGTACGCATGCCGTCTGCTACGGGCTCGATGAGGGAGCAACGCTAAACCTGCTTGCCGTGTACCAGCCGTCCCGGCTCCCGGACTGGACAAGGGCCTCGAATCGCGCGCCGGCCACGGCGGATCAGGCGCTCGCCATCTTCGCTGGATACTCCTGGGATCGCCGCATCCTTGGCCTGGTGCGTGACATCGAAGGGGACATGAGTTTCTGGGCCCTCGCTGACCTGCCGCGCCTGCCCCGATGGAGCCGCGGCCGGGTAGTGCTCCTCGGCGATGCCGCGCACGCGCCCCTTCCCCATCAGGGCCAAGGCGCGGGCCTGGCGATAGAAGACGCGTACGCCCTCGGCGCGCTTCTCGGTACCTGCGGGCTGGCGGATTACGGCCCTGTTTTCGAGACCTTTTGGAATCTGCGCAGGCACCGGGCCGGGCGGGTCCAGGCCTATTCACGGGTCGCCGGACTGGCTTACAAGCTCACCGGCGATGCGGCGGCAAGACGAGACGCGAGCTGGGTGTCGCTGCCAGAGCGAATCGGCTGGATTCACCGGCACGACGAGGCAGAGCGGGTGAGTTCCGGATCAGCGGCAGGCTCTCTTAGCTAAGACGCGCGCGCCTGTTCGGGGAGCACGCTTAGCTAAGACGCGCGCGCCTGTTCGGGGAGCACGCTTAGCTAAGACGCGCGCGCCTGTTCGGGGAGCACGCGCTCAAGCACGCTGGCGTCGCCGCTGATCTGCAGGCCGAAGGCCGTCGCGTCGGCGACGCTGATCCCGCCGGCGAACAGGCCGAGTATGAGGCGCGGCTCGCCGGACAGGACGACGTCCGGCGCCGCCGCGGTGCCTGGCACGGTGCGCACCGAGCCGCCGGACACCTCGACGACCACGGGATTGCTCGCGGCGCGCAGTTCGATCGTCACCGGGGGTCCGTCCGGGTCTCGGTCGCGGAGGAAGAGTGAGGCCGGCCACGTGAACCAGTGACCGCGGAACTCATCGCCCCCGGCGGGCGCGGCCATGTACCTGACCCCCCAGCGGGCGAGGGCGTTCAGGACTGGCCACAGCTCTTCGCCCGCCTCGGTCAGCCGGAACAGCGTCGTCGCGACCGGCGGCGGCGCGTCTTCCCGGCTGATCAGGCCCGCCGACTCGAGTTCGCGGAGCCGGTCGGCGAGCAGGTTCGTGGCGATGCCGGGCAGCCCGTTCCTGAGATCGGTGTACCGGCACGCGCCGAGCAACGCCAGTTCCCTGACGATCAGCAGCGTCCACCGGTCGCCGACCACGTCAAGTGCCTTGGCGACCGCACAGTACTGGCCGTAGCTACGCACAGGACAAGGCTATCCACAATTAAGTTGACCTTCAAGTCTAGCGAGTTGACTTTCTAAAGCTAGAAGTAGAAAATTTCAAGCATGAGATCCAAGCCCATGATTCTCGTCGCGCTGCTGCTCGCGTCGTTCCTCGTCAACCTGGACACGACCCTGGTCAACGTGGCGCTTCCCGCCATGGTGCGGGAGCTGCACGCGACCACCACCCAGCTGCAGTGGGTCGTCGACTCCTACAACCTCGTGTTCGCCGCGCTGCTGCTCACCTTCGGCAGCCTGTCCGACCGGTACGGCCGCAAGGGCATGCTGCTCGCGGGACTGGTAGTGGTGGGGACCGCCAGCCTGATCGGCGGCTTCACCACCAGCCCGGGGCAGCTGATCGCGGCGCGGTCGGTGATGGGACTGGGCGCCGCGATGACCTTCCCCGCGACGCTGTCCCTGATCTCCAACGTGTTCACCGAGCGGAAGGAGCGGGCTCGCGCCATCGGCTTGTGGGGCGCGATCGCGGGCGTGGCCATCGCGATGGGGCCGATCGTCGGCGGCTGGCTGATCGAGCACTACAGCTGGGCAAGCATCTTCATCGCGATGGCCCCGGTGGCGGCGGTCGCGGTGCTGCTCGCGGCGCTCGTCGTGCCCACCTCGAAGGACCCGGACGCGGCCGCGCCCGACATCCCCGGCCTGGTGCTGTCGTCGGCGATGATGGCGCTGCTGGTCTTCACCATCATCGAGGCGCCCGACTACGGATGGGGCGCCCCCCGCACGGTGACGGGCTTCGGCCTGTCGGCGCTGCTGCTCGGCGCGTTCATCCTGCGCGAGCGCGCCACCCCGGACCCGATGCTCGACGTGCGGCTGTTCCGCAACATGCGGTTCAGCGCGGCCAGCGGCGCGGTCACGGTCTCGTTCTTCACCCTGTTCGGCTTCATCTTCCTGATCACCCAGTACTTCCAGTTCGTCAGGGGCTACGGACCGCTGTCCACCGGCGTTCGCCTGCTCCCTGTGGCGCTGTCGGTGGGCGTCGGCTCAATCGTCGGAACGCAGCTCGCGGTGCGGGCGGGGACCAAGCTCATTGTCACCGCCGGGCTGGTCGCGATGGCCGTCTTCTACGGCTGGGTGGCGGCATCGATCGGCGCGACGCTCAGCTACGGCGTCATCGCCGTCCAGATGGTGATGTACGGGCTCGGCCTCGGGCTCACCTCGGCGCCCGCCACCGAGTCCATCATGGGCGCCATCTCGCGGACCAAGGCCGGCGTGGGCTCCGCCGTCAACGACTCCACCAGGCTCGTCGGCGGCACGCTCGGCGTGGCGGTCATCGGCAGCGTGTACGCGTCCGTCTACGGCTCACGGCTCACCGCCACGATGCCGGCCAGCGTGCCTGGCCAGGTAGCGGCGATCGCGCACCAGTCCGTCGGCGCCGCCTACGCCGCCTCGGCCAAGGTCACCGCCCTCGGCCAGCCGGCGCTCGGCCAGGCGCTGCACGACGCGTCCACCAACGCGTTCCTGCGCGGCGTCACCATCGGCGCTCTTGTCGCCGGCGGCGTCGCCGCGGTAGGCGCCATCCTGGCGGGGCTGTTCCTGCCCGCCCAGCCCGCCGCGGCACTAGATCCCGCTCAGCCAGCCGAGCCCGGTCAGCCAGCCGAGGCCCCCGCCCACTCCGAACCCCGGCTCGGCTGAGCACCCGGACGCGTTGGGCCGTTGCCGTCGCTGGCCCCATCAGATCGGGCCGTTGCCGTCATTGGCCCAACGCGACCGGGGCTGGCCGGCGTCGCGGACGGCGCAAAGTGTGGACTATTGTGCCAAATAGGATCGACGTTTACGATCTGCTCGTGATGCGCATATCGTGGCCCGCGAGGCTCGTGATCATCGGGGTAGCCGTTTCGCTGACGGCGCTGGGCGTAACGGGCGGGAGTCCGCTCCGGGCCTTCGGCGCGGACCGCCCAGCGAGCGCCGCCGTGACGTCGTACAGCGTCACCGGGCAGCTGTTCGATGTCACCGACGTGTCGAGCACCAACGCATGGGCCGTCGGGTTTACCGGCAGCTTCACCGCCCCGAAGACGCTCATCCTGCACTGGAATGGCCAAAAGTGGTCCCCGGTGACCAGCCCGAAGCCGATAACGGGAGGGCTGCTCGGCCTGTCGACGGTCAGCGCCACCAACATCTGGGCGGCGGGCTTCGCCGGGTCGTTCGCCGGCGCGATCACGCCGCTGGTCATGCACTGGAACGGGAAGGCGTGGAGCCGTGTGCCGGGCGTGCCCTCGCTGAACGCGCAGTTCAACGTGGTCGGCCAGGCGGGAACCACCCTGCTGGCGGTCGGCGCGCTGAGCGGGCCGCCGATGCTGATCATGGAACGGATCGGGACCACGTGGAAGCGGTTCCCCGTCCCGTCCGCCGCCGGTGACCTGGAGAGCATCGCCGTCACCGGGGCCCGCAGCGCCTGGGCGGTCGGCGTCACCGTCAATCCGTCAACAGGGGCTCCTATCGGAGACGTTCTGATGCGCTGGAACGGCAGCACGTGGCACAGCGCGTCGTTCCCGCTGCACGGCACGAACGAGAACCTGTGGCACCTGGCCGTGGGACCGCACAGCGCTCTGTGGGCGGTCGGCGACAGCCACAACAGTGCGGGCACCAGCTTCACGCCGATCAGCATGGTCTTCAACGGGGCGTCCTGGCGCAAGGTCGCGGTGCCCGCGCCCGCCAACAGCGGGCTTTCCGGGGTCGCGTTCGTCCCCGGCGGGACCGCGTTGGCGGGCGGTTCCTCCGGCAACGGCAAGCGCACGCTCATCGTCCAGTGGACAGGCACGGCCTGGCGCCAGGTTGCCACCCCCAACCCCTACGCGGGCCGCGACTACATCAACTCCGTGGCTGCCGCGTCGGCGCACGATGCCTGGGCGGTCGGCGTAGGAGGCGCGGGCACGGTGGCCAACAAGACGCTCATCCTGCACTGGAACGGCGCCGCCTGGCACTGACCCAGCTGGGCTAGCCCGCGGGCGGGCGCGGCCGTTCCTTCACGCCGGCCGCCAGCAGGGTCACGACCTCGGCGATGCGCTCCGCGCGCAACTCCGGCCGCCTGATGGTGCTGTTGATCCAGCGCAGGTAGGCCTTGCGGTAGAACTGCGCGAGCGTGTCCCAGAACTGCGCGGCGGCGGGGCAGTCGTCGAGCGCCTCGGCGATGTCGGGGGCGAGGTCGCCGCGCTGCGGCCCTTCGGGGCCCAGTTCCAGGGCCACCTCGTCGCCGGCCGACAGGCCCGCCTCGCACATCCACATCGAGCCCAGCGTGAATACCCATGCGCCGTCGACAAGCTCCACCGCGCCGCGGACGAAGGCGCCGTTGATCGTGCCGTTCACCGGATGCCAGGCCTTGGCGCCCCACACCTGGTCCGGGTCGAACGGCACCGCGACGACCCCGCGCCCGCGCGGGCCGACGCTGAGAGGGGCGGCGAACCGCTGCACGCTCATCACTTCATCGTGTCAGAGAAGCCACGCTCCGTTCAGAATAAAAATCATTCATATCCGGAACGGACCGTCGCTTCTCGATTGCGCTTCATGTAATCTTGCAGGGAATGAAAAATTTATCGGACTGCAATGTTGAGTGAACAAGGTTGAGTGAACGTCTATGACTGCTGCCGCGTCCCTGCGCGAGCGCAAGAAGCTGGCCACGCACCGGCTGCTGCGCCGGGTGGCGCTGGACCTGGTCGCCGAGCGCGGACTGGCGAACGTGACCGTGGAGGAGATCGCCGAAGCGGCTGAGGTGTCGCCCCGCACGTTCTTCAACTACTTCCCGACCAAGGAAGCGGCGCTGTTCGGCGGTGACCCGGACCGGGCCGCGGTGCTGCGCGAGCGCATCGCCAGTGAGTCGCCAGGGGAGCCGGTCATCGGCGTGCTGCGCGCGGTGATGACCGACGACGCGCGGGCGGTGGCCGACGGGATGCGCGAACTCGGCGGCGACCCCGGTGACTGGCTGCGCCGGATGAAGGTCGCGCGCGCCGACCCGCACCTGCGCGCGGCGCAGGCGGCGCACATGGCGATGATCGAGCGGGCCGTGGCCGAAGGACTGGCGGCACGCCTGCACGCCGATCAGGAAACCGACCCTTACCCGGGCATCGTGGCAGCGGCGGCCGTCGGCGTGGTCCGCGCCTGCATGGGGTTCTGGGCCGGCTCCGGCGGCACGGTCGAGCTTGACCAGCTGATCGACCAGGCATTTGCGGCGCTCGGTGACGGGCTGGACAGGAAGGAAACCCTCTGATGGCCTCACCGGTTCCCACAGAGAACGGTGCGCTGCCGGGCCTCGGACGCCGTCGCATCCTGCTCATCATCGGCGCGCTCATGTGCGGCATGCTGCTCGCCGCGCTCGACCAGACGATCGTGTCCACGGCGCTGCCGACGATCGTCGGCGACCTCGGGGACGGCTCGCATATCGCCTGGGTCATCACCGCTTACCTGCTGGCCACCACCGTGTCCACCCCGGTGTGGGGCAAGCTCGGCGACCAGTACGGCCGCAAGGTCTTCTTCCAGGCCGCGATCGTGATCTTCCTGGTCGGCTCCGTATTGTCCGGCCTCAGCAGCTCGATGGTCATGCTCATCGCGTTCCGCGCGGTGCAGGGCCTGGGCAGCGGCGGCCTGATGGTCGGCGCGCAGGCCATCGTCGGGGACGTGGTCTCGCCGCGCGAACGAGGCAAGTAC
>Ga0126381_100002850_pt1 | contig 18761 bp, 31 predicted proteins | sample PanSoiMetPlot_28_FD_96465 | JGI IMG/M metagenome (GOLD analysis project Ga0126381, IMG submission 96465) | Tropical forest soil microbial communities from Panama - MetaG Plot_28 | ecosystem: Environmental > Terrestrial > Soil > Tropical forest > Bulk soil | place: Panama | collected 2016-02-17
AAGGGCCGCGGACGGTGTGTTGATGCCGGTTCCTATTGCGCCGAATGCCATAGCTTTTCTCCGTAGCGAATTTCTTCCGCTGCCTTACTGCACCGTGAACATCGAGCCAGCGATCCCTGGATCGCTGAAAGCTTTTTCCAGCTGCTGCCGAATCGTCGCTGGTTTGTTGTCCTTGTTCGGCTCGCCCTCGAATTGGATTCCGCCTGCTCCTGGTGCTGGCTGTCCCAGGCCGGCGAGAAAATCTTTCTTTGCGGCCGCGACACCCTCGTCGTAGCCCTGCTTGCGGATCTGCTCGTCGCTGACTTTCTTGATGCCCGGGCCGGCCAGATCGACCGCGGCACGCTTGACGTCGGGGAAACCCAGCTCGTCTTTGTAATCGCGCGTCACGGCCAGCTGCAGAGCGTCCTCGTACGTGCCCTTGAAGTCCGCTGGCTTGTCTCCGGTCATCGACCAGTCGAGCCAGGCCAGGCGCGTGTGATCGTTCTTGTACGCGTTGATGGCCTGCCCCAGGCCCGTCTTCACCAGGTTGACGTCGTTCTGCATGGGAGCCAGGACGGAGTCGAAGAGCGGCTTGTAGAGGGGATCGTCTTTGAGCGGGATGCCGGCCGCGGTGGGCGTTGTCCCGGTCAAGTGGCTCACCGTCGAGCGCAGATGTTCTGGAATCTGGCCCTTCACCAGCTGGTCGTAGCTGAGGCCCGTCGCCGCAGAGACGTTCTCGAGAACGCGCGCCAGAGTGTCGACGGCGCGCTGCTGCGTACGCTCCCGCTCCTCGACCTTCGCGGTGCGAGCGGTGAGATCCCGCTCCAGCTCGCCGCGCGATTCGGTGTTCTGCCGCCGCAGTTCGGCGAAGGTGATCGTCTCGCCGGCCAGGCTGAAGGTGGCATCGTCGGGGTACTTGGTCCTGTCGTCGATTACGTTTTTCCAGTTGATCGCCATGTGCTCACATTCCTGCTGGATTTCCTGCTGCGAGTAGTGCGCTGATGTCGGGCTGCGCGCCGCCTCCGCCCGGCAGCGGTCCTACGGCCGCGCTGTTGACGATGGGGCGGACAGCCTGCATGACTTGCGAGGCCTGCTGGGCTTTCTTGATTGCGCGCTGCAGTGCGCCTCTGGCTTTGCTGATGTCTTCGGCCATGTCAGGCACGCGCATCGCCGCCATGAGATAAGCCTGGGCCAGCGTGTCGTTGATCTGCTGCATCATAGCGACCAAGCCCTGCGGATTCGCACCGTCGAGCTGCTGGGTAGCGCCGCTCAGAGCCGCTGCCTGAGGTGAAGGCCCCGCCCCAGGCGGCGGCGGCGCTGCTACGCCTGCACCTGGACCGCCAGCACCGGCCAGCATTTGCAGGATGCCTTGTGCTTCGGCTGCTTGGACTGGTGGCATGCTGGTTCCCTTCAGAAGCCGTCGTGTCTTGCGACGTCGGGCGGAATGTATCCCAGCGGATCCCGCGCTTCGCCGATTTCGGGGTTAGAGGGCGTGAAGCCTTCCTGGCCTTTGCTTGGGCCCACGTAGAGCGGCGATTTGATTTCATCGCTGCTGAAGCCTGGTCCCAGCTTGTCGAGTCTGGTGCTTTTTTCGCTCATCGACGTTTCGCTCCTTGCGGGATCGGGAAGGCTCGCCAGAGGCAAGCCTCCGATCCGGATCTGGGGTGGTGGGAGGTGTGCGGAATTCTCCAGCCGCACTCAACGGGTTTTAAACCTTACGTGATCTCCGACGTGAACGCCGGCGAGTCTTTTTGCCTGCCATGGGATCTATCTCCTTTCTTCCGCCCAGCAACGAGCTTTTAAACTGCAGCTCTTTGCTGGGCTTCGTAGTCGGAGAGCAGGCGTCCATCGCGTGCATCCCCGTAGATATCAAGCAGTGTTCTGGCGCACCGCGCGAGCCACTTGTGCCGCTCGATCTCGTCAAAACCCCAAAAAATTCCGCGCTCCACCGTGAGCGGTACCGACAGCACTTCGTTCAGTGCGAGTTGCACGGTCACCATGTCCCCGCTAGCTTCGCGATACTTCACCAGCTCGAGGCCGGATACGCCGTCAAGTTGCATGCCAAAAGTGAAACGCGGATAAGAGCTCAGGTCAAAAAGTCGGTGGAAGGATGCGAGCCGGAATTTTTAACTCAGGCTCTGAAAGGGGCGCTGTACCCGCCCAGGCAGCCTTGCGGGAAAGTACAGCGCCGTGGGATAAAACGCCCAGCTTTCAAGTGGCAGCAGGAGGAGTACTCGCTTCGTCGTCGAGCAGGAGTTGCACAAGATTTTTCGCGTTCTGGTACGCGTCTTTGAGTCCGCCGATTGCCGCGCGGTTGTAGAGAATCGCGGCGAGCAGGAGGAGGAATTGCTGGTGCGACGTGAGCTCCGTGTCCAGCACCGACTGCTGCTCTTCGCCTTCCTGGTCGTCGTCCTGCTCGTCCTGCTCGTCCTGCTCGTCGCCGGTCTGGGACTGGAAGTCGGCAGCCTGCTCGTCGTCGGCCTGCTGCTTGTGTTTGCTCTCGTGCTCGTTCATGGGCTTTCTCCTCGCCGTTTTGGCAGCGTGCCGCTTCACTGACCCACTCGCCTTTGTGCTCGCCGTTTTCTTCGCTTTTTTCATTTCCGTTTACCAGCCTCTCTCACTTCTTCGATGGTCTGCAATCGGTCGGTGGAGAGATGCGTGCCGGGGAATTTGCAGCGGATGGCTGCAGATTCTTCTTCGGGCCACGTTTCGGCAGGATCCGTGGCGGTCTGCTGCGCAGGTACGCAGCGCGCAAGATCTCCCGCGCCTCTTCGTCCTTGCAGGCATCCAGCCGCTCCTGCGGTGGCGCAGCCGGGTACGGGGTTGGCTTATTCGCGGAACCCGGGTTGCAGCCGTGCAGCAGCAGCTCCCGTGCCGCGTTGTCTTTGCAGTGCAGCAGCTGCGAGAGAAATTTCGGCGTGATGCTTTTTCCCCGTCGCTTGGACAGGCCGAAGGCTTTGATCAGCAGGCTGCGATCAGCTCCCAGCCGCATGTGCTCTGGCGTTGTGTATCGCTGCATAGTTTTACCTCCGCACTCTTCGCCGGAAACCGCCCAGGCTGAGTGCTTCCTCTGGGTCGTCAATCGGCCTGACGCGATCAATGCGCCCGGCCAGGGCGTCGGCTAGCTCGAATAAAAACTCCAACGCGTCGTCGGGTGACATGCGCCTGGAGGAACAGGCCTCGTCGACTTGCGCCAGGATCTGCAGCGTGTTTTTTCGCGGCGTCATCATTGCACCCTCGCTTTCCCGTGCTGGACTTCGCGGATCACGTTTTGCAGGTACGTCACCTCGTGCAGGCTTACTTCCTCACCGCGTTTCGTCCGGTCGCTGATTTCCTGAGCACGCGGATCGTCGGGAAAGCGATCCGGCGTCCGCGTGCCATCCCAGACACCCACCTGGCTCGGTCGTGGTGGCAGACGCGACGGAGGAAGTTCCGCTTCGCGCGCACGCGCGATGTTTTTATTCCCTTTAGGTTCAATTGAGGTTCTACCTATATGCAGAATTTTTCCTGTCCCGTGGGACTCATTTTTGCGTCCCGTGGGACTCATTTTTGCGTCCCGTGGGACACATTTTTGCGTCCCGTGGGACTCATTTTTGCGTCCCGTGGGACAGGTTTTTGTAGCTGGCAAACCGTGTACTTCGTGAAGAGTTGTCGTGAAAAGTTCCGAAAGATCGGTTCCCAAGAGCTGTTCTTCGAGCTGGAAAATGTAGCCGGCATACTTTCGCCTGACGCCACGTTTTTGCTCTGCAGGACGTTTCGACTGCTTCAATAATCCGATCTCTCGAAAGACTTGGAAGATGCGCTTCAGTCGACGATCTGCTAACCCCAAATCGTCGAGAATCGTCGAGTTTGCCGGCCAACAAACACCGTCATCGTCTGACCTCTCGGCGAGATACGCGAGCACTGCTTTTGCCACGGGATTGTTGCCCAAGTTTGTTTTGCGTACTGCAGTGACCAATTTGTTACTCAAAGCCGACCACCTTTCCTGGCCAAAAAACCGTTCGTCCTGAAAAGTTCAGGAGCTGTCCGGAAATCTCTTGTTAAAGAAATTTCACGGGGAACCTAGTTTTGAACTTGGAAAAGAGCGCAGAACTGCGCTATCGTGGTTGGCATAGCCGATCCGCTGACCTTCGGAGCGTGTTAGGTTGTTTGCTTTCGCAATGAGCCAACCAACGTAGTGCAGAGGCTGTCTTTGCTCGGACAGCCTCTTCGCATTTTCCAAAGTCGATTAAACCCTTATGCCGACCTCCTGCTGACTTCCGCCGAAGTTAGCGCGTCGAGGCCACACCTGGGAATACCGATCCAGATTCTCCCTCGCGGTGAACGAAACGTGAGCCATCCCACCTGGTCGAGCAATCCTTCTGCGACCATGGCGTACAAGCGGGATGGACACTTCTCGAGCAGCGGCGCAACTTCAGGGACAGTCAAATATTCGTAGCGTGGCGCGTGGGTGGGAGAGGTGCTCATTTCTTGGCCCCCTTCCCTTCCGTTACTGCTGTCACAGCTGTGAGTGCCTGGGCCTGCTGTTGTTCTTTTTGGATCTTGCCGGCGTCGGGGTAGCCCAGCATATCCAGGCCCGTCCCAACGGGGATGATTCCACGCTCCATCAGCACCTCTGCGATCTTTTGCACGATGGCTTGCGACTTGACGTGGAAGCTTCCGTCATCCAAGAACATCTCGAAATCTTCCAGGGGATCTGTGGGCTGCTCGTACTTGATCAGCGTGAGTTTCGTTCCGTCCTTGAAGGCCATTTGCTGGGATGGCATGAACTCCATCATGCTGTACACGATGAGTTCCGACAGATCGAGAACAGCCTTCGACGCGAGCCGGCCGCGGAGCTGGGTCATGCTTTGTCCGCGTAGGACTGCGGCGTCGAACAGATCGGCTGAGAGATTGCCAGAGCCAGGATTACCCTGTCTGGCCTGAGTGAAGCCATGCAGCTCACGCTGCTTTTGTAACAATCGTTCTGGAAATTCAATCGCCTGCGCGGGGAACGCAGGAGGAGTGACGCAAGTGGGGGGAGTCGAACCTTCGTACGTGCATTTTTCCCCCGGAATACCGCCGAACTTTCCTTGCTCAATCTGGGCGCTTGCTGGGAGCAACCAGATCCCGTTGTTCATGCGATAGAAGTTTTCGTAAGTCTGTGAGTAGAGCTTCTCGGCCAGGCCTTGAAGCGAATAGCTGTAGCGCGTGGGCGGGACGGCCCAGGTGCCGTACAGCGGGGGCGTAGCCCACACTGGGACGAGCGGAGGCCTGCGGAAGGGACATTGCCCATCCGCGAGCACAACGTCCTCACAATCGACGATTACGCGGCCGCGCGGGTACTTCCAGCGATAGCGCGGCTCGACGTTCGGATCTGTCGGCAGCTCGCCGACGATTTCCCTGCTGTAGTCCAGCGCGTAGGTGGTCCGGAGCCGGCTCGCGGATCCGCGCCTGGCGGCGCTCAGGCCGGCGAAGGGCGGCATCTCTCGCCACGGTCCATTGGGCAAGCGGAAGCCGCTCGAGGCCTCGTCTCCGCGAATATCCTGCGGCGTCGAGGGAGTCCTGGGTAGCCATTTCGCGCGCTCTGGATAGCGGCGCTTGATCTCGTCCAGGTGCAGCCAATCGTCGACGATCAGGTACGACCAGTTGCAGGTGTAATCAGCGTTCGGATCGGGATGAACGCTCTTCGACTCGCGCCACTTCACCCACATCTGGCCGCGGGAGTTGCGCGCGTAAGGATCGATCCCGAAGTGCAGAAAACCGCTGCCCATGAACTCCATCGCAACGAAGGCAAACAGCAAGTGGTAGGGGATCTGCATCCGGTTCCATTGGGATTTGAATGCAGCCTCGAGGTTCTCGATCCGCTTGTCCGTTTTCTGGTTGTAGATGTAGGCCTGGGGCTGAAAATTACTCAGCTCGTTGGCGTCTTTCATGCACATCATTTGCAATTCGGGGACGCGGACGGCCGGCCGGAAGCGCGGCGCGGTGAAGGTTTCCGACAGGCAGAAGAGGGACTTCGTCTCCTCGAAGAAGTTCGTTCCCAGGACGTCCTCTCGTTTGCGATCCGCGACCGCTTGCCATTCGTCGATGTGGATGATGCGCGGATCCCGATCCGGCTGACTCTTACGTTGCGTGTTGGAGAAGATGATCATGACGGGAGCCCTAGTACAGATTTCGCTACGAGATCGAACATGTGGTCTTTCAACTTCTGCGGCGGGGGAAGGCGATCATAGGGCAAGAAGCAGGGATGCTCTTTCTTGTCCGCGTCTTTAACGCGGCCGTACTTCCAGCCTTCTACTGTCTTCTGATCGAGCCAGGCCTGGTGCAGCTCTGCGGGAGTGATATGCGGGTTGTCCAGAACGGTCTGGATCCCTGCAATGGCGCTCGTCTTCTGCCACTCTGGGGCGTCCTCCCAGTCGGGTTGCGAATAGTCGCCCAGCGCCACGCAGAGGATCCGGTTGGCTTCATGGGTAGCGCGCGCGGCACGATTGATCAACTCAGCACTCATTGGGGGACCACCTCCCTGTCGTCACCACTGCGTAAAAATCGCTGCAGCGCGCTCTCGTTCGATTTATCGTCATCGTCTTCGTCCTTGCGCGCGTCGTTCAGTTTCATCAGCAGATCCACCAGCTCCTTCATCGAACTCAGATCCAACCGGATCAGATCGCCGGCGTGCTCTGCGATCTTGTCCTGCAGCGCCAGGAACGCAGACTGCGCGTCGACTTTGCGCGCCTCGCGAAAGGCGTTGAAGATCTCGCTCAGGAGTGCGGCCGACTGGCCGGCCTGTTCCCTTTTCAGCTGCTCGGCCAGCTCTTTCTTGGTCGGCTCCTTGTCCCCTACTCGCCTCTCTCTTGGCGCGTAACTGCCTCCTGCTCTTGCTGCGCCAACTCCTGATCCTTCTGCAGGAGCTGCTGCGCCATCCGATCCAAATCCATCGGCGGATTCGGCCCCACTGCCGTCTGCGGATTGTCCCCCACCTGGAACGGGAAATGGTATGACGTGGTGCCCTCCGCCTCCGTTGGGTTCGGCCGCGGGAGCTGAATCACCTCCGCTGTCTTGCCGGGTAACGGAGGGATTCCGAATCCGCTTCCTGGGTTTGCCCCTGGGGGTGTCTGCAGGAAACCTGCCATTTCCGTCGGCAGTCCACCACCAGGGTTCCTTCCAATCCGCAGGGACTGGAAATCTGCCTCCGTTCTCGGCGTACTTAGGCCGACGATGGAGGGAGTCGAGGAGGATGTCGATCCCTGCGGGAGTTGCTGATAGGTCAATTCCCTCATCGCCATCTCTGTCTGCTGGAATCTCCATTTTTCTGCCTCTCTTTCCTTCTCTGGGCTGCGGATGATTCCGCTCTCAGAGCTGACTACGGTGACCTCGAGACTTTTCCCGTCCAGGGTGCGCGCGAACAGAATGTTGTAATCGGTGTCCGTATGCCCCATATCTCTCTGCGAGAAGGTCGCGGACCCGTTTTTCTGGCGCAGCAGCAAGGCCAGCAGCAGCGCGTACTGCATGCGCGTGGGATTGTTGACGAACTCTGGATCGAGCTGCAGGGGTTCTGGCGGAGCGGCCGCAGGCCTGCGCCGTCGTGCGGGACGCGGACTGGGGCGGCCGAACCACGTCGGCACCTCTTTCTCCACCCGGCCGTCTTGCTGAAGGGCCGCCTGGTCGGCTTGCTGCATTTCCGGCTGGTCGTCTTGCTGAACGTCCGCCTGGTCGCCTTGCTGACCGTTCAACATTTCGCCTGGCTGCACTTCCGCCTCTCCGGTCAGCTGCACTTCCGCATTGCTAGACTTCCTGCTCATTCCGTTGCTCCATTCGGCTTATTTCGTCGAGGTGATGTTGCAGGTTCATCATCAGGATTCCGCTGTCGGTGTTCATGTGCGAAACCTTGAAATCGATCCCACTCAGCTCGAGGGGATCGTCACTGATGCCAGGCTGATAGGATTCGCAGCGTTTCGGGTGCCACTGCTCCCTGGCGATCCAGGCCAACGCGCCGGCATAGAAGATCTCGTCGAAATTGGCGATTGCCTCGAATCTCCAGTTGTTCTCCCACTGCACGCTGGACATCTGGTCAACGAAGTCTTCGTCAGAAGTGACGACCTCCCTGCGCTTGACGGCGGTTAAGAAGGCGTTGAGGGCCATGCGCCTGGTGTAGTCGGTGAAGGTGAAGCCCAGGCTCTGGCTCGAGCGCAGCGGATCGACCTTGTCGTTGCGCCCTTTCCATTTGTATTGATTCGGGTACCGCTTCCGATCCCGCAGCTCGTGGTAGATCCGTACCGCGAAGCCGCCCTGGCTGTCCTCGCAGGCGATCATGGCGCGGTTGTAGTAGCAGCCGAAGGCGTAGACGGAGGCGGTGGCGAACTCCTCGCGCAGGGGAATGTGCAGCCGGCCGGCCAGCACGCCGGTTTCGCCATTCCACACCACCATGGCCAGGGTGTCGTCCTGGGGCGGTCCCTGGTCGTTCTTGTCGGCCAGGCCAACGATGACGCCGGCGAAGTAATGCGCGCCGGCCTGCGGCTCTTCGTAGATGACGTAGCGGCCGTTGGGATTCTCGCGGCCGCGCGCCTGGTGCCGGCCGTAAACCTCGAGCTCCATCTGCTGGGAATCGGTCCCTTCCGACCATTTCTTGCACACGTTCAAGTCGTCGAAGTTGAAGACCGGATCTCCGGATGCAATGAACGCCTCTTCTGGATCCCCGGGATATTCCTTGCGCCATCTGTCGAGAGATCCGCCGCATTTTGAGGGGAGAGTGATGCGGTAAAACGCCACGCGTTCTTTCGGCAGCTTCAGATCGCGCATGAGGTAGCGTTCGTATTCGTCGCGCGGCGCATCTTTCGCGATTTCCGGATCGCGGATGTAATCCGGATCCTCGTGCCAGGGTAGGAACTGCGGCAGGTACTCCGTTTCGCCGCGGACGGTAGCTTCCCACAGCTCGTAGTAGGCCTGGCCTGGTCCCTCTTTACCGTTGGGGGTTGTTTCGATGAAGACGATATTCTCGGGGTCGTCGGAGATGGTGCTGAATACAGCAGGGAAGACGTCGGCGTTGACGTAGTATGCGCTCTCGGTCGAGTGCAGGAAGGTGAATCCCAGGCCGCGGGATCCAACCACGTTGCCGGCCGTCTGCCAGGATAGCTTGCTTGGGACTTTCCAAAAGTTGATCTCCTGCTGGGTGTATTTCCAGTTCTTGGAGTTGATGGGGAGCTGCTTGGCGATGGCATGCGCCTCTTCAAACAGGGCGCGCGCCGTGATTTTCTGCTGGCCCAGGATGAGGCCGTCGGCGAAATCCTTTTCGAGGAGATGGGCCTGCATGAACATGCGCGCCAGGGTGGAGACTCCCAGTCGCCGGCCCTTGAGGAAGATCGCGAAAGGCCGGCGCTTGCGCGCCACATGCTGTTTGAGTGCATCTACGATGCGTTGCTGGGAGATATTAAGCCGGAAGGGAATAGGCCTGTTGGTCTGCCGGGATCGCACGGTGAAGCTCCCGAAAAACTTCTCTGCTTGGTACAGATCCAACATGGGTGTTCTCAGCTCCTCATGGGCGCGGTTTCCGCCCCCTGCCTTTCAAAGCGATCATGCACGCCTGGCTACACGAAAAGATGTTGCGGATCGATCCGGTTAGCGGGTCTTTCACGGATTCGCGGTTGTACCAGACGTGCTCTCGGTCAAACGGCCGGCCGCAGTTCTCGCACTTCTCCTGGTTGCGCTCTTCTTGAACGCGCGTGTCGATGCACTTGCCGGCGAGCTCGTAGTGTTTCCGCATGACCGCGTAACTTTCGAGAGCTGAGTCGAGCGGAGCGGATTCAAAGTACTCGCGCAAGGAAACTTCGTCCTGAGCCACTCCATCCCAACGCTGGTGAGCGACGGACGACATGGCCAGGGAACGCTGTTTGCTGGTCTTTCCGTTCCAGCGTTTCTTTGCCCTGGCCGCCTGGGAACTATCGGAAGCTTGTGATTTGCCCTCTACTGTCACGGTCAACATGCGCCGCCTTTCTTGTGCCTTGATAGATTCGGACTGCTTTCTGGCTGCGAGCTATGACGTGGATTTGCGGCCGACGATGGATCTCGGTGCAGAGTCTGCAGCCGAAGACGAAAAAGCCATCTTTCTCGGTCAGGAAATACATGGTGTCGCGGCTGAAGTGATTAGGGTGAGACTGTGCTCCGCACTGCAACCGGCCGTTCATAAGAAAATCACTGATCTGCGCCACGGTTAGACCTCTCCAGGCCTGCTTGCATGCGACCTGGCTGCGTGCAATTTGTCGAAAATTTTGAGTTCCCTGACGAGTCGATACGTGTCAGGATCGGAAATCGGGATCTGTCCATACTCGCAGATGGCCGGCAGTTCAGCAAGACGGCAAGCCAGCAAGATGCGCCGCCACCACAGCCAGATGGCCGATACCTCCCTGGTCGGCTCAACGCTGATTTCCGTACCGAACCCGTGGATCGCGAGCTCGTGGATCCGGTAGCCGCGGCGGACTAGCCGTCCTACGCCTTCAACGACGTTGTCGATGATCGCAGCGGTCAGACCGGCCTCGAGCCTGTCGATGACCCTTTGGAGCGCAGGCCGGTCGTCTTCGGTGAGCAGGCGGAGGGGAATCATTGGCGCACCATCCCCCTGCCTGAACAAATGGGACAGGTATCTCCGCGCGCCGTTACCTTCTGCCCGTGGCAGCGAGGACACGTCCCAGGAGCTGCCGCCTGCCCGTTAGTCTGGGCCGGCTGGCGCTGGGGCTGCACCGGGGGCTGGAACGGTATCGGAGCCGCCGGCACCGTCTTGGTCGCCAGGACGCAGCGTGTCGGGGTCACCACCCAGCATTGTCCCAGCGTGTCGACTAAGGCCTGCGCCAGGGACATCAGCTGATCCGACTCCAAGCGGATCAACTGGGGTGGATTTCCATACACTGTCAGAATTGGAGCCTGGTTGCCGGGTTGCGGTGCCTCTGCCTGCTGCTGCTGCTTGCTCGCACTCATGCGCGACTCGCGCAAAATACTCATCGGTCCCTTCCCCCTCATTCATCGGAGGATACGGAGAATCGTCGCCGCCTCCGGTAAGAAAGGCGTGCTGTTCGTTTCCTGTGACCAAAATGGTCAGGCGTTTCTCAGTGCTGGACTCGGAAATGATGGCCTCGATCCCCTCGAGCAGTTCCTTTTCGGCCTGGGGATCGTGGTGCTGCTGGCCTTCCTCTTTCCACTTGTCGTCGTACTTGTCCGGATACTTGATCTGACCAATTTGAAATGGAGTGGCGAAGGTCTTCTCGTTGCCGTCCTTGTCCTTGGTGGTGACCTGGTAGGCAGTCGGGCACTCGTTCTCCTCGATCCAGCGCATGCGTGCGTCCCGCAGCCGTTTTCGCTGCGCGACGAAGTCCTCCGCTGCGTACTGGGAGACTAGGCTCGCGAGGTTGAGGGGATCTCGATCAGCCATAACAAGTTACCTTAACAATTCAACTGCTCAAAAGGACTAACACGCAACGTTTTGACAGCATCAGTCCCAATGGAGCGCAGGAACCCCGTTAAGCCTTGCGTGGCTGGAGAATGCGCCAAAGTAACACACCGGGTAGTAACGGCGCAATATAGCGTTCTTAGAAAAGGTCGCCCTGTTTGGGCGGGGGAGGAGGAGGCTGTTTTTCTGGCGTCGAATGCTTCGGCTTATTCAGGCAATCGAGGCAGGGACCGCGGCGGCCGCCGTCTACGCGATGCAGCGTCTCTTTGTGGCAGACCTTGCACCAGCAGCTCGCCGCCAGGGTGTTCTTGGTGTAGTGCTCAGACATTTAACTTCCCCAGCTCTAGATCGCGTAATTGGTGAACATGGAAGCAATTCGGGTGCAGGTTCACGTAGTCTGTCTTGCGCGGCAAGAGGATCGCGCCTTCAAACTCCGAACCCGCACCCGGCACCAGGTCGTACCAGGCCGTGTAAATCTCGTCCCAGGTGGGATAGCGCCGGGGGTGGCTGACGGAAAGATGCCAGAAGCCGTCGTCCTTGGTGACACAAGCGCCGACCTCTCCCCAGACATACCAGTTGCCGGGATGGGGATGGCGGATCTGTTTCCAGTTAGCTTTTGGCTGGAGGCGAATCATCGATCTCCTCGTCTCTGATCCGGTAGGCTGCGGTGTAAGCATGGCAGGCACCGCAATAGCCTTCCTTCAGGTCATTCGGATTGTGGCTCACCATGCCGCACTTCGAGCAGGTGAATGTCGGAGTTGTTTGTGACGGTGTGGACATACTCACTCCTCTAGAGATGTTTCCTCGAAAAGCCAGTCGGAATCGCACTGCAGCAGCTCTGCCGCTTTCGCGCGGATCGGCGGGGTGGGTGTTCTGTACCCATTGATAATGCGGCTCAGGTGAGCCTCGTCGATGCCCAGGCGTTGAGCCAGACGGTTCTGCTTGATACCCAGGGAAAAGAGACGCGTTTTGAAATTCACGTAGATGGTTTTCACGGCTTTATTTTTCACGGCTTTACTTCCTTCAGCACCCAGTTCTTTGTTGCGTCCAGGTACGCGATGTAAAAGGGAAGGGGATAGAGTGCAGCGCAGGCTGTCATCTTCACACGCGCGTCATCTTCGGTGTAGTCCGTCTCGTAAAAGACACCGGCCTTGCTTTGTTTGGTCTGGGTGCCTTTGACGTCGAAGATCTGCAGCTCGCAGGTAGAGAGCATGACGTCGAAATCCGGGGTGTAGTAGCAGCGTTCCCCGATCTTGAAAGACATGCCCTCGTAGGCCCACCAGAGGATCTCGCCCACCTGGCGGCGCAGCTCGAGGTGCTCTGAGAATTGCGTCTCCGTGCGGTTCATCCCCAGATCGCGCTTCTGTCCCAGCGCGCGTCCGGAAACCTTCACCGCGACCGTGGTCAGCGATTCGTCGTTAAAGCGCCAATCATTTCGTCTTGCCATCTTGCTGACTCACAAGTCGGAAGCCGTTTTCAAAGCCCAGGATCCGCGCCTTCAGGACGTTGGAATAGTCCTCCATGTAGCGGAGCTGGCGAGAGAGCAGGTTCTGTTCGCCTCGAGAAAGGCGGCTGAACTCCGCGGAGCGCGTGAAGCCGACGAGATTCTTGCGTCTAATCTCAAGGTAGAAGCGTTCGCTGAGTACCTTTTCCTGCCAGGGCTTAATTTCAGGAAGCATATTTGGTGCCCTGTTCCTTCGCGTCGGCGATCTTCTCACGGAGATGGCTGGAGATCATGTCCAGCAATTTCAGCAGCTCGTCGACAGCTCCAGGTTCAAACTCTCCTTCCAAGCTGCACAGCGCCCGGCCTGCTGGTTTGAAGCTGATATCGAACCCTGCCCTGATTAACAGCGTGAAGTTGGGTTCCGTAGCCATGGGGGAAATCACCTCTTTTGGAACCAATGTATATTCGCGCGGACGGTGGACTCGGGGCCGTACTCGACAAACCCGGCCGATTCCAGGCCGGTGAGGCGGTTGCGGAAAGAGGAAGACTCGGATGTCGCCACTCCGACTCTCTCAGCCAGCGTCTTCCGATCCAGGAGCTGGTTCTCAGGGAAGTCATAGGCCTGGATCATCAGGTGATAGAGGATGTCCACTTCCGGCCGGCTGTAATGCTTTGCGAATCGCTTCATCAGCTCTGACCAGTCCAATGGTGGTTCGGGGCCGCTGGGGGCCTCCAGCGTCTCAGTTGCTCTGACCCCCGCGCCCCCAGGCACTTTGAGGAGCATCTTTCGTTTGATGAGGAGTGCCAGGGAGCTACGGTAGGCACTAGACTTGGGGCTGAATCGAGCGACGATGGCAAGCCACTGACGCGGAACGATATGGATCTCCTGGGCGCTGAGAGTGCGGAGGGCGATAGCGACGGCTTTCGCGCCCGGGGTGAGCGGAATTAAGGTTGCGGCCGCGGAGGCCTGCTCTGCCGTGAACCCCTTGATAAGAGTGTTTATCGAGACATTGCTGCGTTCAAAAATAGCCAGCATGGCGGCCATTTGCTTCTGAATGATCTGCTGATTCTTGATGAGCTGCTCAATTCCAGACACAGATTTGGGGGGCATGCGTGGTTACCGTCCTAAATTTTTCAGGAAAAGTCCTCGTTTTTTCTGACCGCTAGATACTATGCTGAATGCGCGGCTGTCCGCAATGGCGAATGTTCGGCAAGACGGAAAGGCGGATATCCGGCAAGACGGAAAGGCTAAAGTGGATGAAGCAAACAGGCATTGAATACGTGGACTCGAGCTGGAACCCGATCCGTGGGTGCAAGGCAAAGAGTGAGGGATGCGCGAACTGCTGGGCGGAACGGATCGCCGGCCGGTTCTCGATCAAGCAACAGAAGGGCAGCAAGGATGAGGAGGAGGACGGCCGCTTTGGGCCGCGGCCAGGGATCATGTCCAGCATCGCCAAGATCGACGCCCAGGGGCAACCGCGATGGACTGGAAGGGTCCAGTGGGTCGGAGATAAGTTCTTCGATCCGCTTGTATGGAAGGACAAGGGTGAGTCGCGGCGGATCCTGGTTTGTTCAATGAGTGACCTCTTTTATCCGAAGGTCGGTCACGAATGGCGCGATGCGATCTTCGGATTGATCTCGCTGTGTGCTGAACACACGTTCCTCGTCCAGACGAAATACGCCGCTGAGATGCGGCAGTACTTTGCAGAGCGTGGCGTGTGGAAGCGGATCGAGAAATCCGCACGGTCGTCTTACAAGGAGTACTGGGGAGCCACCTGTCCCTCCAAGGGTCATCTGCAAGGGCCGCTGGCGAACACCTGGTTCGGCGTTTCAGTCGAGAACCAGGCGGCCGCTGACGAGCGCATCCCTATCCTCCAAGACATGTCGGCCGTATTTCGCTACGTCGACGTTCAACCGCTGTTAGGAGAGATCACTCTAGAACCCTTTATGCAAGGCGAAGAGTTGGACTGGGTGATCGTCGGCGGCGAGTCTGGCATGAATGGCAGGCCTTGCGATCCCGCTTGGGTTCGCCGGATCAAGCAAGAGTGCAAGGACTACCACATTCCTATGTTCATGCACCAATGGGGCGCTTGGCTGCCGGTCACCAGCGAGCAGCTCAAAGAACATGCTCCGGTCGACCTTGATGCTGTCCTCACGCATGGTGCAGACGAAACCGGAACTCTCTACGTCTTCCCAAGCGGCGAGATGGCAGTGAACCTGACGAGAAGCGACAGTAAGTCGATGAAGGCCAGCATGGAAAAGTTCGGTGCCTTGTTGGATGGCGAGGACTGGAAACAGATCCCAGAGGTGGAACTGGAGGAAAAATGACAACGGACGAATTCAACAGCCAGATGACCACGATCCTCGACAGCTTAAAAGTGATCAACCAGCAATTGAAACAAAGCGGTGAAAACTTCAAGAGCATCGAAGCGGATCTGCGCCGCAGCGGCGAGAACTTTAAATTGCTCGACGAGCGGTTGAACAAACTTCTGGTGATTGCCGAATCTCACAATTCACGAATTAACGCATTGAAGGGCTGAAATGGAAAGCGAAGCCTTGGATCAAACGAAGGACGAGATTAAAAAGATCGTTCAACTGCTTTTCGAGATCGTGAACGAGATCAATCTAAAACTCAAGACGTCAACTCATAACTTGAAAAGAGAAGGACAACTGACATGCTGATCGCAGTTTCTTCAGCGAAAGGAGGAGTGGGAAAAACAACCACTGCCATTCACCTGGCAGCATACATGTCTCAGTTCGCACCTACGCTCTTGATTGATGGGGACGCGATCCGCGCCTCCACCAGGTGGGCGCAGAGAGGCAACGGCAAGCAGCTCCCGTTCAAGGTAGTGGACGAGAAGCAGACTGCTAAATATGCCAGGGAATACGTGAACGGTCACATCGTGATCGACACAGAGGCGAATCCAAGTGATGTGGATTTTCGCCAAGTAGCGGACGGATGCGATCTGTTAGTGATCCCGGCCGTCCCAGAAACAACAGCAACAGATGGTCTGATTTACACGCTTGCAATGCTCCAAGGCATTGGACATGACAGGTTCAAGGTCTTGATCACAAAAGTCCCTCCAAGACCGCGGATGGATGGGGTGTACCTGCGTGAGTCGCTTGTAGAACAGAGCATTCCCGTATTCGCTTCAGAGATCCCCCAGTTAGTGGCTTTTGATCGAGCATCCGAACAAGGAGTTCCGGTTTATGAAGTCAAAGAAGAACGTGCAATCCGTGCGTGGGAAAGTTACTCAGCAGCAGGAAAGGAAATCTATGTCCAGAGTAGGCAAGTTCGGCGGACTCGCCGAAATTCGTAAGACTGACCAGAAGGAGAATCGAGGTCCGAAGGGAGGGGTGCTTCGAGGCGGCCGCCGTAGCGATCCAAGGTTTTGTGCATTCAACGGGTACATCCGGAAGGATGTTCATCGTCAAGCCATGTCCGTGCTGTTTGAAAATCGCGAGCAGAACTTTAGTGAGTTAGTCCAAGAGCTTATCGAAGCCTGGCTGAAGTCTCAGGGGCGTTACAACGGTATCGCCATCGGAGATTGACTCGGGTTTAGAATGGCAACGACCTTAGCGCGCAAAACTGGAAGGCCAACGTTTAGGGGAACGGCCGGTCTTAAAAGTCTGCGCGTTAAGGTTTCAACTTAAATGACCGAAACCGAATTCCTCATCCGCGGCCTCATCACTGTCGCCTGGCTCCGCGGCCTCTACCGCCTCTGGAAGATCTTCCTCCTCACCCGCTAGTTGCCTTCCGGCTCGCATCCTTCCACCAACCGGTTTTCGCTTCTGATTGATTGCTGAACAATGGTTAACCATGCTTCATTTTGGAGCGGGTGGCGTCATTGTCAATCCGAAGGGGGTTGTTATGAAGATCAACAAGAACCAATGGTGGTGGATTATCCTGTTGTTTCTCCTGCTGCTCTTTCTGCTTTGGTTCTTTGGTTGCCGGCCGCGCGTCCAGGCGGTGAACAACGTCACTGTGGATTTTCAGAACCGCACGGGTGGCACTGCTCTCAGCGCGAATTTCTTCGGGGTCAACGGCGTGGGAACGACGCTCTCCGATCCCAGCGGCATGGCCATGCTGGCGAACATCAACCTTGTCGGCAATCGCGCCTTCATCCCCGTCACCCAGGTTTACCCGCTTTCCACCTCGCCGCCTAACTGGTCGAAGCTCGATGCACAGCTGGACCGCATGAAGTCGGTGCGCATGCGGGATGACATCGTGATCTATAACACGCCCTCAGACCTGGCCACGCAGGCCTGCGGCATGCCCTCCAACGTAACCCGGTGGGCGCAGCTCGTCTCTTCGATGGTGCAGCACATTGAGAACCGCTATCCCTCGGTGGCCTACGAGATATGGAACGAGCCAGACCTCCAGGGCAGTTTCTGTGATCCTTCGCCGCAAGCCAACTGGATGAACCTGTTTGCGGCGGCCGCGCCCCTGATTCGCGCCAACGCGCCCACGGCCAAGATCGGCGGCCCTGCGCTCGGTGCGGTTGGATCTAACGGGCCGAAGTGGCTTCCCGCTTTCCTCTCCGATCCGCGCACTGCGCCCTATGTGGATTTCGTTTCTTTCCACATGTACATCACGAGCCAATATGAAATCACGAACAACCTGCTGAACTGGGGCTACCTCTACCAGCACACCGTGACCACGGCGACGAACCACGGCGTGGCCTGGTACTACGCGATGGTTGAGGGTTATGTGCGTGCCGGCCAGCAGCCCAACGCGGCGACCACGCCGATTGATATCTCGGAGTACAACAGCAATGCCGCTTATGTGGCTACCTGCTGCCAGAACGATACGCTGTACGGTCCTTTGTGGAACGCGACAGCTATCAGCGACTGGCTGAACGCTCCGCAGACCACGAGCGCCAAGACCATACCTGCGCGGATACGCTACTTCTCGGTGATCGACACCCATGGTTATTTCTGCATGGTGACAAATACCGGGACCAGTTCCAATTGCATGCCGCCTGCACCGGGCACGGCGGCCCTGGCGTGGGCAGGCATGCCGCAGTACCAGTTCTATCAACTCATGACCAGCGCCGGGTTCCTCGATCTGGAAAGCACGGGAGCGCAGGTCGTAAATCGCCCTATCTTCGGCACGCAGAACATCTACACGGGAGCGGCTTTCTACACGCCCACAGCCGACGGCATTCTGATCATCAACCCGTGGAGCACCACCTATACGGGCATTCCCGTCATCGTGAACAATATCGGTTTGCAGAACATTCAGGCCACGGAGTACACGATCAACAAATCGATCATGCTCACGCAGCAGGCCACCGTGGCCATTACCAGCCCTACGCAGATAACGGTGCTGGCTAACCTGCCGGGGTACTCGGTAACGGTGATCAAACTTACAGGGAGCTGAGGCGGTTGCAATTACTCTGCAGATCTTAGTAACCTTATAAGTACATTGTGGGAACAATGAAAGGGTCAGGTTAACTCGCCGCAAGGTGCTAGCCTGGCCCTTTAACTTTGCCTCCACTCCCGCCGCGCCTCTCTTATCAGGACAAACCAGGCCATAGCTTGGACGTAACAGGATATGTATGCTGGAACCCGCATAAACACTGGCTCTAACAGCATCACCTATGCTTCCTCCTCGGCTGCGCGGGGCGGGATCGGGAGCGGCTGCCAGTGAGTAACTTCGCCGGTAATGACCCAATGGACTCCCTTCCATTTAGCGGCCTTGCCGCCGCGTTCAAAGCGCCTCCATCCATATTGCGTTTTGCCATCTACACACAGCACCACGCCGTAGCCAGTCTAGTATCAAATAATACCTTTGACAAGTTACAAATCACTTAGTAAGTTAGTAAGTCTAACCTAGTATCAAATAATACCCTTTGACAATTCAGACTTAAAGCTATACGTGAGGAGTTTAACACCCGAGTTAGGGAAAAAATACTCTTG
>Ga0126381_100002852_pt1 | contig 18757 bp, 19 predicted proteins | sample PanSoiMetPlot_28_FD_96465 | JGI IMG/M metagenome (GOLD analysis project Ga0126381, IMG submission 96465) | Tropical forest soil microbial communities from Panama - MetaG Plot_28 | ecosystem: Environmental > Terrestrial > Soil > Tropical forest > Bulk soil | place: Panama | collected 2016-02-17
CCCGCCTACGCCGAGTCCCGGCCGGTTCGCCCGGGACACCATGATCGCGGCGTTCCACCTGATATAGGCCCTGATGCGACGTTCGACGTATTCGTCGCCGGGGAACCACGGCTCGCGCTCGGGCGGAATCGTGTTGATGTAGTCGGTGCTGCGCAGGCCGGGCACGCCGACCTGCTGCTCCCGCGCCCGCTCAAGCAGCCGCAGCATGAGGTAGCGGGCACGGCCGCGGCCGCGGGTCCGGGTGACGGAGTCGAAGGAGTCGACCCACTCCCGTGTTTCGTCCGGGTCGATGTCGGGGAGCTGCGTGGGCAGCCCGTCGCTAATGATCGGGTAACGCTGAGGTCCGGAAGCCACGGGTGTAGCCTCGCCTTCCGCAGTTCGGCGGCTGTTGGCCGCGGTAGTCCGACTGTGTTGTCCAGACCAATCGTCATACGACTTGGCCAGAATTTCATCCCTACTCAAACCGTAACCGGGTCGGCCAGCGGAGGCGGCTGCGGGGCGGCAGAAACAGCGCGCGTGGCCGCAGCGCCTTCGGATTTCGCGGCGGCGGCCCGCCCGGGCTTGCACGGCAGCTTGCCGGGCAACCTGCCGGGGAACCTGCCAGGTAAACAGCCATGCGTGACGGAAGCCGACGTGATCAGTTACGGTACGTGTCGGCGGGCACGGTCCTGGTAGCACTGGCGCCTGTCGGGAAGATCAATATATGGCGGCGGTTTGCAAGCCTGGGAAGATTGCCACTTGCGCACGGGGCCGACCCAGTGTGAACTGTCCCAACAAGAAGTACTGACGCGGCCACTGACGCTCTGAAGAGCGGCTGAGGCCGCGGGGAAGGATTCGGGAGGAACGTCAGTGAGCGCGACCGCGCGCCAGGCGCAGGATGAACGCGGCCAGGCCGAGCGGCTCGGAATCAAACCGGGCCAGGTGGTGCAGGAAATCGGCTATGACACGGATTGCGACGAGCAGTTGCGCGGCGCGATCTCGGGAATCGAGGGCGTCGAGCTCGTCGATGAGGACTACGACGACGTAGGTGTCGACGTGGTCCTGATGTGGTGGCGGGACGGTGACGGCGACCTCGTGGACGCGCTGGTCGATGCGCTGACACCGCTGGCCGACGGGGGGTATATCTGGCTGCTTACTCCCAAGACCGGCAGGCCCGGCCATGTCGAGCCGAGCGACATCGGCGAGGCGGCCCCCACCGCTGGCCTAGCCCAGACTTCAAGCGTGAGCGCCGGCCGGGACTGGTCGGGTTCGCGGCTGGTGGCGCCTAAGGCCCGCCGCTGATTCTCTTTTGTTATCCCGTTTTGGCTAGCCGGAACGGGCACTGGCTACTCTCCGCGCGCCCAGATGGCAGTATTAGCCACAGCAGGCGTTCGCGCCGTGTTCCCGGCGAGAATCAGTTCCCGGAGAGAATCAGTTCCCTGAGAGGATCAGCATGGCAGTAGAGATCGGGGACGAGGCCCCGGATTTCGAGCTTCCCGACCAGCACGGCACGCCGGTCAAGCTATCCAGCTTCCGCGGTGAGAAGAACGTCGTGCTCGTGTTCTACCCGCTGGCGTTCAGCCCGGTGTGCAGCACCGAACTGTGCGGCATGCGCGACGACTTCCCCGAGGTCACCAGGGACGACGTGGAACTGCTGACCGTGTCGGTGGACTCGTTCTTCAGCCACCGCGCCTGGGCCGACGCGGAGAACTTCCAGTTCTCCCTGCTCGCGGACTTCTGGCCGCACGGCGCGGTCGCGAAGTCCTACGGCGTGTTCGACGAGGACCGCGGCCTGGCGGTGCGCGGCACGTTCGTGATTGACAAGGAAGGCATCGTGCGCTGGAAGGTGGTCAACCCGATCCCGCAGGGTCGCGACATCGCCGACTACCAGAAGGCGCTCGCCGCCCTCGCTTAGCGATTGTGACCCCGTTGAACGGAAGGGCTCAAGGTGCCGTGTTACCGCTGCGGCACCCGGCAGGTCGACCCCGAGGCCGGGAAGAGCAGCCCGTGGCGCCGGGGCGTGGTCAGCGAGCACCAGGTGCTGGCCTGCCCCGCCTGCGCCTCGACCGCGCTTGCGGACTTTTCCCGCTGCTCCAGGTGCGGAAGCGCGCACCTGATCAGGCGGCTGGACCAGGTTGAATGCCTGGACTGCCGCCTGATCAGGGACGCCGAGTCCGAGTCTCCGTCGCCCACTCGGCTCGAATCGCAGGCCACTGACCTGGCCGCCGAGGTCGCCCGCGCGCTTGACCGCGTTCTCGGGCGCCGCTAGCAGCCCCTGCGCGCTAGCCTTTCGCCATGGCCACAGCGACGTTTCGCTTCGCCGCCCAGGCGGTCCCGTACGACGGCGCCGCGTGGCTCGGCACGGCCACCCGCGCCGAGGAACTGGGATATTCCACGCTGCTGATGCCCGACGGCATGCAGTTGCTGTCGCCGCTGCCCGCGCTGGCGCTCGCGGCCGGGGCGACCACGTCGCTTCGCGTCGGCACGTTCGTGCTCGCCAGCCCGCTGCGGGCGCCGCGGCTGGCGGCCTGGGACGCCCACACGCTGTCACTGCTAACCGGCGGCCGTTTCGAGCTGGGCATCGGCACCGGTCGGCCGGAGGTCGACGAGGAGTCGGTGCGCCTGCTCGGCCAGCCGCCGACGACGGGCGCGCGGCGCCTGGCAATGGTCGAACAGACGATAGACGAGCTGCGGCTGCTCGATGGCGAGCGGCACACCCCCGTCCTGATGGCGGTCGCCGGGCCCCGGGCGCGGGCGGTGGCGGCGGCTAAGGCGGACATTGTCACGCTGGCCGTCGGCCCGCTGGCCAGCCGCGAGGACGTGGGGCGACTCATCGCGCAGGTACGCGCCGCCGCGGGGGAGCGGGCCAGCCGCATCGAGTTCGCGATGCCTATCTTCGTGGTCGGCGACGAGGTGCCTGCCCAGATGCGCCGGTTCCTGCAGACCGACATGGACACCATGATCGCGCGCGACTCGCTGCTGATTCTGCGGGGCACCCCGCAGCAGATGGCCGACGAGCTCCAGCGCCGCCGCGACACCCTCGGCATCTCCTACCTCTCTGTAAACGCGGCGTTCATCGAGCCCTTCGCGTCGGTCGTGGAACTCCTCGCCGGGCGCTGATAGTCGTAGACACCGCGGCGCCCCGGCTGAAATATTTGTCCGCGACGTGGCCCGCAAAGCAGAACGTTGATCGCGGAAAGGCGTGATATGCGGCAGAGAAGATTGCTGCGAGCAACGGCGTTCACCTCGCCGATCCTGCTCGTGGCGCTAGCTACCACGGTGATGCCCACAGCTCAGGCGCTGAGCAGGCATGCCGCCGCTGGCAGCCCGGTGACCACACTCTCGCCGGCCCAGGCCAGGGCCTTGTCCACCAACGTCACCGACAAGGTGATCGTGGTGTTCAAGAACCAGGTCGCTGCCCTGCCGGACACGACCGCGAACTCGGTGGTGCGGGCGGCCGCGGTCAGGAACCTGCAGCAGGGCGTGCTGTCGGAACTGGCGGCGACGCACGCCAGCAACGTGCACAGCATCTCGCTGGTGAACGCCGTATCCGCGACCGTGTCGCCCGGCATGGCCAAGCTCCTCGCGGCCAATCCCGCCGTGGCGCGGGTGGTCCGTGACCTGCCGATACCGGTCGCGCGCGACCCGCGATTCCGGCCCAGCGCGGCGGTCGGCCTCAAGCCGCTCGCCGGGGCTTGCGCGCCCAAGGGCCAGGTGCAGCTCAACCCGGAGGCTGTGACGGCCATCCACGCCGCCAGCGGGACCTCGGCCCAGGGGCTCGGCTACACCGGCGCGGGCGTGAAAGTGGCCTGGATCGCCGACGGCATCAACCCCAACAACCCCGACTTCATCCGCGCCAACGGCACGCATGTCTTCGTGGACTACAAGGACTTCAGCGGCAGCGGCACCAACGCGCCGACCGACGGGGGCGAGGCGTTCCTCGACGCCAGCTCGATCGCCGCGCAGGGCCGCCACGTCTACAACGTCTCCGGCTACGCCGTGAACCTGACAGTGCCGTGCGACATCCGCATTCTCGGCGTGGCGCCCGGCGCCAGCCTGGTGGGCCTGAACGTGTTCGGCGCCGGCCTCGCGGCCTTCAACTCCATATTCCTGCGGGCCATTGACTACGCGGTCACCCATGATCACGTGAACGTCATCAACGAGTCGTTCGGCTCCAACGCGTTCCCCGACCTCGCGAACCTGGACCTGGTCAGGGAGGCTGACGACGCGGCCGTCAAGGCGGGCGTGTCGGTAGACGTGGCCTCTGGCGACGCCGGGCCGACCAACACGATCGGCTCGCCCGCCACCGACCCGAACGTCGTGTCGGTCGGTGCGACGACCACATTCCGGGCCTACGCGCAGACAGGGATCAACGGCATCACCCTTCCTGGGGTCAAGGGCTGGCTCGACAACAACATCAGCGCGATCAGCTCGGGCGGCTTCGACCAGGCCGGCCACACCGTGGACGTGGTCGCGCCCGGCGACGCGAACTGGGCCCTGTGCACGCCTACCATGCAGTTCGCCGCGTGTTTCAACTTCGCCGGCAAGCCGGCGGCGTTCGAGCTCACGGGCGGCACCAGCGAGTCAGCACCGCTGACCGCCGGGGTCTCCGCGCTTGTGATCCAGGCGTACCGCCAGGCGCACCACGGCGCGACTCCGCCGCCCGCCGTGATCAAGCAGATCATCATGTCCACCGCGCAGAACATCAACGCCCCGGCCGAGCAGCAGGGCGCGGGCATGGTCGACGCGTACCAGGCGGTGCTCGCCGCGCGTTCCTTCCACGGCTCGGCGATCAAGCCCGCCGGGCACGCCATCCTCGCCAGCCCGACCCAGCTCAACGCGGTCGCCCAGGTCGGCACCAGCGAGCAGTTCGCCGAGAAGCTGACCAACGACGGCGCCTCGCCCGTTACCGTCGGCGTGTCCAGCAGGACGCTGGCGGCGTACCACCCGGTCCTCACCAAGACGCTGACGCTGACCCCGTCGCAGGGCTTCCAGACGATTGTCAGCTTCGCCGTGCCGAAGGGCCAGGCCAGGCTGAACGTCTCGGCGTCACTGCAGGGGCTTATCCTCGTGGCCCTGATCTCGCCCAACGGCAAGTTCGCCGCCAACAACCTGCCTCAGGGCCAGGGGAACTACGGCAACGCACAGGTGGCCAACCCGGCGCCGGGCACCTGGCGCGCCCTGGTGGCCGCGGCGGTCAACTCCGGTCCATTCGGGGGGCCCCCCGGGCCGGTGACCGCCGCGTTCCAGGCCAGCACCGCGACCTGGAAGCCGTTCGGCCTGGTGTCCGCGCCCTCGCTGACGCTCGCGCCCGGCGCCTCGGGCACCGTCACGCTGACAGTGTCCACCCCGTCGCAGGCCGGCGACCAGTCGGGCTCGATCATCGTGCGCAGCTCCGCCGCGTCTCCCGCGTTCGCCTCGGTGAGCTCGATACCGATCACGCTGCGCTCGCTGGTGCCGCCGCCGAACCCGACAACGACCGTGGTCGGCACGCTGACCGGCGGCAACGGCCGCGCGAGCAACACCGGCCAGACCGCCTACTACCAGGTCCAGGTGCCGTCAGGGCTCAGCGCCCTGAACGTGAACGTGGACACGGGCGACCCGACGAACTTCCTGTTCGCCGAGCTGGTCGCTCCGGACGGTGAGGTGGCCTCCGCCGCCAACAACGGGCTGGCGGTCGCCTCGCCAACGGGCTTCCTCGAGCTGCAGCCAGAAATCGGCACTCAGCTGCACGTCATGAACCCGGGCGCGGGGCTGTGGACGCTGATCGTGGACTTCTACAGCGCCGTGTCCGGGACCGCGGTGGCCCAGCCCTTCACCATCACCTTCGACGACACTCCGGTCAGCGCCTCGGCGAACGGGCTGCCCGACTCGGCCGCCACCCAGCTGCCCGCGGGTCAGCCGGTGACCGCGTCCGTGACCGTGACAAACAGCGGCACCACGCCCGAGGCGTACTTCGTCGACGCCCGGCTCAACGGCCAGGTCCACATGAGTTTGGCGAATCAGTCGCTGCCCGTCGTCCTGATACCCAACCCGGGCTTCTTCCTGCCGGAGTACATCGTGCCGTCGCATACGACCGCGCTGGCCGTGACGGTCTCGGCGTCGCTGCCGCTGTACTTCGACTTCTTCTACCCGTTCGGCGACCCGGACATCGGCTCGACGAGCGGCAAGACCGCGCACGGATCCTTCACGGCGCCCGACGTCCCGGCGGGCCTGTGGAGCGTCGCGCCGAACCTCGTCGGTCCCTTCGGCCCGAAGCCGGCCAAGTTCATCGAGGGCACCGCGTCGATGACGGCGACGACGGCCGCCTTCGACCCGACGGTAAGCACACCCACCGGCGACATGTGGCTGGCCAGCACCAACGTCTCCGCCGGCTTCACGCCCTACGTGGTCAACCCAGGCCAGAGCGTGACCATCCCGGTGACGATCACCCCGGCGGGAATCTCTGGCACCACCGTGTCAGGAACGATCTACCTGTCGGACTCATCGCTCCAGCCGGGAGCGGTAACCACCGTCCCGATCGGTGGAGCCTTCCCGACAGGCAGCGACGTGGCCGCCTTCCCCTACACCTACACGATCAAGTAGCAGCTACTGCGAGCAGCCAGCGGTGCCCGGGCCGGCAAAGGCCCGGGCTCCGCGGCACTTGCCCGCTGGCCACGACCCCGGGATCACTCCAGCCGCTGACTTCCCCCGCACCCCAAGCTCAGCGTGCCGCGTCGAGCGCGGCGCGGACGATGGCGTCCGTGTCGATGCCGTGGTACCGGTACACGTCGTCGATGTCCCCGGACTGGCCGAACGAGCTGACACCGAGAGTCACGCACGGCACCTGATTCACGGACGCGAGGAACGCCAGCGTGTGCGGGTGCCCGTCGAGCACGGTCACCAGTGGGGCGGCGCGGGACGCCGGGAACGTCTGCTCCAGGATCCACGACGGCTCGCCGTCGTTGCCCTGCCGCCCGCGCAGCGCGCGGAATAGCAGGCCAGGGCTGGTGACACAGACCACGTCGGCGCGCGCGCCCGACTCCTCGAGCCGGACGGCGGCGGCCAGCGCCTCCGGCAGCATCACCCCCATCGCCGCGATCGTCACGTCCGGCCCGCCGCCGCCAGGACCGCCGCGGCCAGGACCGCCGGCACCGCCGCCGGGACCGCCGGCCCGCCGGAGCAGGTACCCGCCCGCGACCACCTGCCGGCGCCGCCGTTCACGCGCCGCCGGATCGGCCGGCACCGCGGCCAGCGCCTGGTCGACGGGACGGGTGGACAGCCGCAAGTACGCCGAACTGCCGCCCGGCCGGCCGAGAATGCCGAGGCAGGCGAGCAGCGCCCACTCGAAGTCCTGGGCGAATGCGGGCTCGTAGCAGACGCACCCGGGCTGTTCGAGTCCGATCGACGGGGTGATGACCGACTGGTGCGCGCCGCCCTCGGGCGCCAGGCTCACCCCGGACGGGGTGCCGACCAGGATGGACTGGCCCCCGGCGTAGATCCCGAACGACCATGGTTCAAGCGCCCGTCCCACGAACGGGTCGTAGAGCACGCCGATCGGCAGCAGCGGCTCGCCCCACCGGGACCAGGTCGCGCCAAGCTCGCCGAGCAGCCCCGCCAGGTTCGTCTCCGCGATGCCAAGCTCGATGTGCTGCCCGGCAGGCTGTTCCCGCCAGTGCACGATCGTCTCGGCGTCGTCGGCGAACCAGTCCCGGCGGTCGGCCACCGACCAGACGCCCACCTTGTTCACCCACCCGGCGAGGTTCGTGGACAGCGAGACGTCGGGGCTGACGGTGACCACACGGCGGGCGACCGACGGCGCCGACCGGCTCAGGTCGAGCAGTGCCCGGCCGAGCGCCGCCTGGGTGGTCATGGTGCCGGCGGGCGTCCGCCCGAAGTCGGCCGGGACGGCGAGCGGCGCGGCGGTCGGCACCGCGGGCCTGCGCAGCCGTCGCGCCGCGTCCGCGCACGCTAGCGCCGCCGGGCTGCCAGGCGCGAACCGCGCCCACGGGTTCGCCGGGTCGGCGCCGAGTGCCTTCGCCAGGCCGGTCATCTGCGCCGCGGTCAGCAGCGCCGAATGATTCTGCGGGTGCCCCGCGGTAGGCAGCCCGTACCCCTTGACGGTGTAGGCGAAGATCACCGTCGGCCGCGTGTCGTCGATGGCGTCAAGCGCCGTGTCGAGCGAGGCGAGGTCGTGGCCGGCCAGGTTGCGGATCGCCGCGAGCAGCGTCGCGTCGTCGAGCCCGCCGACCAGGCCGGCGAGCGCGGCGTCGGCGTTCGGGCCGGGCAGCCGTTCGCGCAGCTCGGCCGGGCCGCAGCGGAGCAGCCGCTGGTATTCGGGGTTGGGCATGTCGTCGATGCGGCGGCGCAGGGCGTCACCGCCTGGCCGGGCGAACAGCGCGGTGAGCAGCTGGCCGTACTTGAGCGTGAGCACCTGCCAGCCGGCGGCGTCGAACATGCCCTGCAGCCGGCCGGCCGCGATGTTCGGCACCACGCGGTCGAGCGACTGCCTGTTCAGGTCGACGATCCAGGTGACCTCGCCGAGCTCGCTCACGCCCGGGTCGAGGATCGCCTCCCACACCGCGCCCTCGTCCAGCTCGGCGTCGCCGACGAGCGAGTACTGCCGCCCGATGACAGCGCCGGCCCCTGCCCCGGTCCCGCCGTCCCCGGTCGCCGCCCCGCCGCCAGCGGCGAGACCCGCCACGTACCGCCTCGCGACCGCCCCCCAGATCGGCGCGGTCGCGCCGATGCCCACCGACCCGGTCGAGTAGTCGACGGGATCGGGATCCTTGGCCCGGCTCGGGTAGCTCTGCAGCCCGCCGAACTCCCGCAGCGTGGTCAGGTACTTCTCGTCAAGCTCGCCAAGCAGGTAGTTGATGGCGTGCAGCACCGGCGACGCGTGCGGCTTGACAGAAACGCGGTCGGCGGGCCGCAGGTGCCTGAACCACAGCGACGTCATGATGGACACCAGCGACGCCGACGAGGCCTGGTGCCCGCCCACCTTGAGCCCGGACGGGTTCGCCCGCACCCGGTTCGCGTGGTGCACGATCGCGGTGGACAGCCAGAGCACCCGCCGTTCGACCTCGAGCAGCGGGTCGGTCTGGCCGCGCGGTTGTGAAGCGGTCATGCCTCTATGTTCGCCCAGCGCGCGCGCCGCTATCGCAGTCCGTGCCCACGGCGCCCGTTATGCGATCAATACGCGAGTAAACCGGAAAGTCCTGGGTAGCGAGGCGCTATGACACTCTCCGCCATCGTCGCGTGGCTGATCACCGGCCTGGTGATCGGCGCCGTCGCCCACCTTCTCGTGCCCGGCAGGCAGCGGATCGGGATCGTGCTCACGGTGCTCATCGGCATCGCCGGCGCCCTGATCGGTGGCGTCATCACCGCGGCACTTCTCGGCGCCGGCCACCTGATCATCTCGTTCATCGTCGCGCTGGTGGTGGCCGCGGTGCTGATAAGCGCTGTCTCGCACCCGCGCTCACGGCGCTATCTGCGCCGTCCACGCCGGCGCCGTCTGCTCCGCTGACCGTCTTCTTTTATCCGGAACGGACCGTGGCGCCTCTCAAGCCCCCACCCGCTGCGCAAGGTGCCCGGCGGTCAGCGCGAGTTTCAGTTGGCCAGGTATATGGCGGTGCGGTAGGTGTCCGGGTCGCCCGCGACCGCCAGTGCCAGATGGGCCACATCGGCGCGGCAGACCGTCAGGCCGCCGCGCAGGTTCAGGCCATCGCGGGTGCGGTAGCGCCCGGTCAGCGGCTTGTCGGTGAGCGCGGGCGGGCGCAGCACGGTCCAGTCGAGGTCGCTGGCGCGGACCGCTTCCTCCATCGCCACGTGGTCGGCCCACACAGTCTTGAATACGGTCCGGCCGAGGAGGGGCTTGGCCACGTAGCGCAGCACCGGGCCATCGCCGGCGTCGGCGTACGGGCCACTCGCGCTGACGATGACCAGCCGTCGCGACCCGGTGTCCGCCATCGCCGTGACGATGCTGCGCGCGGCGTCGGCGCACAGCATCGGGTGAGTTCGGTTCACCGTCCGCTCCGCCCGCCTGCGGCTGTGGCCGAGCGCGGAGATCACGGCGTCCCGCCCGGCCACCGTCTCTGCGATGTCGCCGGGCCGCAGCACGTCGGCCGTCACCACGGTGAGGTTGGGATGCGACACCGGCAGCCGGGCGGGATCCCTGACCACCGCGACGATCTCGTGCCCCGCGTCGAGCCCCTGGCTGACCACCTGAGTTCCCGTGCCGCCGCTCGCTCCGAAGACTGTCAGCTTCATCTGCCGCTTCTCCCTCCACCGGGGGCGTATCGTTGCCGCTGTGCTCATACATCATGGAGATAATAACATATGGATTCCATATCACAAGGCAGCCTAAATGATTCGCGGAACGGGGCGGTCCGCGCGGCAGACGGCAGCCGCACCGGTTCGCGCCGCGGCGTGGTCGCCGTACGCCAGGCGATGCGTGCCGTGGTCACGCAGTTGTCGCTGCTCAACAACCAGGTGGGCGGGCATCTCGAGCTGCGCCCTGGCGACCTGCACTGCCTTGACTTGATAGACAGCTACGGTCCGCTCAGCCCGACCGCGCTCGCCCGCCGGGCCGGCTTGCACCCCGCGACGATGACGGGCGTCCTTGACAGGCTCGAACGCGGCCGCTGGATCGTGCGCGAGCGTGACCCCACCGACCGGCGGGGCGTGATGCTGCGCGTGCTGCGGGATCGGGGCGCCGAACTCCTCGGCCTCTACTCGGGCATGAACGACGCGCTCGAGCGCATCTGCGCCGACTACACGCCCACCGAACTCGAAGTGATCGCGAGCTTCCTCACCCGCGCCACCGAAGCCGGCCACGTCGCCACCGAGGACCTAGGCCGCGACTTACAGGACCGGACCTGCCTGACCCCGAACCCGGGCGCGCCCGGGCACGATGCGTGACACGTTTCATCTCCTAGTCACGGGTAGGAGACAAATGTGTCCAACGAAGTGCAAGCAGATCTCATCGAACTGCAGAACGCTCTGCTGAACACGGAAAACGTAGAGCAGTTCCTGCACGAGATGGCAGTGCTCTCCACCAAGGTGGTGCCGGAGGGGCAGTCCTGCGGGATGACCCTGCGGCGGCGCGGCGGGGCGCCTGTCACCGGGGCGTGCTCAGACCCCGTGGCCTCGGCGGCGGACGATATCCAGTACCGGACCGGCGACGGGCCGTGCCTGCACGCCATGCGCCACGCCCATCGCGTGCGCATCAACGACATGTCGACGCACGGACGGTGGCCGCGCTTCGCGAAGCAGGCGGTGTCGCTCGGCATCCGGTCCAGCCTCTCGCTGCCGCTGCTGGCGGACGGTGAACCGGTCGGCGCGCTGAACCTGTACTCGCCAAAGGCGGGGGCATTCGGCGAGACCGAGACGACCCGGGCGGAGCGATTCGCCGGGCACGCCTCGGGGGCGCTCACGCTGGCGCTGCGGATGGCCTCCTGCGCCGACCTCAACGACCAGCTGCGCTCGTCGCTCGTCTCGCGCGCCGTCATCGACCAGGCGGTCGGCGTGATCATGGCCACCGAGCACTGTCACCAGGACAAGGCGTTCGCCATGCTGCGCACCGTGTCCCAGAACACCAACGTGAAGCTCCGCGACCTCGCCACGACGATCGTGACGAGCGTCGGCGGCAAGCCGCCGTCGGCGGCGGCGCCCGCCTTCGAGGAGGACTGATCCGATGGCCGACACCCGGATTCGCGACGCGAGCCCCGCCAGCGAGGAGCGCCTGCGCGCGACGGAGTGCTCGGTGGCGAAGCTGAGGTTCCGGCGGCCCGACGTGCCGGCCGTCCGCCATTTCGCGCGGGCGTTCGGCGTTGGCGTCGGCATGCGATCGTCGCGGCTGTCAGACTTCGCGCTCGCCGCCAGCGAAGCGGCCGCCTGTGCGGTCAGCCACGGACCGTGCGCCGCGCGAATGCGGCTGTGGACGACGGGACCGCGCGTCTGCTGCGAGATCCGCTCTGACGGCATCCTGCTCGGCCACGGGCCGCATGCTGTCGAGCAAGGTGACGCCGACGCCATGCGCCGTCGTCTGCTTGAGCGGATATGCGACCACGCGTCCGTCGAGTCCGGCCCGTACGGGATCACGGTCTCCTTCTCGATGACGGTGGCGTTAGCGGACTAGGCCCAGGCCCCCGGCCTGGTCAGGCATCGATGCCCGGGCGGCGTCCACGCTCGGATGGATGTCGATCATCTTGTCGACGCCGAGCATGGTGAACACCCGCAGCAGCGACGACGCGGTCACCGCGAGCCGCATAGTGGCGCCGTTCGCGGACGCCCGGCGAGCGGCTCGCACTAGCGCGGTAATGCCGGCGGAATCGCAGAACGTCGTCACGGTCATATCCGCTATCAGCCCGCGCGCGCCCTGGTTGAGCAGAGACAGCAGCGCTTCGCGCAGGTCATCCGCCATCGTCAGGTCGATCTCCGCGGGCAGCCGGACGACGGCGGTCTGACCCAGCCACAGCGCGGGAAAACGTTCACAGGACACGGCATTCACCGCCCTTCGAGACATAGGGGCGGGCCGCATCTCCGGACCCAGACATAGCGTGCGCAACATAACGCACCGCAGCCAGAATTATGGCCGTCCCGCCGCTCGCGCACAAGTAAGCGGGGCCATCTCAGGGTACGCGAACTGCGCTACTGCTTAGTTCGCACGTTTCCCGCGTGACAGGCGGGTAGTGATGCCCTGTCATCCGGGAGGTAGATGGTGAATATCCCCGCCGGAGCAGCGGACAGCTTCGCCGACCAAGTGCTGCCGTACGCCAAGCAGCTGCATTCAGCCGCGCTCCGGCTGACCGGCAATCTCGCGGACGCCGAGGATCTCGTGCAGGAGACGTACGTCAAGGCGTACGCGGGCTTCGGCACCTTCCAGCCGGGCACCAACCTGCCCGCGTGGCTGCACCGGATCGAGGCGAACGCGTTCCTCAACTCCTGCCGGGTCCGGAGCCGCCGGCCCGAAGCCCTGCTCGCCTCCCTAGAGGCGGTGACCGCTCATCGCGCGGTCGCCAGCTCGGCGGAGGATGTCGCCCTCTCCCGGCTGCCCGACCCCGCTATCGCCCGGGCGCTTGGCGAGCTGCCCAAGCAGCTCGCCGCCACGGTCTGCCTGGCGGACGCGCATGGATACAGCTACGCGGAGATCGCGAAGATAACCGGCGTACCGCTCGGCACCGTGATGTCCCGGCTGCATCGCGGCCGTAAACGGCTGCGCGCCCTGCTCACGGCAACGCTATCCAGCGCGCCAGCCGGCGCGTGACAACTGGAGGAAACATGCGACTCGGCTCCGTCGTGCTAGTGATCTGGCTGATCCTCGGTGCGATCGCCGCCGGCCAGCGCGGCTACTACACGTCGATGCCAAGCTGCGGGAACGCCGGCACGATCATCGTGACGATCCTGGCCGGACCGCTGAACTACCTGGGCGCCAACCCCAAGGTCGCCTGTCATTGACAATGCTGGCCGCCGGGCCGCCGCCAAGTTCGGATTCGGCGCTTATGCTGCTAACTGGTTACTGGGTTACTGGGTTACTGGGCAGCTGGGGAGGACGGAGGGACAACGTGGCGGTCGAAGACCTCGGCCACGAGGCCGCTGATCTCGTCAGCCTGTCCAATGGCGAGGCCAAGTCGCTGAACAAGCTGGCCGAGCTCGCGGTCAGGCAGGTTCCTGGCTGCGCCGCCGCGCACGCGACGCTGTGGCGGGACGGTGAGCTCGTCGGCATGGCGGCCACCCACCCCGACGCGGCGGCACTGGCCGACCTGGCGATCGAGTCGGGCTCAGGACCACTGGTCACCGCGGTGCACGGCGGCAAGCACGTCAACTGCCTCGACATGCTCGAGGAGGACAGATGGCCGCTGTGGGCCGCCGAGGCGCTGTCGCGCGGCGTCCGCTGCAGCGCGCACATGGTGCGCGAGTTCCCGCCCATGACGCTCGTGCTCGCCCTGTTCGGGGTGCGGCCCGGCGTCCTTGACGCTGACTCGGTGCCGCTGGCGGAGATGGTCGCCCGGTTCGGCAGCACGGTGTTCGCCAACACCCTCGCCTACGGTCAGGCGCAGCGAACCGCGACCCAGCTGAAGGACTCGGTGGCGGCGCGCGCGATCACCGACCAGGCCAAGGGGATCCTCATGCACGCCCTCGGCTGCGACGCTGAGGAAGCGCTCAGGCACCTTCGCCGGGAGTCGCAGCGGCGGCATCTGAAGGTCACCGAGGTGGCGGCCCAGATCATCGCGACCTCCGGCGGGGGCAGCCGTGGTGCCCGCCGGGCTTGACCGAGGCCACCCTCGTGTCCAGCGGGATTGGCCTTTGCCGGGGGACCGCGCGAAAATGTGTAGACGCGGTCCAGCCGGCTGGCCGGGGTCCGCGTACATGGTGACGCGCAAGATTGCGGGACGATGCGGGAGGGCTGGCCGATAGAGCCTCTGGCTGACGTGGCGGCGCGGCGTGACGCGCTCCGTCACGCCGCGGACACGCCGGGCGCTGACGCGCGGGCGCTGCTCGACGCTGCCTTCACCGAGCTCGACGGCGCGCTCGACGCGCTCGCCGGCGTCCTGTCGGGCGGCACGGAGAACGGTTCAGCCGACGGCCTCCCTGAGGCCGTGCGGGCGGAGCGGCGGCTGCTCCACGCCACCTTCCAGGAAACCCCCGTCGCGCTTTTCCTGCTCGAGCAGGACGGGACGATCAGGCGGGCGAACAACGCCGCGGGCGCGCTGCTCGGGTCGCCCTCGGGCTACGCGACCGGCAAGCCGCTTACGGCATTCATCGACCTGCCGTCAAGGGCGGCGGTGCAGACGCAGCTAGCGGCCGTCGCCAGGACCGGCAGGTCCCGGGGGACCGGCTGCCGCTTGCTCACGGCGGACGGCACCCTGGAGGTCACCGTGACCGCGGTGGCGATCGAATTGTCCGGTGACCCGCCCCTGCTCTTGGTCGCCGCGACGCCCGGCGGGCGACCCGCGGCACAGTCCGCCGCCGCGAATCCCAGGCGAGCACGGAAGGCCGCGGATGCGGCGGGCGATCCCGTCACGTCGCTGACCAAGCGAATTGACATGGTCGCGGAGGTGACCAGGCTGCTGCTCGACAACAGCACCTTCAGTGAGGCTGTCAGCGTGCAGCGGTTCGGACGGCTGCTGGCGGGCGAAGTCGCTGACTGGGTCATCGTCGACCTCGACCGCGGCGGCCGGCTCCGGCGGCAGCTCGCCACCGGCCCGCGGAACAGGAACTCGGAAGATCTGGCGCGTGCCGTGCGCGGCGTCGACCCCGAGGCCGAATCGGCCCCATGGCAGGTGCACACCGCGCGCAAGTCGCTCCTGCTCGCCCACGCCGACGACCCCGCGGTGCTCGGGGCGGGGCCGGGCGGCACACCGCTGCTGATGAAGCTCGGGGCCACGTCGCTGATGTGCGTCCCGATTTCGGACGGGACGACAAGCTACGGCGCGCTGACGCTGGCGCGGCTCGCTGACAAGGGCCACTTCGAGGTCGCCGACCTGAGCCTCGCGGAACGGCTCGGCGAGCACCTGGCCATCGCGATCAGGGTGGACCGGATGTTCCGCCATCGCTCCGAGGTGGCCGAGGCGCTGCAGGCCAGCCTGCTCCCGGCCAGGCTGCCCAGCGTGCCGGGGCTTGAGTTCACCGCCGCCTACATCGGCGCCACGCAGTGGCAGGAGATCAGCGGCGACTTCTACGACGTGTTCAGGTACCGGGACGGGTGGGCCATCGCGATCGGCGACGTCTGCGGCAAGGGCCAGGACGCCGCCGCGATGACCGCCGCGGCCAGGCATTCGATCCGGGCTCTCGCGCACGTCCATTCCTCGCCTGGTGACGTGCTCGCCGCCGCGAACGAGGTGCTGGTCGCCGGGGACTACGAAGAGCGGTTCGTCACCGCCAAGCTGGCGTTCCTCGAGCGGGAAGGTTCAAGGCTGCGCGTGCGGCTCGCCAGCTCGGGCCACCCTGGCCCCGCCCTGGTCAGGGCCGACGGGCGGGTGGAGCTGCTCGAAGGAGACGGCCTGCCGCTCGGCCTGTTCGCCGACGCCAAGCCGAGCCTCGCGGAGTTTGAGCTCCGCGAGGGCGACTTGCTGTTCTTCTACACCGACGGCGTGACCGAGGCCCGCAGCGTGGACCTGGAGCTCTTCGAGGATCGCCTGGCCGACGAGCTCGCCGCCGTCGCGGACCGAACCGCGGCGGAAACCGTGCGCGCCGTCCAGGACCTCGTCACCACGTTCTCTCGGGGCGAGCTCAGGGATGATGTCACGATGCTGGCCGTGAAGGTCGCCTCGGCCGGCTGACCGGTCACTGTTCGTACACGTCCTCGATCACTTCGGTTTCCGGTTCGACCGGGTCGATCGGGTCGCCGTTCAGCATCGTCGGCCGCGGCTGCACTCCTCCCGCGCTCCGCAGGTACCCCGGGTCGCGGGTCTCGTACGGCGAGACGGCTATCTCCTCCACGCGGCCTCGCGCGTAGGGGCGCGTCCGGCGCACCATAATCCGCCTGCCCAGCCATCCGTAGGTGCGGCGCGGGAAGACGAGCCCGATAAGGCCGACGAACATGATGACCCAGCCGGCCGTGTGCAGATTGAACACCGACGTGTTGGTCGTCACGGCGAACGCCAGGATCGCTCCGGCGCCGATGAGGACCAAGCCTGCTCCCGTTCTCATGGGTACTTGTCCTTCCTGGCGGTCTCGGGCCGCCGTGAGTGCTGCCGGCGCGGCGCCTCAGGACGTGAGCGCGCCGTCGAGCAGCCTGCTCCGCAGATGACCGAGGGCTCGTGCGAGCAGCCGGGACACGTGCATCTGGGAGATGCCGAGGCGCTCGCCTATCTCGGCCTGTGTCAGGTTCCCGTAAAAGCGCATGACGAGGATGCGCTGCTCGCGCTCGGGGAGCTCGTCCCAGTGCGTGGCGAGGGACTCCATGTCGATGGCGTGCTCGACGCCCTCGTCCTCGTCGCCGATGACGTCGCCGAGCTGCGCGGGGTCGTCCCTGTCCGTGAGCGGCGCGTCCAGCGAGTACGCGCTGAACACCAGGTCCGCCTGGCGTGCCTCGAGCACGTCCCCGCTGCTTACGCCGAGCCGTTCGGCGAGTTCGTCGTCGCCGGGGTCACGGCCGAGCTGATGAGTGAGTTCTTCGGTCGCCTTGCGGAGTTCGAGCAGCAGTTCCTGCGCGGACCGCCGGACATGGATCTGCCACCGCTTGTCCCGGAAATGGCGCTTGATCTCGCCGCTGACGCATGGCGCGGCGTAGGCGGACAAGCTGTTCCCGATCTCGGGGTCGAAGTTGTTGATCGCCTTGAGCAGGCCGACGTAGCCGACCTGCATCAGGTCCTCGACCGGTTCCGGGCTGCCGCGGTACTGCCTGACACAGGAGCGGACCAGCTTCTCGTGCCGCTCCACCAGGATCTCGCAGGCGGCGGCACGCTCCTCGCTGCCGCGCGGCAGCGCTCGGAAGCGGCGCAGGAGTTCGTCGTCGGACATCCGCCTCAGCTCGGCGCGTGTGCCGGGGGCGAGTGTTCCCTTCGTCATGGCCATCTCCGGGGGTGATGAATCTCGGACGAAGTGGGTGTGCCCGCACCAGGAGGTCTAAACATGAATGTGTGTGACCTGAGTCACAGCTATCTTCGCGCCGTGGCCCGGACATTAAACCGCGCCCCGGCCGGGGGGAACGGTCGGGGCGCGGTGGCGTGGTGGATTCGGGAACCGCGCTAGGACCGCCTGCCGCGGCCGGTCACCAGGTCGCGCAGCCTGTCCGCCAAGCCCGCGACCGGACTCGCGGCCTTGACCGCGTCTTCGTCCGGCGGGATGACCGGATTCGGGCGGGTCGGCGCGAGCTGCTCCGTGGCGATGATCTTGTCGCCAAGCTCGGCGGCCTGCTCCGCGCTGAGCACGGCGCGCAGCAGCGGCCACGCCTGCTGCTCCTCGAACTCGATGTGCGCGCGGGTCAGCGCGGTGAACTCCGCGAGCAGTTCCTCGAACCGCTCCTCGTCTGGACCCAGCTTCACGAGCCCGTGGAGCACCTGCTCGCCCACTTGCTCCTGGTCGGCCGCCAAGTCCGCGACGCGGTCGCCCAACGGCCCGGTGGCGCGGAACGCGGGCCAGAAGTACCGCTGCTCGGCGGCTTCGTGCCGGGACGACTCGGTGATCAAGTCCTCGGCGAGCCGCTTGCGCTCAGCTAGCTGTTCTCCGGTCGCGCCTTCCCAGGCCTTCGGGCCGTCCTCCAGCCGGGTGAGCATCGCCGTTACCTTGTCGTGGTCCTGCCTGAGGACCTCGAACACGTCGGGCACCGCTCCTCCCTCGGTCTGACATCTCCTGACATGCGACCGCGTCGGCTACCCGCGAGCTCACCGCCTAAACGCCGAACGCCGAAGTAAGCCCAGATAGGGATAGCCGCGAGCGCGAGGGGAAGCCGTGGTTCCAACATGAGAAAACGTCCTCGTGAGGAAGCCGTATGAGCGAGTACGCCACGGACTGGCGGGCGACGGGCGCCTGCCTGTCCGCCGACCCCGACCTCTTCTTCCCCATCGCGGAAGTTCCGGCGACGGAACGGCAGCTCAGATTGGCGCGGCGGATCTGCGCGGGTTGCGCGGTGCGGCAGCAGTGCCTGGATTTCGCGATGCGGACGGGTGAGGCGTACGGCATCTGGGGCGGCACCACCCCGGAGGAGCGGATGCGTGTCCGCCGGGCGCGCACCGAGCGCCGCCGCCGCGCCCGCAGGTCCTGGCCCATGGACACCCCAGAGATCCGCGCCTCTTTATCCGCCTCAATCGAGTGTCCCTCCAGCGAGCCGATTGCGCATTCGACCCGCTCTAGC
>Ga0126381_100002853_pt1 | contig 18757 bp, 20 predicted proteins | sample PanSoiMetPlot_28_FD_96465 | JGI IMG/M metagenome (GOLD analysis project Ga0126381, IMG submission 96465) | Tropical forest soil microbial communities from Panama - MetaG Plot_28 | ecosystem: Environmental > Terrestrial > Soil > Tropical forest > Bulk soil | place: Panama | collected 2016-02-17
GAATCATGACTGTTATCACCCGTTGGGACCCTTTCCGTGAGTTCACCACTTTGCAGGACCGCCTGAACCGCTTGTGGCGCGAGTCCTATGGTCCGGAGGGCCGTGAGGAGTCTTTGACGACCAGCACTTTTGCCCCGCCAGTAGACGTTTACGAAGACGAGCACAATGTTGCGCTGAAGATTGAAGTACCGGGTATCGACGAGAAGGACATCGATGTGCGCATCGAGAACACCGTTCTCACCGTGCACGGCGAACGCAAGTTTGAAAAGGAAGAGAAGGAAGAGAACTTCCGTCGCGTGGAGCGTCAGTATGGCAGCTTCACACGCACGTTCACGCTACCCTCGACCGTGGATGCCGAGAAGGTTTCGGCCAACTGCGACAAGGGCATTTTGAAGATCGAATTGCCGAAGAAGGCGGAAGCCAAGCCGAAGCAGATCAAAGTGAACGTTGGCAGCGAGAAAACCCTGGAAGCGAAGGGCCCCAGCAAAGCCGCGTAATTCTGTGTTAAGTAAGGTCAGTTAGCGGGCCGGGGCTTTGCCTCGGCCTTTGTTCTCGGGTGACAATACAGGTGGATACATCACGTGAAAGACCCTAGAACGAATCAATGAGATGCTGACGGACGGCATAATCTCCCATTACGCCCTCGGCGGAGCGGTCGCGGCGACATTCTATTTGGAACCGGCGGCGACTTTGGATGCAGATGTCTTTGTGTTGCTCCCGAACGCGGACGGGACACTCGTTAGCCTTTCTCCAATTTACGAGTACCTGAAGTCCCCAGGCGGGATTGAGTCTCGAGAATACATCACGATAGGCGATTGGCCAGTCCAATTTCTTGTCCCCGCGAATGAACTTGAGCGGGAAGCTGTTGCTGCCGCGGTACCGGTGGATGTCGAGGGCGTCCGAACTTGGGTAATGCTGGCGGAACATCTAGTGGCGATTGCGTTGTCTGTTGGACGCGCGAAGGATTACATACGCATACTTCAGTTCATCAATGAAAAGGCAGTCGACCGCAAGATTCTGCTGACCGTTCTTGAAACACTCGGGCTAACCATGAAATGGAAGCAATTCGAACACAGATTCCTTGCAGGAGGTTCATGAGTAAGGACAAGCACGAATTGTGTAAGACTCTGGCGTCGCTCACCTTTACCGAGAAGATCAAGATTTTGGAGAAGTTGCGTCACCGGAGTCGCTTGATTGCGGCGAGTGGTCTGCGACCTAAAGAGTCCGCAAGGCATCCAGAGGAGAAGTAAGAGTTTGGAGTTAATTGTATGGCGATTCGCTGGGACAAATTAACGGTAAAGGCGCAGGAAGCGATTCAACGCGCCAACGAAATCGCGGCGGAGCACGGCAATCCCGAGCTGCTGCCGGTGCATTTGCTGGCGGCGCTGATTGAAGACAAAGAGGGAATCGTTCCGCCGATCCTGGAAAAGATCGGGGCCGGCCCGCAGGTTTTGCTGAACGAGGCGTACCGCGAGATCGACCGGCTACCCAAGGTATCGGGCGAGGGCGCGAACCAGGCGACGATGTCGCCTGCGCTCAATCAACTGATCGAGCGGGCGTTTAAAGAGGCCTCGAATTTCAAAGACGAATACGTGTCGACCGAGCATCTGCTGCTGGCGGCGACGCAGGCGAAAAAGGACGCGGCGCAGCAGATTCTCGCGCAGCACGACGCGACCTACGATGCGATTTTGAAGGCGCTGACCTCGATACGCGGATCGCAGAAGGTGACGGATCAGAATCCGGAGGCGAAGTACCAGGCTTTGGAGCGCTACGCCCGCGATCTCACGGAACAGGCGCGGCGCGGGAAGCTTGATCCGGTGATCGGGCGAGACGAGGAGATCCGGCGTGTGGTGCAGGTGCTTTCGCGTCGGACGAAGAATAATCCGGTGCTGATCGGCGAGCCTGGCGTCGGCAAGACGGCAATCGTAGAAGGCCTGGCGCAGCGCATCATCTCGGGCGACGTTCCCGAGATCCTCAAGCACAAGCGCGTGGTTGCGCTCGACCTGGGCTCGATGCTGGCGGGTGCGAAATACCGCGGCGAGTTCGAAGACCGGCTCAAGGCGGTCCTGAAGGAAATCGAAGATTCGCAGGGACAGATCGTCCTTTTCATCGACGAATTGCACACCCTTGTTGGGGCGGGCGCCGCGGAAGGTGCCATCGATGCTTCGAACATGCTGAAGCCGGCATTGGCTCGCGGCGAGCTGCGCGCGATCGGCGCGACAACGCTCAACGAATATCGCAAGTATGTCGAGAAAGATGCGGCCCTGGAGCGGCGCTTTCAACCTGTGTATGTGGGCGAGCCGACGGTCGAGGACACGATCGCGATTCTGCGCGGGTTGAAAGAGCGGTATGAAGTGCACCACGGGGTGCGCATCAAGGATTCGGCGATCGTGGCTGCGGCGACGCTGTCGCAGCGCTACATTTCGGACCGATTCCTGCCAGACAAGGCGATTGATCTGATCGACGAAGCGGCTGCTTCGTTGCGAATCCAGATTGATTCCATGCCGACTGAGATCGACAAGCTCGAACGGCGCGCCATGCAGCTTGAAATCGAGAAGCAGGCGCTCAAGAAAGAAGACGATCCGAATTCGCGCGAGCGGCTGGCGACCCTTGAGAAGGAACTGGCCGGTATCCGCGAGCAGTCGAATGCGCTGAAGGCCAACTGGAAAAAGGAAAAGGACCTGATCACTCGCCAGCGCGGACTGAAAGAGAAGCTCGAGCAGCTGCGCATTGAGGAACAGACCGAAGAGCGTAAGGGCAACCTGCAGAGGGTGGCCGAGATTCGCTACGGGCTCATCCGGCAGGTCGAAGAAGAGTTGCAGCAACTGACCGCACAGCTGGAGAAGACCAGCGCGCGGCGCATGCTGAAGGAAGAAGTTGACGAAGAAGACGTCGCGCGCATCGTGTCGCGCTGGACGGGCATTCCGGTCTCGAAGATGCTCGAGAGCGAAGTGCGCAAGTTGGTCACGATGGAAGACCGTTTACGCCAGCGCGTCATCGGGCAGAACGAGGCGGTAGAGCGCGTGTCGAACGCAATCCGGCGTTCGCGGGCGGGCTTGTCCGATCCGAAGCGGCCGATTGGATCGTTCATTTTCCTCGGGCCGACTGGCGTGGGGAAGACCGAACTGGCGCGGGCACTCGCGGAGTTTCTGTTCGACGACGAGCACGCCATGATCCGGATTGATATGTCGGAGTACATGGAGAAGCATGCCGTGTCGCGGTTGATCGGCGCGCCTCCGGGATATGTCGGTTACGAGGAGGGCGGTCAGCTGACTGAAGCGGTGCGGCGTCGTCCGTACTCGGTTGTGCTCTTCGACGAAATCGAGAAGGCGCATCCAGACGTGTTCAACGTCATGCTGCAGATCATGGACGATGGGCGGCTGACCGATGGCCAGGGCCGGCAGGTCGACTTCCGCAACACCATCATCATCATGACGTCGAATATCGGCTCGTCGTTCCTGGCGCCGGAGAATACGCGCACGGAAGCCGATTTCGAAAAAGCGGCCGGCGAAGTGACCAACGCATTGCACGGATACTTCAAGCCTGAGTTCCTGAACCGTGTGGACGACATCATCGTCTTCCGGCCGCTGGGTAAGGAGCAACTAGTGAAGATTGTCGAACTGCGGCTGGAGGACCTGCGGCGGCAGCTTGCGGAGCGCAAGATTTCGCTCGAGCTGACGGATGCGGCGAAGGAGCAGATCCTGACGCAAGGATATGATCCGGCTTTCGGGGCGCGTCCCTTGAAACGCGCGATTCAGAAGCTGGTGCAGGATCCGCTGGCACTGAAGATTCTCGACGGCGAGGTTCTGCACGGCGATCACGTGATCGTGGATGCGGACAAAAAGGTGGGCAAGCTGACGTTCAAAGTGAGCAAGCGAATCGGGGAGAAGGAGCCGGCGGCCAGCAAGCGGTAATCGCGTGTCGACGCCCGAGGGAGATTCCTTCGACTCACGAGCGTCGATCAGCATAGGTTGGATAACACCAGGGAGCCCACGACTTAGGGTCGTGGGCTTTTTCTGCTCAAAGCACTCATTGCCGTGAGCTCGCGACGCGACAACCGTATAAAATGCACGGCACGATCGCGGAGGATGAAAGATGAGAAAGAAGCGAATCCTGGGGCTGTCGATCGCAGTTGGGTTTGTGGCGTGCGGATTTTTGGCCGGCGGTGCGAACGGCCGTCGGGCAATCACTTCGCAAGTGAGCGATGCCGATATGCGCGCTATCGAGAGGGCTCACATGCAGGATGTGGAGGCCACCTTGGCGCACGATCCGCAAGCGCTAGCGGATCTGTTTACCGATGATGCCGTCTTGTTGGAACCGGGTGCTCCAGCCGTGATCGGCAGAGCGGCGATTCTTGCGAATAACAAGAAGGACCAACTAGAACACCCTAATGCGAAAGTGGTTAGCTACAAACCCGAAATCAAGGATCTGCAGGTCGTCGACGGCTGGGCGTTCGAGTGGGATTTGTTTGAGGGTAGTTTCAAGGAATCGGAGAAGGCCGAAGTGAAGACCTTTCGCGCGAAGGGACTTCGGGTTCTAAAGCGCCAACCCGATGGCGAGTGGAAGTTTGCGCGGGTGATGTGGAATATGGCGGAAGGGCAGTAGAAAGTTTCAAGGTTTCAGAGTTTCGAAGGTTTCCAGGTGCGAGGTCTCAGGTGACAAAGTGAGAGGACGGGCGAGACGCCCGTCCCTCCATAAGCTGCGAAACCTTGAAATCTTGGAACTCTGAAAACCTCAAAGCTTGGCTCTTACGCGAGATCAAACAACAGCACTTCACTATCTTCTTCTGCCGTGAAGGCGATTTTCGGTTCGTCGCTGATCGCCGCTCCGTCCCCTGCCGTCAGGAACTTCCCGTTTAGCTCGACGCTTCCCTTGGCAACCTGTAGCCAGCCGTGGCGATTGTTGCCGAAGTCGTGAGAGACTTCTTCGCCGGGCTTGAGCAACGTCACGTAAAGGCGTGCGTCCTGGTTGATCTTCACGGAGCCGTCGTTGGCGTCGGGCGAAGCGATCAAGCGCAGCTTGCCCCGCTTCTCGTCAGTCGGAAAACTCTTTTGCTCGTAGCTTGGTTCGAGCCCCTTTTTTTCCGGAAGAATCCAGATCTGGTAGAGGTGCACCTTCTCGGTCTTCGACGGGTTGAATTCGCTATGGCGAATGCCGTGGCCCGCCGTCATGCGCTGACCATCACCGGGCAGGATGATCGAACCGGTTCCCAGGCTGTCCTTGTGTTCGAGTTTGCCTTCGAGCACGTAGGTGATGATCTCCATATCGTTGTGCGGATGAGTCGGGAAACCGGCTGTCGGAGCCACGTAGTCCTCGTTGATCACGCGGAGGGAGCGAAACCCCATCCAGCTAGGATCCCAGTAATCGCTAAAACTGAAGGTGTGCTTTGTGTCGAGCCAGCCGTAGTTTCCGCCACCGCGCTCGTCAGCGTGTCGAATCTTGATCATGGTCGTCCATCCTTTCCCCAAAATGCATGTCTCAACAATAGTTTAATAGTCAAGTAATTAGATGAGCGGCTGGGAAGAAGGATTCATCTCCGCGCAAACAGAGGAAGTGGCTGGACATCAGCCAGTTGAGAGGTGGCTGCGCGGTTGAGAGCGGACCCGAGCTAGTTCTGGCGGACGAACCGCGCCTGAGAGAATCCCAGCGCGTCGGTTTCTATGGAGGCCAGCTTCAGCCCCGCGGTATTCAAGTGCGCGATGAGTTCATCGGACGTGTGTTCCTGGGCGGTGACGTTCTTGTGAATTTCGATATCCATTCGCGCGATACGGCGCAGAGCTGAGGGCGGAGTGGCAAGCAGAACTTCGAACTCGCTGCCTTCGATGTCCACTTTGGCAAGATCGACAGAACGCAGGTCGTACGGATCGAGGATGGACTCAAGCGTGTGGCAGGAGACTTCTACTCCTGGGGGCATTTTCCTTCCCATCGGCGAGCAGACGCCGCTGGCCGGCAGGAACATTCTCCAGCGCGATGAAGCGCCTGCCATTGTGGCCACCGACGGCACTGTTCATCGCGCTTACGCGGCCATCAAATTGTTCGTTTCCAAGTCCTGGCTTAAACGCTGAAATGTGGATGGCACGGGCTCAACGCTGACGACGCGCGCCCTGGGAGCATTGGTAGCGGCATAGAGGCGAAGAAGCCGACGTTCGCTCCGAGGTCGAGGATAACGGACTCGGCGCCACTGACCACATCGCATCTGCGTACAAAGATGTGCCAGAGAATCTTGACGTCCTCGCGTTCGGTGAGACGTACGCTCAAACCGTTCGGCAGGCCTGTCTCCAGAGGAAAGGAGGTGGGCTTCGCGTCGAGATAATCCAGAGTTACAGGTAGGAATGGATCGAAAGTTCGTGCCGCGGTGAGGATTTCGGGAAGACGGCCTACGTGGCGAACGTACTTCTGAAAGCTTTTCATGCGTCCCGGTTTCGCTGGGCTCAGCGAGAAAAATGTTTTGTAACCTACCCCCGACGCTAGGTAGCTCGGGGAGCGGGGTCAAGCTTTCGGTTCTTTTTTCTTGCTTGAACTCTCCGTTTTGGTCTCTTTTTTGTCATCTTTCTTGGTGCTCGAGTCGCTCTTCGAGTCTCCGTTCGAGGACGAACTTGTTCCCGGGGAAGATTTCTTGGCGTAGTCAGTGACATACCAACCCGAGCCTTTGAACTGCACGGCAGGCGCGGAGATCACCTGCTCAACCGGACCGTCGCAGTCGGGGCACTTTTTCACATGTGGGTCGGAAAACTTCTGGATGCGCTCGAAACGATGGTGGCACTTCTTGCATTCGTATTCGTAAATTGGCATGAAACTCCAAAACTCTGCTGGAAAACCGCCGGGACACGCGCAGGACCTACTGGGGCGGGCCCTCTCGAATATCTAGATTCTAGGGTCAGGTCGGAGGTCGCGTCAATTTGGAGGCAGCTGTCAGCTCTCAGCTATCAGCATTCGGCCAGCGACGGACGGTTCACCCTCACGGATGCAGTTACAACTGCTCGGTTCTGGCTTCGTTCTTCGAGGTGTGAGCTGTCTAGGCAACTGAATGCTGAGTGCTGAAAGCTGAAAGCTCAGAGTGCTATCCTTCCGGCGATGAGTTCCGCAGCTGACTCCGCGTCGTGGTCCAAGCCTCTCGATCCGGGCCCCACGCTCTATCTGGTTGCGACGCCGATTGGGAATCTGGATGACATTACGTTGCGGGCTTTGCGCGTGCTTCACGGGGTCGATCTGATTGCCTGCGAGGACACACGGCAGACACAAAAACTTCTGAATCATTACGGCATCACCACGCGCACGGTCAGCTATCACGAGCATAACGAGATGACGAAAGCAGCGGAGCTGATTGTGGATCTTGAGGGCGGCGCGAAGATCGCATTGGTGACCGACGCGGGCATGCCGGGGATTTCTGATCCGGGATTCCGGCTGATCAGTCTGGCGATCCGGCATCATGTCCCGGTGGTGCCGATTCCAGGCGCGTCGGCGTTTCTGGCGGCGCTGGTTGCCAGCGGGTTGCCGACGGACTCGTTTCGCTTCAGCGGATTTCTTCCTTCCAAGCGCGGCGAGCGGCGAACGCTGTTCGAGAGCATTCGGGTTTCGCCACGAACGCAGGTTTTCTATGAGGCGCCGCACCGGATCGTCGAGACGCTCGAGGATGTTGTGGATATCTTAGAAGCGGCGCGGCATGTGGTGGTGGCGCGCGAAGTGACCAAGCTTCACGAAGAATTCTTGCGTGGCCGAGCGGACGAGATTCTTGAAACCCTGAAATCTCGCGGCGAGGTGAAGGGTGAGATCACGTTGCTGATCGCGAAGGCGGACGAGGGCACGGCAGACGCGGCGCAGGAGCGAGTTTCGATCCGGCAGCGCGTGGCGCAGGTCATGGCTGAAAAGAGAGTGGACGAGAAGGCTGCGCTGAAGAAGGTTGCGAAAGAGTTGGGTGTGTCGAAGAGCGAGGCTTATCGGGAGTTGCAGCGAAGCAAGTAGATCGCTGGCGAGCTTCGCTCGCCTGGGCAGACGAGGCAGCTGCCCCCACGTGGGTCGTGGCGCCACGCGCAACTGATTCGCAGGCGTAGTTACATTGCGCCCGCGACTCAGAAGCAATTTCGAAATGCATTCCAGAGCTTAAAGCCCAGAGCCTAAAGCCTAAAGCCGATCGCCCAGAGCCGTGTTTACTTTCCCGCCAATTCTTTCTTCACCGCGTCGCTCACGACCTTGCCATCCACACGCATACCGGCGCCGGCGAAGCGGGCCATGACGTTCTTCATGACCGTTCCCATGTCTTTCATGCCGGGCGAACCCATCTCGGCGATGACGGCCTTCACACCCGCGGCGATCTCTTCTTCGCCGGCAGCTTTTGGCAGGTAGGACTCGATCACCTTGATCTCGGCGGCTTCCTTGTCGGCCATTTCCTGGCGGCCGCCCTTGGTGAACTGCTCGACGGAGTCTCTGCGTTGCTTGATTAGGGTCGTCAGGACTTGTTGCGACTCTTTGTCGTCGAGCGGGCCCATCTTTTCGGTTTCGCGCAGTTTCAGCGCGGTTTTGACCATGCGCAGGCAGGAGAGGCGCGCCTCGTCTTTGGCCTTCATCGCGGCCACGAGATCCTTCTGAATCTGATCGATCATGCTCATGGGAGGAGATTATAGCGGCAGATGTAGTCTTGGCCGCTTCTTCAGCAGGCTTCTTCGGAGCCCTTCGATCAGAAAACCTGATCCGGCGGATTCGCAGCTTTTTGTCATACACTAACAGTTACTCTTAATTGAAGGACTCATTCGAATGCTGCGCAAAAATCGTCTCTTTACACCCGGCCCCACGCCGCTTCTCCCGGCTGCCCAGTTCGCCGAGGCTGCTTTCACGGCCCACCATCGCACCGCCGATTTCCGCAACCTGTTTACGCGCGTGCTCGCCGACATGAAGGACTTTATCGGCACGCGTAACGAGGTGCTCGTGCTGGCATGCTCAGGGACTGGTGTGATGGAGGCCAGTGTTTCGAATCTAACCTCGCCGGGGGACAAGATTCTCGTGTTGACCGCCGGCAAATTCGGCGAGCGCTGGGCTGCGCTGGGCAAAGCCTACGGCTGCAATGTGGATGTGCTCAGCAAGCCCTACGGAGACACGTTCAGTCTGGATGAAGTTCGCGCGAGGCTTACGCCCGACGTCCGCGCGGTCTACATGCAGGCCACCGAGACCTCGACCGGCGCGCGGCACGATGTGAAGGGCATTGCCCAGTTGGTGCGCTCGGCCGGTGACGACGTGCTGCTGGTTGTCGATGCGATTACTGGCCTTGGGACTACGCATCTGGATGTCGATGGATGGGGTATCGATCTGATCGTCGGCGGCTCGCAAAAGGCGTTGATGATTCCGCCGGGGCTGGCGTACTGCGCGGTGAGTGAACGCGCGTGGCAAAGGATGGAGACGACCAAGTCTCCGCGATACTACTTTGATTTGCGCAAGGAGCGGAAGTCGGCGGCGAAGGGTGAGTCGGCGTACACGCCGGCGACGACGCTGTTTGCGGCGCTGGGGGCGGCACTCGATTACGTGCGCCAGTTGGGCGATGGAAATCTGGCTGCGGGACGCGAGGATCTGGTGAACAACGCGGAACTGGCGGCGGAGATGACGCGCGCGGGCGCGCAGGCGCTTGGCTTGAAGTTATTTGCAGCCACGTCGCCGGCATCGGCGGTCACGGCGATCGAGTCCCCGGCGGGCGTCGATTCAGGCACGATCGTGAAGGAGTTCCGCGAGACGTTCAACGCGGTGGTGGCCAACGGCCAGGGCGAGATGAAGGGAAAGCTGTTCCGGATGGCGCACATCGGCTATTACGACTATCTCGACACGATCGGAGCGTTAGCCGCACTTGAGCATGTCATCGCACACGTGACTGGCAAGCCGGTCAAGTTCGGATGCGCGCTGAGCGCTGCGCAGGAAGTTTTTGCTCGTCAGACAGAAGCTGTGGCCACCCGCTAGTCCGGTCGCAGGGCCGAGAAAACTAATCACGAATGAAAATCATCGTCGCCGAGAAAATTTCTCCGTCTGCTATTGCGCTGCTTGAAGAGCCGCGTTGGACCATCGTGTCTCCAGACCAGATTGACGGCAAGCTGACCACGCACCTCGAGACCGCGGACGCGCTGATTGTTCGCTCTGCCGTGCAGGTGAACGCGTCGCTATTGGAGCATGCACAGAAGCTGCGTGTGATTGGGCGGGCGGGTGTCGGTGTGGACAACGTCGATCTCGACGCCGCCACCCGAAAAGGCATCGCGGTGATGAACACGCCGGGCGCAAATGCCGTAGCTGTGGCCGAACTGACGGTTGGCCTGATGCTCAGTATGGCGCGCTTCGTTCCACGTGCTGATGCCCTGATGCACGCCGGGAAATGGGAGAAGAAAACGTTGCAGGGGACGGAATTGCGAGGGAAGACACTCGGAGTTGTCGGTCTCGGCAAGATTGGCATGGAAGTAGCGCGTCGGGCGAAGGCGTTCGGGATGGCAATCGTGGCTCACGATCCGTTTGTCTCGGCGAGCGTCGCCAAGGAACAGGGCATCCGCATGGGGAAGCTCGAGGAAGTGTATGCGGAAGCCGACTATCTGACGTTACACGTGGGGCTGACGCCGCAGACGACCGGGATGATCAACGCCGAGACGATCAAGAAGATGAAGAAAGGCGTCCGCATCGTGAATTGCGCGCGGGGCGAATTAGTGGATGAGGCAGCGCTTGCGCATGCCTTGAAACAGGGGTTCGTCGGCGGCGCGGCGCTCGACGTCTTCCAGGAAGAGCCGCTCAAGAACTCTCCGCTTACCAGTCTCGACAACGTGATCCTGACCCCGCACATCGGCGGGTCAACGCACGAAGCGCAGGAAGCTGTCGGATACCAGATCGCTCTGCAGGTGAAGGAGTATCTGAAGAGCGGCGTGATCCAGAATGCAGTCAACGTCCCCTCGGTCTCGCACGAGGAATATGCCGAGATGCAACCGTACGTGGTCCTCGCAGAACGGTTGGGATCATTTCTTGCGCAAGTGAGCGACGGCGCCTTGGAAGAAATCTCTCTGCGATACAGCGGCCACATTGCCGAGTGGAAGACGGAATTGATCCGCAACGCTGCGATCAAAGGTGTGCTGAACCAGATGCTCGACGAGAAGGCGAACCTGGTGAACGCGGCGTCGATCGCGTCGACCCGGGGACTACACGTTCATGAACTGCACAAGCCGAAGAGTTCGACGGGCGGCTCGGGTAGCGTGCTCTCAGTTTTGTTGAAGACGGGGAGCGGTGAGCATCGGGTTAAGGGCGCGGTCTTGCATGGTCATGCGGCGCGTTTGTTGTCGGTGGATGACATAGACGTCGAGGCTCCGCTGGAGCGGAATCTGATTTTTCTGCGCAATCGCGACGTGCCCGGTGTGATCGGCAAAGTGGGAACGATTCTGGGCGAGCACAAGATCAACATTGCCGATTTTTCGCTCGGGCGCCAGTCGGCAAATGGTACGACGGGAAAAAAGGGCGAGCCCCGGAAGGCCGTGGCTGTGGTGCACGTGGACGGACGCGTTCCAGACGATGTATTGAAAGTGCTAAGAAAAGTTCCGGCGATCGAGCAGGCGAAGGCGATTCGGTTGTTCTGAAGCGCATCGGAGATGGGGAGACACGCAACTGCCGGATGGATTTTTGGGATGCGCGCAAGAAGCAGGTCCTTCCCTTCGCTCGGGATGACAAACCTAGGAGCCTCAGTTTGCTGGCTCGCGTGATGTCCGCTGAATCCTAAGATTCCAGCGCTTCCCGGCGCAGCTTGCGGCTTTCTGCGAGCAGGGCCATCGAGTGCATCAGGTTCTGCAGCGTGACGATCCCCACCAATTGCTGATCCTCCACCACCGGAATGATGCTGAGGTTGCGCGAGTTCAGTTTTCGGAAGGCCGAGGCCAGGGTTTCGCTGCGATTCGACACTTCGAAAATCCGGTTCATGACTGACTGCACGTAACCGTTTCCTTCCGCACGAAGTGCCTGCAAAATACCGGCTCTCGAAATCACTCCGACCATATCGCTGCCGCGGACGACGGGAAAGTCGTCCTGAAGCGTGTGCACGGCCTTGTCGAGTGCGTCTTCCAGAGTGTCTGCCGGGGACAAGGTGGCGAAGTCGGTTAGCATCACGTCTTCAAGGTGCACCGTCTCGAGAACTTTCTGGAACAGCGCCGAGCGTTCTTCCACCTGCGCGCCGATCAACAGGAAACATCCCAGCGCAACTAGCAAATAGCTGTCAGGGTGGCCGCCCTTGAAGAACAGCAACATTCCTAAGACAACAAGCAGGGTTGCGAGCGCGTGGGCAACGGAAACTGCGCGCTGCGTGGCTTGCTGGATGTCCATCGTGCGCGAAAAAAGCGCACGCAATACGCGGCCACCGTCCATGGGATAAGCGGGCATCAGGTTGAAGAGTCCCAGGAAAACATTCGACCATACCAGGCTTCGCAACAAATGGTTCGAGTGGATCAGCGGCGTCATCCACAACTGCGCCTCGGGGTACCGGGTCAAGACCACGGCCGCCGCTATGGCAGCGATGATGATGTTGACGACCGGGCCCGCGGCGGCGATGAGGATGTCGCGTTTCCAGGGCGCGGGTTGAGGCGCCGCGCCAGTCGCAGTGTTCTCTTCCAGCAGTGTGATCCCGCCGATCGGAAGCAAGATGATGGCTTTGGGTAGCATGCCTTCGCGGCGTGCAATGAGGGCGTGTCCGAGCTCATGCAAGATCACTGACCCGAAGATGATGCCCACGAGTGCCAACTCGCGGTTCGGGTTGCTGTTACCGCCCTTCATGGCCGATTCCGCCATGTAGATAAGGGCAAGCAAGAAGATAAACGTAAGGTGAACGCGGATTTCGACTCCGAAGAGTCGCCCGATCGGGATGGACCAGTTGCGCATCAACTATCTCCCGCCCTGCTAAAACACATTCTATATTTAGATTCGCTCCGAACGCAGGCTGGCAGGATTTTCCTGCGGGCAAAGAGGATCGCTCTGAGGGTTATCGCGGGCCAATATCGCAGCCGTCCGCTCCGCTCGCTGCGGGGTTTGGACATACGTCCAACGTCCGACCGTCTTCGCGAAACGCTTTTCAATGTGTTGACTGCGGGCAATCCGGATGTGCTCACAGGTTCGGTCTGGCTCGATCTTTTCGCGGGCACAGGAGCGGTTGGCATTGAAGCACTGAGCCGCGGCGCAGCTAAGATTTTTTTCGTAGAAGCGTCCGCCGCCGCGGTCAAGGTCATTCATGAAAATCTGCGGTCTCTCAAGATTGCGTCAGGCGTCGAGGTCATCCAGAGTGATACGGCCAAGGCACTCGGCCGATTGCGCGTCGGCGAAATCAGTCCGGACTTCGTGTTTCTGGATCCTCCATACAGGTTGGAGCAAACCTATTACGACACGTTGCAGCAACTCGCCGAAGAGTCTTGCTGGAAAACGACCGCCATCGTAATTGCCGAACATCTGAAAAAATTTGATCCGGGAGATAGGTTTGGTTCGTTGGCGAGATTCCGCACGCTGCATCAGGGCGATGCAGGTTTAAGTTTCTATCGGCGCACGACCGGACCAGATGGTCGGCCGGGAGTCGACAAGCCGGAGCCGCTTACATGATCACTTCTTTGCTGGTCCGGATAATCGGGTGCTGCATTTCTTCGAGCTCGTTCTTCACCCGGTTCAATCCGTAGACGCACTCCTCGAAGTTGCGCGAGAGGTTGGCGAACAGGGGCGCGACCTTCGCGTACTCGAAATGCTCGAACTTCGAAACGATGTAATAGCTCTCTTTGCCGGCCTTCATCCAGTCGATCAGGTTCTCGAGACGTTGGCGGCGCAAGCGGTATTGATTGACGCTTTCAGGGAACATGCCTGCAAAGAACAACGTAAAATCGCCGATGTGCTTGCGCACCTGGCGTTCACGATCGAACGAGGGTGCTGGCCCGTAAACAGGATCGGATTCCAGCAGCATCTCGCCTACATCATCGAGCGGGCGATTGGCAGCGTTTCGGATTTTGAAGAGCTGATCGGCGTCACAAAATTCTGTGAGCAGATGCGCGACGTAGCCGACCAGTTGCGGATCACGAATGCCGATTTCTTCTGCATAGTGTCTGCCGATGAGTTCAACAAACAGTTGCTGCAATGGATGCGATTCCGGAATCATTTTCTTTGGGCCCCACGATCCCCAACCACGGATTTTCTTACTGATGCACGACTAATTAGCCCAGGTCTCTTACAAACGCAAGTGACTTTTGTAAGCCACTCACGAAACCGATCTACCTTATTTGGTGCCTAAATACCTCGCTTCGTTGCACCCCAGATTTGTTGGCACTCGTCGGGTGCGGCTGCTAAGTGCAACTCCGCTCCGCTGGATGAGTTGCCAGTAAAATGATCGGCAGCGGAGGAAAAATCTTCGGTTATGCAACGCACGAATATCTCCAGTGGTACTCCATGGGAGCCTGTAGTCGGTTACTCGCGTGCCGTTAGGATCGGACCTTTTGTGCATGTAGCTGGAACGACGGCGACGGGTCCGGATGGAAAGATCGTGGGTGTCGGCGATCCCTATGCTCAAGCCATGCAGACGCTAAGGAACATCGAGTCGGCCCTTCAGAAGGCGGGCGCAAGCATGCAGCATGTGGTGCGCACGCGCGCGTTCGTGAGGAACATCGCGGATTGGGAGAAGATCGGGCGAGCGCACGGGGAATTCTTCCGCGACATCCGGCCCGCATCGACGATGGTGGAGGTCACCGGGCTGGTCGATCCCGACATGCTGGTCGAAATCGAAGCCGACGCCTACGTTGGCGAGTAAGCGAGAATCCGTTTTCGAGGCGCGCGCCACTGGGGGTACAATCCCGACTCCCAGGAGATTCGCTCATCCATGAAAATCGCGTGCCGAGCTGTGCTCGCCGTTTTATTGGTCACCTCTGTTGCCGCCCAGGAAAAACAGTCCGCGTCACAATCGAAAAGTTACACCGTAGTCCGTGCCGGGACTTTGATCGACGGAAAGTCGGATCAGCCGCGCCATGACCAGGTGATCGTGATTCGGGGAGATCGAATCGAAAGTGTCTCGGATGCAACCAGCGCGAAGGTTCCGCCGGACGCAAACGTGATCGATCTCTCAAAAGCAGTGGTTTTGCCGGGACTGATTGATTCGCACACGCACATCTTTTTGCAAGGCGAGAATCCGGCTGAGGGCGGATACGACGCTAACATTTTGAAATATCCGCTGTCGCTTCGCGCTGCGCGCGCCACGGTGGCCGCTCGCCGAGCCCTCGAGCAAGGATTCACGATGCTGCGCGATCTTGAAACGGAAGGTGCGGGTTATGGCGATGTCGGAATCAAGGAAGCGATCGAGGGCGGATACATTCCAGGACCGCGGCTACTGGTGGTGACCCGCGCGATTTCGACGACGGGTGGATATCCGCTCGAAGGCTACGCCCCGGAGCTCGAGATGCCGAAGGGCGCACAGATTGTGGATGGCGAGGTGGAAGCGCGCAAGGCGGCGCGTGAGCAACTTGATCATGGCGCGGACTGGATAAAGGTATATATGACGCACAGGTCGTGGGTTGGGAAAAAGGGCGAGCTGGCGTCGCAGCCGACGTTGACACTGGAAGAACTGAAAGCGATTGTCGATGAAACTCACGGCTGGGGAAAGAAGGTCGCGTGCCACGCGTACAGTGGGATCGGATTGCAGCGTGCGCTCGACGGGGGCTGCGACTCTATCGAACACGGGCTGCAAATCAGTGACGCGCAGATCGCGCAGATGCTGAAGCAAGGAACGTGGTATTGCCCGACGATCAGCGTCTATTACACGGATTGGAGTCCGGCGGATACGCCGGAGGGCCAGCGCGACCGGCTTCGCGCCTCGGCGCATGAAGAGTCGTTTAAGAAGGCTCTCAAGGCGGGAGTGAAGATTGTGTTCGGCACCGACATGGGTGGCATTCCGTGGACCGAGCCGATCGCGCAGGAGTTTCCGCGGATGACTGATCTGGGGATGTCGCCGATGGAAGCGATCAAGAGCGCGACCTCTCGCGCCGCCGACATGCTCGAGATGATGGGAAAGGTCGGTGTGCTGGCGCCGGGAGCGTATGCCGACGTCATTGCGGTTCCCGGCGATCCGGTGAAGGACATCAAACAACTAGGGAATGTGCAGTTCGTGATGAAGGGCGGACAGGTATTCAAGAGCGAAATGAAGTGAGGGCGGCTTTCACAGGAGCGTCCTCGGGTCTTGTTCCAGGCAATCTAAAAATCGAAAGATCGCCAGCAGATTTATTGCGCAGTACTGTGCATAGATTCTCTTGACAGCGGCTGGGCGAAGTTCATAATGCCCGAATCCTCAACCTTCCCGCAGGAGGGTTCTATGCAGCTATTGCAATTGTGCGATCCCGAAGCCGCGGCGGTTCCGGTCGAAGCCAGCGTCGCGGATGCGATCCGAAAGATGCTCGACTATCACGTCGGCGCAGTTGGCGTGGTCGATCGTGAAGGCCGCGTTGCGGGCATCTTCACCGAGCGCGATGTGCTCCGAAGACTATCGCTTACCGGCCTGAACCCGGAAACCACTCCGGTGCACGACCTGATGACTACGAACGTCGAGATGGCCACCGAGCAAACAGGACCCGGAGAGGCGATGTCCACGATGATCGAACGTCATTTCCGGCACTTGCCGGTTGTCGATAATAGCGGGAAGCTGCTGGGAATCCTCTCCATTCGCAACCTGCTAGAATGGCGCATCGAGGGTCTCACCCAGGAGTTGGACTCGCTCGAACATTATGTGAGTAATGATGGCCCTGGCGGGTAGAGTTCATCGAGCAAACTGAATGGCTGACCCGAATCCTGCCTTGTCGCGGACGATTGCGTTTGTGCGCATTCTGACCGGCGGGGTGTTCCTTCTGTTCGGCGAATACAAGGTTGCGACTCCCGACTTTGCGCATGCAGGTTTCCCGCACTACCTGCAAGGCTATGTAGGCGGCTCGGCTGTGTCGTTCTATCGGCACGTGCTCGCTTTGCTGATTCCTCACGTGGTGTTCTTCGGCTATATGGTGGGCGTAGTCGAGTTGGTGATTGCGCTCTCGATGATCCTGGGATTGTGGGTGCGTCCTATCGCGATCGTGGGCGCTCTTTTCATGCTGAACCTGTTCCTTGCAACATGGTGGGAACCCGGTCACGGCGTTGCAGTGTGGCGCTACTTCGGAGCCGAACTCGATACTATTCCTCTCTTCTTTCTCTTCCTGATTTTTTACGCGGCCGATGCGGGAATGACCTGGGGTCTCGACGGGCGCTTGCGAAATCGCGCCTAAATACTCGCGAACCACGCCGGATTTCGGTATTCTTGCTCGCTCAAATCCCGACCCGAGGAACGCCAATGTTCAACCGATCGAAGGTATTGTCCGTCTGCGCCTTTTTGTTGTGCGCTGTAATTCTGGCAGTGGCGCAGTCCACTCCGGCGCCTCGTCACGTCATCATGCGCGCGGGGCATCTGCTCGATGTGAAAACGGGCAAGACGCTCTCCGGACAAGCCATTGAGATCGAGGGAGACAAGATCGTCAGCGTGGGACCGGCGTCTGCCGCCAAACCGGCCGCAGGGGTTCAGGTCATCGATCTTCCGAATGCGACCGTGCTTCCCGGGCTCATCGATGCTCATACCCACCTGACGTTTGACGTGAACCAGGTGGGATACGCGTCGCTCGGGATCTCGGTACCGCGAGAGGCCCTTACGGGCGCAAAGAACGCGCGCGTCACGCTGCTTGCGGGATTCACGACGGTGCGCAACGTCGGCGCCAGCGGTTTTAGCGACGTGGCGCTGCGCGATGCCATCAACGACGGCGATGTTCCGGGCCCACGGATGCTCGTCAGCGGTCCAGCGCTGGGCATTACGGGCGGACACTGCGACGAGAACCTGCTTCCGTTCGAGTTCCATTATCAGGCAGAGGGTGTGGCGGATGGGATTGAAGCGGTCCAGCACAAGGTCCGCGAGGTGATCAAGTACGGGGCCGACGTTATCAAGATTTGTGCGACCGGCGGCGTGATGTCGAAGGGGGACGATCCCAATGCGTCGCAGTACACGCTCGAAGAGATGAAGGCAATCGTCGCGGAGGCCCATCGTCTGGGCCGCAAGGTGGCGGCTCATGCGCACGGGGCCGAAGGCGTGCGGTGGGCATCGATCGCTGGCGTCGACTCCGTTGAGCATGGGCATCTGATGGATGAGGAGTCGATCGCGACCCTGAAGAAGAACGGCACCTATATCGTGCCGACCTTGTACTTGATGGATTGGAACCGCGAAAACCTAGCCAAGCGGAATGCTCCTGATTACGTCGTCAAGAAAATGCAGATGGTGATGGGTCAGGGCGAAGGGATGATGAAGAAGGCATTTGCGGCGGGCCTTAAGGTTGGCCTTGGGACTGATGCGGCTGTCTATCCGCATGGGTTGAACGCTCATGAGTTGGGCGTTTACGTGCGACTGGGAATGACGCCGCTGCAGGCGATCCAGGCGGCGACGGTTAACGATGCCGACTTGCTCGGATGGTCGAGCAAGGTCGGAACGATCGACTCGGGGAAGTGGGCCGACATCATCGCGGTAGACGGCGATCCGCTGCAGGACGTCACGACGCTGGAGCGAGTGAAGTTCGTTATGAAAGGCGGCGAGGTTTTTAAGAACGAATATTCGAAGTAGCCCGAGTTGCTGACGGCCTTTGTTTCGATCGGGTAGGAGGCGGGATTACTCCCGCCGTCCTCCCACACCACCGGACTTGCGGTTCCGCATCCGGCGGTTCATGAAACCGGCGAGAGGCGCCGCTGAGTA
>Ga0126381_100002855_pt1 | contig 18750 bp, 13 predicted proteins | sample PanSoiMetPlot_28_FD_96465 | JGI IMG/M metagenome (GOLD analysis project Ga0126381, IMG submission 96465) | Tropical forest soil microbial communities from Panama - MetaG Plot_28 | ecosystem: Environmental > Terrestrial > Soil > Tropical forest > Bulk soil | place: Panama | collected 2016-02-17
CCCACATCCACGTGGCCCAGTTACAACAGTTGGAATGTCAAGAGCGAGGATCTTTGAGCGTGCCGGAACTGTGGGAACGAAGAGTCGCTTCCACCACTCCCATCGCTCTCCGATCATCTCGCTGACCTGAAACTGACCAACGCTCGGAGTCTCCGACGGAAAGCCTCCCGGTTGAGAACTGCTAGGAAAGCCAGGGCCCGCCACTGGGCCGGCCTGAGCCATTCGCTTTATCTCAACCAGATGCCTCAATAATTCGAGCGGTGGTCTCCTCTCCGTTCTGGTTCCTTCGCTCAACAATTTGCCCAGTTCCCGTTGCATCGCTTGGAGGATCTGCCGGTCGGTTGCCGTCGCCGTTACGTATGCGACGCGCGGAATCATTTCATTGATGATGGTTGAGAGTCCCTGATAATCATCCTTGGGTGCGACAATACCTCCTGTTGCGCCGTACCCGAAGTCCGACACATAGATAGGAGCCCGTGGCTCAAGCGAATCGTCCAGTCTGGAGACCGACTCTTTACCAATTAGTATGTTCCCGGAATGCAGATCTCCGTGTCGAACCACACCCTCGGCTTCGCACGCGTGGAGGACGTGCAGAACTCTCTCAACAACAGCCAAGAGAAAACTTGCGGGAATCATCTTCACACGAGCCAGATATTGCCGTAGATTTTCCCCCGGGTCGATGAAATCCCACACTGTAAACTGGCAAAGACGTGTCTCAATTTGCTCCGCACCTGAATCGTGAAAGTGGACGACACCATCCACAAGCCCTAGGCTCATTACCTTTTTCAGTTCGACTTCCCACCCCTGCTTTAACGTATCGAAAGTCAACTTTACGGCCCGCACCGCGCTTGGCACTTCACTGAACTGACCTTTGTATACATAGCCGATTTTCCCTGCCCCGACAAATTCAATAAGCCGGTATTTATCGACGGTCTTCCCAGCCAGACTCTTGCACCATGCGTCATTTCGAATCGCCGTCATTGCCCTTCAGCCTTCATCATTCAATCGCCCTGGCCTAGCTACTCCCATCCAGATTCGACTGGACTTGCCATCCGTACGCCAAAACGACCGTTCGTTCCGGTGCTTATTCCTGCCGTTGAGTTTCCGGGCCAAATTATACGTTGAGCCGCGGAAAGTTGAGGTCAAGACTGCAGCACGGAACTTAACATGGTTTGGCAAACTACTGTAGACATGACCATCTCGGGGGGTAGTTGTTCATTCACATGCTCTGGACGGTATGGCGACAGACGGGATCGTGTTTGTCAAGGACGACTCTAACAGTTGCGACACTCTCCCGCGCGTATGTTCTGGGCCTTTTTGCAGGCCCACCAGCCGCACACTCTTTGCCAGCAAAGTGAGTGTTCAGAGAGATTTCGTGGTTGAACGCACTGATCGGCCGTCAGGCGGTGTATGCGACCGACGCAACATCCCTGTAACTTCTGCAGGCACCAGTCTCTTGGGAATCTGCCGGTGGCAACGTGGCGACGCGAAATCCTCCTCACTGGGCTTGGAGGAATCACCGTTTGCGAGAACTGTGAGGAAGTGACCGCCGCAACAACGACTACAGCGGCTTTCGATATGCATTCGAAAACGGCCGCATCTGCTTGAAAGTGTTGGTCGGGGCGAGAGGATTTGAACCTCCGACCCCCTGCGCCCAAGGCAGGTGCGCTACCAGGCTGCGCTACGCCCCGACTCTCTATTATCGATTCTAACCTACGCCTGAGGATCGCACCACGGCACTCGCGCGGCAAACGGCTGTCCCCACTTCCCGCAGCACCATTCGTCAGGCGCGCCATCATTCCGTCCCTCCCGCGTTGACGCAGATCGTAAACGCACCTAGCATGACGGAAAGGAGAGCAGGTTGATCGGACAGGTCCTCGGACATTGTCGTGTGGTGGCGAAGATTGGCGAAGGAGGAATGGGCGTCGTCTACCGCGCACATGATGAGGTGCTGGACCGCGATGTGGCGCTAAAGGTCGTCAAGAAGGGCGTCGGACTCGACCAGACCGCCGGTCAGAACCTGTTGCAGGAAGCGCGCGCTTCCTCTTCCCTCGCGCACCCGAATATCTGCACCATCTACGAGGTCGGCGAGACCGAAGGCGAGCTCTACATCGTGATGGAGCTGGTCGAGGGCAAGCCCCTGCACGTGATGAGCGGCGATCAGGGGATGCCCAGTGACGCAGTGCTTCGCTGCGGCGGACAGATCGCCAGCGCGCTGGCCCGCGCGCATGATCGCGGTATCGTTCATCGCGATCTCAAGAGCGCCAACATTCTGGTCACTGCCGACGGACAGGTGAAGGTCCTCGACTTCGGCCTTGCGCGCCAGGTGGGCGTGGGCAAGTACGATGCCGCGACGCGCTCGTTCGCGACCATGCAGGAGACCTCCGTCATCAGCGGCACGCTGCCGTACATGGCGCCCGAGGTGCTGCGCGGCGAAGCTTCCGACTATCGCAGCGACCTTTGGGCACTCGGCGTTGTGCTCTACGAGACCGCCTCGGGCCGGCTGCCATTCGAAGGACAGACGGCATTCGAAATCAGTTCGGCCATCATGCGCGAGGTGCCGACACCACTCGGACCACCGGTGCCGCCGGGGCTGTGGTCGATCATCCAGCGCTGCCTGGCGAAGGAGCCGATGCAGCGATATCAGCGCGCCTCGGAGGTCCAGGCTGCGTTAGAGGCCGTGCAGTCGGCGAGGATGACCTCGGCCGATCGTGCCCCCGAGCCGGGCGGGCCTCCGACGACGATTCTGCATCAGGTGCGGCACCTCCCCGTCAAACGCGGAGACTTTTGCCTGCTGGTGGGAACTGTGAAGGGCGCGTTTCTGCTGCGCTCCAACCGGCAGCGCCGGAAGTGGGAGCTCGGTGGTCCGTACTTTCACGGGAACATGGTCTACGCAATGGCCTACGACAATCGCGCCGGCCGGCGTCGAATCTGGGCTTCGACGCAGAGCTACTGGGGAACGCAACTGCGCTCCAGCGACGATTTCGGCAAGAGCTGGACCAACCCGCCCGAGTCGCCGATTCGTTTTCCCTCCGACACCGGACTGTCGCTGAAGAATATCTGGCAGATTTCGCTGGGGCGACCCGAGGAACCTGACGTTCTTTACTGCGGCGTCGAGCCCGCCGCGCTCTTCGAGAGCCGCGACGATGGCAACACGTGGTCGCTGGTGCGCGGACTCTTCGACCATCCGCATCGCCCGCGCTGGGTGCCCGGAAATGGCGGCCTGGCGCTGCATACCATCGTTCTCGATCCGGCTGAGAAGCAGCGGATGTATGTCGCGATTTCAGCCGGCGGCGTGTACCGGACCGACGATGGCGGCGCGACGTGGAAGGCGTGCAATCGCGGCATTAAGGTTACGCACATGCCGAACAAGTATCCGGAATTCGGACAATGCGTGCATAAGATCGTGATGCATCCCGCGCATCCCGGGCGGCTGTTCCTGCAGAATCACGGAGGCCTGTATCGTTCTGACGATTACGGCGAGAACTGGAACGACATCGGCAACGGCGTGCCTTCGGATTTCGGCTTCGCCGTCGTCGTGCATCCGCGCAAGCCGGAGTGCGTATATGTGGTGCCGGTGGAGTCGGACCAGTTTCGCTGCACCTGCGATGGCCGCTTGCGCGTCTATCGCACACGCAACGCCGGCGAGTCGTGGGAGCCGCTGATGCGCGGCCTGCCGCAGAAGGACTCGTATGAGACGGTCCTGCGTGACGCGATGACGGCGGATTCCCTGGATCCAGTTGGAATCTACATCGGCACGCGTAGCGGCCAGGTCTTCGCCTCGCACGATGAAGGAAGAAACTGGCAGAGGATCGTCGGAGGATTGCCCGCCGTCTTGTGCATCAGGGAAGCGCTCATTGATGATGCGCCTGCTTCGACAAAAGCTGTAGCGCGGATGAAGCGTTCGCCCGCACCGCAAAAGAAATCGCCCGCAAAATCGCGCCGGAAGAAGAAGTGATCATGCCTGTCACGTTCAACATTCCGTCAGGGCTGCGCGAGTTCACAGGCGGGCAACGCAAGGTGCACGTCGAAGGCTCGCCGGCTACACTCGCCGACGCTCTGTCGGCATTGTGGGCAAAATATCCCGGCGTGCGCGACCGCATCGCCAACGAACAAGGCCAGATTCGGCAGCACATCAACGTCTTCATCGGTGAGGAAGACATCCGCTACACCGGCGGGCTGATGAGTCCCCTGCCCTCCGGATCGGAGATTTCCATCATCCCGGCCGTCAGTGGCGGATGAGGGCAGCGGAAATCTCCGCTATTCCAGCCCAAATTCTTTCCACCGCTTCGTCACCCGCGCTTTTGTCGCCTCGTCCATGCGAATTTCGTCGGGCCAGGGGCGGGTGAAGCCTTCGCTCGCCCATTTGCGCGTGGCGTCGACACCCATCTTCGATCCGTAATCCGGCAGGCGCGAGGCGTGATCGAGCGAGTCGACTGGGCCAAGCACGAACTGGATGTCGCGCTCGGGGTCGATGTTGTTCAGCACCTTCAGTGTGACGTCGCCGAGGTCCTGCACGTCGACATCTTCGTCGACAACCAGAATGCATTTGGTCGACATTGCCTGGCCGAGCGCCCAGATGCCGCTCATCACTTTGCGCGCCTGGCCGGGATAGGACTTGCGGATCGACACGATCATCAGGTTGTGAAAGATGCCTTCGATAGGCAGGTTCACGTCGACAATCTCCGGGATGGTGAGGCGCATGAGCGGCAGGAAGATACGCTCGACCGCTTTGCCCATGTAGGCATCTTCCATGGGCGGCTTGCCGACAATCGTCGTCGAATAAATCGGGCTCTTGCGATGAGTGATACACGTAACGTGGAAGACAGGATAGAGATCTTCCGGCGTGTAGAAGCCGGTGTGATCGCCGAAGGGACCTTCCATGCGCAGTTCGTCGAGTTCGACGTAGCCCTCCAGCACGATCTCCGACGTGGCGGGGACTTCGAGATCGACGGTCTCGCACTTCACCAGCTCCAGCGGCTTCTGGCGCAGGAAGCCGGCGATCATGTACTCCTCGATGTCGGGTGGCGCGGGAACGATCGACGAAAACATCACGGCGGGCTCAGTGCCGATCGCGACCGCGACCTCCATTCTCCCGCCAACCTGCCTCCCTTCGGCCACGCGCGAACCGCCCGAGGATCGCGCCATCATGTCCAGCGCGGCGCTGACAGGATGCGCCTCGCCCGCCGCAGCCGCGCGCCGCATCTGCTCGCGATAGTGCTCGGCGCCCTGCTTCTGCCGCTGCCAGTGCATGCCGGTGCTCAGTGCGTCATACACCTGCATGCGATAGGTGCCGGAGTTGCGCTTGCCGGTACGCGGATCCTTAGTGATGACCGACGGCAGCGTGATGAAGCGTCCGCCGTCGAGCGGCCAGCACTGCAGGATGGGAAAGTCGAGCAGCGAGAAGTTGTCGCGCTTGATCACTTCCTTGCACGGGCCGGTCGAAACTTCCTTGGGGAAGAACTTGCCCATCTCCGCCAGCATGGGCAGCATTTTGATCTTGTCGAGCAGCCCCTGCGGCGACTTCACATCCATGAACATCCTGATGCGCTCGGCAATTTCGTCCAGCGAATCGACGTCGAGCGCCATCATCATGCGGCGCTCCGAGCCAAACTGGTTGATAAGAACCTTCGCGCCGGGATGGCCCTTCACGTTTTCGAAGAGCAGCGCCGGGCCACCCGGCCCATGCGAGCCGCGCGGTCCCCACTTGGAAACGCGATCGGTGATTTCGGCGATCTCCAGGATGGGATCGGCTTCAGCTTTGACGCGGATCAGTTCACCGGCCTTGTCGAGCGCGGCGATCCATTCCCTCAAGTCTTGATAGGCCAACGGTCGACCTCGATGACGTGGGATGATTTAAGTCCGGCACGATTATAGAAGGAGAGGCAGCCGAAGGCTTCACCGCAACCGGTAAATACCGTGAAACTCAGGCCAGGCGCGCCTTTGCCGCCGGATAAACTCCCAACACCTTCACGAACTCCGCAATCTCAGCCAAGTGCCGCAGCGCATTACGGGCAGCCTCGTCGTCACCACGAAGAATGTCCACGAAGAAGACGTATTCCCACGGATGCCCGCGCATAGGCCGCGACTCGATCTTGCTCAGGCTGATATCCCGTAAGGCGAACACACTCAACGCACGGAAGAGGACGCCGGGAACATTCTTCAGGGCAAAGGCAATGGATGTCTTGTTTGCCCCTCTGCCAACCTTCCCTGATTTGTTGATCAGGAGAAAGCGCGTGTAGTTCTGCTGATCGTCCTCGATGCCGGCCAACAGAATGCGACCGCCATATTGCCGCGCCGCCTGCCTCGGTGCAATCGCCGCCGCGTCTTTGAATCCCTCGGCAATCACGTGGCGAACGCTTCCCGCCGTGTCGTAGAAAGGTACGGCCTGAATATCGCCAGGTTTGCGAAAAAAATTGCGGCATTGATCAAGCGCCACGGGATGCGAAAAGACGCGCCGCACATGCTGCAACGAAACGCCGGCCGGGGCGATCAGATTGTGCCGAATCCGCAGATAGAACTCGGCGTGAACGAACACCTCGCGCGTAAGCAGAAGATCGAAATGCTCAGCAACGGAGCCGGCCAGACTGTTCTCGATTGGAATCACTGCTGCCTGCACCGATCCCTTGTCGATCCGATCGAATACCTCAGCCGATCGCGCGCAAGGGACTACAGTGGCGCGAGGCAGCATGTTTCCCGCGGCCTCATGGCTGAACGAGCCCAACTCCCCCTGGATCGCGATTTTCATAGGGATGCGCCGAGAATAACAGACCTCGCTGGAGGTTGCCCGCCACGATGAAATTTCATCTTGATTGAGTCCGTTCGGAATTCTGCTTGCAAACAACCATCGGCCGTTGACTGCCTTCCAAGTAGGTGTCCGTCGTAGCGTGCGAGGAACGACTCAGGGAGGTGACACATGCTTTGGACAATTTTCGTAATCCTGCTGGTGTTGTGGTTGCTTGGAGTGGTATCCAGTTACACACTCGGCGGGTTCATTCACATTCTGCTGGTGCTGGCGGTGGTGGCGCTGATCTTTCAGCTCGTCTCCGGCCGCAGACCGGTTGTTTAGCGTGCGTAAACCGATAGCTTCGCACACGTGAGACTGGCACGAATACAGATACAGACCCCAGGGAGGCCGAGCAGTTATGGATAAAGATCGGGTTAAGGGAAAACTGAACGATGCAGCCGGACGTGCTAAGCGTCAGGTTGGCGAATGGACGAACGACAGTGAACTTCAGGCGGAAGGAACGGCGCAGCAGGTAAAGGGCAAAGTTCAGAACGCCTGGGGTAAAGCGAAGGATGCCGCGCGGGATGTCACGGATGATGTTCGTCAGAACGAGACGCGCGACGATTTGAATAACGAGCAACGGCGAGACATGGAAGACGAGCAGCGGAAAAAAGACGTTGCTTAAGCTCTAGCCGGACTCAATCCCCCGAGGCGCCCGAACCTGGGCGCCTTAATTTTTGGTTCGGATGATGAGATTGCCAACCCGGTCGACGGCAAACATCGCGCCGGGCGGAACACATGTGGTGGCGCTGTACTCGCTGATGATGGCCGGGCCGCGCAGGCTCCTGCCCGTAGTCAGGCTCTCGCGCTGATATACAGCGGTATTGATCTGCTTTCCTTCAAACCAGGAGGAACGTCTCTCCATCGGCAAAGTCCGCTTAGTTTGGCTGCTAACTTTGGGCCTCGGCAGCCGCTGCGATTTCACCCGCGCGCGAACGCGCAGCGTCACCAACTCAATTTGCCGTCCGGGATGGCCGTAGCCGTAGCGCATTTGATGCTGACGATGGAATTCGGCGATGAATGAGCGGGAAAACGGTACGTTCAATTCGAATCCCTGTCCGCTGTAGCGCAAATCAACGCTCCGTTGCAGATGCTGTTTTTCACGCCAGCCTTCTTCTCGAAATTCACGACCGGCGCGCTGCTCCAGGCTTGTAAATTGGGCTTCCAAACGGCGCAACGACTTATCGGGATCCACAGGCAACATCACTGTTCGCGAGTAGTCCTTGATGATGTCGCTGGCGAGAATGCCGTAGGCTGAAAGCGCGCCGGCCATCGCAGGAACGATGACACGCGGAATGCCGAGTGCCTGCGCCAGGTCGCATGCGTGCAGTCCGCCTGCGCCGCCAAAGGCAACAAGCGCAAATTGACGAGGATCGAAGCCGCGCTCCACGGAGACAACTCGCAGCGCACGCTCCATGTTGGCGTTGACTACGCGAATAACTCCTTCGGCAAAGCGCTCCAGCGACGCGCGCCAGCCTTGCTGCTTCAGCCACTCTGATACCACCGCGCGGGTTCGCGGCAGATCGAGAACGAACGAGCCGCCGAGAAACTTGTCCGGTTGCAATCGGCCAAGCAGCAGATTGGCGTCGGTTACCGTCGGCTGAGCGCCGCGCCCATAACAAATGGGACCGGGATCAGCGCCCGCGGACTCCGGCCCGACACGCAAAGCACCGCCGGCATCGAATCGCACGACGGAACCCCCGCCGGCGCCTATGGTGTGAATGTCGAGCATCGGGACCCGCACCGGCAAGCCGGCAATCTCTCCTTCGTTGCCCGGCTGCGGTTCGCCATCCACCAGAGCGACATCGGTAGAGGTGCCGCCCATATCGAAGGTGATCACTCGCTCGAAGCCGCTCATGCGGGCCATCGCTGCCGCTCCCACCATCCCGCCCGCTGGGCCTGAGAGAACTGTTCTGACGGGTTGTCGAGCGGCCGTCTCGAGAGATGTAATTCCGCCGCTCGATTGCATCACGAAGACGCGCGAAGATTTTGCCTTTGTGCGCATGCGGAGCTCAAGCTGTTGCAGATAGCTCTGCATGACGGGCTGCAGATAGGCGTTGACTACAACCGTGCTGGCGCGCTCATATTCGCGGAACTCGGGAAGGATGACATGCGACAGCGAGATTGGCAGGCCCAACTCTTCGAGAACGCGCGCGATCGCGCGCTCAACTTCGGGGTTGGCGAAGGAAAACAAGGTCGAAACGGCGATGGATTCGGCCCCGCCGGTGTGAACATCGCGGGCCACCACGCGCAACTCTTCGCTGGAAGGTTTGCGCAGGACACTGCCATCGGGACCGATGCTCTCGGGTACGCCAAAACGCATGTTCCGCTCGACCAGCGGCGCTACACGTTCAAAGTTCAGGTCATAGAGCCTGGGCCGGTTTTGCCGGCCTATCTCAATGGTGTCTTCAAATCCTTCGGTCGTCACAAATGCCACACGAGCGCCCTTGCGTTGCAGCAGTGTGTTCGTGCCTACCGTGGTTCCGTGGAGTAGCACATGAACGGAGGACGGAGAGATTTGCGACAGGGCCTCGGCGACAGCCTGTGAAGGGTCGGCCGCCGTAGAAAACACCTTCGCCACCCTGAGCTTTCCGCCCTCCAACCAGACGCAATCCGTAAAAGTGCCTCCGGTATCGACAGCGACGCGCAGTGGAGTTCGCGCAGACTTTGGGACGGATGCGGCCATATCGGACGAAGAATGGCTATAGAAGCGCCGATTGTAGCATGGGGTTTGGAATTCATCACAGACGCGCAGAGACCCAGAGGTCAGGGAGGGCGCCTTTCTCTGTGCCTCCGTGTCTCTGTGGTGAAGAGTTTTAACTACAACTGCTTTCCCATCTGGAAAGCATCGAGTGAATGGCTGGAATAATAGCCGGGCAAGGTGCGCAGGATACGATATCCGAGTTTGCGATACAGGCTCACGGCGGCAGCGTTGTCCACCGCCGTCTCCAGATATACCTCGCCGCATCCCAATGAGCGCAGCCTCGCCTCGCAGGTGCTCATCAGGGCCGTCGCCAGCCCCAGCCGGCGCGCATGTGGATGAATATCGAGGGTAAGGATCCGTCCGTACTTGCGTCGAATTGCATGGGCGACAACGTAACCCACGATCGCTTGCGTGTGGTCGTCGTTACTCCGCGGCACAGTTGCCCCGCCTTGCCGATTCCGCTGTAACTGCGCCACCAGGGTGATCGCATTGCGAGCCGTCAGGAAGCCGCTGAGTTCCATCTGTGTATAAGCAATTCCCGGCGGAAAGCAGAGCTGATCGATTTCCCAGAGGCGATCGAAGTCCGCTGCGCAGTACTCGCGCAGATCGAAACTACCCTCCGCGGCTTTCGTGGGTTTGCGTTCCAAGCTTTGGCCTGTGGCCATCATAGGCGAGTCGATGTGCCGGGCAAAACATTTCGTGAAACCCGTGCGAAGATGCGCCCTCAGCTAAGCAAGAGCGCATCCCGGCACAGACAGCTAAGCAGCTTTGTGCGTCTGTTTCAGCCGATGCTCGGAAAACAGCTCAATCATGTTCTTGTTGAACTGCGGAGTATTGGACAGCTGGCGGCTGCTGACCCAATTGCGGTCGCGCACGCAAGCGACGTTCACCTAGTTCGCGCCGGTTTTCTTCACATCGTCGGCGATCGTTTTGTAGCCGGTCGTGTGCCGGCCTTTCATCTCAAGGGTGGGAAGAGGAAACTGCGGCATTTTCGATCTTTTCGATGGCGACCAGTGCCGTCCATTCATTATCGCGATTCCTATACTTCACAATTCTGCCGCCGAGAAGATCTGCGGCACTCTGCGGCGCCAGGTCTTGGTGATAGTCGAAGAACCTCTCCTGGAGAGCATCTCCAAAGGCCAGCCCGCGCAGCCACGGATGCGGCGGCTGCCACTTTGTCGTAAACAGGTAGGCAACATCGAACTGATCGGTGGCTTGCGAGGCGCGCTCCATCTCGAGGGGAGAAAAATTCTCGATACGCACCACCGTGAGCGGCTGCTTCACATAGCCGAGGAACGGGCGTGTCAGCTCATCCGACGCCGGCCATGCAGTGAGTATGCGAGCGTGAGGATATCGAGCGGAGAGGTCATCGGCCGCAGCTTTATGCTGGAGAACATAATCGCGATACAGCAGAGTGTCCTCGGGTGCGATGCGGTACGGCGGGGGCACGAACAGTTGGATGACGCAGGCGACACAGATCACCACAACCCACCATGTCCACAGGCGAAGACGGCGATGCATGGTAGAAACGCACACCAGGACCACGAGGGGCACAACCGGAAGCATGTAACGCGCCAGGACCGCGCCTCCCAAAGCCGACTCGGCGAGGACATTCGCCAGGAGGACAACGGCAAATACGAGTTGCACATTTATAGCAATGCGCTTTCGGAGCGTGCCATCAGAGTCGCGAAGCGGCGGCTGCGTCATGGCAAATAGAGCGCCAAACGTGAGCAGAAACAAACCTAGATATCCGAAGACGTGCCATAGCCGAAGGATGAGCGCCAGCATAATTCGCAGCGGAGTGAGCGTTGCCAGAAGGTTGTAGCGAAGATAGCCCGGATTACCCAGATAGAAACCAGTGTGATGGTGGTGATAGGCGAACCATAGCAGCAGGGGGATCAGACAAAGCAGAAACGAGAGGCCATGCTTTCGACTGGAGTACAAACAGAGCGGCGGCGCACTTTTCGTCGCTGCCTGTTCCTGCCCAGCTGGGGCCGATTGATCGGTGGGAGCTCCTGCCTGCTGGGCAAAGCCGCGCAGTGGGCAGATCAACTCCCACAACAAAAGAGCCATTGGCGTGACGATGGCGGTCTCCTTCGCCAGCGGCGCGAGCGAGAAGAAGACGATGGTTGCCGTATCCTTCCGCTCTACGTACATGGCCAAGCCCCAAAATGTGAAGGCGGCTGCCGCCATGTCAAGGTGGGCCAGCGAACTCTGCGCAAAGAAGACCGGGTACAGGGCGGTACAGATCACGGTGCCCACGGCCACGGACTGGCTGGCGACCTCGCGAGCCAAACGCCACAATCCGAGCAGAGCGAACGCCGCGACCATCAGCATGGCTGTGCGCGTGACCGCGGGCGTGAAGGCGCTGAATTTCCACCAAAAGGCCAGCCACAGCATGACCAGCGGCGGATGAGCGTTGGACAAGGTCGTATGTGGAATCAGCGAGCCCGTAAGTAGCAGGTCGCGCGCCGCCGGGATGTAGTAGCCCGCCTCATCCCAGAAGTACGGTAGGCGCAGCAGGGGTGCGTGCGTCACAAACAGAAGGGTAAAAAGCAGGGCGTAAGCGGACAGATGCTTGCGGACGGCAGCCAGCGCGCGAATTGCTCTCGTCATCGGCTTAGCTGCATAGCGTCAACTAGTGCACGGGGCCAACTCCCGGACCAATCCGCGGATCAAGCTTGATTTCACCGAACGTATTTTCGTAATTGACGAGATTTTGCTGCAGGATCGTGTGCAGCGCCTTGGCCTGCTGCGGGCTGAGAAAAATTCCCTGAAAATTGCGCACTTCGACACGGGTTTCGTCCTGCTGCTGGAGCGTGCCAAAGACCAGGAAGAAGTCCCAGACATTCACGCGCACCTGCACGCTGTTGGCGTAGTTTTCGCGGTAATCGGTAGTGTTGGTCAACTGAATTGCTGGTTGAGTAGGACTGGTCATTTGCTTCGCTTCCCGCCTCTCGCTGTTCGCCGTTCGTGTTTTGATCTTCGCTTTCGTACCCCGGCAATGCCTCTCCGGCGGTGGGGAGCAGCGAAGACCGTAGCTTTGAAGTGTAACAAAAGCCTATCTCAGCGGTCAGTGGCCGGTCCCAGATCCGTTCGCGGTTGGAAAATGTAACTTAGCCGCAGTTTCAGAGTTGGCCAAGAGGCGACGGTAGATCAGCCCGGCAACATATTCGTTGCCCGCCTCGGTGTAGTGCCCCTCGGCTCCCAGGAAATCAGGGTCGCCGCCGCCGATGAAGAGCCTGTCCAGTTCCGCGGGCCGCAGATGCCGAAAGTCGTCCATCAAGTCGACATACAGGACCTGATGCTGGCGCGCGTACTCTGCCAGAAATTTACGCCAGGACGCGCCCGTGTCGACGCCGAGTTCTTCGCGCGTCGGAAGATACGCGAGGACGAGAACGCTGTTCTTGGCGCGATTCATCGCGAGCAGATCGTCGAGGATGGCCGAAAGCACGCGCTCGGTGTCCTGGTTCTGGCCACTGGACGGCGCTGCCGCGCCAAAAGGAGACGAGCCAAACTTGAACGCGCGATGCAGCAGGCGCGTGAGGCTGAGATTCGAAAAGGCGTTGTCGGCCCGCTCCATACGCGGTGACCACGTCGCCGTCGTGCGCGGCACCGGTACGTTGGCGATGACGAGACGCCCATTCTCCAGCGCTAGCAGCGGCTTGCCATATCCGACGAACGAGGAATGCTGCATGCGGTAAATGTCGGGGAAGATCACGGCGAAGATCTGCATGTCATGATCGAGTTTGACGCCATCGCGCTTGTACCAAAGATAAGCCTGGTCAGCGCCATACCCTCCCTGCCCCATATTGACGCTTTCAAGATTTGCAGCCTGGGCGGCGAGCAGGCTCGGCCAGGTGTGATTGTTGTCTACGCCAAAGCCAAGCGTGAATGAATCGCCGGAGCAGATAATGCGCGACTTGCCGGAAGGCACAACCTTGCTGAAATCTGTGTTGTTGCGAAAGCGCTGCGAATTCGTACGCAGGAATTTTCCGGGCCCATACATATTAGGCAGATACACATTTGGCAGATTGATCCAGCCCAGCTCGGGATCGTATTCGGTATGCAGTCTCTCGGCAATGTCGGGATGGTTGAATGCTTCGCGAAAGGTGAAGTAAACGCTGGCTGCGCCTTCGCACAGCAACAAGAGAAATATGACCGCCGCGATGTTGTACAGCAAAAAGACGCCGGCGCGCCTGAGACGGCCTCCTGGTGGCGCGCCTGCCGTCGACTGGGCGGCAGCTGCGGCAGGGGGCGGTGACGAAGATAATAGCGTCAAGTTGGCTCCCTGTCTTTACGTTCCAGTTCCCGCTTCAACTGCGGCCAGCTTCTGGCCGGCCACGTTTATCGCGCGCCTTCTACGCCACTCCACGACACAATAGCTGATCATGATGACGATAATAGGGTCGAGCGGATGACGGTAGTCCATGCTGGTATGGGTGACGTAATATACCAGCGGGAAGGTGAAAATAATCAGCGCGAGCGGAAAGACGTCTTGCCATTTCCCTTCCAGCCATGCGTATCGAAAACCAGCAAGCAACAGCAACGTTATCGCAGTGGTAAAGAGCACATTGGGGATGTGGAAAGGCTCATTTGCGAGAAATCTTGGATCCAGGGACCAGAATCCCGTCCACATATTAAGGAAGTGGCGAAGCGCCACCCAAACCGCAAATCCGGGATGCTGGCCAATGAAGGCCAGAGCTTCGGACTTTTTCGCGTCCATATAGCCGATCTCGCCCAGCCTTTGCCACTGCGCGTATTCCGCCGAGCTCGTGGTCGGATGTGCTGAATCAGGAGTCACATCAGAAGTATCGCCGTTGTACCCGACATGAACTTCCATCCAGAACCCGTCACGCAGAGGGACGAGGCGGTGGAACACTCGATAGTTTCGTAGTGTCCATGGGGTGATCAGAGCCAGGAATGCGCAGCCGGCAACGATTCCAGGCACCAGCCAGGGCCGATCCGCCTCGCGTCGCTGCACGATGAGCCAAATAGCAAGGAAAGGCAGCGGGCCCAGCAGCGCCGGACTTACGAGGCCTGCCGCTCCCCACAGCGCTCCCCAAAGCAACCAGTCCGTTGTGGCGCGGGAATCTTTCAGCCTGATCGTCTGTAGCCACAACAAACTTGCAATCAGGCAGGCGAGGGTATCCGAGTAAATGCGTCCCCCGGAAAGATAAATTGAGTAGGGGAAGAACACCCACACCCACCCGGCCACGACAGCAGCCTTCTCATCGAAAACGCGGCGCGCCAGAAAGTAAACCGGCAGCACGGTAAACGAAGCAAAGATGCTGTTCAGCGTGAGTATCCCCAACGCACTGGCGGTCGTGAAGCCGCCGAACAGCTTCATGCACAGCGCAACAAGGTAGGGATAGGCCGGCGGCAACATCGCCGTGGGACCACTCGGGTCGAAGAACGGCGAAGCAAATCCCTGCCCCTGGCAGATGGACTGAGCGATTCGACCCATCTCCCAGCCGAAGTGCCAGTACCCACGGAATGGATCGACGAACGATTGGGCCATGATCGCCGACACACCCAGCCGGATGGCGAGGGCGGCGAGGACCATCGTGGTCGGCCGCGACAGCCGGCCTTTCCCACTAGCTGGATTGTTCCGGTTGTGATCAGTTGCGCCGGAGTATGCGTGCACCGAGCTCTCCATTCGCCATCATGGCACTCGCATTGGCCACAAAGCAATCCCCGGGGGCGGAAGGTGCGGGCTGCGTAATTCCAAGCAAGAACCAGCTTCCGTGTGGACAAAAAAACCGGCGGCCCCTTGCGGAGCCGCCGAGACGAAGTTGATCGAAATCAACCTTAGAACACCAGCTTGCCCTGGAACTGGACGATGCGTCCAGAAGGCAGACCGGTGAAGAACGATCCGTACGGGCCAGTCGGCGGAGCCGTGGTGGTCGTGATCTGACCGGCCGTCGAGTCGCTCAGGAAGTTATCCGGGTTGGTGAAGTTCGGGTGGTTGAACACGTTGTAGAAGTTCGCCCCGAAGCCGAAGGCCATCCGCTCGGTCAACTTGAAGTTCTTGTTGATCGAGAAGTCCGAGTCAAAGAACCCGGGGCCGCGATACTGGTTGCGCGTCTGGGTGGTGAAGTAGCCCAATTTCTGACCCGTCAAAGCCGGAATGTTGTACACCGGGTTCGGAGTTACTCCATCCGGCAGGATCGGTTGCGGTATGCACTGGCTGTTGCCGTTGCTGCAGCCGTTCTGTGCGAACGTGTTGACCGACGCGATCGGGAACGACGCAGCGTAACCCGAGATCACGTCGAAGGAATCGACCAGCGTGTAAGGCAGACCGCTACGCGCAAAGAAGTTCTGCGACAGGGTCCATCCGCCGAAGGCGCCATTTACCCACTTGTTGCTGAACTTATACGGCGGCTGCCAAACGACACTCCCGTTAAACGAGCTGCGGATGTCGTAGTCAGCGTTACCGTACTGGCAGCGCACGCAGTTTGGGTTGTACTGGTACTGCAGTGTAAGGCCAGTGACAGCGTTGTAAGGCTCACCGCCGGCATTGGAGATTTCATCCAGCGTGTGGCTCCAGGTATAGTTGGCCGACACCGTAAAGCCGTAAACCACGTGCTGCTGGTAGCTCGCGGTAATGCCGTTGTAGTTGGAGACCGCCGTCGACTGGTACTGCGTAACGATGTTGAAGTCGCCCGCAGGCCGAGTGGTCGGGAAGGTGGTGCCGTAGATCTGATCTGGATCGAAGGCATTCAATCCCGTGTTGTTGATCGGGATGTGAACACCATGGTTTCCAACGTAGGTCAGGCCGAGGGAGGCTTTGTCGCCCCAAACCGCCTGTTGAACACCGACGCTCCACTGCTCCCAGTAGGGCGTGTGGAAGGTGCCGGCCTGGGTGTTGAAAGTCGGTCTCCGGCAAGCCGCACCGTTGACCGTCTTGACATCATCCCAGCTCGCGCCGTTGGCAAAGCCATTCTGGATCGCGGCCGCGCAACCAGCGGTAAGCGAAAGCGCCTGGGGATCAGCCCAACCGAAGCCGCTGGCGCCGTAGTAGCCGTACCCTGGCCGCTCCTCAACACGGTTGGGGAGGTTGGCCATGAAGGCATCTCCGATGAACGCGGGAAGCGCATCATAGAAGAGTCCGAAGCCACCACGGACAACGGTCCTGTCGGAACCACCCGGCGACCAGGCAAATCCGAAGCGGGGCGCGATGTTGATCGTGTCCGTAGCACGGAATATCTGGTGGTTGTTAGCTGACACAAGCGTGTTGTAAGGCGTGGCCGAAGAAGCCAGAATGTCCGGTGCAGCCTGCTGGACACCCTGGAAGGATTGGCCGAACATACGCGAAGCGCAGTTGGTCTGGCAGACCGGGTTGGAGTTCTTTTCGAACCGGAGAGCCAGGGTGAGCTTCAACGCCTTATTGACGCGCCACTCATCCTGTCCATAGACCCCGAGACCCCAGAGGGCAACTGGTTCCGTCTGGCGCAGCGGGAAGCGTTGCTGGAAGCGATACGTACTGTCGGCGAACAGGTCGACTGGACCCAACAGGGCGACCAGCGGATAGTGATAGGTGGTGAAGGTGTAGTCGGTGATGTCGTAACGACGGAAGTTCGCGCCGAACTTCAGGGCATGTACGCCCTTGGTCCAGGAGAAGTCATCCACGAACTGGTACTGCGTGACGTTACGTCCCTGTGGGAATGAAATCTCGGAACCGCCCACTTGTGTGAGAACGTAGCCGAAATCAGCTCCGTCCGTTTCATACGGGAACAAACCGGGATTGTTTTGCGTGAAGATCGCCCGATAGTAGCTGCCCGCATAGACGAACTGGTTGGTGGCATTCGGTCCAAATACGTGATTCCACTGTCCCTGGCCATCATACGCAGGCTGATAGCTGGCTGCGTTGAAAGCCGGGTTGATGGGATCAGCGGAGGTCGCCTGCGTGCCCTGATCGATACGAACACGCCAGTAGAGGTGATCGTTTTCGGAGAGGTTGTAGTCAATACGCGGGCTGACAATGAACTCCGTACCCGGCAGTGCAGGCGAGGCCTGATACCTGCTGGTGCAGTTGTCATTGGTAAAGCCAGGAATGTTAAGGCCTGGAAGGGAGGCGTTGCCGGGGCCAAGACTGGCGCCGAAATTGTTGTCGAGGCAGCTACCCGCCTGGAAATTGTTGCCGTTGTAGCCAGGTGCACTCGTGTACAGATGGAACAACTGGTTATACACCGGGAGAGCCCCTGGATCAGGACCACCGGTAGGCGTAATGCCAGAGAACCCAGTTGCCAGGTTGTTCAGAGTGGCCGTTATGAACTGCTGCGTTGGAGCGAACACTGGCACGCTGGAAGGCACGATGTAGCGAAGGCCTTCGTTGTTGATATAGAGGAACCACTTGTCCTTCTTGATCGGTCCACCGATAGAAGCTGCCCACTCGTTGTTGTTGGCAAACGGACGGGGCGTGCTGTTCAGATTGTTGAACCAGTCGTTGGCATCCATTACACGGCCAGTCCACCAGTACGCAAGGTTTCCGTGCCAATTGTTGGTACCTGACTTGGTCACGTAGTTGATCTGTGCGCCGGCCTGCTGACCATATTGGCCAGAATAGGCATTGCTGATGACCGTGGCTTCCTGAACTTCGTTACGACCCAGCGTGAGGTTGGTCGCGCCGGAGTTGTTGAGGTTCAGGTAAGGGTCCATGTCATTCTCGCCGTTGACCGTGAACAGGTTCGACGTCGCGGGAAGACCATAGGCTTGGAAGTTGCCATAACCCTGGCCGACGTTCATCGTGACGCCGGGTGCGGTCTGGGCAATGTAGCTAAGGTCGTTACCGCCGTTGGGCTGGTTCTCGATCAGGGCCCGATTGAAGTTGGTGGACAGGTCGGCGTTATCGGCCTGAACCAGAGGCGCAGCCGAGGTGACTTCCACCGTCTGCGTGTTAACGCCGACAGCCATCTTCATGTCAGCGATTGTGGCTTGGCCGACGCTAACATTGGTCTGGGTCTGCGCCTTGCTGAAGCCGGTAGCTGTCGCGGTAAGGATATAGCTGCCCGGAGCCAACAAGGAGAATCGGTAAGTGCCGTTGGCACTGGTGGTCGTGTTGCGGGTCGCGCCGGTCGAAGGGCTCTGTAGAGTGACCGTAGCGCCCGACACGACAGCACCGCTTGGATCTGTAACCGTGCCGGTAAGGTCGCCCGAAATCAATGACTGCGCCATCAGTGACGGCGCGATCATAAAGGCGACTACCAGCAAGGCCAAGACCCCGGTAATCAGTCGTTTTACTGTCATATTCCCCCTC
>Ga0126381_100002857_pt1 | contig 18748 bp, 15 predicted proteins | sample PanSoiMetPlot_28_FD_96465 | JGI IMG/M metagenome (GOLD analysis project Ga0126381, IMG submission 96465) | Tropical forest soil microbial communities from Panama - MetaG Plot_28 | ecosystem: Environmental > Terrestrial > Soil > Tropical forest > Bulk soil | place: Panama | collected 2016-02-17
CGAGCGCGAAAATTTCCTTCTCGTCGGCCCACAAGGCCGGGATGTGCACGCCCTGCGGATCGTAATGGCCTTTGTTGCGCGATACCGACAGGCCGAGCGCGCCGCCCTTCATGCCGTCACGCACGACGTCCTGCATCTTCTTGATCTCGTCGTCGGTCGCGGCGCGCTTCTGGCTCTCGTCGCCCATGACATAGTAGCGGACCGTTGAGTGACCGATCAGGTTACCGACATTGACCCCCAAATGCTGGTCAAGCCGGTCCATGTATTGCGGGATCGTCTCCCAATCGACCTCGACGGTATTGAGGACGTCCATCGGGATCGCTTCGACATAGGACAGGAACTCCGCGACCCGCTTCTCGGTGCCGGGACGGACCGGAGCCAGAGCCAACGAGCAATTGCCGAAGACGACCGTCGTGCAGCCGTGGTCGGGCGAGAACGAGCACAGCGGGTCCCAGGTGACCTGGGCGTCGTAATGGCAGTGGTTGTCGACAAAGCCGGGCGCGACGACCTGCCCCGCGGCGTCGATCGTGCGTTTGGCGGGGCCGCTCAGTTTGCCGATTTCGGTGATCTTGCCGTTTTTGACGCCGACATCGCCTCGGAAAGCGGGCATTCCTGAGCCGTCGACGATCCGGCCATTCTTGATCAGCAGATCATACGCCATCGCTACCCCTTTCTTGGTTCAGGTCACAACTCGCCGTTTACCCGAACGAAAGTGTAGCACCGCAAAACCGGCCCACCCATGCGAAATGCAGCGGACGGGCAGCCTTCGCCGCACGATTATGCATGCCTGACTAGAGTCAGCTGAGCTGTTCGAGCTCGTCGATGTAGCCGGCGACTATCGACAGGCCTTTCGACCAGAAGGAGGGGTCGGCAGCGTCGAGGCCGAACGGCGCGAGCAGCTCGCGGTGCCGCAACGTACCGCCGGCCCGCAACATTTCGAGATAGCGCTCCGCGAAGCCTTGATGCGCGTCGTCGTAGACCGCGTAGAGCGAGTTAACGAGACAATCGCCGAAAGCATAGGCATAGACGTAAAACGGCGTGTGGATGAAATGCGGGATGTAGGTCCAGTAATGGCGGTAGACACCGTCGAGGCGCAGCGCCGGACCGAGGCTCTCGCGCTGCACGGCGAGCCAGATCTCGGCGAGCCGGTCTGGGGTCAGTTCGGCCTCCTGCCGCTCCTCGTGCACCTTCTGCTCGAAACTCACAAAGGCGATCTGGCGCACGACCGTATTCAGCATGTCCTCGACTTTGCCGGCGAGCATGATCTTGCGCCGGCGCGGGTCGGTTTCGCGAGCGAGCAATGCCCGGAACGTCAGCATCTCGCCAAATACCGAGGCGGTTTCGGCCAGCGTCAACGGCGTGTCCGCCATCAGATAGCCTTGGGCGTTGGCGAGCAGCTGGTGCACGCCATGGCCGAGCTCGTGCGCCAATGTCATCACGTCCCGCGTCTTGCCGTGGTAATTCAGCAGCAAATAGGGATGCGCGCTCGGCACCGTCGGGTGGGCAAAGGCCCCCGATGCCTTGCCGGGCCGCAGCGGCGCATCGATCCAGCGCCCGGCGAAAAACCGCCCGCCGACCGCGGCCATCTCCGGTGAAAAGGCGCGGTAGGCCGACAGCACCGTCTCTGCCGCCTCCGGCCAGGATATCGTGCGCTCCTCCTCCTCGGGCAAAGGCGCGTTGCGGTCCCAGAACGGCAGCTCTTCGACGCCGAACCAATCCGCCTTGAGCCTGTAATAGCGGTGAGACAGTCGCGGGTAGCTGTCGCGCACCGCCGCGATCAGCGCGTCGACGACATCGTCCTCGACAAAGTTGGCCAGGTTGCGCGACGAGATCGGCCGCGGGAAGCGGCGCCAGCGGTCCTCGATTTCCTTGTCCTTGGCGAGCGTGTTGGTGATCAGCGCGAAAACGCGCGTATTCTTGCCCAGCACTTCGCCGATCGTCTGCGCCGCCTCGCGGCGGACTTCCGGGTCCTTGTCGGACAACAAGTCGAGCGCTTCGGGCTCGGTCAATTTGCTGCCGCGGAACGGGAACCGCAGGTCGGCGATCGTCTCGTCGAAGAGCCGCACCCAGGCGGCCCTGCCGGCGACATGTTTCTCGTGCAGTAGTTTTTCGACTTCGTCGCTGAGTTGGTGAGGGCGGAAGGCGCGAGTGTCGCGCAGCCACGGCCGATAACGGGCGAGCCCTGGGTCGCCGAGCTTCGCCTCGAGATCGGCGTCTTCGAGGCGGTTGAGTTCGAGGGTGAAGAACAGCAACGCCGTCGAGACCGCGTTCGTCCGCTCCTGCATCGTCTGATAGAAGCGGCCGATCTCCGGATCGGCCAGATTTCCGGCGTAAACCAGCGAGGCATAGCTCATGATGCGGCCGATCTTTTCCTGGAGCCGCTCATAGGCCTCGACCGCGGCGCCGAGTTCGGCCCCGGAGAGCGCGCTGAGCCGGCCCTCGTAGCGGTCGCGAAACGCTTCGGCATCGGAGGCGAGCGCGGCCAGATCGCGCGTCAGCGCCTCGCTGTCGCGACCGGGATAGAGGTCCGACAGGTCCCATTCGGGCAGCGCGTCGAGCGCCTCTTGGTGCTGCACCGCAGCCGAGTCTCCTGCCGCCCGCATATCCATCGCCGCTCTCCCTTTGAACTTCACGGCGTGGATATGGGACCCGCCGCCGAAACCGCCAACCGAGTGCGATCCGCGCTCGTCTTTGCCACATCGATTACGGGCCGGGACTTACGCACGGCTAGCTGTTTTTGCTGTTTTTTGCAGCAATTATCAGTGATTTGGCATCTCGTTTACCGCAGAAATCCTGGCCTGCCGGCATTGTCGGAGCATGGAAGGAACAGCCAGAAGCTGGCTGTTCCTTCACTGTTTTCGGCGCTGTTATAAACGGCAGGTGGCGATGGCGGCGGCAGAGGCTCCGATCCACTCGATATTATGCCATTATTCGCTAAGTGTCAATTCAACAAAAATTCTCAAAATCGCTCATCAGGCGTCGAGAATACGCCACCCGCCACGTCGGTCCGCGCGGCGAGGCTTGTCGCAGCCCGCCCCGCCGCGCGTTCGGCGCATGATGTGTCGGTCACATCACCCAGATCGGCCGCACCTCGACGGTACCGTAACGGGCAGCGGGGCAGCGCGCCGCCCAGGACAGCGCGGCATCGAGATCGGGCACGTCGATCAGGTAGTAACCGCCGAGCTGCTCCTTGGTCTCGGCGAACGGGCCGTCGAGCACCTGCGTCCGGCCGTCGGCGACGCGCACCGTGGTCGCCGCCGAGGTCGGCCGCAACCGATTGGACGCTACCCACACTTTGGCGTCGCGCAGGGCCTGGGTATAGGCCATGTAAGCGTTGATGATCTCGCTCATCTGCTCGCGCGGCATGCTTTCGGCGGCGCGCTCGTCGCCATATATCGCCAACATGTATTGCATCGTTTCCACTCCTTCGTCGTCGGGCCTCCAACTATCGGTGCCCGTCCGAATGACGTTCGAAGCAGGCCGATTTCGACAACCCTCGGCGCGGTGGCCCGGTCAAGGTGAACACGCGGAGCCCGTATTTTCGCTCCGATCCGGCCGGGACCGAAGCCGTCGGCGTGCGGCCAGCCTCCGGAACCTCCCGCAGGAAGGTCATGCGCGACCAGCTGTTTCGTTGGCTGGCGGAAAACCGTAGAAAGGCGGCGGTGAGGGCGGGGGAAGAATGGATTACGACAGCTGCCGCAGCCTGCCGGCGATGTTTTTCGTGCAAGTGGACCGGGCCGGCGACAAGCCGTTTCTGTGGGCCAAACGCGACGCGCGGTACCGGCCGACCGGTTGGGCCGCGGCGGCGCGCGACGTACGCCGGCTGGCGGTTGGGCTCCGCTCGCTCGGGATCGGCCGCGGCGACCGGGTCGCTTTGATCTCCGAGAACCGGCCCGAATGGATAATCGCCGATCTGGCGATCATGACCGCCGGAGCGATCACTGTCCCGGCCTATGTGACGCATGCCATCGAGGACCATCGGCACGTCCTCGCCAACAGCGGCGCCCGCGCGGCGATCGTCTCGAAGCCGGCGTTGTCGGCCCGGGTGCTGGCGGCGGCCAATCAGGTGGACGCGGTGCAGACGGTCATCGCAATTGAGCCGGCGGGTGGGCAGGCGAGCACGGTAGATCTATTTTCTTGGAGCGACGTGCTGGCGCGCGGCGCCGCGCAACGGGACGACACCGCCGAATTCCTCGCCGGGATCGAGCCCGACGATACGGCCTGCCTGATCTACACCTCGGGAACCGGCGGGATACCCAAGGGTGTCATGACGAGCCACCGCAATATCATCGCGAACTGCCGCGGGGCCCATCGCGTGCTGGAAACGCTCGGTCTCGGCGACGAGGTGTTCCTCAGCTTCCTGCCGCTGTCGCACTCCTATGAGCACACCGCCGGCGAAATGTTCCCGATCTCGATCGGCGCGCAGGTTTATTTCGCCGAAGGCGCCGAGACGCTCGCCGCCAACATGCTTGAAGCGCGGCCGACGATCATGACCGCGGTCCCGCGGCTCTATGAGACACTGCACCAGCGGATTCGTCTCGGGGTCGAGCGCAAGGGCGGCATCTCGCAGAAGATGTTCGACCGTGCGGTGGCAATCGGGAGCAAGCGACTGAGTACGGAGCGGATCAGCCTCGGCGAGCGGCTCGTCGATCCCCTGCTCGACCGGGTCGTTCGCGCGAAAGTGCGCCGGCGTTTTGGCGGTCGTCTCAAGGCGATGGTCTCGGGCGGTGCGCCGCTCAATCCCGAGATCGGCCGATTTTTTCTGTCGCTCGGAGTCACTTTGCTGCAGGGATATGGCCAGACCGAAGCCGGACCCGTCATCAGCTGCAATTTGCCGGCGCGGATCAAGATCGACACAGTCGGGCCGCCGCTCGAGGGTGTGCGGCTCCGCATCGCCGAGGACGGCGAGATCTTGGTCAACGGCGACAATGTCATGAAGGGTTACTGGAACGATCCCGACGCGAGCGCGCAGGCGCTCCAAGACGGCTGGCTGCACACCGGCGATGTCGGGACGATCGACGAAGACGGCTATCTGCGGATCACCGACCGCAAGCGCGACTTCATCAAGAACTCCGGGAGCGAGATGATCTCTCCGGCGCGGATCGAGGGCTACCTGACCCTGGAGCCCGAGATCTTCCAGGTCGCGGTGTTCGGCGACCGCCGGCCCTATCTGGTCGCCGTCATCGTCCCCGACCCCGCATTCGCCGCGGCCTATGCGGACGGGGAAGCGCCTCCCGATTTGAGGGCGCTCGCCGCCGATCCCGCCTTCGCCAAGGCGATCGGCGCGGCGGTCAATCGGGTCAACTCGATTTTATCGCCGGGCGAGCGGGTGCGCCGCTTTGTGGTCGCGGAGGAGGCTTTTACGATCGCCAACGGTCAGATGACGCCGACTCTCAAGATAAAACGCCACGTCATCCGCGAGACCTATGGGGCGGTGCTCGACGCGCTCTATCACAGCAGAGAGATCGCTGCCTGAGGATACCGGGAACATCTCGGCCAGCGCCTTGTCCCCTGCGCCTTCTTCATGGATCTCCCCCGGAGCTGGGCGATTTCCGCTGGAGTCAGCGGGAGAACCTTGCGAGGTAGCCAGTGAAGGGTTGGCTGGCCGCCAAGAAGCGGGTGAGTTGCATCTCAGCCGCAGCCCTTGGATCGTCCATGCTCGCGGAGATCGCGACAAAAGCCGCCACGGGCTCGCGGTCGAGCAGCACGGCGCGCGCCCGCAACAGTTTCGCCTCGAGGAGACCCGCGGCAATTCTCCCGTCGACGACGTAGAAGGACCACACCAGACGGCGGCGCTGTCCGCTGACGATCTCCGTGCTCGCCACCGTGGTCGACCGGGCCCCAAAGCTGGCTTCGGCGTTCCCGTACCCGGTGACGTGCCACCGCTTGTCGTCGACCAGACGATTTCCCGTCGTGGTCAGCGCATCGCCCAACGCCCGCAGCCGATAGAGCGCCACATAGCGGATGACGAGGTCGGAACCGGGCTCCGCGAACGCCTCGAGAAAATCACAATCGGCGCCGCTCACCGCGGGATGCCAGTCCACGCCGGCCTCGGCTGCGCCGTGCCACGGGGCCGTCACCGGAGGAGCTCGGGTGGCGGCTAACGAAGAAAGCGCATGCGGAGCATTCAACCGGGCTGCATAGGCGGGACCGGCCACCGCGAGGAGGACGGCCGCCGGTATCGCTATTGCCAATCGCCAAGCCGCTGGCTTCGCCCACTCGGTCGAGCGGAGCGGGATGCGCCGGTCGATCTTCTGTGAAAAGATCATCCCGATCGCAATCAGAATGATGATGACCAGAGTGAAGAAGAACCAACCATAGAGGACGTGCTCGGCCTCGACCGCCGCCGCGCTGCCCTCGAGATGCGCCAGCACGATGATCCCGAGCGCGCGCAATCCATTGGCGGCGATCGGCACTGCCACTGAAAGGGCGATGAACACGGCCCTTCTGACGAAGCTCTGATACATGACCACGGCAAAGAAGCAGCCGAAGACAATCGAGGCGATCAGGAAGCGCAAACCGGCGCAAGCTTCCGCGACCTCGAAGGTGCCTTCCGGTATCTCGATCATAAACCCGTCGGAAAACACCGGGATGTCCAGCAGATTGAGCCCGGCGACGCTGATGCGAGCGGTGATCTTTTGCAGTGTCGGGACGAGAAAAGCCCCGCTCGGCACGAGGAAGAACAGAAAAAGCAGGGGCGCCAAGAGCAGCCGGAAAACTCGCGGCCCGAGCGCCACCAACAATACCACCTCGAACATCGCGACCAGCAGCAATTGGCGGGCTTCTTGAATATCGAGAATGGCGGAAATCAGCCACAGAGCCGAGAGCACAGGCATCAGCGTCAGTGGCCACAAGGTCGGGCTCGGCGACACCGAAGCGATGACCGCGCGCCGCTCCCACAATAGGAAGCCGACCAGCGGGACAATCAAGAAGCAGTGATTGTAGGCCGTCGATTCGATCCAAACGTGGACGGCCCCAGTCAGCTCGCGTTGGAACACGATCCCGAAGATCAGGGATGCAATGCCGATAAAGATCAGCGCCGGCCGCCAGCCGGGCGCGAAGGCGGAACCGGCGACCGCCTGCCCGGACGGTGCCGGACGAAGGGTGGTCATGCCGTGCTCCGCTAGAGTCGGCTTGCTCGCCGCCGCGGGGGAGCGCCCGAGAAACAAGACAAATCCTGCATTTCAGCCGATTCCCCTGACGATCAGTGGCCCGAGCCGGGCCGCCACCGGCAACGGCAGGCGTTTCCAGGCGGCGATGAGAACCGCAAGCTTCGGGTTGAGCGGGTTCAAATCCGGCACAGAGCGCCCAGGGGCCACGCGGAACTGGTAGACGAGCGGCGTCGGCTCGAACCCCCAATTGCGTTTGAACGCAAACGAACCTGTGCCGATCTTACTGCGCCCGAAATCGAAGGCGCGGTAGCCGCGCTCGCACGCCCTGCGCATCACTTCCCAATACATGAAGTCATTGGCCGCAAGGTGGCGCGCCGCGGCTACGCCTCCCCCGTAAAACGGCAGAACCTCGTCGCGAAAATAAAAGTTCAGCACCGACGCGACCGCTTTGCCGCCCAATGATACCGTCACAATGTCCGATGACGTCGAAAATTCTTCCCTGAGGATGCGAAAGTAAGATTTGGCGAAGACGGGCGTCCCGAGGTTGCGGACGCTTTCGGCATAGACGCGATGCAGCCGATCGATGCCGTCGTCGATTTCCGAGCGCAATCCATTACGCATCCCTTTCCGCACCATGGCGCGCTGCTTGCGCGGGATCGCACTCAGATTGCCCTCGACCGTCGGATCGAGCGCTCGCCGGAAGTTGGCGTAGAGGTCCGATTTGCTCGGCCAGTCGCTCCGGCCCGCCGAAAAATCGCGGAATTCGAGCACCGGTACGGCAAGCGCTTCCGCCAGCTGCACCGCCTCGCGTTCGAGTGCGCGCAGACTTTCGGCATCGGCCGCGATAGGGCCTCCGCGCACCGCAAAGGCATTCGATATCAGGGATGAACCGAACAGCAGCGATTTCACATGGGTGAGAGGCAAAACGCCGGTAACGAGACCACTGCGCTCGGCGATCAGGTAATGGGTGGGGTGGTGGAAAGCCCGTTCGAGAACCCGCCGCCAACCGGCAAGATGAAAGAACGTTCCGCCCGGATGAGAGAGCACGAACTCGTCCCAGCGCTGCCCGTCGCCGGGGCGGAACGATCTTACGGCGAGGTTTGCTTGCGTTCCGTCCACGAAGTGACCACCGGGAACGGCCCTCGGTCGTCGCCCAGGAAAAGCCGATCCATGCGCGTCCAGGTGAAATGGCGAAGCAGGCGTCGCAGCCGCGGTTCGGTGCGATCAAGGTTCAGGTAATGGCGAAACCGCGATTTCCACGGTGCCGCTTTATGGCGAGGCTGTTCGGCATCGATCTCCCAAGGGTGCAGATAGAAAATCGCCGGTGAATCGTTGACACGTCTCGCGTGGTGGAGGAGCGCTCTGCTTATTGGATAAGGCAACAGACGAAAATAGCCGCCGCCCGAGGCGGGAATGTCGACGCCCAGCACACGGAGCGCGGTCAGCGGGATTTCCAGCATGCCCGGCACCGGCGAAAACGGCGTCCGCGGCGCTTCGGGGGTGCCGTAAAGGTCGCGCTTCACCGGGTATACGCTGGAGCTGTAGCAGTAGCCCTCTTCCGCAAGTATCGCGTACGCCCAATTGCTGGCCCCGCCGATAGAAAAGGTAGGGGCGCGATAACCGCAGACCGGCACCCCGCCGAGGTCTTCGAGCACGCGCTTGCTGCGGCGCACGTCATCACGAAACTCTACGGGCGATTGCTGAGCTGCCCGCAGATGGCCGAAGCCATGGCTCGCCAGCTCGTGCCCTCCGACGACGACGCGCCGCACGAGCTCGGGATGCCGCTCCGCCACCCACCCGAGGATGAAGAAGGTTGCCTTGACGTTGTTCTCGGCCAGAATCTGGAGGAGACGCTCGGTATTGCGTTCGACCCGGCGCGGCAGGCTTTCCCAATCGCCGCGATCAATCGTCGATGCGAATGCTTCGACCTGAAAATAATCCTCGACGTCGATCGTCATCGCGTTGGCGACGCCGCAGCGCATTGGCCTGCGGGGAGCCTCTTCGACTTGCGCGGCTGAAGCCGCATGATGGCGCCGCTCGCCTGGCGGCCGCAATAGTAATCTTGTGGATGCGTTCACTGGCGCCCGCTCTGGAAATAGCTGGCTGCGATTTCGATTGCGCGCTTTATGATGCGGCCGTGTCGTTCGACGTGGTCTTCGAGCACCCGCAGGCGTTCGGCTATCTCAGCGACCGCTTGCGATTTGCCGTTCGTTTCATCGTGGGTCGACCCGCCGCCGGGCTCGGTCGTAACGACGGCCATTTCCTCACGCAGGTCGTGAGCTACCTTGTCGACCGCATTGGCCTGGAGCGTATGCAGCTGCTCCAGAAAGCCGAAGAGCAGCAATCGCGAACACAAGGTATTGATTTGCCTAGGAACCCCGCCCGTATGCCGGTAGATCATCGGGAAGCAGTCTTCGGCGAGTTCGGGATCTCCCTTCCAGTCTGCGCGGCGCAGCCGATGCTCGACATACGCCTTTGTCTCGGCTTCGCTCAACGGCCCCAAATGGTACGCCGCAGTCACCCGCTGGCGCAATTGCTCGAGCCGCGGGCTACCGAGAATTGCCCTAAACTGCGGCTGCCCGAGCAAAAAACTCTGCAATGCCATCGTCCTGTCGACTACGATGTTGGACAGCATGCGCAGCTCCTCAAGGGCCTCGAAGGAGAGGTTTTGCGCCTCGTCGACAATCAGCAATACGCGCCTGCCATTGCGCTGCTGCGTCAACACGAAGTCGTTTATACGCTGCAGCAGCGACCCTTTGGCCAGTCCCTCTTGAGCGATGCCAAAGCCCCCCGCCACCAAGTGCAGCAGATCGTCTCCGGCCAGCTGGGTCGTCACGATCTTCGCGATGATAAAATTGCTCTGGTCGATCGTCGAAAGCAGGTTATCCACCAGAATCGTCTTGCCGGCGCCGACTTCCCCGGTGATGATGATGAAGCCTTCGGCATGGTGCAGCCCATAAACGAGATAGGCCATAGCCTGCCGGTGCACTGTGCTTTCGAAAAAGAAACGCGCATCGGGAGTGAGCTGAAACGGTGGTATCGCGAGACCGTAGAATTTGGCGTACATCGTCGTCAAAACGTCTTGTTCAGCAGCAGCTGCAATTGATTGGCAAATACATCCCCGTTGCGCCCGCCGGCGAGAACCGTCCCGTTGCTCTGATAGGAAAAAGTATAGATGATCGAAGCGGTAAGCGCACGCGCAAGAACATAGTTGAGACCAAGTGTCGCGGTAGTCGTGTTGAAATTTGTTGTTTGATTAAAGTTAACGATGGTTGTTCCAGGGAATACGGTCGGCGCATTGACCGAGTTTACAAATCCGACTGAAGCATAACCGCTGACATCGGGCCTGACGTCGCGCGAGTATATGAAATTTACACCAGCGTTCTTGGTGGCGCCGCCAGCGCCTGTGGTGAGCGACTGCTGCTCCGTGTAAAAGGCGTAAAGAGAATAGTAGTTAGGCGGCAGCGCATCGCTCAAACCGGCGTTAAACAGGTGCTGGCGATAAACGTTGTTCGATATCCCTAAACCGGGGCTCGACAAACCGATTGGCAGCCCGGTCGATTGATTAACGACAGCGCCCGATGGACTGAGGGTCGAGTTCGCCAGGTTGGATGCGAATAGCTGACCTAGCGAGCCCACCCCCTGGACCAGATTTGCGGAAAACACCATGCTGGGCGTGATGTTAACCTGCGACGACCCCGTAAATCCATACACACCCTGCTGTCTGCCGTATTGCAGGACGACATAGGCCGGCTGATCCGGTCCCACGGTCCCGAGGCGCCCGCCGGCGAGCCAAGTAGCTCCAGCGAATGTCGCTGCCGGCGCGAACGGATAACGCAGGTTCTGATACCCGGCCCGTCCGAGCCCCGCGATCGTTGGCGTAAAGTTGTATTGGAAATCGCTGAAAGCGCTGACCTGCGTACTTTGCGCCGGCGACGCTGAATTGACTTCGAACGCGTCCGCGGTGAGGCGGGCCAGCAGTTTTTGAAAATCCTCGCCGCTCGCTGCGATGAAGGTTCCCTCGTTCAGCGTCTGCGAAGACAGATTGTTCAGACCCGGCACCAACGGCGACGTCGTGACGACGGTGTTGCCTCCGTAATTGGTCGAGCTGAAGGTGTACCGCAACTCGGTGTCGACGATACTGCCGAACGATTTCAAAAAATATGGCGAGACGATATTGATGAATTGCTGAGTCTGCTGATTTCTCGGAATGGTCGACAGATTCTGAAAGCCGAATCCGGGCAGCGTGGTCGACTGGGTTATCGAGCTCTGGGCATCGACGTAGAAAAGGTCCGGATAGATCGTGCCGTGTCCGTTGGCGTAGAGGTTGCCGAAAATCTGGTTCAGCGAAGAGTTCGAACCGGGCAGATAGAGGTTTCCGCTCGCCTGCCCGGTCGCGACGGCCTGCAGTCGCGGGGTGTCCACCGAGGCCGACAAACCCCCTCCGAGCTGGGTGATGGCGGCAAACTCCCGGGGGGAATGAACATAGTTGACGTTGTCGGTGAAAGTCTCGCCGAGAAATAACCTTGGTTGGATCAGGACCGACGGTGCGGTCGGGTCATAAGCCTGTAGCGGCACCACCCCTGCATAAGGCTGCAGACGGAGTGTCGGAGGAGAGGTCAGCGTCGGGACTTCGTTATTGACCGAATAGGGCGGCGCCGTCGGGTTCGGAAGGCCAAACCCGCCAATCGACGGAGGGGGCAAGCTCTCGGGTGCCGGGCCGGGCAGCACTGGCGATATTGCGGTTCTCCCGGCCGGGGTGCCGGACGGGCCGGCTTCTGGGCCGCCTCCTGTCGAGCTCGGCGCGCCTCCCTCAGTGGTCTGTGCCGCCGCCGGCATCGCGGCTGTGCCGCCGGCCAGAAACAAAAGATGCAGTATCAGGGCAACGTGCCACCACCCACATGCGTTCGCCCCGTGGTCCCTATGTGGGTTCGGCCGAGCGCTGTTCATCGCTCCCGCCGACGGCGGAGTGGTAGTCGTAGCCATACGAGCCAAAATGTTCGGCCGCCAGGCCGTCGCTCTTGTTCAGCAAGAGACTGATGCGCGGGCAGGAGCTGAGCGTGCTGAGCGCGGCTTCGATTTCCCCTTGCTGAGTATTGTGAGCTTCAACGATGAAGACGATTTGCCCGACCAATGGGGCCAGCGCGGCGGCGTCGCTGCTCGCCATGCACGGCGGTGTGTCGATGATCACGTAATAATCAGCAAGCCGCTGGGTCAGCTCGTCCAACAGGGCGCTCATTTCTCGGCTCGACAAGAGCTCGGGTACATGCGGCCCGCCCTGCCCCGCCGGCAGGACCATCAGATTGGGAAGGTTCGTCTGGATCAGCACTTCGGGTAATTTGAGGTTTCCGGCGAGGATGTCGACGAGGCCCGCGGCGCGCCCCATCCCGAGAATTTTCGGCAATGTGGAATGCTGTGTATCAATATCGACAAGCAACGCCTTGACATTGCGCTCGGACGCGAAGGCGAGAGCGAGATTGAGCGCGGTAAAGGTCTTCCCCTCGCCCGGGCGCGCGCTCGTCACCATGATCAGACGACTGGACCGACGATCTGCCAAGAGCTCGCTCTGCGACCATGCGGACATCAGGTTTCGTTTGACCAGGCGAAATTCTTCCACCGTCCGCGAGCGGGCCGCCGACGGGATCGCAATACCGAAGCTGGCGAGCCGGCCACGATCGAGCACGAGTTGCGCGCCGACAGGCGTCAAACCCGCCCCGGGTTTCGAGTTAGGGGATGCGACAGTCGGGGCGGGTTCGGCGGCTTCCTTTCGGCGGAGCAGCGCCCCCACCCTTTCGATCACCCCAATCGTTTCGTCCATTAGGAGACGCCCGTCGTATTGAACCCCAGGCTCAGCGCGATCAAGGTTCCATATACCGCGATCAACAGGAATGCACTTACGGATACCCCAGCCAACTGGATGAAAGCGCGGCGCCGCGCCTCACCGAGAGACAAACGTGTAACGCTTCCGAGAATCGGCAGCCCCAAATTCCGCAGCTGACCGATCGTAGCGAACGAATGGTCCATCTGCGTCAGCGCCAAAGGCACGGCAATGCCGCCGCCGATACCGAGAAGCAGCACCATCGACACCAGCATCGGCCGATTAGGAGCGGCCGGGAGGATCGGTACCTGCGGCGGGTCGACGATGCGGAACTGGATCTTCTCGGTCTTAGTGTCGGCGGCATTGGCGATCTGCGTGGCTTCGCGCCGGGCTACCAGTTCCTGATAATTTCGCTTCAAGATCGAGTAGTCGCGATCGAGATCCTGCGCTTGCACCAGTACGCCCGGCGCCGAAGCCGCGACTTTTTCGATCCGCTCTTGTTCGGATCGCGCTCCGTCGAGCCGCCGCTGCACGCCGGCTACCGCCGCCTCGGCGTCGACCACCCTCACCTTGATCTGTTCGTAGACCGGGTTGGCGATCTCGCCCTTTTTTGCGGCGGCGTCCGGTCCTCCCGATGATTTCCGCCGCTCGGCCTCGAGCTGTGCGATCGCTTCCCTTGCGGATTTCACATCCGGATGGTTCTCGGTGTATTTCAACAGCAAACTATCGAGGTTGCGGCGAACTTCCTGCAGCCGCTCATCGATCGGCGTCAGCCGGCCCCCTGTAACGATTACCTGCGGCGCTCGTTCGACGCTGAGCGTCGCCGGGACTGCGGCCAGCTCTTTCTGTAAGGCGTCCCGCTTCGTCTCCGCATCCGCAAGGTCGAGCTTGAGACGGCTCACCGCGGCGCGCGCTTGATCCAGCCGGCTGAGGCTCTCGTCCCCGCCCGCTCCCGCATCCGGGGGACGATTGGAGACAATGTCCGGGTATTGTTGCGCTAACTGGGCACGCCGCTTCTCGGCGGCGCGCAACTGGTCTCGATACGAGTTGATCTCGCTGTCCAAGAAGCGCTGCGCGTTATCCATCTCGGCCCGGCTGTTTCCGGCCGTCTTCTCGGCAAAGATCGTCAGCAGCGATTGAACGACGTTTTTCGCTACGTTCGGATCCCGGTCGCGATAAGACAAGGTCAAGAGGTTCAGCGTCACCGGTGCGACCGAGATATCGCTGGCCAACCGCTTGAAGAGTGCTTCCTTTTGCTCGGCAGTGGTCACCCCGATGTCGAGATCGGTCATCCGGACCAACTGTTCCAGATTGGGGCGGCTGAGCAATGTGCGCTGCATGAAATCGAGCTGGCGAGTCGGATCGGTATCTGCCGCCAAACCCCTCAGCAATGGCGTCAACAGCGGGTCGGCATTGAGATATACCCTCGCCGAGGATTCGTATTTCGTCGGCACGAGCGCAACCCCGATCCATCCGGCGGTGCAGACGAGCCAAGCCGTCGCGACCCCAAGCCATTTATGTCGCCACATTGCGTGCAGGAGGGGAACGGCCTGCGGCGGTAGAAACCTCATGAACGGCTCCAACCTCGTGGAACGAGAGCAATCATCGGTCCCTGACGGCTGTGCGACAGCCTCCCCGGTTATAACCAGGCGCTCCAACAAAACCCGGCATGGGCTAGAACAGCCGTTGTGGAATGATCAGGATGTCGCCTGGCTGAAGCGCGACATTGCTGCTTATGTCACCATCCCTGAGCAAGTCTCTGAGATGCACCGTGTAAGTGGTTTGTGTGCCGCTGACATTGCGAACGATGACGCTGTCGTTCCCTGCCGCGTATCTCGTCAAGCCCCCGACGGCGATCATTGCGTCGAGCACCGTCATGTCCGCGCGATAAGGAAGTGAGCGCGGTTGGGCCGCTTCGCCGACGATCCGCACCTGCTCGGGGAAGGGACCGACGAAGTTGGTTACGATGACAGTGACGAGCGGCTCCCTGATGTACTTTCCGAGCCGCTGCTCGTATTCGCGGGCGAGTTCGGTCGGCGTCTTGTTGATCGCGACGACATCTTCGACGAGCGGTATCGAAACGCGGCCGTCTGGCCGCACCGGTACCGTGACCGTCAGCTCGGGATTGCGCCAAACGAAGATGTTCAGGCTGTCGCCGGGACCGATGCGATATTCGCCCGAAGGCAGGGAGGAAGCCGGTGGCGCCGGCGGCAGTTCCGGCGCGCCGCCGCACCCCCCCATCGACAGCATGGCGGCTGTCAATAAAGCGCCGAAAAATGTGCGTTGCACTTTTCGCCCCGCCCAGCGCGCGCGGCCCGAACGAATATTGTGTCAGGCAAACGCTCGCCACCAAAACAGGGATGCTCAATCATCCATTCACGGCCAGCTATTGCCTGTGGAACTGTGCTATAGCATCGAGGCATCAGATTGGCAATGTAGATGTCGCTTGTCGGTCAGGTAGTTAATCGATTCTTTAACCATTCTAGACCTCATTGAAATCTCCCGAATGCCGTGTGCAATAGGGAGTGTTGTGCGCTATCATTCGCGCGTGGCACACGGTCAAAGTGTAGAGAATAGAAGATCATGCCGGTCGTGGCGCAATCCCGCGGCCGAGGTGTTGTGTCAAAATCCGCGCGGCCGCGCTGGTGATGTCCTGATCCTGAGCCACTTAGGTTGCAAAAGAATTAAGATTCGTCACGTCTGTGTCTCGGGCCGATTTATCGGTGGGAGGCGTCTTGGCAGGGGCGGGCCGATGGCGGGTCGATCAAAGATAAGGAGGAGCTGATGGAACGAGTCCTGATTACTGGGGCGGGAGGTGGGATCGGCCGCTCGCTGAGGGAGACACTGCGCGGCGTCTATCCGATCCTGCGCCTCTCTGATCGGGTCGCCCTTGCACCGGCCCGCGACGGCGAGGAGGTCGACCGCACCGAGCTCTCCGACATGGCCGCGGTGGAGCGCATGGTTGCCGGGGTCGACGGCATCGTCCATTTAGGCGGCATTTCGGGGGAGAACGAGTGGCCGGTGATCCTCGAAGGGAACATCATCGGCCTCTACAACATTTTCGAGGCCGCACGACGCGCCGGCGTCCAACGGATCGTCTTCGCCACCAGCAATCACGCCGTCGGCTTCTATCCGCGCGCGCAGAAGATCGATCACCGCGTCGTGCCGCGGCCGGACAGCCGATACGGCGTCAGCAAGGCCTTCGGCGAGGCGATCGCGAGCCTTTATTCCGACAAGCACGGGATTCGGGTCTTATGTACGCGGATCGGCAATTTCGGGGAGAAGCCGATCGATAAGCGGCGGTTGTCGATCTGGATCAGTCCGCGCGACTATACCCAGCTCGTGCGCATCGGGCTCGAGCATCCGGACATCCGTTACGAGATCGTCTACGGCGTGTCGAACAACCGCCGCTCCTGGTACGACAATTCGAACGCCGAGCGGCTCGGCTACCGGCCGCAGGACGATTCCGAGCCCTATGCCGAAGCCGTATTCGCCGCCAAGCCGACGGGCGCCGACCCGATCGCCGAGCATTATCAAGGCGGCACGTTTTGCGCCGCCGAGTACACCGCCGCGACGCGGCGCGACTGAGCGCCGGCTATAATACGCCGAGGACCGCTTCGGGCGGGCGGCCGAGCGCGGCCTTGCCGCCCGAGACGACGATCGGCCGCTCGACGATTATCGGGGTTTTCACCATCGCGGCGATCAGTTCGTCTTCCGACAGTCGGGACGGGTCGATCCCGGCGGCGGCAGCCTCCTTTTTCCGCAACAGCTTGCTCGCCGGAATCTGCAATTGGCCAAGAAGCTGCTTCAGTTGCGCCGCGGTATAGGGCGTCTTCAAGTACTCGACGATCTCGGGCTCGATCCCCCTTTCGCGCAACAGCGCCAGCGTCTTGCGCGAGGTGTTACATCGCGGGTTGTGGTAAATCGTGACAGACAACACTCAACTCCTTCTGACCGGGCACCGTCTGCACCGCCAGCCACCCGGCTGACGTCGGCTAAACCTCCGGCGGGTAGAACACGAGAGTGCGCACCTCGAGACTTTCGCGCGGCGGCGCATCAAGCGGCGAGGTCGGGTCGTCGAACCCGGTATGGGCGGAGAACCGCGCCGCTCCCTCGAGCGCCGAGTCGAAGCAGCGGATCAAAACCGCTTCGTCCGCCTGCATTTTCGGAAAGTAGTAATAGCGCTGGTTTGGATTGTAGGTGATCGAATAGGTCTCGCCAGTCCGGTCGGGATATTTGAGGTCGCTGGCTATCAGGTCTTCCTCGGAGAGGCTTTGCGCGTCGCACAATGTCAGCGGCGACTCCAATACGGGGCCGCGGATGGGACGCCACAAATTGATGATCGCGAAGCGGTGCTTCAGAAGCTCTTCCGCTTCCTCGCCCATCAGCTGGCTCACCCGCATCGGCGAGGACCACGCGGTGTAGTCGTTATGAACGCGCTTTGCCGGAAGCTTGATGCAACTCCCCTCGATCTCCGCCATCGCCGCATTGCGCACGATATGATCGAAGGCGACGACACGAGAGGCCCCGGTCGCCTCTTTGACGACGGCTTCGCATTCCCGGTAATAAACGGAGGTGATTTCCTGCTCGTCATAGAAATTCTTTACCGCCGTCTGGTGGTGCAGCAGTACAAAGCCCTCCTTATCCAGTGAGAGCCGGCCGACCAGCGGCCGCGCATCGCGGATAGGCACCTGGTGCTCCTCGCTCTTGCCGGTGCGGACGGGCATGCCCGGAGGCGGCTCGTAATTGTAGGCGACCGGTTTTTCCGCCATTGGAACGAGGAAATTGAGGGTTGCGACGACGCTCTTCAGCTCCGCGACCGCCAAGCCGTCCATCATGTCCTCCGCAGTTGCGATTGTACTGTTCTGCTCAACCCTAAAAGAAGCCAACTTGACCGTCAACACCAGAGGGTTGCCTCGGCGCCTACCGGCGGATGGGCTTCTCGCCTTCCGAGCCGCTGCCCGAAGGACGCCGAGGCAATTCGGTCGCTGCGATCGGCTACGCCGCTTGCCGGGATGAGGTTTGATCGGCCTTTTCCTCGACGAGGAAACTGATCTTTCCGTTGACGCGGTACATTGTGATCTTGTCATTTTCGACAACGCATTCGGCGTTCTTGATCCACAGCGATTTGATGCCGCGCAACGTCTTTGAGGCTTCCTTGATCGCTTCCTGGCAGGCCTGATCAAAACCCTGCGGCGACTGTGCGATCACCTCTATGCTGCGTACGATCGACATTGCAGTCTCCTTGACTGTGAGAGAGGAGAAAGTTCGATCACGCCCGATCTTTCAGACCGCTCTTGTGTTCTGCGCAATGCGCGCAACAGTAGATTGCGCCACCTGCTTCGACGCCGTGGTCAACGATCTTGCAACCGCAATGCGCGCAAGTCGGCGCCATTGCGTGAATAGCGCATTCGAAGCTGTCGAAGGCCGTCGTCCGACCTCCGAGGCTGACCTGGATCGGCTTGTCGTAGGTATTGCCGCTGACTTCGTAACGCACGGGAGTGGCCACAGTTCCGCCGCACGTGTGGGCTCAGCCGGTCACGCCCAGCTCCTTGGCACGCCGTTCGAACGCGTCCCGCACGCTCTCTCCGCGGTCGGCCCGTCGGGCTATCCGGCCTTAAGCTCTCGGTTTGATTGGATTTCGCGGACAAAAGTTTTGCCCGGCTGGGCTGCGGCATGATTTTTTTACCGTCTAGCTTACGCTCGATGAGCATGGGGTCATGTTTGCATTGCCGACGCGGGCGCTTACCGGGAGCAACTCATCCCTCCGACGAGTAGGGCGCGGGAGGCGATTTGAGCTGACGCCCTGCGCCGGTTC
>Ga0126381_100002858_pt1 | contig 18746 bp, 17 predicted proteins | sample PanSoiMetPlot_28_FD_96465 | JGI IMG/M metagenome (GOLD analysis project Ga0126381, IMG submission 96465) | Tropical forest soil microbial communities from Panama - MetaG Plot_28 | ecosystem: Environmental > Terrestrial > Soil > Tropical forest > Bulk soil | place: Panama | collected 2016-02-17
ATTCAGCATCGGTGGACATCGCGTGCATGGCTCTCCCGTACGTCTCCCAATCGGGAAACCGTGCGGCGGCCAGAAATTGCCCAGCATATGGACCGGTATAAATCTGGCCCACTCGCATTTCCGCCCCGTGCTTCTCGTATATTGGCTTCATTTTTCTGCCAATTCGCAGGACATCTTCTTGTTCGGCCGTTCAGCGAGATAGGATTGAGACTGGCATCTCCCTTCCCTCCCAACATCTTTATGAGGCTTCGTGCAGGCAATCGTCATCGACCACCAAATCAAACATAATCCGAGCTGCGGCCACCTTCACGATTGCCGTACCGCCCTGTGGTTCGGCCAGCGGCTTCCGCGGATGGACGCTTGGCTAGACGAGAATTGTGCGGCTGACGGCTGGGCAATGACACCCTTGGGCGGCGCGGTCGCTATCTACTTCGGGGACGCCACCTTCGCGAGCGCCTTTGTCGCTAGATGGTGCGCCGGGAGCAGCGTCGCGGCTACCAGGGACGTGTTCCAGGTGAGCGAGGATGAGCGTACACCGCAGGTCGGGGCGAGGCAGCACAGCATACCGTGAGAGCATGGCTCTGGCGCTGTGGTAGCGCCGGAAACGGTGAAGTCAGGCCGCCCCCTGATCCATAAGTAAAATCTTGCCTACTCCTCGTCTTCCGGTTCGTCTTCCTCGTCTTGCTCCGCGTGGAGTTCTAGCAGCTGTACGATCCAGTCCAGCGTCGAAAAGCCGACTTCTGCCGCGCGCCTTCGGAGCAATTCTTCGGCCTCGGGCGATAGGGCCTTTTCCTCGTCGTCGATCACGATCTTGATCACTTTTGTCCTCCCTCCAAACCTTTGTCGTGGGCGATCAGCGTGTCTTGTAGCCCAAAGATCCCGCGCGCTCTTCGGGCGTCAGTAGGCCGGATGTTCACCCATCGGCTTGTCTCCTCCAAGTCGTACTTGGGCTTTTTTGGGTGGCGACGGCGGATGAAATTACGAGCTCCCTTCGCGCTGCCTCGCCAACTCCCGTCTGCGGAGGACGGCTGGATTGGCCGCAGCCCTTGCCAGCCGCTCGAAGCTTTCAGCGAGCTGTAATACGGCTTGCTTGGCCCCTGGATCGCTCAACTGGCCGGCCACCTCTCGGGCTTGCTCGGCCCGATCGAGCCACTCCCAGGCCTCATCAGCGAGTGACGGCATTTGGTCCTCCCTTGGATTTATCGGAAGTGTTTTCTCGTTAACCAAGGAGAGCGTCGGTCCTCCTGCGTCAACTCGTCAAGAGGCTTGCCGCTTTGCGCCGTTCCAGACGGAGAGGGCATTCCGAGAGCGGCCATCAAGGAGGAATTGCCGCCCTAGCGGAGGCGCGATCACTTAGAAAGGCCGAGCCATGGAACTCGCCCACCCTCACGCCGAGGCGACTTATCGGGTGATCGCTTCTGGCGACGGGACGTTCACCGTGGAGGTCAGTATCCCTGGGACCTATCCGGCCAAGGTCAGCCGTTTGCCACGGAAGCCCGACGCTGAGGCGTGGATCGTCGAGCACCAGCGCCGGGTGCAGGCCCAAAGCCAGCCGAACTCTCGGTTTCGCAGGCCCGGCACCAGTGTCGCCAAACGTCGTGGCCGTCCAGAATAGCCGGCAGCCAGTGAGCGTTGCGTTTGTAGCTCGTCTTCAGCCCGACAGATCGGAGGGAGTTCCGATTACAAAGTCGTGCTGCTGCTTCCTAGCGGCGGCAGCAGCCCTTGCCAGATGCTCGTAACCCTTGGCGGCCTGTAACATGGCCTGCTTGGCCACTGGATCAGTCAACTGCCCAGCCGCCCGCCGCGCGTGGTCCGCGCGGTCTTGCCATTCCAGGGCTCCATCGAAAGCGGACATTATTCGGTCCCTTCCTCCCCTGGTTCATCAGAAGCGGTTTCTTGCTTAACATGCCGGTAAGGTGGGCCATCTACCGTCAATCACTCGTCAGCGCTGTGCCGGTCCTGGGACAGGACGGCAACGCCGCGCTCTTCTGTGGAAGAACGGAGCGGGAACGCAAAGACCGCGGATGACTGGCGCGAGATATCACAAGGGCGCCGCGCCTTTCCCGCGCCCCATCAATCCACTGAAGCTGTGGATAAGCTGGGTGATAACTTGACGGCCAGCCCTGTCAAATTCCCGCAACAATTATTAACTCATCGGTTTGCCTATTTTTTAGGCAGGAACACCAATAGATTGTTTTAACGAGAGTTTTGAGGTTAATCGTATACTTGTTTCGACGCGATCTCATTTTAAAGCCGCTAAACTGTTTCGCTCCGTTTCCCTGTGAATAATTTACCATAAAGCTTTACCATAAACCCCACTCGCTTCAGCCTCCGTAACGCCCGGCGCGACAGGCTAACGAGGGTTAATACAACCTCAACGGGCATGAAGCTGCTGCCTCCTTCCGCCTTCGATCTCGGCCGCCGCAGTCGCCCAGCTTACAAACTGGCCAAGGTTCGTGGTATTATTACGACCGTACTGGATTGATGTATTGCCGTATTTTCGCGAAAGGCGGACAGAATGCATTTATTATTGAGACTGCTGGTGTGGCGCGAACAAATTCCCGTAATTGCCGGTTCCGCGGATTTAACGGGAAAAGAATTCCCGTTTAACGGGCTACGGGAATTGGCGGGCAAGGCATTGATTCCGCTGATGGTTTTCTGTGCCTAGTCGGGACTTTTGGGGCAGAATCGAAAAAATTCCCGGTTCAACGGGAATTGCCGGGATTTCGGGCTCACGCGGGAATTGCGGCGGCTTCGCGGAACGCGGCGGTCTCGACTTCGCGCAGATGGCAGGCGACGTGGTGGCCGGGCCGCACCTCGCGCATCGCCGGCTCCTCTCGGGAGCAGCGGTCGAAGGCGTAGGGGCAGCGGGTGTGGAAGCGGCAGCCGGTGGGCGGGTTGATCGGGCTGGGGACGTCGCCCTTGAGGATGATGCGCTGCTTGGCCGCCTCTGGGTCGGGGACCGGGACGGCCGAGAGCAGCGCCTCGGTATAGGGGTGCTGGGGGCGCGTGAATAGGGCGCGCTTGTCGGCGAGCTCGACGATCTTGCCCAAATACATGACCGCGATGCGGCGGCTGATGTGCTCGACCACCGCGAGGTCGTGCGCGACAAACAGGTAGGAGAGGCCGAACTCGCGCTGCAGGTCGCTGAGGAGGTTGATCACCTGCGCCTGCACCGAGACGTCAAGGGCCGAGACCGGCTCGTCGCAGACGATGAGGCTCGGATGGAGGGCGAGGGCGCGGGCGATGCCGATGCGCTGACGCTGGCCGCCAGAGAATTCGTGCGGATAGCGGTCGAGCGCCTCGGCCCGGAGGCCGACCTTAAGGGCGAGCTCCTCGACGCAGTCGCTGAGCTCGCGGCCGCCGGTGACGCCGTAATTGACGAGCGGCTCGCCGATGATGTCGCGGATCTTGAGGCGCGGGTTGAGCGAGGAATAGGGGTCCTGGAAGACGACCTGCAATTGGCGCCGCCAGGGCCGCATCTCGCGGCGCGACAGCCTATCGATGCGCTCGCCCTTGACGCGGATCTCACCCGCGGTCGGGTCGATCAGTTTGAGGATCGTCTTGCCGGCGGTCGACTTGCCGCAGCCGCTCTCGCCGACGAGGCCCAGCGTCTCGCCCTCGGCAATGTCGAAGGAAATGCCGTCGACCGCGTGCACCCGGCCGACCGTGCGCTGTAAGAGGCCTTTCTTGACCGGGAAATGCTTGACCAGTCCGCGGACGGAAAGCAGCGGCCGGGGCATCGCTACACCGCCGCGACCCGGTCGGAGTGGAAGCAGGCGGCGAAATGGCCGGGCTCCTTCTCGTCGAAGCTCGGCATCTCGCGGCGGCAGATGTCGGTCGCAAAATCGCAGCGGCTCGCGAACGGGCAGCCCGGGGTCGGCTCGCGCAGCGACGGCACCGTTCCGGGGATCTCGGCCAATCGCGGCGCCTCCTCGCGCCCGAGCGAAGCCCCGAGCCGCGGCACCGAGGCGAGGAGCCCCTTCGTATAAGGGTGGAGCGGGTGGCGGAACAGCGTGCCGACCGGCGCCTCCTCGGCCTTGCGTCCGGCATACATGACGACGACCCGCTGCGCCATCTCGGCGACGACGCCGAGATCATGCGTGATGAGGACGATCGCGGCGTCGATCTTTGCTTTGAGCTCTCGCATCAGATCGAGGATCTGCGCCTGGATCGTCACGTCGAGCGCGGTCGTCGGCTCGTCGGCGATCAAGAGCTTCGGGTTGCAGGCGAGCGCCATCGCAATCATCACCCGCTGCCGCATACCGCCCGACAATTGGTGCGGGTATTCGGCAATACAGCGCTCCGCCTCGGGGATATGCACGAGGCGCAGCATGTCGACCGCTTTGGCAAGCGCCGCCTTGCGGTCGAGGCCCTGGTGCAGGGTCAGGGTCTCGGCGATCTGCCGGCCGATCGTCAGCACCGGATTGAGCGACGTCATCGGCTCCTGAAATATCATCGAGATGTCGTTGCCGCGGACGTCCCGCATCTCGGATTCCGAGAGCCGCAGGAGATCGCGCCCGGCGAAGCGGATCGCGCCGGAAACGATGCGGCCGGGCGGCGACGGGATGAGCCGCAGGATCGACAGCGCGGTGACGCTCTTGCCGCAGCCGCTCTCGCCGACGACCGCCAAGGTTTCGCCAGGAATGACGTGGAACGACACGCCGTCTACCGCGCGGACGATGCCGTCGCGCGTGAGGAACCAGGTTCTGAGATCGGCAATGTCGAGGATCGGCTCCGCTCTCGCGGCCGGTGCCTTCGGGATGGTGGCGACATAAGCGGCCTCGGCCATTTGGCTCACATCCGCCGCTGCAAGCGAGGATCGAGCGCGTCGCGCAGCCCGTCGCCGAGCAGGTTGATCGCCAGCACCGTGACCGACAGAAATGCGCCGGGAAACAATACAATGTAATAGGCGACCTGAAAGAGACTGCGGCCCTCGGCCATGATGTTGCCCCAGCTCGGGATGTTGGGCGGGGTGCCGGCGCCGAGGAAGGACAGGATCGCCTCGACGATCATCGCCGAGGCGGCGACGAAGGTCCCCTGCACGAGCAGCGGCGGTATCGTATTCGGCAGGATGTGGCGCCGCAAGATGCGGAAAAAGCCCGTACCGCTGGCATGCGCGGCCTCGACAAAGGGCAATTCGCGCAGGCTCAGCACGACACCACGGACGAGCCGCGTGACGCGCGGCACCTCGGCGACGGTGATCGCGAAAATGACGTTCTGCAGGCTGGCCCGGGTCAGCGCCATCAACGCGATCGCAATCAGGATCGCCGGGATCGACATTAACCCATCCATGATCCGCATCACGATCGCATCGGTCCAGCGGCTGAAACCAGTGACGAGGCCAATCACGAGCCCGAGCGCTGTGCTCAGCAGCGCAACGCTCAACCCCACGGTCAGCGAGATCCGCGCGCCGTAGATCGTGCGGCTGTAGACGTCGCGCCCGAGCATGTCGGTGCCGAACCAATATTGCGCCGACGGCCAGCGCAGCCGCCGGATCGGGGACAGCGCCTGCGGGTCCACCGTGCCGAGATAAGGGGCAAGGATCGCCAGCAAGGCCATTACGGTGAGCAGGACGGTGCCGACGACGATCGTCGGATGGCGGCGGACATAGTCGCGCACACGGCCCCGACGCCGCGCCGGGGCGGTTGGGAGGCCGAGATCGGCCGGGGCTATGGTCATCGGCTCAATACCGGATGCGGGGGTCGAGCAACGTATAGCTGAGGTCGACCAAGAGATTGATCAGCACATAGGCCGCGGAGAAAACGAGGATGATTCCTTGGATGATCGGATAGTCGCGGCGCAGGATCGCATCGACGGTGAGGCGGCCGAGACCGGGGATCGCGAAGACCGTCTCGGTGACGACAACGCCGGAAATGAGCGAGGCGACGCCGATACCGATGATCGTCGCGATCGGCACGGCCGCGTTCTTCAACGCGTGGCCGATCAGCACCTTGTCGTTTGCCAAGCCCTTGGCCTGGGCGGTGCGAATATAGTCTTGTGCGAGCACGTCAAGCATGCTGGCGCGTGTCATGCGCGCGATCAGCGCGGCAAACACCGCGCCGAGGGCGAAAGTCGGCATCACGATATGCGACAGGAAAGGCCCCAACCCTCCGTCGATCGAGATAAACCCCTGCACCGGCAAAAGATCGGTCGCGATCGCAAAGACGTAGATCAAGACATAGGCCAGCACGAACACCGGCACCGAAAACCCTAGCACCGCGAAGACCATCACGGCGCGATCAATCCACGAGCCGGCCTTCCACGCCGCGACCACCCCCATCGGAATCGCCGCCAGAACCGAAGCGATCAGCGTCGAGATCGTCAGCGTGATGGTCGGCTCGACACGCTGCGCGATCAGCTTCGAGACCGGCAGATTGGTGAAGATCGAGATGCCGAGGTCGCCATGCAGCAGGCCCCACACCCAGGTCACGAACTGGACATAGAGCGGCTGGTCGAGCCCGAGCTTGGCGCGGATCCGGGCGATGTCCTCAAGTGTCGCCGTGTCGCCGGCAATGATCGTCGCCGGGTCGCCCGGGCTCAGGTGCAGCAGAGCAAAGACGAACAGCGCGACCACGGCCATGACCGGGATCGTTGCGAGGATTCGTCGGATGACATACGCAAACACGCGCTACGGCCTCATTTCTTATCGACGTTCCACAGAAAGACGACCGGCGCGACTATGATGCCCTTGAGGTCCCTGCGGTAGGCGGTCGGCACGACGAACTGCCCGGTCGGCACGTAAGGGATGTCATTGGTGTACGCCTCAACCTGGATGTCGGCGGCGAGCTTCTTCTGCGCCGCTAGGTCCGGTGCCTTGAACCAGGAATCGATCAGCTCCTCGATTCTTGGATCGGTGGGCCAGCCGAACCACGCCTTTTCGCCATTGCCGCGGAGCGGAAGGTTGACGGCCGGCGAGAAGAAATCGGGGGCCGAGGTCCAGGTGTGGAAGATGCTCCAGCCGCCTTTTTCGACCGGCTCCTTCGACGCGCGCCGCGTGATCAACGTGCCCCAGTCGCTTGCCTGCAATTCGACATTGAGACCCACCTTGCGCAGCGCGTCCAACGTCACGAGCGCTTGTCCCTGCACGATCGGCTGGTCGGTGGCCGAGAGCAGCACGATCTTCTCTCCCTTGTACCCTGCCTTCTGGATCAGCTCCTTGGCTGCGGCGGGGTTCGGGCCGTGGAGCAAGGCGTCGGCGCCGGCATTCGTCTCAAACGGCGTGGCGCAGCCAAACAGCGCCGCGCAAGTCTTCCAGTACTTCGGGTCACCTGCCGCCGCGCCCATGTAGTCCTTCTGATCGACGAGGTTCAACACGGCCTGCCGTAGCTGCAAATTGTTAAACGGTGGCTGGATGTGGTTGAAGCGCAGAATGCCGTGATTGCCGAGCGGATCGACGGTTGCGACGACGATGTCCTTGTTTGCGGTGAAGACGGGCACCAGGTCAGCCGGCGGCTGCTCGTACCAATCCGCTTCGCCCGAGTTGAGCGCCGCCGCAGCGGTGGCCGTGTCGGGGATATAGAGCCACTCGACGCGGTCGACCTTCGCGACTTTGCTGCCGGCCGCGAAGCTCGGCGCCTCCTCGCGCGGCACATAGTCGGGGTTCTTGACAAAGACCGCTTTGTGGCCGGGCTCCCACTCTTCCCTGACAAATTTGAATGGGCCCGAGCCGATGGCCTCTGGGATCTGTTGGAACGCGTCGGTCTTGGCGAGCCGCTCCGCCATCATGAACGGCACATTGCTGGACGGTTTGCCGAGCGCGTCGAGCAGCAGTGGGAATGGCGCTTTGAGCCCGATAGTGAAGGTCTTGTCGTCGACGGTCCGCATCTCGCCAACGGCTTCCATCAGCTTTTGCCCGAGCGTGTCCCGTTTGCCCCAGCGTTCGAGCGAAGCGACACAATCGGCGGCGCGGACCGGCCGACCGTCATGCCATTTCAGTCCGTCGCGCAACGTGAAGCGGTAAGACAACTTGTCGTCGCTGACGGTCCAGCGATCAACCATTTGCGGCTGTGGCTTGAAATCCTTATCAAGCGCGAACAGGGTGTCGAAAACCAGATAGCCGAAGTTGCGCGTGACGTAGGCGGTCGTCCAGATTGGGTCGATGCTCCTCAGATCGGCCTGTGGGATAAAGCGCAAAGTCCTTTGCGGCGATTGTGCCCACGCGGCTGACGCCCAATACAGGCTCAGCAGCAACGCTGCTACAGCTGCTCGGGATATCCGGATGAAGGAAATCATGCCTTCCCTGCCGATCCTTTGTTGTTTGAGTCGAGCATATGCAATCCCTTCGACGAAAACCATGCCAAGGATCACCCGTCCGCGTTGCGACGCGCTGGCGATTAGCCGATAGTGGCAGCCCAGGGAGAAGCGATGGCACGCGAAGAAGATGCCGCCTACGCCTCGGCCGTCTCACTGCTCGATCTTTACCGCAAGCGGGCGTTGTCGCCCGTCGAGGTGACCCGGCTGCTTCTCGATCGTCTTGATGCGCTGCAGCCTCGGCTCAATGCCTTTTGCATTATCGACCGCGACGGTGCGCTCGCCGCGGCGCGCGAGTCCGAGCGGCGCTGGCGGCGCGGCGAGCCCGCCAGGCGGCTCGACGGTGTCCCGGTCACGATAAAGGACCTGGTGCTGATGCGCGGCTTCCCGACGCTGCGTGGATCGCGTCTCGTCGATCCGAACCAGGACTGGTCGGAGGACGCGCCGGCTACGGCGCGATTGCGCGAAGCAGGTGCCGTTATTCTCGGCAAGACGACGACACCCGAGTTCGGCTGGAAGGCGTTGGGGGACAGTCCGCTGACCGGCATCACCCGAAACCCGTGGGATCTCTCGCGCACTCCCGGCGGCAGCAGCGCGGGCGCTGCGGCTGCCTGCGCCGCCGGGATCGGTGCCTTGCATGTCGGCAGCGACGGCGCCGGATCGATCCGCATCCCGAGCGCCTTTACCGGGGTCTTTGGGCTGAAGCCCAGTTTCGGCCGCGTGCCCGCCTATCCGCCCTCGCCGATGGGGCTCTTGTCGCAACTCGGCCCGATGACCCGGACCGTTCCGGATGCGGCACTAATGCTGACCGTCCTCTCCGGCCCCGATCCCCGCGATCCCTATGCGCTGCCTCCGATTCACAAGGATTATCTCGACGGCCTTGACGGCGGCGTGCACGACTGGCGCATCGCATACAGCCCGACCCTGGGTTACGCGAAGGTCGATCCGGAGATCGCCGCCTCGGCGGCCGAAGCGGCAAAGCAATTCGAGGCGTTGGGCGCAATTGTAGAAGAGGCCGACGCGATCTTCGCGTCACCGCGCGATGCCCTCCTCACTCTTTGGGCGGCTGGCCTCGCCAAGCTCCTCGCCGCCTTTCCGACGATGCGGGGCGAACTGATCGACCCTGGATTGGTGACAAACGCTGCCGAGGGCGCGAGGATCAGCGCCGTCGACTATCTCGGGGCTGATCTCATCCGCACCTCGCTCGGCCGCCAGATGGCCGAATTCCACGAGAAATACGATCTGTTGCTGACGCCCATGATGCCGGTTTCGGCGTTACCGGTCGGGCAGGATCTGAACGATCCGGCGACGGAACGGCATTGGATCGATTGGTCGCCGTTCAGCTATCCCTTCAATATGACGCGCCAACCAGCGGCGAGCATTCCTTGCGGCGTGACGCGCGCCGGTTTGCCGATCGGTCTGCAAATCGTCGGTCCACTCTACGCCGATGATCGCGTCCTTCGCGCCGCCCGCGCCTTCGAGACGACGCAGCCAGGAAGGCGGCCGCCCCTCGGCGAGCCAAATTCCCGTCTGTCGGGAATTTAACCGGGATTTTTTTCGATTTTCCCGGTTAGCCCTTGCTTCGCTTGCGAAAACGGTTAGCCAAATCAATGGCTTGCGGGTCAATTCCCGTAGCAGGCCTAATCGGGATTTATTCGAGCCTTGACGGGAATTAAATGCGTCGAACCGGGAATTACGGGAATTAAATGCACCGAAATTCATCCCTTTGCCGCTGAAATGCATACAACTCAATTCGAACCGCACCTTAGCGCAGGAAATCGTCGTTTGTGAGGCAAGGCTCGCGTAAACTGAGGCGCCCTTGACCCGGGAGAGCGAAACGATGCACAGCGAGACAACGCCGATCCTTGAGGAGACCCTCGGCGCGATCCGCGAGATCCTGGGTCCCGAGCTCGACGGGATCACAGTTGAGCGTGCGGTGATCGGCCTGTTTTTCACCGGGGTGAAGCTCAGCAACGGCATCGCCGGGGCTTGTGCGACGCCGATCAAAACAATCCCCGAGGCGGTCTGCTGTCCGAGTTCGGCGATCGCGATGCCGTTTCCCGGCAAGCTCAAGGGTCGCCCGGCTTGCGACCTCGCGTGGAAGGCGCTCGGCGACAACGGTATCCGCCGCGCCGTCGGCATTGCAGCGATGAATGCGCTCGCCGACACCTGCTCACGCCGGCGCCCGGATCCCGGTGCCGAGCTGCGCTCCGGCATCGATGCGTTTGATGCGACCGAAATCCGCGCGGGAGACAAGGTTGTCGTCGTCGGCGCGTTCGTGCCATTCCTGCGCGAGCTGAAGCGCCGCCGCCAGCCCTATCTCGTACTCGAACAGGACCCGGCGACCCTCAAAGCCGACGAGCTGCCGTTCTTCCGTCCGGCCACGAAGGCGGCGAGCGTGATTCCGGAAGCCGATGTGCTGCTGATCACCGGCACTACCCTGATCAACGACACGCTCGAGGATTTGTTGAGCTGGGCGAAGCCGACAGCACGGGTGACAATGGTGGGTCCCACGGTAAGCCTGTTGCCCGACGCCTTTCTGCGCCGTGGCGCTGATATTCTGGGAACCGTGCGGATTACCGACCCCGACGCATTTCTCGAGGTGCTGGCCGAGGGCGGCTCGGGCTACCACTTCCTCGGCCGGACCGCACAGAAAGTCGTCCTTGTCAGAAGGCCCGCAGCCCGCACCGCGGCGTAGCCAGAGGTCCCGGATTGAGGAATACCTACGCACGCTATCTCGGGCTCCGGCAACTCCTGTCGGCACAAGTGCTGCAAACCGATTCGGATGACGAACTGCTGTTCATAATCATTCACCAGCAGCACGAACTGTGGTTCAAGCTAGCGATTCACGAGCTCGACTGTGCGATCAGTTCCTTGATGCGGGAAGAGGCGCACGAAGCCGATTGCATCATTGCGTTCAAACGGCTGTCGCGGGTCAGCGCGATCCAGCACATTCTGATCTCGTCATGGGACGTACTGGCGACATTGACACCGGATGAATTCTTCCTTTTCCGTGAGACGGTAGGACGCGACGGCGCCTCGGGTTTCCAATCAGTTCAATACCGCATGTTGGAGTACAAACTGGGCCTCAAATACCGCTATATAGATTTCGAGTTACCGAGTGGCGAGAGGCAAAGGTTCGATGTCTTCGCGAATGCCCAGAGCGCGGAGGAGCGAGAGGCGTTAAGCGCAGCGCTGGCGGCGCCTGGTGTTTACGATGCTGTGATCTCGTATATGGCACGAACCTTAGCTAGTTTCGGGATCGCCGATCCGCGGTCGCGTGACTATTCGGTCAAGTACGAAAAGAACGTCGCTGTGTTTCGAGCCTGGGGCCACGTCTACCGAAATCGCATGAGCGCGCCCGAACTCTACCAGCTCGGCGAGAAGCTCATCGATCTCGAAGATGCGTTCCGCAAGTGGCGTTTTGCGCATCTTGCGACGGTATCGCGGGTCATCGGGAGCAATGCCGGTACCGGGGGATCGAGTGGGCTCAGATACCTGAAACAGGCCGCCAACCAGTTGCTCGAAAATCCGATGTACGCGGAATTGTGGGACGTCCGCAGCGAGATGTTCGGCCGCCCGCAAGAATTCGATCTCGCCGCGGCCGGATATGATTTAGCAGCGCAGAAGTAGCGTCATCGTTGCCGGTGCCGGGAGAGCCTTCGAGCCCGGAAACAGTACAAAACCATCCGAGTATAGCCGACGATCGTTGGGTGTTCATGCCTTGCGATCTGGCCCCTGTAGTGACCAGCAAGCAGTTGCGGTATAGGCGGAAAGCTGCTAGATGGGGCGCGATGATACGGTTCGCGCAATCATCGATCTGGTGGTGGCCCGTCCAGTAAGGCGGCCGCTTTCAATTTGTTCCGATCGAGGCCGCTTAGGGAGCACCGGGCGGCCTTCGTGATTTCGACGCGAACTTCCCCGGATCTCCCCGAGCGACCCCGCCCAGAGGGATCCTCATGCAGCCCACGACCTACCTGACGAAAGGCGGCATCCGCGTCACGCGAGAAATCCGCCACCGCGATTATCGGCCGGCGGACGCCGCGTTCGCCGGCGCCCTCGACGAGCGGCGTGGCGTGTTGTTTTCTTCGAGTTTCGAATTTCCCGGCCGCTATACTCGCTGGGACATGGGCTTTGTCGACCCGCCGCTGGTTTTCACCGCGCGCGGGCGCCGGTTCGCGGTCGAGGCATTGAACGAGCGCGGCCTTGTTCTGCTCGATCCAGTTGCCGCCAGCCTTGCCAGCCTCGCCACGGCACGCGCCGAACGGATCCGCCCCGAACGCATTTCAGGCGAAATCGAAGCGGCCAAGGAGCGCTTTCCGGAAGAGCGCCGCAGTCGGCAGCTCTCGGTGTTCTCGGTGTTGCGCGCCATCGTCGATCTGTTCGGCAGCCCGGAGGACCAGCATCTGGGGCTCTATGGCGCTTTCGGCTACGATCTGGTATTCCAGTTCGAGCCGATGCAATTGCGCCTGCCCCGGCCCGACGACCAGCGCGACCTCGTGCTCTATCTGCCTGACGAGGTCCTCATCGTCGATCATATGCGGCAGATTGCGGCAACCCACCGTTATGAGTTCACTGTCGGGTGCGCCTCGACAGAGGCTCTGTCGCGCTCGACCGTGCCGGCACCCTATTGCCTCGACAAGTTGCCGACTAACCGCCCACTCGAGAGCGATCATGCCTCCGGCGAGTATGCGGCCCTCGTTGCGCGGGCGCGTGAGGCATTCGCGCGGGGTGATCTGTTTGAAGTCGTCCCCGGGCAACTCTTCGCCGATCTTTGCGCTGACTATCCGAGTGTCGTCTTTCACCGCCTGCGCCAGGCTAACCCCGCGCCCTACGGCGCGCTGATTAATCTCGGGGAGGGGGAATTTCTCGTTTCCGCCTCGCCCGAGATGTACGTGCGCGTCGAAGGAAAACGGATCGAGACCTGTCCGATAAGCGGCACGATTGCCCGCGGCCGCGACCCGGTGGAGGACGCCCAGCGCATCCGGGAGCTGCTCAATTCCACGAAGGACGAGAGCGAGTTGACGATGTGTACGGATGTCGACCGCAACGACAAGTCGCGGGTTTGTGTGCCGGGCACGGTACGAGTGATTGGCCGACGCCAGATCGAGCTCTATTCACGTCTGATCCATACCGTCGACCATGTCGAGGGCGTGTTGCGCGAGGAGTTCGACGCGCTTGACGGGTTTCTCAGTCACGCCTGGGCAGTCACCGTCACCGGCGCGCCGAAGCGCTGGGCCATCCGTTTCATTGAAGAAGAGGAGCGCTCGTCGCGCCGTTGGTACGGCGGCGCCATCGGGCGGGTGGCGTTTGACGGCAACATGAACACCGGCCTGACCTTGCGCACGATCCGCATGAAGGACGGCGTCGCTGAGGTCCGCGCCGGAGCTACGTTGCTGTACGACAGCGACCCGGAGGCCGAGGAGACGGAATGCCGGCTGAAGGCGGCCGCGATGTTTACCGCGATTCGCGGGCAGGAAGCATCGGGCGCAAGTGCCCACACCTCAGCAGCCTCGGCGGCGGCTGGTGCAGACCGCAACGTGTTGTTGATCGATCATGAGGATTCGTTTGTTCACACCCTCGCTAATTACATCCGGATGGCTGGCGCCCAAGTCGTGACGCTGCGCCCGGACTTGGCCCGCGCCGAATTGCGCCGAGGCCGCAATCACGATCTCGTGGTGCTCTCGCCGGGGCCGGGACGCCCCGGCGATTTCGCGATGGCTGAGACCCTCGACGTGTTGGTGCGACGCCAGTTGCCGGCATTCGGTGTCTGCCTTGGGTTACAGGGCATTGTTGAGTACTTCGGGGGTTCGCTGGATTTGCTCGATGTTCCGATGCATGGGAAACCCTCGATCGTCCGAATAACCGGCGGTCGTCTGCTGCGCGGCCTTCCGAGCGAGATCACCGTCGGAAGGTACCATTCGCTGTGCGCCCAGCGCCGCACCTTGCCGCCGGAACTGGCGATCACCGCGGAAACCGCCGATGGCGTAATTATGGCGATCGAGCATACTCGGTTGCCGATAGCCGCTGTCCAATTTCACCCAGAATCGGTGATGACACTGCAGGACGAAGTGGGAATGCCAATCATGGCCGCCGTCCTGTCGTCATTGGTATGCCAGGGGGTGTGAGAGGGAGGATCGGCGTCAGAACAACTTATCAAGGACCTCGCGGTGGATCTCGACTGGAAAACGCGCCCGCAGTGCCTGGGTGAAATCTTCGCTAAGATCGGCGCTCTCCCCCGTAGCAAGCTCGCGAGAAAGATCCATCGTTACGCTTTGCGAAGGATTTTCCGGCCTTTGTACTTCGTCGAGTTCTGCGACATATGCCCCGGCGGCATCCGACGCGGTAACCACCGCGCCGGTCTTGACGGCAAAGAGCTTTTCGACGAGCGGTGCTGGCACCGGGCTGTTTTGTCCTGGATGCCGCGTGAAAGGCGGTGATGCCGTGGCCGTAAGTCCTTTCGCTGCAGCTACAGTTGCCAACTTCTCTCCAGACTTGACCATAGCCACCAAGTCGTCGGTTTGCCCGAGCACCGTCTCATGTCGCTTGTCGGCCTGCCAGGCGGAGATCGCTTTATCTTTGACTTGATCGAGCGGTTTGATCGAGGAAGGGATCACTTTGTCAACACGCAGAACAAATATGCCGTCATCTGGCGTTTCCGTAACGCGGCTAGTCTGTCCTTCATTCGTCGCGAAAGCGAGTTTCAGAACATCCTTTGGCGACATCGGCAGCAACACCGCCTTGTCCTCAGGGTCGCGCCCGCCGACATCTACCGCGGCCACCGCCGTCGTCTTCAGCCCGAATTTTGCAGCCGTGCCATCGATTGTCGCGCCGCCGGCCAACGCGTCATCCACCTGGTTCGCAACCTTGTAGATGCGGTCGACAGCTTCCTGATGCGCGAGGTCGGCCGCGAGCTTTTCTTTCGCCTGTTCGAAGGTCTGCGTCACTGGAGGCTCTATTTTGGTGACCCGCAGGATGTGCCAACCGAGCGCCGTCTTGACGGGTTCGCTAGGCTTGTCCAACGGCAGTTCGAAGGCAACATCGGCAAGTGTACTGGGCATTTCTTCACGCTTTAGCAAGCCAAGATCGATCGTGTCCGGGTTCTGACCGGCGATCGTGGTCGCAACTTCGCGCCAATCTTTGCCGATAGCGAGCGCAGCTTCGGCGTCTTTTGCTTTCTCTTCTGACGGGGCGAGGACTTGCTCGACTTGACGGCGCTCGGGAACTTGGAGTTCGCCCTGACGCTGGTCGTATTCCTCCTTCAGTTTGACCTCCGGAACCTCGATCTCCTTAGCGACGTCAGACGGACTGAGGCTCGCAAGCATAAAGCTTCGATATTCTGGCGCGCGAAATAGATCCTGATGCGCCTCGTAAAATGCCTTGAGGTCAGCCTCGTTCGGCAGTCCGACATCGCCTACGCTCGCATCGGGCAGTGAGACGACCTTGGCGATGCGCTTCTCGTTTCGGTATTGATACAGCAGATCGACCATTGATTGGGGTGCCACGGCCCCGGCTGTCACTGCGTGCAACAGGTCGTTGCGTGGAATGTCGTGACGCAGCAGCGCCACATATTGGTCCTCGGTCAAGTGGTTGGCGGCAAGCAGCGCGTTGAAGAGACCACGGTCGAACTTTCCGTCGGATCCCGCAAAGCTCGGATTGCCCGTAATTACATTGCGGATCAAATCGTCCGAGACATCGAGTTGAAGCCGGGCCACTTGTTGGTCCAGCAAACTGCGATCGACAAGTTGGTCGAGGGTCTCGTTGACGAGGCCGAGCCGCTTGGCCTGCTCGAGATCGATTGAGCTGCCGAACCGAACGCTCAACTGCTCGAGCGCCCGGCGCAGAGCCGTTTGCAACTCATCGGCACGGATCGCATGATCGCCGACGCTCGCGACCGTCGTGTCAGACGAACGATTTCGGAAGATGTCGCCGATCCCCCAGATCGCAAAAGTCAGGATCAACAATCCGAAGAGCAGTTTGACGATGAAGGATCCCGCTTTCGAGCGGATCGCCTGAAGCATGGAGGCAGCTAGACTCTCCTTTGGCCCCGGGCCGGTTGACCCGCCCGTACGCCAGTGTGATCGTAGGCACCAAATGATACTGACTGAGAAATGGGGCGGCAACATGACGTTTCGCAAGAAACTTGTTGCGGGCAATTGGAAAATGAACGGGTTGCGCGAGGACGGCGCGGCGCTGGCACGCGCCCTCGCGGACCGCGCTGCCGCTGGCGAAGGGCACGGGAGTGAGCTTCTCGTCTGTCCGCCCGCGACTTTGCTGTCGATCGTCGGCGGGATGCTCTCGGGAAGCGGAATCCTGCTTGGCGGCCAGGATTGTCACGCCAGTGCAAAAGGCCCGCACACCGGCGACATCAGTGCCGAAATGCTGGCGGATCTCGGCTGTACCCATGTGATCGTCGGACACTCCGAGCGCCGCCACGGGCATGGCGAAACGGACGTCATCATTCGCGACAAGATCGCTGGCGCCTGGCGCGCCGGCTTAGTGGCGATTCTCTGCGTTGGCGAGACACAGCACCAGCGCGAGAAAGGAGAAGCCATCGGCGTGGTCGCGACCCAGCTGGCCGAATCGCTCCCCTCGGGCACCGCACCGGAAAGACTTATCATCGCTTATGAGCCCGTCTGGGCGATCGGCACCGGCTTGACCGCGACGACGAACGACATCGCCGCGATGCATGCGGAGATCCGCGTCCGTATCCCACGCGGCACCCGAATCCTGTACGGCGGTTCGGTGAACCCGAAAAATGCCGCCGCGATCCTCACGTGCGAGGACGTCGATGGGGCGCTTGTCGGCGGCGCGAGCCTTGCCGCCGACGATTTTTGGTCGATTGCGATGGTGAGTCGATGATTCGCTATTGTGGTGCTGGTTCTCAGCAGGTCCGATGAATAAATAAGCGCAATGATCATCCTGCTTCTTGCTGTCCACATTCTCGTTGCCATCGCGCTCGTCGGTGTCGTGCTATTGCAAAAGAGCGAGGGTGGCGCGCTAGGCATGGGTGGCGGGGGCATGTCGGGCTTTATGACGGGCCGATCGACGGCGAATCTGCTGACCCGGGCCACGGCGATTCTCGCCGCAGGCTTTATGACGACTAGCGTGTTGCTGGTCGTTGTACACAACCACGAGCGCGCGCCTCGATCCATCCTAGAGCAGGGCACGCCCGTCAGTCCAGCCGCGCCGAGCCCTCCGGCTGCACCAAGCGCTCCTGCAGCCCCGACGCCACCTTCTCAGCCGAGCGCGCCTCTCGCGCGTTAGGCCGGCGACTTGCGTCACGCGATGATCGTCGCCTGTTTAGGCAAGGGGGCGTAGCGAAACCTAGCCGCATCAGCGAATTACTTTGAGAGATGACCGCTTGATGCTGTAGACTGAAGTTCCATGACGCGGTTCATATTCATCACCGGCGGCGTGGTCTCCTCTCTCGGCAAGGGTCTCTCGGCGGCGGCGCTAGGCGCGTTGCTCCAGGCGCGCGGCTTCAGGGTCAGGCTCCGCAAGCTGGATCCCTACCTCAACGTCGATCCCGGCACGATGAGCCCCTACCAGCACGGGGAGGTCTACGTCACCGACGACGGGGCCGAGACCGATCTCGATCTCGGCCATTACGAGCGCTATGTCGGCGTCGCCGCGCGGCGCAGCGATTCGGTGACGACCGGCCGGATCTACTCGACCGTGATCGGCCGCGAACGGCGCGGTGAGTATCTCGGCGCGACGGTGCAGGTGATCCCGCACGTCACCGATGCGATCAAGGAGTTCATTCTGGCCGATCTCAGCGGCGAGGATTTTGTCCTGTGCGAAATCGGCGGCACCGTCGGCGATATCGAGAGCCTGCCGTTTCTCGAAGCGATTCGCCAACTCGGCAACGAGCTCGGGCGCGAGCGCGTCCTCTTTGTGCATCTGACTCTGGTGCCGTGGATCGCTTCGGCGGGCGAGCTCAAGACCAAGCCGACCCAACATTCCGCGAAAGAGCTGCTGGGACTCGGGATTCAGCCGGACATTCTGCTGTGCCGCTGCGAACGGCCGATTCCCCCTGCCGCCCGAAAGAAAATCGCGCTGTTCTGCAATCTGCGCGAAAGCCGTGTGATCCCCGCGCTCGATGTCAACACGATCTATGCCGTGCCCGGCGCCTACCATGCGGAAGGCTTCGACCGCGAGGTCTGCGAGCATTTCGGCCTCGATGCTCCGGAACCTGATCTCGACCGATGGGAAGAGGTCGTCAGCCGTATTTACAAGCCCGAAGGGCGAGTGACGATCGCAATCGTCGGCAAATACACGCATCTCCCGGACAGCTACAAATCGCTGGCCGAGGCGATGACCCATGGCGGCATCGCCAACAATGTCGGGGTCGATCTCGACTGGATCGATTCGGAGGTCTTCGAAGCGGAGTCGGAAGCGCTCCGTCAGCTCGAGGGCGTCGACGGCATCCTGGTCCCCGGCGGTTTTGGCGAGCGCGGCTCCGAGGGCAAGATCGCCGCGGCGCGTTTTGC
>Ga0126381_100002860_pt1 | contig 18742 bp, 15 predicted proteins | sample PanSoiMetPlot_28_FD_96465 | JGI IMG/M metagenome (GOLD analysis project Ga0126381, IMG submission 96465) | Tropical forest soil microbial communities from Panama - MetaG Plot_28 | ecosystem: Environmental > Terrestrial > Soil > Tropical forest > Bulk soil | place: Panama | collected 2016-02-17
TGCTGGAGCAAGATAAGAAGATTTCGGTGTTGTCGGTCATCGGTGGATTCGGATTGGGCCTGGTGCTGAGCTTGGGCATGCTTTTCTTGGCGGTGGTCATTGGATCGCTCATCGGAGAGAAACTGCTGAATGGGCACAAGCCGTGGATCTTCCCCGCAATTGAAGCCGTGCTATTGGTCGTAGCTGGATTTTTTGCCTTTCAACGATTTGATGACTCCGGCCTTGCGCGTGGAATAGTGATCGGATTATCAATGGCGTTGGTCTTGGACGGAGTGTGTGGCGTCGCCATTCTTAAGTAAACGATCGTGCTGCCCGGACGCAACTTCCGCTCGCATTGTTGAAAAACTCCCTTTCGCTTAACAATCACTGAAAGATGGCCTAAAAAGCCCGTCGAAGTTATCACGTTTTTATCACGTCAGACCTTTTTTTGAGGCGCTTCTCACTTTGCGACACATCTTGCGTCATTCGTATCTCTCTGAAAATAAATTGGCGGAAGCGTGTGTGAGTCGAACACACCGACGACATCAGGGATGCCGTCCGCCGGTTTTGAAGACCGGGACCGTCACCGGACGACAAACGCTTCCACTGCTGACATATCTTGAATCGTTCCAACAAACGTCTGTTTTCCCACACAAAAGACAATTCAAGATGTCAGCAACCAACGAGGGTACGGGTGCTGCGAAATTCCTGTCAATCTTACGGAATTTTCTGTCACACCCGAGCCCCTTACCCCGTGACAACAAGCTCTCGCACTGCCAACAGTACAAACGGGTCCACGAGCGCCGCAAAACGATTCACAGCTGCGTAAGACGCCCTCTCGCTTCAGACGCACGTAACCCCTTCGAGAAGCAAACTAGCCCTAGGTCCCGCCTCGGCCTCACAAACGGCCCGCCCTTTGCGAAGAAAATCTACTCTCACCTCCAGGATCGTCGATCCCGTCGGCCGCACAACGAATTCTCCATCCACGATCACACTCGAACATCCAATGTGGTACGCACGTCTGATCAATAACCACCGCGTGCCGAGGATGAATATGGCGAAGAAGCTCTCCGTGGTTCAGATGGATGTGTTCACGGCAACGCCCTTCGAAGGCAATGCCCTTGCCGTCGTTCTCGATGGCCGAGGTTTGTCTGACGAACAGATGCAGGCGATCGCAAAAGAAACAAACCTCTCCGAGACAACCTTCATCCTTCCGCGCGACAGTGCTATCGAACACGAGCGCGGAGTTAACGTGCGCATCTTCACCGTTCAAGAAGAATTGCCATTTGCGGGACATCCCACACTCGGAACAGCGTTCGTTCTGCGGAATCCAACCGGCGTGAACCAGGTCCGTCTCGATTTGAAAGTGGGACCGGTAACGGTCGCGTTCGAGGATGGCACGAATCAGCCTACATTCGGTGAGATGCGGCAAAACGATCCGAAATTCCTCGCCACGCACGACCACGGCGAGGTTGCTCGCGCGCTTGGACTCAACGAAGGCGATCTCGATACGAATCTTCCCATCGAGACCATTTCTACAGGTTTGCCGTTCACCCTGGCGGCAATTCGTTCGCTCGATAAATTGCAGAACCTGCGCTTCGATCCTAATCGGGGTTCCGAGTATCTCGCCAGTTCAGGTGGCAAATTCTTTTATTTCGTTTCACGCGAAACAGTCGACCCATCGGCCCGTTTACACGCGCGCATGATCTTTTACAACGGCGAAGATCCGGCCACCGGGTCGGCTGCTGGCTGTGCAACTTCATGGATGGTGGCGCATGGTGTTGCACAACCCGACGAGCGCGTTCTCATTGAACAGGGCCTTGAGATGCGGCGACCCAGCAGGATTTTCGTGCGTGCTTCAAAAAAGGATAACCGTGTGGTTAACGTTCGCGTCGGCGGCAATGCAGTCGAGGTCATGCGCGGCGAATTTTCCTTTTGACGACAGCGAAATTCGTGCGAAAAATCAGCAGACGCACAAGCGCTCAAAACTTTCAATAGCAAATGTTTCCCATTAGCATTAGCGTCACTTTACAGCGACGTGCGAACCCACGTAGGATTTTTGACGCTCTAAAAATCTAGAAGGCGTTGCTTGGGCCGCCACACGTACCTTGCGTGAGATGGGCGGCGGGCGCGGTCACGGTCGGGTTTATGAAACCAAAGCGCACCATTCTTTGCGTCGACGACAACGAACAGTCACTTTCCATCCGTAAGGTTCTTCTGGAAACGCGAGGCTACCGGGTCATTTCGTGCCACACCGGCGAGGACGCCCTCATCCGCTTCAAGAAGGGCGGCATTGATCTTGTTCTGACCGATCTGATCATGCCCGGTCTCGACGGCGCAAAACTCATTGAAGAGATCAAGGCACTATCACCGCGGACGCCGGCGATTCTGCTATCGGGCAAGGTGAGAATCTATGACCGCGACACGCAAGCCGATGTCTTTCTCCCCAAGGGAATGCACGTTCCCGCAGAACTACTAGAGCGCATCCGCCTCTTGCTGACACGCAAGCGGGGTCCTAGCCGCATACAGACGTCCTCCGAACCCCGCGCCGGGGCAGCCTGAATCCGTTCCAGCCTTCTCTTGGTTCCCTTGTAGTATCGTTAGTCTGCATGGGAGCCTTCATCGAAGCAGTTGATCTGCGCAAGACCTACCACGTGGGAAAGATGGAAGTCCCAGCACTGCGCGGTATCACGTTCAGTGTGGAGAAAGGAAAGTTCGTCAGCGTGGTGGGTCCATCGGGGAGCGGCAAGTCGACTCTCTTCTATCTATTGGGCGGCCTCACAAGAGCTGATTCTGGCAAAATCGTGGTAGACGGCGACGACTTCTCGCAGATGTCGGACTCCGAGCGCACCCGCATGCGCAAACGCAAGATTGGTTTCGTCTTCCAGAAATTTAATCTTCTGCCCACTTTGAGCGCCCGCTCGAACGTAGAAATCGCCCGCGACATCGCAGGAAATGGCAGCTTCGATGCCGCACATTTTCAGCGCATCGTGGAATTACTCGGCCTCTCGAAGCGTCTGGATCATCGCCCCGCGGAGTTGTCCGGCGGAGAGCAGCAGCGCGTGGCGCTGGCACGCGCACTGATCAACAAGCCATCGATCGTGCTGGCCGATGAACCCACAGGGAATCTGGATTCCAAGAATTCCGAAGTCGTCCTTAACATGCTGCGCCAGTCCAACCGGGAACTGGGGCAGACCGTCCTGATGATCACGCACAATCCTGAGGCCGCGAGCTACGGCGACCAGATTATTCATATGCGGGACGGCCAGATCGTCACTCCGGACCAGGATCCGCAATGGGCGCCGCACGTGAGTTGATGCCGCGCGCCATGTCCTACTGCTTCACTGGCAAGTGTTTTGGCCTCCGGCGGAATTAGGTTGTCGCGCGCCTGCGCCCAAGTCATTCAGACCCCAAATCCACGGAAATCGTTACTTTTGGGCCGTTTGCCCCTCTAGAAACGCTCGTTTATAATCATGTTCGCTGAGCGGGAGTAACTCAGCGGTAGAGTGCGACCTTGCCAAGGTCGAAGTCGCGGGTTCAAATCCCGTCTCCCGCTCCAGATTCCCGTCAGAAAATCGGCGCTTGAGTTTTGCGGTGGCCGATCTGCGAGCGGCCCCATCGACAAGTCTTTGGAAGCATGGGGTTACCTTGTTTTCGGGGCGCGGTACCCAAGTGGTAAGGGAGAGGTCTGCAAAACCTTTATGCGTCGGTTCGATTCCGACCCGCGCCTCCAAATCATTGTTTCCCCTGTCGAATACCCGTAGTTCCGCTCGGACCCGTCAACCGCATCAAGATCACCTCGAATGGTAGCCTGTGGGGATGGCCAAGAAGGAAGCCGCCGAAGTGTTGTCGATTGACGGCCATGAGGTGCAGATCACCCATCCAGAGAAACTGTACTTCTCCTCGCAAGTGCAGATCTCGAAGCTCGATCTGGTGCGCTACTATCTCTCCATCGCTCCAGGTGCGCTTGCCGGGATCAAGGATCGTCCCATCGTTCTCAAGCGCTTCGTAAACGGCGCCGAGGCCGAGCCCTTCTATCAGAAGCGCGCTCCCGAGCAGAGGCCATCGTGGCTTCGGACCGTCACCCTGTCGTTTCCTTCAGGCCGCATCGCAGAAGAAGTTGTCGTCGATGACGCCGCAGGACTTGCCTGGATCGTCAATCTCGGTTGCATCGAACTGCACCCCCACCCAGTTCGATCCAGAGATCTCGACCATCCCGACGAGCTGCGAATCGATCTCGATCCGATTCCAGGAGTCAGCTGGGCCGATGTCCGTAAAGTCGCTTTGGAAGTACGAGCGCTCCTCGAAGAAGTCGGTCTGCGGGGCTGGCCAAAAACCAGCGGCTCTCGCGGCATGCACGTCAATGTGCGGATCGAACCACGCTGGACTTTTTCGGAAGTACGACGAGCCGCTGTCGCTTTGTCCCGCGCAGTAGAAAGCCGGGCCCCTTCACTGGCAAGTTCCAAGTGGTGGAAAGAAGAGCGGCACGGCGTGTTCCTCGACTACAACCAGAACGCAAAGGATCGAACCACCTGTTCCGCATACTCAGTGCGACCACTCCCCGATGCGCGGGTTTCAGCTCCGCTCGATTGGAGCGAGGTTCCGGACTGCGACCCCGCGGACTTCACCTTGTTCACCATACCCGAGCGGTTCACAAAAGTCGGTGACCCGCACGCGGATATGGACGCACATCCGGGCGTTCTGGATGGGCTGCTCGATCTTGCAGCAAAAGACGAAGCCGCGGGACTCGGCGACGCGCCCTGGCCGCCGCACTTTCGCAAGATGGAATCGGAGGCGCCCCGAGTGGCGCCTTCTCGCGCGAAATCAGCAGTGAAGAAGCCGCGCGTGAAGATGCCGCTTATCACCATTGCAAACTCTCCTGACAAAGCTGCGGCGCTGGCAGGACTTGAAAGATGGAAGAGCAAGCATTCCGACATCGCGTCCCTGCTCGCCGTCGATGACGTGCTCGTCGATTCGATGCGAGGCCGATCGTCAACTTGGACACGTATCAGGATCAACCTGCGCCACGTGCCCGAGGAACAACGGCCACCGCAAGAGACTCCCGATCCCGACGACGATCCGACGCGCGAGTGGAGAGAGTACTTTAGAAAGAGACCGAAAAAGACGGCTGATAGCTGAAGCTACTCAACGTCCCTGCGGGAAGATCTCGGCGAGTTCCTGCGGGGGAACCACTTCCAATTGAGCATACGTGCAATCGGTGGGCTTCTTGTCCTTGCGCCATCTGCGGAATTGTGCGGTATGGCGGAAGCGGTCTCCTTGCATGTGGTCATACGCCACTTCGACCACCAACTCGGGCCGCAGAGGCTCCCACGAGAGATCCTTGCCTTGGCTCCATCGGCTCTGGCCACCCGGCATGCGACTCATGGCGCCGCCTTCTACTCCGTGCTCCGCCCAGGCTCTCCAAGGGTGTGACGCCAGTGCATCTTCTCCATAGGGCGATAGGAAATCCACGAGTTCCTTGCGCTTTGCGGTGGAAAAGCTGGCGCAGACGCCCACATGCTGCAATGTGCCGCTATCATCAAAGAGCCCGAGCAGCAGCGAGCCAATCAATGGGCGATCTCCTTTCTTGTGCCAACGGAACCCGGCGACCACGCAGTCGCATTCACGTTCGTGTTTTACCTTGACCATCACTCGCTTGTTCGGCACATACGTTCCCGACGCATCTTTCGCGACGACTCCATCGAGGCCCGCGCCCTCAAATCGTCGAAACCAATCCGACGCCAATGCACGATCGGTGGTCGCTGGCGTTAAATGGATCGGCGGAGGCGCAGAAGCAAGCAACTTTTCTAGTTCTTGGCGCCTCGTTCGAAATGCCTCAGCGCAAAGATCGCGCTCCCCCTCGCACAGCAAGTCAAAGAACACCACCGATGCAGGAGTTTGCTGCGACAAGCGTTTCACTCGTGAGGCCGCTGGATGCAGCCGCAGCTGCAGCGAATCGAAATCCAGCGAGTCTTCTCTCACGATAACAATCTCGCCATCGAGAACACAGCGGGCGGGCAACGACGAACGGAGTGGATCCAGCAACTCCGGGAAGTATCGGTCCAGAGGTTTTGCATCGCGACTCTGAATCAGGATCTCATCACCATCGCGGAACACCAGCGCTCGAAAGCCGTCCCATTTGGGCTCAAAAATCCATTCATCTCCCTCAGGCAACTCGCTCACGCGCTTGGCAAGCATTGGCAAAATCGGCGGCTGGACTTTTAAATTCACGCCTCATGGTATACCGCACGCTTCGCTTGGGGAGGGTAAGCCCCGAGATTTCAATGAAACCTGCACTGGTCGGGTGACACATGTTTGCCGAAGCGTTCTGCTCGCTCCAGCTTTGAGAACAAAATTTCCTTTCGTCATGCACAGCTGGGGCATCCAACCATATCCACCTTGTAGTGTCGAGTGCTTGGGACCGCGCCGCCACAGACAGCGTCGTCGAGAAAGCCTAATGACCGCCCGTGTCCAGATCGCACTTACACAGATTCTTCTCGTCCTTGCATTGTCGTTCAGCGCCCCGGCACAAGAGGTCCTCAACGTAGATGCCAACGCCAATGCGCGCCCGTTCCCTCATTTTTGGGAGCAGATGTTCGGATCCGGCCGAGCCATTCTCTCCCTTCGTGACAGTTATCGCGAAGACCTTAGAGAAGTAAAGCAGGTCACCGAATTTCGTTACGTTCGCTTTCACGCCATCCTTCACGATGAAGTCGGTGTCTACGACGAAGATGAGCATGGCAACCCGGTCTACAACTTTTCCTATGTGGATCAAATTGAGGATGGCTTGCTGCAGAATGGCGTGCGACCGGTCGTCGAGATCAGCTTTATGCCGCGAAAGCTGGCGGCCAAGGAGGCGATTCATCCATTCTGGTACAAGGAGAATGTATCGCCTCCAAAATCCTACGAGCGATGGGATGATTTGATCCGACGCATGGCTCAGCATCTGGTCGATCGATACGGCGTTGATGAGGTTGCTCAATGGTACTTCGAGGTCTGGAATGAACCGAACATTGATTTCTGGTCAGGAGAGCCGAAGCAGGCAACGTATTTCGAACTCTACGATCATACTGCTCGCGCTCTGAAGTCCGTGAACCCACGATTGCGTGTCGGCGGGCCGGCCACCGCTGCTGCTGGCTGGGTTCCGGAATTTCTCGCGCACGCCGCGAAAGAACACGTGCCCGTCGATTTCGTCTCATCTCACGGGTACGCAGATGACACACCGCAAAATCTGTTCCACACGAATGCGGACATCCCGGTCTCAGAACGTGTCTGTCGTGCAATCATGATGGTGCATGAACAGATCGGTGCCTCCGCTTTTCCAAACATCCCGCTGTTCTGGACGGAGTGGAATGTCCCTGGAAAGGACGAAGCCAGGGATACGATCTACGCGCCAGCCGCGCTGGCCAACACCATCCCGCAATGCGATGGCAGTGTTGCCATGATGTCCTGGTGGACCTTTGACGACGTCTTCGAAGAACAAGGCGTGGTGCGTAACGCTTTTCATGGTGGGTTTGGTCTTATCGCCGCAGGCGGCATCAGAAAGCCAACCTACTATGGGTTTGCGCTTCTGCACAAACTGGGAGACGAGCGACTACCAGTAGATTCGCGGGATGTCCTTGTCACTCGCCACAATGATGGAAGGATCGTGGTCGCCGCTTGGAACCTGGTGGAATTGGGCGAGACCGGCACAACCCGCAAGTTGCGAATTAACTTCCGAGGAGTTCCGCGAGATGCGAAAGTGACCGTGAACCGGATAGATGAGACCCATAGCAACCCACTCGCGACCTACAAAACGATGGGAGAGCCGCAATATCCAACGCGAGCGCAGATCGACAAACTCAACCTGACATCGAAGTTGCAACCAACGGAAGAGTCTCTCCAGAATGGAGCGTTCGAGTTAGAACTTCAGCGCAATGCGCTGATCGTGCTTGAGGTCTCAAAGTAAACTCTGACGTTAATCTCACTCTACTTGCGATTCGCACGCGAGTCGAATCGATATCCGAACGTAACGATCCATTGATCGTAGTTCTGCGAAGCGCCGCGATTCCACGTGTACCCGGTCTGCAAGAAGTAATGTTGTCCTAGAGCCGCCTCAAAGTTCCCAGTCACGAAATGGGAGGTGTCATTCAGCGTCGGCGAGACGAAAGACTGCCGCCCACCCAGTACCTCCCAACGCATCATGTCATTGATATTGCGCGAAAACGACACCGACGCATACGATCCATTGCCAAACGAGCTGGCGAATTTCGTGTAGTGCACATCTGCGCGGACGCCCAGCCACGGCACTCGGTTCGCTGTTACGCCGTAGAGCTGGTTCCACGAAGGCTTCGCATCGCCCGACCGATTGCTTCGTCCCAGCGTGGTATACACCCACCAGTCGCGAACGACTTCTACACGCGCACCGCCGCTAAAGCCTTGAAACAGATATTTGTCGAGGAGTCCTGTCCCAATCAGTTGTGCATCATACGTCGGGATATCGCGGAAATAGGTGTGATTCAGATTCAATTCCAGCCGCTGCATCGGCTGCACGCGCACCGTCAAGAAACTGCGGCCTACGCCAGCGCCCGGCGCTGCGACTTGGGGGTTGCCGCTTGGACTGTCCGCCTGCAGCGATTGATAGATCGAGAGGAACCGTTTGTAGAAGATCCCGTTTTCAAAGAACACAAACGGACGATCGATCTTCCACTTGATCATGTTCAGCCCAAAGCCTTCGGTGCTGGTGTAACGAAAGTCGTCGAAGCTCCCGCCCTGGAAATTCACGAAAGCTCCACCGAGGCGCAGGTCGGGGTTGTAGTTCCATGACGTCGGATCTGGGGAGCTTCCTGCAAAGACTCCAGCCGTTACGGTTTTGCTAAATCTGCGCGCGACATACCCTCCGTCAATCGAATCGAGACTTGTCGCCCACGGCAGATATAGCCGCCCAAACCCGGCGGCCCAATTCGAATGCGGATTGTCATACGTCAACCCGATCGTGTACGTGCGATTGATCAGGTCCTGCAACGTTGTTTGATTCGAATAATTCTGTCGATTGATGCGTCCGCGCCAGAAGCCGTTCAGATTCCAATAGGTTCCGTTGATCCGGGTAATGTCCGCTCGGATCATCATTCCTGCGTTCGAACTCAGGCCGCCACCGCCGTCGTGGCTCGCGACTCCAGAATAGTCGAACCCAATACTGCCACGCGCTCGATTGATCTCAGGCAGAGGCGGACGCGGAACTTCCTCGCGAGCTTCCTCATCGAGCGTATCTTCTTCACTAAACGCAACGACCACGGGATATTTGCGCGTGGCGCTTAACGAGCGTTGCGCGATCAAGGCTTGCGTGTCTTCAGATGAGAGATAAGCCCAGTCGCCCACTTTGATGGGCTGTGTAGCGTTGCGAACTTCGCTCACGGACGACGCTTGAGCCACGGACGCAACCTGCAACTCGGCGATTGGTTGCGCGTCTTCCGTCTTGCTCGCGGTGGCTTTGGAGTCGGGAGCAATCTCCTTTACGTCAAGCTTCATGCCTTGCGTCAGTCCGTCATTGCTACCGCCGTTCAAATACACGACGCCCTCGGCGACGTATTTCACTTGGAAGGCCATCCGCACGTCGGGGTTCGCTTGAGGTGGTGCAGCGTTCACATCGGTTGCCGGAGCGATATCTGGAACCTTGTTCGCGTTCTCAGCAGCGCTCCTTGAGCCGGGCTTCGGTGGGGAAGACGAAAGAATTCCGCCCGTTGGAGCCTTAACTCCGAGGTTCCCGGAAGGCTGTTCTTCCGGAAACGAAATCGGGGGGAGGGCTGGGGGAGGAGTTACGGTCGCCGACTCGCTCGAATCGGACGGTTGAACACTTGGTACTTGTTGCGGCTTGCGGTGCAGCCGTCCCAAGATTGGGGCCGAGGCCGCGGGAACCGCGCCGCCGTGTTTCTTCTGTCCTGGGCCGTCAACGGCCGACACGTGTAACGCGACCTTGCCGTCGTCGGTGGTCACTGCGTACTGCCTCGCATCACTCAGGAACACGACGATACGGGTCAGAACCGCACCGGCCGATCCGCCTACCTCGACGCGCACTGACTTCACGCCGTTCTTGTTTACGTCGATCGGCGGTGGCTGAGGATTGGGAACCGTGTCGGGCAGTTCCATCACGAATCGATCGGGGTTCGCTTCCAGGGTCACGTGAGGAGTGACGGGCGAGGTGAGATCGGCTTCCACCCTCACCCCACTCTTTTCCTCCACCACAGACACACTTTGCAGGATGGACGAGCTGTCGCTTTGCGCGCTCGCGCTCGCCGCCACCAATAACATGAAAAATATTTTTCTAAACGTCACAGCCACTCCACTGGGGGTGGTGAAAATAGCTTACGAATCTGTTCTCGAAAAATTTGTAAGTTAACCGCCGCGACCATTTCTATGGCAGTTGTAACAATTCACGCTGTTGTATACGTAACCACCGACACCACGGTGCTGATTGTCCGTGTTCGATTTCGTGTGGCAATTCGTGCACTGGAACACGCTGTAGTCGTTTGGGTTCGTATGGCAAGTGGAGCAAACTCCGTTCGCGCCGCCGTGGTTCGTCGGGAAGTATGTGTGATTGAAAGTGGCATTGAGCCAACTGGAAGTCGAATGGCACGTGGCGCACGTCGTCGGAAAGCCCGCACTCACGTGGGGCGGATTCGTCGTCCCGCTGTAGTCCTTTTGATGGCAGCCGTAGCAGTCCGTCGGCAGCGTCGTGTAGTTGTTGTTTACGTGACAACTTGTACAAGCGACGCTCGTGTGCGCTCCCGTCAGCGGGAAGCTGGTGTTGTTGTGGTTGAAGGTCGCAGGTGACCATGCGGTTGTGCTGTGGCACACATCGCATTGCTGCGGGAATCCGACTGAAGCGTGGTTCGGATTATTCGTATTCTGAAAGTCGGTCAGGTGGCACGCCACGCACGCCGTATTCGTCAAACTATAGTTCGCGTTGATATGGCACTGGCTGCATGGCAGCGAAGTATGCGCGCCAGTAAGCGCCCAACCCGTGGTCGCGTGATTGAACGTCGCAGTCGTCCACGTGGTTGTGTTGTGACAAACCTCGCACTGCTGCGGGAAACCCGCCGACACGTGATTAGGATTGTTCGTTCCCTGAAAATCCTTAAGGTGGCAACTGACGCAAGTCGTGTTCGTGATGTGGTAGTTGCCGTTGATGTGACATTGGCTGCATTGAACACTCGCGTGCGCACCGCTTAGCGGGAATCCGGTCTTGGAGTGATCGAAAGTTGCGGGCGACCACGCTGAAGTGCTGTGGCAAACTTCACAGGTCTGCGGAATCCCCGTGGTCATGTGATTCGGATTCGTCGTTCCCTGGAAATCCTTCAAATGGCACGACACGCAAGCGGTCGTGGTCAGGTTGTAGTTTCCGTTCAGATGGCACTGTCCGCATTGCACCGCGACATGGGCTCCGGTAAGGGGGAAGGCTGTCTTCGCGTGATCGAAAGTTGCCGGCGTCCATGCTGTGGTGGTGTGGCAGACATCGCAAGTTTGAGGAATTCCGGCGGCCACGTGGTTCGGATTGTTCGTTGCCTGATAGTCCTTCAGGTGGCAGCCCACGCAAGCGGTCGACGTCAGATTGAAGTTGCCATTTGTGTGGCACTGATCGCACTGCAGGTTCGCGTGTCCTCCCGTCAGCGGGAATCCGACCGAGTTGTGATTGAAAGTAGCCGGCTGCCAGGCTGCTGTCGTGTGACATTCCTGACAGGTTTGCGGAAGCCCAAGCGCGATGTGATTCGGATTCGAAGACTTCTGGAAATCCGAAAGGTGGCATCCGACGCACGTAGCCGGCGTCCCTTTGTACTTCCCTCCCACGTGGCAAGCCGCACAATCCAACCTGGCGTGCATGCCTGTCAGCGCGAAACCTGTGTACTTCAGGTGATCAAACTTCGCTCCCAGCCAGGTGTTGATCGTGTGGCATTGCTCGCATTCCGTCGAGAAGCCGCTGGCAACATGGTTCGGCGCGGTCGTCTGTTGAAACGTGTTTTGATGGCAGGAGTAGCACTGAATCGACAGCCCCTGGAATTGTCCGACGGCTTCTCCCTTGTGACAGTCGGCGCAATTCAGACCAGCATGTCCTCCGACGAGCGGAAACCGGTTGTCGTGTTCCTTCACTCGCTGCAGGACGATGCTCCAGCCTTTTACCGTATGGCATTCTTCGCAATTCGCTCCCATTTGCCCGCGGTGCAGATCGGCATGGCAATCGGCGCAGTGCATACCCGTGTCAGAAAACACAGGCTTCGCATGACACTGCGTGCAACTCACACCCAGGTGCTGTCCACGCAAGGGATACTTCGTTTTGTCGTGGTCGAATTCAGGAAGCGCTCGAATCGGCTTCCAGCCCACCGACGTGTGGCAGTTTTGGCAGGGAATGCTCAGATTCCCATGGGGGCTTCGGGAGACGGTGGGGCCGCGCGATTGACCGACTGACAGAGTCGGACACATCGCCCACAGCAGTACCAAAGCCGCAAACGCGGCGCGGCGTGCGCCCGCTTTTTGATCGTTAAGCCCCAAGGGTCTCCTACCACAACTTTGTAATCAGGGAAGCACTTCATATGCCAAGGGAAGGGATCAATTTATGCCCGTTTTGTGGCCCAAAACATCATCCAAACAGGGGAATTCTCAACTCCGCTGTGTCACTCGGACACAGCTTACGTCCCCACCCGACACATCGACGCACATGGTCGAAAGGCGCTCCCAGCGCGGGATTCAGCCCACGAAGCACGAGCTCGGGGCTGGGCGGGAGTCGTCGCGACTACGGGCCGTTTCTACTCGCGACTCAAAGCGAGGAGATTGTCGAGCAGGATATTCAGCCTTTGGGAAATCAGTGGTCGTCTTCGTGATCGTGGTCGGGCGATCCAGGGTTGTTGGGTTGTGATCCGGATTTCTGATGCTGATCGTCACCGTGGTCTCCGCGATTCATCCCACCGAATCCCGCATTGGCGCGGCCATCGTTCATATCGCGATTTTGCGTTCCATGAGGCTGTTCAGGATCACGATCCTGGTCTACACCGGTCGAGAATCCCGGATGCAATAGAACCGGCGCACCGATCTGGCCTCCGTGAATTCCGGAAACCTCGACCAACCCCTCATAAACCTCGACGGAGGTTTTCTGCTTTTTGTTCACATCGACCGAAAACTTTGTACCGCGAACAGTGATCACCGCGGTCGGCGTGCCCATGCGAAAAGACGGTTCATTACCCAGGCGTTTTTGAATTTGCGCGTTGATCTTTCCAAGCAACAATTCCAGCCAGAAGCCCTTGTCTTGCGATGGTGCCTTGAGCACTACGTGACTATTCGACTTCACCAACACTTGAGATCCGTCTTGCAGGTTCAGCACGACGCTGCCCTTGGCAGTGTCGATCTTGCTCTCTGCAGCGAGTGCTGTTCCGTGCTGAGCGGTCAACGCGTCTCCAGTCGGTGAGTGAAAGGTAACGTCGCCCTTGAGTTCGGCGACCGTTGCCGGGCCAACCGGCAAAACAGTCGGTTCAGGGTTTTGCCCGCTCGCGCAAGCCAGGAAGGCCAACGTCATCAGTCCGGTCAGAAGCTTTCCTCGGGCGGTCATGACTTCTCCTTCGCCACCACCACCGGCTCGGTGTTTGCAGGCAAATGAATCTCGAACTGGGCTCCGTCCAACAGGCTTTCGGCTCGCACCGAACCCCCATGTTTTTCAGCGATTCGTTTCACAAATGCCAGACCGAGGCCCCAGCCGGTCTTGCTTTTCTCCACGTTGGATGCGCGATAGTAGGGATCGAATAGCCTCGCGACATCCTGTTCCGCGATCGGCTTACCCAGATTTTGCACGCTGATAATAACTTCTTCGTTATCTCGAAAACAACGGACGTTTATGGGGGATCCCGGCTGTCCGTACTTAATTGCATTGCTGATCAGGTTCAGCACCGCGCCGCTAATCAAGGGCGCATCCCCCATGATGGCCCCAGGATCTTCGTTTTTCAGGATCAATTGCATCCGCGCTGCGTTGGCCAGCGGCTTCAATATCTCGAATACCTGCAGCACGATAGACTCCAGATCGACAATCGACAGCGACACCGGCTTGGACCCTGCGTCCAGGCGCAGGACGTCCAGGTAGCTGCTGATCAACGCCAGAAGTCTCTTCGACTCCCGGAATATGGTTTCCGGAGCGCCGGCGCAAATTGGCGAGTTCGGGTATTGCAGCATCAGCTCCGCAAATCCCTGGATCGACGAAAGTGGCGTGCGCAGCTCATGGGTAATAAATCCGAGTGCCTCAGCTCGCGCGCGGTCGCGCTCTACGCGCGTGCGCAGACTGGTCAAAGTAACAATCGTCCCGCCGCTCGGAGACACCTTGGTGGGAGGCAAGGGCGCAATGCGAACCGAATAGAGCTCTCCGTCGGAACTGACTTCGCCTTCTTCAATCGCGTCTGCCAGCACAAGCGGCGCTTCTTTGCTCACCGCCCATTGCGCGCGCAATTCGTCCAACGCAAGAGTCGACGCTGGATCTAACCCGTAGGCGTTGGCGAAGGCGTGGTTACGCAGCAATAGCTGACCATCTTTATCGAAGATCGCTACAAGGTCCTGCGTCGACTCGAGGATCGTTTTATGCAACTCATACAGAGAACCCAATTCTGTCTGTAGTTGCTGCAGCAGTTCGAGGCGCCACGACAGGTCGGTCTTGTCGCGATCCGCGGCTACTTTCCCGCGCAACGACAACCACGAACGAAGTCCTAACAACTGCTGCGTCACGCTCCGTTCCACGCGAACGAAGTCGGCCGTGTACACAAGCAGCGGTGCCACCAGGATCGACAGCATCATCCACCCGGCAGGCAGAATGCGCGCCCCCCAGACGAAAACCGCCAGCGCGATCGCATACGCCGCCGCACCCGCAACAACCAGCGCGATGAGCGCAGCGGTGCCGCGCCACTTGCGGAACACGAGCACCGCGGCCACACAGGTCACAAACACCACCAGAGCCTTCGCCCACAACGGAATTTCACGCAGAGTTCTTCCGGTAAGAATCGCATCGACGATCTGGGCATTCACTTCGACGCCCGGCGTGGGAAACTCGCGATGCAGCGGGGTGTTGAGGCGGTCGCCAATTTCGGCAGTGCCGAAGCCCACCAGAACCGGCCGACCATCAACAGGGGAGAGATCGGAACTCTGCAGCACTGTTTCCGCAGAAATCGTGTCGAACCCATCTCTTCGATACGCGATCGGGATCAGTACAGGCTTGATCGCCACGATCGAAGATCCGCTATCCGCGGCGGGAATCCCGTATGTTTCTAGGTAAGCCGCCGTGCCGGCCGGATCTTGTCGCCGTGCGACCTCCACCCCAAAGGCCCATCGCGAACCATCCAGCGTCAATTCGCGTGCAGGATAAGTCCGGCACACGCTATCGACATCGAGTGGGGCCTGCGCATGCCCGACTGCCGCCGCTTGCGCAAAAGTCGAAATCGGCTCGACCCAGTGCGGCCCGTCCTCAAACGCAGCGATCTTATCCACAATGACGGCTCTCGATGCCGCAAGCGCATCGTGGAGCGCTTTGTCGGCCTCAGAATCCTGGGGCTCGGAAAGCAGGACATCCAGACCGACAACGCTGGCCCCAGCCCGATTCAGATTGTTAATGAGTTTCGCAAGAATGGTGCGCGACCAGGGCCAGCGTCCGAACCGTTGCAGGCTCTGATCATCAATGGTGACCACCACCACTCGCGAGCGCAGTTTCGCTTTTGGAGCAAACCGAAAAAACGAATCGTCGAAGCGCAGCTGCCAGTCGCGAACCGAGGGGATGGTTGGGGCAATAATGGCTACCAACAGAAAGAGAAGGAGCGCCAACCCGGCAACCTGAAACCATTCACGTTTTGGCGGTGGCGCGCTGCTCATTTTTCGCTCGTCGACTGTAGATCAATTCCCAGACGCAGAGCCTTTCGATAAAGCGTCTTTCGCTCGATCCCCAGCCGGCGTGCTGCCTCGGACCGGTTGCCTCCAGTTTGTTTCAGGATCTGCAGGATATGCTGCCGTTCGAGTTCGAGCAGACGATCAGGCGTTGCAGGAGCCGCTGCCTGAACTTCCTCCGCTTCGTCAGGAGTGCGTTGCGTTTCCGCCTCCACATCTGCCCGCGTGATTTCTCCCGTGGGGGCGAAGATTGCCAGCCGGTTTACCGTGTTCTCCAGCTCGCGGACATTTCCTGGCCACTGGCGCTGCTGCAAAAGCTGCACGGCCGCGGGATCAATCGTCGCGTGCAACCCGTTTTTCTCGTTAAAGCGCCGCAGAAAATGCCCAACCAGTAACGGTATGTCTTCTCGGCGTTCCTCCAGCGATGGAAGATCGATCCGCACCACCGCCAGCCGGTAATACAAGTCTTCGCGGAACTGACCCTGCTTCAGAACCTGATTGATATCGCGATTAGACGCAGCCAGCCAGCGCACATCAACGGCCGTGTACTTGTTGGAACCAACCCGGCGCACCTGTTGTTCCTGAATCACGCGCAACAACTTGACCTGAAACGACAGAGTCGTCTCCGATATCTCATCGAGGAACATCGTTCCGCCATCGCTCGATTCCACCAGGCCACGATGCGCATTCGCCGCGCCCGTAAAAGCGCCCTTCTCGTGCCCGAACAACTCGCTCTCGAGGATCGTCTCGGTAAACGACCCGCAATTTACCGGTGTAAATGGCTGGTCTTTCCTCTTGGAGTGCTGATGGATCGCGCTTGCCACCAGTTCTTTCCCGGTGCCGCTTGCGCCCGTAATCAAGACGCTCACGTTGCTGCCCGCCACGCGCCCGATCGCCTTGTACACCTCGAGCATCTTTGGACTGCGCCCAATAATGGACGAATCGGGCTCTTCCGGCGCCTGAATCTCGCGTGAAGGTTGACGTTGTTGGCGAAATGCGTCGGCCCGGCTCGCAATCCCGCGAACCTGGTCCACTGTCAAAGGCTTGCTGACGTAGTCCACCGCGCCTTCAGACATAGCCCGGGCTGCTGTCTCGACGCTGATATTCGCGGTCATGATCAGCGGGTAAATTCTGGGCTGAAGCTCACGGAAACGGCGCAGGAGATCGATACCATTTTCGGCGCCCAGGTACACATCCACCATGACGAGGTCTGCCGGGTTCGCACCTAGGTGCTGCTCGGCAACGTCGGGACGCAGAAAAGTCTGGCAGTCGTGCCCTTCCGCAGTGAAGATCGCCCGCAGAAATTCGCACGTGCCCGGATCGTCGTCGAGAACCACTACCCGCAGAGCTTGCATACCCGTTGACTAGCTTACTGCAAGTCTGATGCGGACTAGGGCAATTCCGCTGCCATACCGCGTTTAGCAACGCGGTCGAGTCCAAGCAGTTTTGCCGTCCTTTTTTGGAACGGCAGACTCGTTAATCCCCATCCTCGGGGGAGGGGGAGGAGCTGGACACTCGGAAGGTCACCCGCCACCGCGACTGGGTGACCTTACTCTTAGTCACCGCTACCCGAGGTCTTGTCGACCGCCGGAGCCGAAACCTTCCCTCCGGCGCTCTTCAGCACTTCGTTCTCTTTGCTCCTACGATGGGTTTGCAGAGTACGCAGGAAGTGTACGAGGTCCCAGGCATCGTTCGGCTGAATTACATCCGCGAACGATGGCATTGGTGTGCCGTCTAAGCCGGTCATGAAGACCTTGTACAAGTCTTGATTCGTAACGCCACACTTGAACCGCGAATCATCCGTTGCCGACGAAAAGTCGTACGGACGAATCGGTTGATCTTTGCTGTCCGTAAGCGTCGCTGCTGACGGACCGTCTCCGCGGCCTTGTTGCCCGTGACACTTCCAGCATTCCATCTTCTGGAATAACTCCGCACCATGGTTGATGCTCTGAATCGTCACAGGCGGTTCGGATGGAACATTGATGGGCTCTCCCGGCTTCTCTGCCTTCCATCGCGGAGAGAACGCCTTGATGTAGGCAACGAGGTCCGCGCGATTCTGTTCCGGAAGGGCATCCCAGTGCGGCATATTCGAGTTATAGAAGCCGCGCGTGATCGCGTTGTACAAGTCCTGATCCGTGGGCAAGGTACCCGTCGGAGTCGAGCGGCACTTGAAGGTGGCTCCGACGAAGTCCCTCGGCTTAGGATCAATCCAGGGCGCGTTCTCGCCGTTCCCATCTCCCAGCGGCCCGTGGCAACCAACGCAGTAGCGGCGATACAACTTCTTTCCTTCCCCTGCATGGCCTGTAAGATTTCCAACCTTGGCATCCTGTCCCAACACGGGCAACGCGAAAATCGCAACTAAGGCCAACATGATCTGCGGCTGTTTCCAACGACTATTCATAGAAGTCCAGTCCCCCAATCGATTTCGAAAGCGCGAACATCATTGCTTGCTTTCGTCGAGCCTTAGTAGTCAAAGTCGAAGCCGATCATCACGCTTCGGCTGGTTTGATCCGATCCGGTTAGCAACGACGTGTTGCCTGTTTTCGCCTGGGCGTATTCGTTATGGAACGCGAGCCCGCCGCGGCTGAACATAATCGGATACCAGCGATATCCAATCGTGAACGAGTCCACGTTGCCCAGATTCGGTGTCGCTTGCAATGCCGTATTTGCCTGTCTCGACATGTGCACCAGTTCGTATCGTCCTGTCAAGATGAACTGCGGGTTCACGGTGTAGTGCGCCTCTACGAAGCCGCCGTTCCACGTGGGGCCCACTGCTCCTGCGGGCAACGACGCCGGATCGTTCGCCGCCACACCGTTCCCCAGGAACACATTGTCCTGGCCGTGCATGTAGAGCGTCTCCACATCAAGGTTCTTAAAGAACCACCAA